>Ga0154402_127_pt1 | contig 149936 bp, 126 predicted proteins | sample RifGroB2_FD_115906 | JGI IMG/M metagenome (GOLD analysis project Ga0154402, IMG submission 115906) | Elusimicrobia bacterium GWB2_63_22 | reverse complement strand
CGAAAAAATTATATTTTCCGCGCGCGCAGAATTAAAATTAAGTAGTAATTCCCAATGGTTTTTGTATTCGACGGAAAGCCGCCGCCTGCCCCTACGGAAGTTTCAGGGCTGGCGCCCTGAGGAAACGCAGAGCGTTTCCCGAACCGATCTTCGTCTTTATCGCCGCATGTAAGGCCGTCTTAGCTTTGGTAAGCAAAGCCGGCCTTACGCGCGGCGGAGAGTTGCAGAGTTAGCCCTTAATGCCGGTTCCGCCCTGCTGGGCCAAACCGGCATTAAGCGCAAGGTATGGGAGGTCTTATGCAAAACCAGGATATGCGGTATTTTCTTTATGCCAGAAAATCAACGGACGAACCTGACAGGCAAATCCTCTCAATAGAAGGGCAGCTCGCTGAACTTCGTGAATACGCCAAGAAAGAGAACCTCATAATCGTAAAAGAGTTTATTGAGAGCAAAACCGCTAAAGAGCCAGGCCGCGAAATCTTCAATGACATGATAGCCTCTATCGAGGACGGCAAGGCGCAAGGCATTATCGCTTGGCACCCGGACAGGCTTTGCCGCAACAGTATCGACGGAGGCAGGCTTATATATTTGGTGGACACCGGCAAGATAACTGCCCTTAAGTTCCCCACCTTTTGGTTTGACCCAACGCCACAGGGTAAGTTCATGCTTTCAATAGCTTTCGGCCAGTCCAAATACTACATAGACAACCTTTCGGAAAATATAAAGCGCGGTTTTCGGCAAAAACTTCGCAATGGTATTTGGCCTTGTTGCGCCCCGCTCGGTTATATAAATGACAAGAACACCCGCACAATATTTCCGGATAAAGACCGGGCGGTCTTTATCCGGAAGACCTTTGAGCTTTACTCTACTGGCGACTACCCGCTGGCCGAGGTCCGGCGCATAATGAACGGCGTCGGCCTGAAAGGGCGGCATACCGCCCTTTCAACCTCCAACTACCAGTATATGCTCAAGAACCCGGTCTATTACGGAGTTATAAGGTATAAGGGCGAGATCTACGAGGGCAAGCACGAGCCGATCATAACGAAAGACCTATTCGACCGTTGCCAGGCTGTAATGACGCGTAAGAGCAAGCCCAAGGGGCCTAAATTGAAAGCTTTCACCTACCGGGGGGTGTTCCACTGTAAGGAATGCGGTTGCTTCATAACGACCGAAACCCAAAAAAATCATAATTATTTGAGGTGTACAAAGCGGAAAGGGCCTTGCGCCGAGCCTTATGTAAGGGAGGAACTGATTACGGCCCAGATAAAAGGTGAACTAAAATCTGTTTCCTTACCCCCGGCCCTGGCCGCCGGGCTCATCCTTATGGCGGAGAAGGAACGAGCCGCGTCGGCCCAGGCCGTGGGAGATACCGTCCAAAAGCTGCGATTTAAAATAGATTCCCTTACCTGTAATTTAAATCTTCTTTTGGACATGGTGCTAAGCGGGAAGTTGACGCAGGATGAATATGTCCAAAAGAAGTTTGTAATTATCAACGACAAAAAGGAAATACAGGATAAATTAGCAGCTTTTGCACGGCAGAGTGTCAATCGGTTCGAACCTGAGATAAACTTTTACAGGGAGGCGGTTCACGTCGGGGAATTAGCGGAGAGCGGAAAAGCGGAGGAAAACAGGGAAAAGTTGAAAAAGATCGGTTCGAACTTCCGTATAGGCAGGCGGCGGCTTTCCGTCGAATACAAAAACCATTGGGAATTACTACTTAATTTTAATTCTGCGCGCGCGGAAAATATAATTTTTTCGGCAGAATTTTTAAAAAGTCAAAAAGTTCGGAGAGGGAGGGATTCGAACCCTCGAAGGTTTGACCCTTACAGGTTTTCGAGACCTGCTGTTTCAACCGCTCACACACCTCTCCGTCTAAAAACGCGCTCCTCGCTGCTGCTCGGAGGCTTCGCCCCGGCCTTTGTCGGCCGGGCGCTCTACAAGGGGGGCTAAGCCCCCCGTTTCATCGTCGCTCGCTCTGCCGCCTTCTGCGGCCCGCTCGCTGAACCCCCCTTAAGAGGTCCGCGCGGCTTGCTGCGGCTGAAGCGCCGCGCGCTTATGAAATCCAAAGATCTGGCGGGCCTTTCAGGATGAAGTTATAACCTACTTTGCGCAACATCCTGAGGCAACTTTATAAATACCGCCAGCAAGCCGTGTAGCGGCGGTATGGGGATCTTATCCGCGAGATGCCGCACGGTCGGCCACGCCGCGCGGCCGCCCATGCTTCGCCGCTAGGAAGTGGGTGCGCAGGGCTCGGCACTACGCGCCTTCGCACCTGCTCCGAAGGTGTTCTGCATCTTATAAACACCTCCTCTGCGCGTCCGGCCGGCCCCCAACAGGGCCTTGGCACGGCCGCTCCCGTCCGCCTTCGGCGTCCGTACACCGCAGAAATTATTTCCCGCGCGCACTGCAAAGAACTGAGTTTATTATATACAGATTCTGCCCGCGCTCGCCAGCGGATTCTGCTGAATCCGCTCGCGGCGCGGGCCTGTTCCTGATAATGTTCAAAGATATTTATGCCGGTGGCCACGTATTAATAAAAAACCACCCCGGCGTCCGCTACTGCGGCCGCCGCGGTGGTCTTTTCTGTGATTGATTTGTAGCCACCGGCGGGGCACAGAAACGGCAAAGACCATAAGGAAAGGCCAGGCCGGTAGCGTCTGGCCTCGGGAGGGCCGCCGCACCCGGCCTGGCCCGCCTTTCCTGTTCCCGCCCATTCATGGTACAGCATAATAACCCACCCTCAAATTAGATTACAGAATCGAGTAATCTATATGAATCATCCCTGTTATGCTCAATATGTATTTTATAGACTTACCCAGGGTGATATGGTTAAAGATAAGGAAATAACATGGGGTACCATAAAAGCGCAGCGCCTATTGTTTCTGGCACTCGCTTTCTTGCTTTCCTCGTGCCGCGACACTCCGCCACAACCGAAACAAGTATTGCTCTTTGACTCCGCAGCAGTTCCCAGTGAGTTTTTTCCGCGTTCTGAGCCCGAGGCGGTCGGGATTAATCCAGCGGCACTGGCAGCGCTGGTCGCCGAGGCGCAAAATACTCATTCAAACGCGCTCATAGTAATCAAAGATGGTCGTGTAGTAGTGGAACGCAATTTCGACCGCCCCGCAAAACAACCGCTCCGTATCAATTCTGTTACCAAAAGTATTGTGTCGCTGGCTGTTGGCCAGCTCGTTGCGGACGGAAAAATCCCAGGCCTTGCCACACCGCTTGCGAGATGGTTCCCCGAATGGGCCGTTGGAAAAAAAGCGAAAGTCATTCTGCAGCACATAATGACCCACACTTCCGGCCTATATCATGAGGAAAGCGCCGCTAAACTCTATCAGCAGCCGGATGTGATCAGGTATGCGCGCGGTCTGCCGCTTGCCGGGGAGCCTGGCAAAAACTTCGCTTACAGTAACGAAGCGGTCGCTTTGATCCCCGGAATAGCCCTGGCCGCAGCGGGAAAGCCCCTGGATATTTATTTGCGGGACCGGTTATTTGAACCGATGGGCATTTCTGATTACAAATGGGACCGGGACGCCGCCGGCAACGTGCTGGCCTTTGGCGGGCTTTGGCTGCTTCCGCGCGACCTGGCCCGTATCGGGCAATTGATGCTTGATTCCGGGAGTTGGGAAGGAAAACAACTCATTCCCGCCGCCTGGGTGCGCGCCGGCACTTCGCCGGCCCGCGCGGACATCCCCGAGTATGGCTTGTTATGGCGGCTATATCCCGGCAGAAAAGACGCCACCGCTGCCGCTGCCGGGTTCGGCGGTGACGGCTGGTTGGGACAACACCTGGTGGTTTATCCCAAGTGGCATTTAGTGGTGGTTCGCCTGCACGCTATAGAAGCAGGCAACGATGAGGAAGAGAACCAAAAGTACGGGTTTAATTCGTTACAGCAAATGGCGCTTGCTTTGGTTGAAAAAGACGCTAATTCCACAGACGATAAATCTGCTCTTTCAAAATTCAAAGTTGAAGTCCACTAATCCGGCGCTCGGCGGTCAGTAAAGATGCCGGTGTTGAAAGTTTATTAACTATTTCGTCAATTTGATACCATAGATTTATGCCTATAAAAATAGTCGAGTTTGACGCTCTTACAGCGGCGGAAGAAACTTGGGATATTTATTTTAGACATATAGACGGTATCCTCCGGGAGACCTCGCCTGAAGATCCTTTATTGTCCTGGGAAAAAAGAAAACCCATGATAATTTCAGATACCTCCAATCCCTTTTTTTACACACACCGGTTTTTAATATTTCCGGAGGAAAGCTGCCGCGAGGCGGCTGGCCATTCGGCCATATGCCTGGAAACCCCGCAGTCGCCGTCCTACCAGGCCAATAAACATATAGGCACAGTGAAACTAACTGTTTCAAAAGACCATAGGCGTAAGGGGCTGGGTTCCGAATTGTTAAAGCATGTTATCTCCGAGGCAAAAATAAAAGAGCCGTCTTTAGCCGAGCTTGTTATTCCTGTAATGCTGGAATCCGGGCGGCACTTTTTGGACCGGCTCGGTGGAACAGTTTCAATTGAGACGGCTGAAAACCGGCTTTATTTGAAAGACGTGGATTGGCCTATGGTGACTTCCTGGGCGGAAGAGGGTGCGCGGAAAAACCCCGGGACGGTTATCAAAACGGTGCCCGCAATACCAGAGGAAGACCTTCAGGATTACAGCGGAGCTTATACCGAAACCTTCAATCAGGCGCCTTCCGGGGATTTAGCGTTTGAAAACATATATACCCCGGAAAAGATCAGGTTTTCCGAGCAAAAGAACGCCGCGCAGGGGGTAGTCCAGACCACCATGTATTCAAAAGAGTGCGACGGAAAGATCAGCGGGCTGACTGAAACATATTACCTGAAAGAATTGGGCCACAAAGTCGCGCAGAACCTAACCGGCGTAAGGCAGGCGTACAAGGGCCGGGGCCTTGGAAAGATGCTTAAGGCTAAAATGCTGCTGTATATCCGCAGGGAATACCCGGACGTGAAATACATCTCCACTGGTAACGCCGATTCAAACGCGCCGATGCTGTCAATAAACCAGCGGCTCGGCTTTAAAAAACATAGACCTATAAAAGTATACAAGCTTAAATTGAGTCACATTATTCCCCCGCGTGTTTAAAAGGAAAAGGCACCCCTGGCGTCTTTTTGCAGTTTAAAACTACGGTCTTTTGAAAATACCTATGATCAAATATCAGCAATCAATAGAAAGTATCACGCCCGCGATGCTGCAAGGATTTTTCGTGGATTGGCCCAATCCGCCCGCGCCGAAAACACACCTGAGGTTACTTAAAAACAGCGATATGGTCGTTTTGGCGATTGATACAAAAACGCGGTTGGTTATCGGATTTATTACCGCCATATCCGACAGGGTTTTATCCTGCTATATTCCATTTCTGGAAGTGCTGCCTGCATACCAAGGCCGGAAGATAGGGCAGAAGCTTGTCCGCAAAATGCTTCAGAAGCTGAAAAGCGTATACATGATAGATTTAATGTGCGATAAGAAGCTGCAAGGTTTCTATAAGCGCTTTAAAATGCAACCATCAACGGGGATGATATCCAGGAATTACAAAAATCAATCTGGTAAAACGCACAGGATTTAAAAAAGCTGGCCTAAGAGAATCTGTGGATGACAATGAGAACACTAACCTCGAATGAAATGAAGTTCTGGCAGGGATACTTAAGTTCTCTGCCTGCCGCAACACGCCCGCGCCATCCACACGTTGAGGCTGCATTGCCAGGCAATCGAGAAGTTGCGGACGAATTGATCAATCTATATTTAACCGGGAAGAAAACCGCAGGCAGCAGTTTGGTTAAAGACTTTGAGATTAATGGGGAACCATTTCCTGCAGTGGGAAATTATTGGATCGTTCTGGACGGAAAAAACAAACCCTGTTGCATCCTAAAAACCATACGTGTCGTCTTCCATCGTTTTAAAGATATTTCCGAGGACATTGCAAAAGCCGAGGGGGAAGGCGACTGTTCGGTTGCCTACTGGAAAAAGGTGCATGGAGAACTATACTCCCCGTATCTAGAGAAGTGGCAGATTAATAATTTGCAAAACACGAAGGTCATTACAGAATTCTTTGAAGTCGTGTGTAAACTTCTTAAATGATTGGCATTGCCGTTAGGGCGCAAGCATGATAAAGACCAAACAGCACCCAGGTGGAAAACAGCTCGGGCTGAAAAAAGGAAAAGTAATGCTCTCCACCTACAATAAAGAATGGCCGAGCCTTTTTCGCTCGGAACGGAAGTTGCTGAAGGCTACACTTGGAAACCTGGCTGTTGCGATATCGCATGTCGGCAGCACCGCTGTCCCCGGCCTCTGTGCTAAGCCCATACTGGACATAATGCTGTCGGCTGTTTCCATAGAGAAAGCTGAAAAGAATATCTTCCGTTTTGAACGCTGCGGCTACAGGGTCAAACCCAGAGATGAAGACTCTGTTCCCGGCAGACTTTTCTTTTCAAAAGACATGGACGGCCTACGGTGTTTCCATCTGCATGTAACCGAGGCGGGCAGCACATTCTGCAAAGAACATCTCCGCTTTCGAAACATTTTGAGAAAGGATGCGAAAGCTGCCCGTGCCTACGCCCGGCTAAAACTCAGCTTGTCCAAAAGATTCCCGGACGACAGGAACGCCTACATAGACGGTAAGGCCAAATTCATCTCTGACGTTCTGAAGAAAAAGCCAAGGAAATCGCAAAAGCTATGATTGACGCGCATGTGCATCTTGAACGCGGCCCTTATACCCTGGATTGGCTCAACCAATTCATTGAGCAGGCGATGAAAAATGGAATAACTGAACTACGGTTCCTTGAGCATTCATTCCGCTTCCATGAATTCCAAAATATCTACAGCGGTATCGTTGCGCATCCCAAATACGGCGGATATCAAAGCGGCTGGTTGAAAAAGCGCTGCGTCATGCCGCTGGATGGTTATAAAGAACTTATCGCTACTGCCCAAAAAACAGCATTCCCGATAAAAGTTAAATTTGGGCTTGAGGTTTGCTATTTTGAGGACATGGAGGCGGAGACCAGCGCCGCGCTTTCAGGCTTCAATTGGGACTTCTTAACTGGTTCCGTTCATTGGATCGACAGCTGGGGTTTCGACCACAAAGAAACTAAAGGGGAATGGGCGATATTGGATGTTGATGTGGTCTCCAGGCGTTACTATGAAATAATGATCCATTTGGTGGAAAGCAGGCTTTTCACTTGTTTGGCGCACCCGGACTCTATTAAATGTTTCGGCTGTTCTCCCAAGTCCGATTTTTCTTCGGTTTACAATACATTAGCCGCAGCTTTGAATTCAAGCGGGATGGAAACAGAAATAAGTTGTGGATTAAAGGTGAACTATGGCCTTGATGAGATCGGCCTCTGCAAGCCTCTGCTTTCGGCGCTACGTGCCAACCGAGTTAAACTAGTTACCGCTTCCGATGCTCACGCCCCGCAGGACGCCGGACGCTTTATAGCCCAAGCTGCGGCGATGCTATGAGATTAAGGCTTACCTGTTTTTGATTTAAGCCGATGGTTTAACTCCCATAAAGCGTTTCGATTGCTGTCCCACTTCAGCATCTTTATTGCAAGGGGATAACGGACCCATTTTAAACTGGTGTGCTCCCGTGATAACCGTACGCGCTCCCTTTTAACTTTCACGCCAAAACAGTATTCAGGAATAACCAAAACTTTTGGGCCCCATTTAAAACCGCACACATTCTCAACGGGTAGCGTTGAACATGAATCGAGTTTGAGATATTTACTGCTTTTTTTAATCCCCGCCTCTTCAAGAGCTTCTCGCTTCGCGGCGGCTGTCGGGGTTTCTCTTCCCTCGCCCCCGCCGGCGATACCCTGCCAGCAGTTATCGGTATCACTTCGGCTGAATATCGCGTAGTAAATATTGTCTTTCGTCGAAACTCTATACGGTAACACTAAGACTTGAAATGGTGCTCGCCCCATAGTATTTCTCCATTACCTGTTTGATGACACTTCAGGATGTCGCCCACAAAACGGCCTAGTCCTGTTCTGAAACAGTGACCCTTATTTCTGTGCGATCCATGCTGACTGCCAGCAATGTGGCACAAAACAGCGCAACCGCCGGAAGAATAAAACCGGCTTTAAAAGGAACATGCTGCATCCACACGCCAAGCCCAATAAAAAACAAGGCGGTGAACACACTTACACACGTCGAGATAGCGCTCAGGATAGCCGCCCGATTCTCGTCTTTTAAAAAGCCATTAAGCCAGGCCGCATGCGCGGGCATTTTGATAGCTAACGCGCACTGATACAGCAGAGTGGACAAAACGGCGGCGGCTAAGGAGCGCCCGACACACATCCCTATAAAAGCAACCCCCATCAACAAAACGCTCAAAGCTACCACCCCCGGATTGTTTGTGTGGTTCATATACCGGGACAAGAGTAGCCCGACAATTGCCCCGGCCACCATCATCAGCGTGAATACAAAACCCAGTGAGCTGGCTTTTAGCCCGAACGACATTAAATACGGCTGCCACGAAAGAATAAAATAACAAAAACCGACTTCCGCCAGAACTTGAAGATAAACGTACCTGCGGATAAATGGAGCGCCCCAAAATGTTTTTATCGTATCTGACATGAAAGCTAAATGTTTCTTGTTCTGAGTCCCATAATTTTCGGGCATGACGAAAAAACAAACTGCCGCCATAACGCATGCGACCGCGCCGCCGATGAGAAAAGGCAGCCTTAAGCTGACAGAAGCCGCAATGCCAGCCACCACCCCCGCAAGGGCACTTATAGCGGACGAGAAACCCGTCGAGAGCGAAAAGACGCGATGGATCTCCGACTTTAGCCCGATCTTTTTTATCTCATGGAGGTACCACGCGGTAATCGAACCGCTGACAAACGCAAAGCCCGCCCCCATCAGCGAGAGGGCCACGACAAAGGTTGAAAAGTTTTTTCCCAGTCCGTAGATCAGGAGACCGATCCCGAACAGGAACAGCCCGCCTGTTGAAGTGAGCTTCCTGCCTTTTAGATCGCTGAGCGCCCCGGTCGGGAAATCAAGGAATGCCGTTACCCAGTTAGAAACAGACAAAAGAACGCCTATTTGTGCCGAAGTCAGGCTAAAGCTTTGTAGAAATACGACAAAGACCGGTGCGATAGTTTTGTCGGCAAAATTAAATGCCCCTTCGAACAGGAGATATATGCGGGATGGTTTACTTAGCATTATACGGCTGCCAGCGTGCTTTTCTTTCCCTCAATCGACCTCGACGCAATTGATAATTCAATGCTAGCACTTTTCGACTCTCAGACTCCTGCTTTTGACCATGGCCCCATCCGGATAGAAAACGCTTTTATTGGCAAACATCAAATTGTAGTATCTATAAAGTAGCAGGGAGCACCGGGGCAATGACCAGAATTAATATTATAAAAATAATCGGCCTTTCCCTGCTTGTTGCAGCGGCGGTTTATGCGCAATATAAGCCGGTAAAAGTCCCGCCCAAAATAGAGGCCAGCGCTGAGGCAATACCAACAGCCGAAGCTTCCCGAACCCCTGGCATCGGCACCGCCACAAAAGAAGTGGCGCAGTACGCGCAAGGGTTCTCCCAGCAGGAAGCGGTGGAATCGCGAGAACCGTTCGAACTGACGGAGAAAGAGTCACCATTGGAATTGATAAATACACTATTGACCGCGCCCTTAGGACAGGAGCCTGGAGAAATAATTAGCGTAAAGAACAACTGGCGTCTCCTGGCTTATCCGCCCGAATACTGCGACCCGCCGGCGTATTCCAAAACCTTCCGGCGTAAAGGGCCGGGGATGGAAATAAACCTGTTCTCCTACGCGGTCCCGTCCCTGACCGAAGCCAAGGAACTTATACTGTCCGGGGAAGTGAAGATATTTGAAGAGACCGGGAAGGACACCGCGCGCGACCTGCTGAATATAAAAAAACAGGAATGGAGACCGTTTAAAGAGATAAAGCAGACCGAAGTTATGGAACTGCTGAAAAACTCCGGCTTCGAGGCGAAACCTACCGAGAAGCACCTCTCCAGCCCCGGCGGCCGCAACTGGAGCGGAGTCATGGAGATCAGCAAGGGAGACCTGGACGGCCTGTGGTATTACGAACCGCACAGCATGGGGACGGTCCTCAGGATAAAGCTGGAACACAAAGATACGGGTAAATATTCCGCCCGCCCTCCTACTGTGAAAGAAGCATCAAAGGACATGGATGCGATTCCAAGTCTTATAGCTGACCTGGGAAAGATCGGCGCGGAGAAGGCGCTTGGCACGGACTGGGAGGAAATAAAGCCGATGCTGCTGCACGGACCGAACATGAATACGACAGTTACAGCAGAAAAACTGCTGGCCGCCAGGGACGCCTGCATGGTCCCGCCCGAGGGCATAGACGGGGCGCCATTTCTGGTACTCTCCAAGTATCTCCTGGACGCGGCGATGGTAAAAATAAACCATGGCTTCAGGCCATATACTGAAGACGAAAAAGCGCCATCTCCACCGCCTGGGCTTAAGCTCCTTGAGGAATATGGCATTACTTACGAGCTTGAACCTGTTATGAAGGAAAGCTACTTCGCGGTCAATAACTCCCTGCTCCCGGCTTACGAGGCCTACCCGAACTCCTACTGGGGGCAATACGCCTTCATGAGAGAGATGGAGCGGGGCTTTCCAGCCCCAGACTCCTCCGACGATATGCAGGTGGTCATTAAGAAAGGCGAGGAATTCCTGGCTTCTCACCCTGATTCTCTGTTCCGGCCGCGCGTTCTTTTCCTGCTGGGGAAAGCCAACGAAACCGCCTATTCGGTCGGCCTGTCGCCATATAAATACAACTCCTTTTGCTCTTTCTCATACTGCGTAGAACTTGAGCAGAACACCGAGAAACACCGGCTGAACGCAATCAAATATTACACGCAGCTCGTGTCCCTGCCCGGCGGGAAGGAATACGAGGAGCACTTGAAATATATTCTCCCTAAACTAAAAATAAAAGGCAGCTCTTACGGCGCATTCTATATTACATGCGGCGGTTGCTAAATCATGTCCTGTATCACAAAGAGCGTTTTCTCCGTCCTATTGTTAATCGCTTGCATTTCTCCAGCCGGCGCATGGTGGGACCCCGACTATGTAACGGACATCTCTACCACTAACCTCTACGGCATCACTGCCGCCCTGAAGAAAGAAGACCTGGAACTGGACCAGGCCGCTATAATAGCGACGCGCCGGATATCGGCGGACCGCGCCGTAGTGCTGGTCGGCACCGGCGGCTCCCCGTGGTGGAGCGGGCCATTCGGGCTTTTCCTGGTAGACCCGCTCTCCGGTAAGCTCATTAAGAAAATTGCGGCTGTAACTTCCATCGATCCCCGCAACGCCATGCCCGACATAAAAACGGCCGGCCCCGGTTATGTCACCATAGTGCATGAAGATGTGGATTACGCCACAGAGCTGGCCCGGCGGAAGTATTTCTTCAACGAGCTTTCCACCGCCCCCGCAACTTTACAAAGCTATAAACCTGTCAAGATAAACTCGATTACTCGGTTCAACGACAGTTTGTATTTCACTGGGCAGCAAGGGGAGAACGGTGTAATAATCCGGCTGGGGCTGAAAAACGGTAAGCCGGCAGCCGGAGACTGGGGAATAATCAAGAATATCAGCGGGGAGAATCTCACACCGATTACCTTTTCGAAAATCGAGAGAGACGTGCTGCGTATGTATACGCCGTCAGAGACCTACGCTTTTGACGGCAAAGCCTGGAGCAGGACCAAAGGGGTGGATGCGCGGTATTTCCGACCGGAGAAAGACCCCTGTTCGCGGTTTTCAACTGATGAACTTATGAAAAATAATGGGTTCTTGTACGATAAATGCGACAAAGAACGCCACACCCAGGGAGACGCGGCGCTAGTGGGCTATGAAGGCCGCTGCGAAACCGAGAACCCCGGGAAATATGCCTGGCTGCACAATTCTTACACTGGCATTCTTGAACGGCATGCCCTTTCCGCCAGTCTCATAGACATCTCCAAAACTCCGCTGCGCAGATTTTTCGTTTGGAACTCCGCCGCGGGCTATGAGGCCGTAACGGGGATTTATGATATCAAAGGGAATTCCTGCAAATTTTATCCCATGCCGGTGCCCGGAAAAGATATTTTAAAACGCTACCGCCCGGATAGAGCGGCCCATGGCTGCGGCCTGAACGACAAGCTGGGTCCTTTCCAGAAATTTGGAGACCGCATCTGGTTCTGCAAGAACTTTTACGGAGGGGAAGGCCAATGCGGCGTAGGAGCCGCCGGCTTTTTCGATACAAAAGCGAAAGTGTTCGAGATCCTGTACTCCTCGCAGACGGCCAAATGGTCCTGCTCGGCCATTCTGGCTGAAGAAAATACTGTCTGGATGGGGCTGCAACATATCGGCGAAGGCTCTGTTAGTTCCGGAGGCCTGGCTGCGGTGAATCCCGCCACTGGAGAAGCCGTAATTCATGAAGTCCCCTCCGGCATAAGCGCCATTGAAAGAATAGGCGATTCCATAGTTCTGGGCGGTGATGAGGGAATTTATATACTGAACGCCGCCGGGCAGGCATTATTCCTTGGACCGGATGTTAATAAAGACGGCAATTACCAGTTTAACTTCCTGGAGTGACGGAGAGATAAACGCTTTATGCGGCTAAAGAACAAACTGCGGCAATATTTTACCCCTGTAATTATCACAGCCGTACTGGCCATTATATTATCGGGAACAGCTAACCTGTCAGCGTTAACCGGAGAATGCAATTCTTTTTTTGACTGCTTCGACAAGGGCTACAGAGTCGCGGCCCAGGAAGAGAAACTGGTGTATTTTACAAAAGCCCTCAAGCTCTGGGCCCCTTCGGACGGGGCTTCCAATAAAGCCGTGGTATACAACAACCGGGGGATTGCTTATCACGCTCTTAGGAAGTTCGACAAGGCGATAGCGGAGTACGGGAAAGCCATTGTAGTTGATCCGAAAGATATTGACGGTTATTATAACCGCGGGATTTCTTATTCCTCCCTCAAGCAATACGATAAGGCGCTGGCGGATTATGATAAGGCCATCGAGATTAAGCCGTCCGGGGAATACGGCCCAGGGCAAAAAGGCGCGGCCTATAGCAACCGCGGCGTTATCTATAATCACCTTAAAAAATACGACAAGGCGATAGCCGACTTTGACAGTGCGCTTTCGCTTGCCCCGAAATTCGCCGTTGCCTACGTCAACCGCGCTAATTCTTATTGCTACAAGAAAGAGTACGGCAAGGCGATAGCGGATTATGACCGGGCCATCGCGCTTGATCCTACGGGTGACTGCGGCACCGGCAAAAAAGGTGAAGCTTACGCTGAGCGAGGCGGGGTATATCTTTGGCTTAATAAGTGCGACCAGGCTAAATCCGACTTTGAAAAAGCGATTGCCTTAAACGATAAGACCCCATCCCCCCACAGTAACCTCGGCGTATACTGGTGGGCCTGCCGGAAAAATAAAGAAACTGCCCTGAAATGGTTTGAAAAGTCTTTCCAGCGGGGCTTCGACCAGTGGGAAGAGCTTTACCAGGAAACGGACGCCGGGCATTTTCTGAAAGGGTTAAACGACGCCCCGGAATTCAAAGCGCTGGTTAAGAAATACAAAAAAACAGGAGAATAGGGGTATCCGCAGCGACCATATGTGGATAGACAAGGGAAGGAATCCATAATGGCGGGAAACGATATGAGACGAGGTATCTGGCTGATCGGACCATTCTGGGCGATTGGAATATCGGCCTATATTATGTTCGCGCCCATGGTTAAGAGCGTCGGTGTTTCTCGCTCGTTCTCCAGTGAACATAGCGGTATTCAGGCTATGCCGAACTATTCCAGGATGTCATGGTACGAAACCAAAGGGCTTTCCGCGGCCCGGCCATTGCTTATCCCTATCCTGCTCGCTTGCCTCCCCTTTCTTATTCTTAATATTCGGACCAGGCGCATTGTCGGGGCAATCTCGATTGTTTTATTGGCGGCATTTTGCGCGCTTACGGCATTTTCAGTCGGCAGTTATTACATGCCAAGCGTGGTCGCTTTGTTTGTGGCTCTAGTCGTTGAATTTAATGGTGGGAAGAGTGTAAAGGCTGGCGGCTGAGAAAACTAGCCGCGTTGTGTTTGAACTTTGATGAGTGCAAAGCATATGACTGAAGCAAACGTCAGGAATAAATTTGTGTGTTTGCTGGCATTGCTCTTCCCTGCCGGCGCCTGTTTCGCAGGGCAGAGTAAATACAGCAGCCTCCCCGGCTTTATTGCCGGTGAGGTTATAGCCGGCTCCTCCTCGCCGGCGGGCGTTACGGTTGATGGCGATTTTATTCAACACGAAAAGTTGTCAGACGATGTTCAAGCTTATTCCTTTGCCCTCGATAAAAACGGGCTGGCGCACATTTTCTATTATTCAGGCCATGAATTTAAATATGCTAAATGGACGGGGCTGTCCTGGTCCACGCAAACGATTGATTCTACGGACGGGTTTGTGCCCAATGCGCCGAGTTCCATAGCGCTTGATGAAAACAATTATCCTCACATTGCATACTGCAATGAAACCCAATTCGCACTTAAATATGCGAGATGGACAGGTATCTCCTGGTCAACCGCTACTGTAGAGCGTAATGAAGGATCCTATACACTTGCTACAGGATTCTATCCCTCCATAGGGCTGGATAAAAACAATAACCCTCATATTACATACTTAGACGAACAAACCGGCAGACTCAGATATGCAAAGTGGACTGGCAAGACTTGGGCTATCTCTACGGTTAATTCAGACCAGAACATTAACGGGCCGATGGCGTTCGACGACAAGGGCTATCCTCACATCAGCTATTGTGTTTATGAGCGTAAGGCTATCGGTTACGCGAAGTGGACCGGAGTTTCCTGGTCGACTAAAACCGTGGAGCCCGACGGCGATGTAACGGGAATCGTCTCGCTGATTATCGGCAAAAACGGCTACCCGCATATTTTCTATTACGAAGTTATAAAAGACCCTGTAATTGAGCTGGCAAACACAGGCGGCGGTCAGTGGGCGTTTTACAAATTAAAGCATGCGAAGTGGAACGGGAAAGCGTGGAAAATTGAGGATGTGCCGCTAAATGGCCACCTCTCACCGCATTGTTCGGCAACCCTCGATAAAAACGATTATCCGCATATCGCGTATGTAAACCGTGAAAATAATATTCTTACCTATGCGAAATGGACAGGCAAAACCTGGGAAACAAGCGTTATAGGCCCGGCTATCGGCCGCGGCGCCGTTTCGCTTGCGCTTGACGGCAAAGGCGCCGCCCATATCGTTTATTACTCCGGCAATGAGGAACTACTGTGGATACACAAGAGCAAGAATCAATAGTGCGGGTTAGAGTGGGCCGCGTACATATGTTAAAGAAACACTCCTTTTTGTGCTTCGCTTGCGCTGCTTTGGCGGGTTTCGCGCCACAGTTGTACGCCGGCATGGAGCCGTCGTCCTGGGATTTCCTCCCGGTTATTGACGAGATAGTTTTTGCCACCGCCACGGTTGGCTTTTCTGCAATTGACGGGCGGCGAATGGTGCTGGATAAGGAAACAGGAGCGTTTAAGCAGGTTTCGCCTTCCGAGTATGCCGGGCTTATGCGCGGCGCAAAGGGCGGCAAGGCTGCCAGCCCCGCCAAAAGCGAGGCCGGGGCAGCCGCCACGCTGTACACCTCTTCCGGGACAACTGTGCTGCAAACCGTCAACGACGACTGCTACGAGGGAAGGAAAATAGTGCACGTTCTGAAGCTGGACGGCGAAGTGATAAAGGATGCCGTGGACCCATGCGGCAGTATCTCTTCGGCCGAAATAGAGAACGGACGTCTTTGGCTCGGTACGCTGTCAAAAGGCGGCTGGGGCGAGTCCCCGGGCAAAGGCCTGGTCGTACAATCACTGACTGACGGCACACATATAGGGACCATCTCTAAACAGGACGGGCTGACCAGCAACCTGGTGCGGGTTGTCAAACTGGACCCATATACCGGATACCTGTGGGTCGCGACCCAGCTTGGCATAAACCAGATCTCGCCGGAATTGGAAGTTCTCTATGCGCTGTACCTCTATGAAGACTTTGACGAGAGCGGCACTTGCACGGTGCAGGGCAGCACTACCCCGGCAAAGAATAATTTTATCGCTATTTTTCAGCGAGTGTTGGACGTGAAGGACAAGCGGAAATTCTACGAAGCGGCGATGACTATCCCACCCGCGATCCGCCCGTGTTTTAATGAAATGGCCGTTAGCGGCTGGTCGGTCGGTTATTGTTCCGGTGCGGAAGAATACGCCTCTTCCAGATTCCTGGCGCCGCAGTTCAACGTACTGGCGCCCTTCGCCATTGAAACCGCCGATTTCAGCCCGGGTAAAATCTGGGAGACGCTATCCCATCTTTGCATTTTCGGAGACAAGGATGTGGCCGCCCTTATCGCGGACCATGCCACTGACGAGGATTTTTCCGGCAAAGGGAGTCAATGCGTGTATGCTTACAAGGAGGTCGGCCTCTTTCCTGATAAGCCGAGCAAGGCCAGGGAGAAGGAAGCTCTGGGGCGTATAAGCAAGAGCCTGTCGCAGTTCAAACTCTCGGCCATGAAAGAGAACACTACCCCCGATTTTAAGTCCGGCGGTGTGGCAATAGAAGGCGCGAAGGCTCTGTCCGAGGCGGGCAGTCCCAAGGGGGTGGAGTTGTTGAATGCATTTTTCATGCGCGTAAAGCCCGGCAACGGCAACAACCCTGAGGTGCTGCTATTCAGCGACGCGGCGCAGAAACTGCATTACCAGGACGAATTCCTGCCTGGGGTGTTGGCTGGGGTGGAAAAATTCTACGGCGAGCCGGTGCAGCAGGGCTGCCTGTATCTGGATATCACCTATCCGGAGGCCAGCAAAAAGAACCGGTTGGGGGTTAAACAACTCGTTTCTCTTCTAAAAGCGGTTGAGAACGCCAGCCACCCGGAGTTGATCCCGCACCAGCCCTCACAGGCGCAAGGGGCCTATTTCACCTGCCGCGCTGCGGCCGTCTCGCAGCTTAAAGATAAGACCGTGCGGGCGGAGTTTCTAACCGGCGCTTACCCGGCGCTTCCGGCGGCGCAGAAAAAGATAGCCGACGGCATTATTAATGCCGGCCAGCAATATTGAGGAAGCTATAAAAAACTAATGGGAATCACGCATTACAGGAATAAATCCATAGCTCAGCGCGTCCGGCAGTGTGTAAGCGGGAGAGAGGGGGCCATGATTAAATCGATAACGCTAAGCCTGATTCTGACGCCTCTGCTCATGTCCCGGGCGCATGCTGCCGCTGGTAAAACGCATGTCGAAATTCCTGCCGTTTACGACGAAATAAAAGTGTTTGAAAATGGCAGGGAAATCCTGGCGAAGACACTGGTAAGAAATAGCGAAGAAGAAGCAAAGCTTGTACGCGATGCGGACGTGAAAGCATTCAAAAAGCTTGGCGTAAAAAGCAAACGTGAGGTCATAGATAAAAAGTTGTGGGCGGCATACATCGAGGAAGTCTCGAAAATATTGGCGGTAAAACAACTGCCGAAAGCCGAGCAGGAGATGTTCCGGGTGCTGGACGAAAACGGGGAAGTGATCCGGATGGTGTCTTTAGGCGAAAAGACACGGCAGGTGGCGGCAAGCGCTTTGCCGAACGAAATAGGCGCCGATATGGACCCAAAGGCGCCCGATAGTCCGATCCTTAACGAGTTAGTCAGGAAGTGGGGCGGGGCATATGTTGAGTTACGGACACAGGACTTCTTATACTCAAACCAACCTGAAACGTATTTTGTGCTTCTTAAGGCTCACTTTTTCCGTAAAGCTGGAAGCGCACGGGGCTGGAAGGTTTTCTCCAAGGCCACTTTTATTGACTCCTTTGGCACGGAACTGTGGGTAAAACATTTCCCAGAAGGGGATACCGTTCTAAGTATTGGCAATAGTGACGCTCCTCCAGGCATCTCTGATTCCGGTGAGGCTGTCGCCCTTGTTACAACAGACTCCGAAGAGGGGACCGGCGGAGAGGTTTTGCATGTTTATGGGACTACAGGCGAGGAAATATTTTCTTATCCTGGTAAAGACGCCGGCCAGGAAACTCCGCGGCCTAGTCATTATAAGCTGGCGTCAAATGGGCGGTATCTGGCCTACACGATATGGCTGAACAATGCGCCGCCCTTAGAGCCTAAGCCAGGCATGGGAGTAGAGAAAGAAGCGGTCTTTGAAATTACAAGGCAGCGTTCCAGGACAATCTTCCGGGACGTGAAAGACAGAACGTCATTTGAGACAAGCCGCTATCTTGTCCATAGTATCTCAAATGACGGCATAGCTGACGTTGAGAGTTATGGTATAGATAAGATGACTGACCGAAAAAAACTGGACGTAAAAAAGTTTCTCAAATAGTTGCTCGTTCCGGCAAGAAGCGCCTGAAAACAACCTTTTTAGCGCGGCCGGCCTTTGTCGGGTTGATGTCGCAAAATATTTTCTCAAAAGGTTTACGGCAATCAGGCGGCAATATAATGGCAATTCGCCGCGCAAAGCAATATAATTAGTCAGAGGAATTCTAACGGGTTTTGATATGAAAGACCTTTAAACAAACTGAAGTTATCCGGGCGCATTAAGCACATAGGCCCTACGAAAGCGGAGCAGTGGGAGACGCTGAAGTAACCAGCCGCCGACAGACGGCTAGTCGTATAAAATAACCCTTGGCTTATGACCTCAAAGAAAGCCCTTTCCGAACGCGACATCTGCACTAAGTTCATACTGCCCGCCATAGTTAAAGCCGGCTGGGACAGCGACCGCCAGATCCGCGAAGAAGTTTTCTTCACAGATGGCCGCATCTTCGTAAAAGGCCAGGAAACCAGGCGCGGCGAGCGCAAACGCGCCGATTTCATCCTTTACCAAAAACCCAATATCCCCGTTGCGGTTATAGAAGCCAAAGACAATAATCATTCCATCCGTTCCGGAATACAGCAGGCGCTGGATTACGCCCAGATCCTGGACATTCCCGTGGCCATCAGTTCCAATGGCGACGGGTTTGTGGTTCATGACCGCTCCGGCAGTTCAGCCACAACAGAATCCACCATCCACCTGGACGCCTTCCCGTCCCCCGCCGCCCTCTGGGAGATCTACAAAAAATACAAAGGCATCTCCGGCCCGCAGCAGGAAACAATAGCCGCCCACGCTTATCATTTCGACGGTTCCGGCCGCGCCCCCCGTTACTACCAGCAGATAGCCATAAACCGCACCGTAGAGGCTATAGCCAAAGGCCAGCCCCGCGTGCTTATAGTTATGGCCACCGGCACCGGCAAAACCTATGCGGCCTTTCAGATAATACACCGCCTCTGGAAAAGCGGCACAAAAAAGAGAATCCTGTTCCTTACGGACCGCAATGCCCTTATAGACCAGACCAAGCGCGGGGACTTCAAGCACTTCAAGGGCAAGATGACCACTATCCGCAATCATAATGTGGATAAAGCCTATGAAATTTACCTCGCTCTTTATCAGGGCCTGACAAACTATAACGAAGATAAGGATGCCTATAGAGAGTTCAGCCGGGATTTCTTTGACCTTGTAGTGGTAGACGAGTGCCACCGCGGCAGCGCGGATGCGGACAGCGCCTGGCGTGACATACTCACTTACTTTAACTCCGCCACCCATATCGGCTTAACAGCCACGCCCAGGGAAACCGATGAGATTTCCAACATTCAGTATTTCGGCCAGCCCATTTACACATACTCGCTACGGCAGGGTATTGAAGACGGCTTTTTGGCCCCGTATAAAGTTATCCGGGTGGGCATAAATGTGGACCTTGAAGGCTGGCGCCCCGACCTTGGAAAAACAGATAAAGACGGGCAGGAAGTGGAAGACAGAATTTACAACGCCAAAGATTTTGACCGGAATCTTGTTATTGATGAGCGCACCCGGCTTGTGGCCAGAAGGATAACGGAATTCCTGAAGCAAACCAACAGGTTCGATAAAACCATCGTTTTTTGCGTTGATATAGAACACGCCGAGCGTATGCGCCAGGCGCTTGTCAACGAAAATCCCGATCTGGCCGGAGAAAATAATAAATATATAATGCGCATCACCGGCGACGAGATCATAGGCAAGCGCGAGCTGGATAATTTTATCAACCCCGAGGAAAGATATCCCGTTATAGCCGTAACCTCAAAGCTGATGACCACCGGCATTGACGCGCAGACCTGCAAGCTTATTGTGCTGGACTCCAACATAAAGTCCATGACCGAGTTTAAGCAGATAATCGGGCGCGGCACCCGCATAAACGAGGAATACGGCAAGACTTTCTTCACCATCATGGATTTCCGCAACGTCACCGACCTTTTTGCGGACGCCAAATTCGACGGCGACCCGGTAATGATAAAAGTGATTCCGCCTGAAAAACCTATAGATAACGGCGATATCAACCCCGAAACCGGGCCGATAGTTGATCCCGCCACGGGCGAAATAGTTGATTTTCCGCAGACCGAATCTTTCCCGCCGCCCATTATAGGCGGCGGGGAGATAAGCGCCGATCCCAAGCCGAAGGTATTCGTCTCGGGTATTGATGTCTCCGTTCTGCACGAGCGCAAGCAGTATCTGGACGGCAACGGCAAAATAATAACCGAAAGCTTTAAAGATTACACAAAGCGCGGCATAGAGAAAGAATTCCGCAGCATAGACGAATTCCTGACGCGCTGGAACTCCGCCGACAAAAAGAAAGCCTTGATAGAGGAACTGGAAGAGCACGGCATCCAGTTGGCAAACCTTAAAGAAGAGGTGAAAAAAGACCTGGATGTTTTCGACCTTGTCTGCCACATAGCCTGGGATATGCCGCCGCTCACACGCCGGGAGCGCGCGGAACATGTCCGTAAGCAGAACTATTTCACAAAATACTGCGAGCAGGCCCGCAAGATCCTGGACGCGCTTCTGGACAAGTATGCTGACGACGGCATAGACAATATCGAGGATATGGCGGTTCTGCGCATAGACCCGTTCAAACACATGGGCACCCCCAAGGAACTGGTAAATCTTTTCGGCGGCAAAACCGGCTACCTCAGCGCTATTAAAGAACTTGAATCACACATCTACTATAGGGCACAATCATGAAAGATATCGGCAACGTAATTAAATCCCTCCAGAATATAATGTGGCGTGATCAGGGCGTGTCCGGCGACGCCCAGCGCATAGAGCAGCTTGGCTGGATGATAAGCCTGAAGATCCTGGACGACAAAGACAAGGAGCTGGAACTCCTGAACGACAAATACGCCTCGGTTATCCCGTCAAAATTCCAGTGGCGCAATTGGGCCGGCAACCCGGAGGGCATCACCGGCGATGAGCTTAAAGAATTTGTGGACGCAAAGCTGATCCCCGCCCTTAAAAACCTGGATATCAGCACGGGAAATAAGCGGGCGCTTATCGTCCACGAGATCTTCGACGGCACCAATAATTACATGAAGGACGGCACCGTTATCCGCCAGGTCCTGAATAAACTTAACGAGATAGACTTCAATAGTTCGGAAGACAGGCACGTCTTCGGCGACATTTACGAAACCATCCTGAAAGACCTCCAAAGCTCCGGCAAATACGGCGAATTTTACACCCCGCGCGCCATAACCGAATTTATAACGGAAACCATAAATCCGCGCCTTGGGGAAAAGGTTCTTGACCCGGCCTGCGGCACCGGCGGCTTTCTTACCTGCGCCATTGAAAATATCCGCAGGCAGGATATTAAAGGCGTCAAGAACCTGCGCCAGCTTGAGAAAGATATACACGGCATGGAATTAAAGCCGCTGCCGTTCATGCTCTGCGTCACAAATCTTATCCTGCACGACATTGAAGTGCCGAATGTGGATTATATAGACAGCCTGAACAGGGAATACACCACCATAGGGCAAAAAGACAAAGTGGACGTTATTCTGGCCAATCCGCCCTTTGGCGCTTCCGTCAAACAGGGCGTGGAAACAAATTATCCGCAGGCCTTCCGCACCACCGAAAGCGCCGACCTGTTCCTGCTTGTAATGATACGCTACCTGCGCGAGGGCGGCCGCGCCGGCATTGTTCTGCCCGACGGTTCCCTTACCGGCGACGGCGTAAAGCAGCGCATCCGCCAGCATTTTCTTGAAAACTGCAACCTGCACACTGTTGTGCGGCTGCCCAATTCCGTTTTTCAGCCCTACGCCAGCGTGGCCACCAACCTGCTTTTCTTCGATAAAGGCAAGCCCACCCGCGAAATCTGGTACTACGAGCACAAACTCCCCGAAGGCGTTAAAGCCTACAGCAAAACCAAGCCCATCCAGAAATCCGAATTCGACAACCTAAAAAAATGGTGGAAGAAGCGCAAAGAAACCGATCAGGCCTGGAAGGTCCCCATAGCCGCCATAATAAAGAACGGCTACAACCTGGACATAAAAAACCCGCACATCCCCGAGCCCGAAAAAACCTACACCAGCGCCCAGCTCCTGAACATGCTGCACGATTCTTTCCGCAAAAGTGACGAACTACTAGAAACGCTTAAGAAGGAAATAAACAATGGCTGAGCCGCGCTGGCTAAGAATCGGAGATATCTGCTCTGTCGAAAAGGGCGTTACCGGCCTGGCCGCCGCTACACCCGGTGAATATCCGCTGGTGGCCACCGGCGCGGAAAGAAGAAGCGCGCAAACTTATCAGTTCGACACACCAGCAGTATGTATTCCGCTGGTGTCTTCCACCGGCCACGGTAAAAAGACCCTGAACTATGTTCATTTTCAGGAGGGAAAATTCGCCCTTGGTACTATTTTAGCCGCCTTAATCCCCAAAGATAAAAAAATATTAGATGCGCGTTACCTGCACACCTATCTGCAAATGAACAAAGACCGTGTTCTTGTCCCTTTAATGAGAGGCGCGGCCAATGTTTCTTTGTCGGTGTCGGCTATCTCGGATATTAATATTCCGGTGCCGCCCCTAACGGAACAGAAAAAGGCCCTGTCCAAACTGGATTCCATGTCCGGCGAACATGCTGAACTTTTAATTGAGACCGACAAGCAACTGGAATTATTAAAACAACTTCGTCTGCAAATTCTGCAGGACGCCATTGAAGGCAAGCTAACCGCCGATTGGCGCAAAAAGAACCCCGCCCTAATCACCGGCGAAAATCACGCCTCAAAACTCCTGGAAAAAATAAAATCCGAAAAATCCCGCCTAATCCAGCAGGGCGAACTAAAAAATGAAAAACCCCTGCCCCCAATCACCGAAGCTGAAAAACCATTCCCCTTGCCCGAAGGCTGGACCTGGTGCCGGCTTGGTGCATTGGGGCTGTTCGGCCGGGGGAAGTCAAAGCACAGGCCCCGGAATGACTCAAAGTTGTTTAATAACGGCACTTATCCGTTTATTCAAACCGGCGATGTGTCGTCATCAAAAAAGACTGAGTTTAAAATATCGGGATTTGATAAGCAATATAATGATTTCGGCTTGGCTCAAAGCAAGCTTTGGCCCAAAGGCACATTGTGTATAACCATTGCCGCAAATATCGCCGAAACAGGCTTTTTGGATATAGATGCCTGTTTTCCAGATAGTGTCGTGGGCTTTACTTCGCTCTCAGAGGGGTCTACGCCGTGGCTTGTTAAATATTATCTTGAAGCAATGCAAACTGAAATAATAAAGTTTGCCCCCGCGACAGCACAAAAAAACATAAACCTTGATATCATTGGCGCCCTCTTGTTCCCTCTGCCACCCTTGTCTGAGCACCGCCGCATAGTTGATTGTGTAAATAAAACCATGGACATAATCCGCGAACTTGAAGCCCAAGTAGCCGAACGCAAAAACCAAGCCGAAATGCTCATGCAGTCAGTTTTGCGCGAGGCTTTTGAGGACAAGCAGGCAGTATGAGGCGATTTGTTTACGCGGATAATATTTTTTTGAGATTATGAAACCAGTAAAAAGATTTATTCCATCTAAAAAAACTGTAATTGCGGTTGGGATAATATTAGCCTTGGCTGTTATATGCTATGGCTTTCTCGCGGACATTCACAACCCGTTTTACTTGCGCCTAGGATTTTTCCTCGCCAGCGTCACAACCCTGGCAACACTCTATGATATGTATGACAGAAAAGCTGGTGATAAAATTATCGGTGAAAAAGTAGACAACCTTTTGAATGACGTTAGAGCAATAGCTAAATCATATTCAAAGGAAGCAAAGTTGAACTTAATCTTTTCATCACCTAAAGATGCGGAAATATCTTCGGCTTTTGTTGATCTCGTTTCTATAGAAAAGGATTTGGAGCGGAAGATTCCTGAGATAGAAAAAACTATTGCGGATAACTTTCTGAGTCAACTAATAAGACTTAATCAAAATTTTGAAGGCAATACGGAAGAGCGACGTACATATAAAATCAAATATGCACTTTGGGAATACAGGACGAAAGGAATCTATCCTGTTAAGCTGTCGATTGTGAATGATGGCGATATTGCCGCCGATAAGATTGATTTGTTCCTGTATATTCCACGAGTTCTTAATCCTTTAGTCACGTTGCCCAAAAAGCCATACGCCCCAGCACCCTTCGGACTCATTCTTCCTGATAAATTCATCCCACCGTTAGGCATTCATTGGCATGTGCAACAGAAGTCTGAACATGTGCAAATTCATTGGGAGATACCAAGCCTTAATCCTGAGATTGTACAGGCGTTAGATGTTTTTTATATAGAGCCTGGCAAGAGTGACGGTGCATTCGAGTTGAAGTATTCCGTTTCAACTAGCGCGTCAAAAGGATTTAAAGGTGTTTTAAAATTAAATGTGAAAAAGGCTGAGGATATTACGCAGGTTCCCTGACGTAAAATCCTACTGAAAATGGGGTCAGCCACCATTGATGATATCGTGGTCAATAAAGAAGGGATGACAAATGTCTGATCAATTTACACCTGCGGCGGCGAGGCGCTGGAAACGGATTTCCCAGGAGGTACAGGGAAAGATTCTGGCAAATGTGTGGTGCGGCAATTGCCGTGACACCGTTCAAATTGTCCTGGAGACCGCGGACATAGAAAGCAAAGTTCTGATCCTTAAAGGCAAATGCAAAATCTGCGGCAAGGATGTTTGCAGAGTCGTCGAACCTGAAAATTAAGGAATGAGGTGAAAAGGGCCGGCGCTTTTTACTTCTTTTATTAAAATTGAGAATGGATAATTTAAAATGAAAGAAAACCAGCATATCGAATACAAGGAATCCTGGCGTGATGAATACCTGAAGTGGATCTGCGGCTTCGCGAACGCTGCCGGCGGTGTGCTGCACATCGGACGGAACGATAAAGGGGTGGTTGTCGGTTTGGCGAATGCGGCGAAGTTGCTGGGTGAGATCCCCAACAAAGTGCGCGACATCCTGGGCATTATGGTGCAGGTTAACCTGCGTCAAGAAGCCGGAAAAGAGTACATGGAAATTGTGGTGGAGCCTTACCCGTATCCCGTGAGCTATAAGGGCGAGTATCACTACCGCAGCGGCAGCACCAAGCAGGAACTGAAAGGCGCGGCGCTGGACCGTTTTCTTTTGAAAAAGCAGGGCCGGCACTGGGATGGCGTGCCGATACCGCATTTTCCGGTCGCTGACCTGTCGCCACAGGTGCTTGCTACCTTCAGAAAAAGGGCGGCGAAAAGCAAACGGCTCTCCGCCGAGTTGCTGGCGGAACCTGATGCCGTTCTTCTCGATAAACTGCAACTGTTCGATCATGGCTACCTGAAGCGGGCGGCGGTTATGCTGTTCCATGATGAGCCCGAGCGTGTTGTCACCGGCGCTTATGTGAAGATCGGCTATTTCCGCACTGATTCCGACCTCTTATATCACGACGAGATCCACGGCGACTTGTTTAGCCAGGTGGAAAAGACCCTGGACCTGCTGCTTACCAAGTACCTGCGCGCCGGCATTTCCTACGAAGGCGTCCAACGCTTAGAAGCTTTTCCTGTGCCGGAGTCGGCGTTGCGCGAGGCCGTTATCAACGCCATCGCTCACAAAGATTATGCCTCCGGCATACCAATTCAAATCAGCGTCTATCATAATAAGCTTATGATTTGGAATGCCGGACACTTGCCTCAGGATTGGACGATTGAACGCCTCACCGCCAAACACGCTTCGTCGCCCTGCAATCCGGACATCGCCAACGCCTTTTTTCGCGTCGCGTTTATGGAATCCTGGGGGCGCGGCATAGACCTTATCCGTAACGCCTGCCGCGTTGCGGGTAAACCCGCGCCCGCCTTCCGCTGGGACAACGGACTTTGGGTGGCGTTCGCTTTGCGGGAAGCTGGAACGCCGGTAAAAACGCTGGTAGAAACGCTAGGAAAAACGCTAGGAAAAACGCCGGGAAAGACTCCTGCCCGCATTCTGGAACTGCTGCAAAAGAACCCAAGCCTAACTGTTCCCGAAATATCGCTGCGGATATTAAAATCTGAAAGCGCGGTGCAACGCAGTATACTAAAGCTGCAAATCTCTGGACGATTGAAGCGGGCCGGTTCTCGTAAAAGCGGCCATTGGGAGGTGTTGAAATGAGCACATCCGTCCGGGCTAGTAGAGAAAATGGGGTCAGCCACCATTGATTGCTTCAGCGGGAGTTAAAGGACTTGGTCGAAAAGGGACTGTTGGCGCCGGAAGGGGCGACAAGCCGCCTTTACTATCGGCTGGTAAAATAACTGCCTGAAACTTGCGACATAACTAGCGACGCGGCTTATGACATTTTTACGTTTGATTCGTAATGCGTAAAACATTTTGAAATGGAAGGTAAGAACTATGGCAAAAGCCCCGGTAGTTCCGAGGCCGGGGATTTATTCCCTGAGGATCCCGGACCTCCTGACGTTTGATAGCCGCCAATAATGATGATTACGTTTATTTTAAAGACCTTGATGTCGTCGCTTCCGTTTATTGTACCGCCGGCAAATGCTGCCGGGGCTTCATTGATTACGGCCGGCGACGTAGACCTTACCGACCCGCAAATAATTTACCAATGCAGTTACAAGGTTGTCTTGGCACCCGCAATAAAGGAAGCGCTGCGGAATTACGCCCCGGATTTCAGGATCTGGGAACAGAGCGAGTATAAACCCGAAGTAATTGGTTTGTACTCTTTTTCCGCAAGGCAATCGCCTTCCGCGATTAAAGGCGATTTTAACGGCGACGGCTATATGGATGCGGCTTTATCCGGGCGAAACAAAACGTCATCCGTATTGCTGGCGGTATTGTCGGATTCTGCCACGTCATATAAAGTTGTTGAAATTCATCAGCCCTGGTTTGATAAGACTAAGATTGATTTTGCTACGCCCATATTATCCGTTCAGCCGAAAGGCAGCCGTTATACCTATGGAGACATGGAAGTCCGTACCCTTGCTTTAGAAAACGAAGCGATAGGAATTCAATATCTGGGACGCGATAGGCTGAGCGGAACTTTATGGCTGGGGGAAATATATTACTGGGCCAAAAATAAGAAAGTATTCTTAAACCAATGGTTTGGGGCTCCTGAATAAAATGATCCTGAAAAGCCCATGAAACTAAAAGCCTGGCTCTTGTACTGCTGTCTTCTTTCTCAGCCCTGTTTCGCGCTATCGGAAACCGATGGCTGCGGTGTTGTAGTTGAATATGACTGCCAATACGAAGTTGCCTTATCGCCTAGTATAAATTTCGCCATACGGAAGTATGATCCTGATTTCGTAATGTGGACAGGAAAGGACTACCCAGTAGAGCTGTGTAAGAACTCCACTGTCTCAAGATGGGCATCCCCCGGCGCCGTTATGGGGAAATTTACCGGCCACTATATAGAGACGGTATTAGCCGGTCATAATAAAACACATGAAATCGCAATAGTGGTAGTGCGTAAAATAGTTGACAGTTTCAGCGCGCCTCTGGAAACCGTAGAGAAGGCGCAGAAAAGGGCGGCGTGGATGTTCTATCGCGTCGTTGAGGTTTACAAGGTTCCGCTTCAATCTGCGGGTAAAGAACCAGCTAAATATATCCCCTCTTTTTTCCTGGCGCATGAGCAGACATGGACGGGTGATATCAGCTTGTCCCACGACTTTGTGGTCAATCGGTCGTCCGGAACAGCAATAACGTTCCATTGGGATAAGGCGAAAAATCAGTTTATACCGCAGTAGGTTAAAGGTAGCCGAAGACTTCTTCCCATATGAAAACATTACGTAAAGACGGTTACAAAGAAGAGCTTGCGATCTCGTTCGTGTTCGAGGATTACCTGAAGCGGCTCGCTTATTCTAATTTTACGCTGGAGTACATACAGAAGAACGGAGTTTGCGATCTCTCCGGGTACAGGGGCGAATTGCTGCGTCTTTTAGTCCCCGCCGAGGGAGTGGAAGGTGACCCGGAGCTGATTAAACCTATTCTGGGCAATTATCCGGCACTGGCGGCCGACCAGGTGCTGGGCGCGGCGCTGGTGATGAAAGTGCTACAGCTGCTGGGGATGGCACGGCTCTGCCCGCCGGAAACCCGGATCAGCGTGGACGCCAAACAATACTTACGGGGCTATCTGTTCATCGGTTATTACCTGGCCAAAGCGTTCGAGCCGCAACTGGGCCGGAAAGGAGCTATCGAGGCTTATCAAAAGATACGCGACGAGTTCACGCGCACCGTGCCTTTTGAAAAGGCGGAGCAGGTCTCCGATTTCGTGTTCGGCGGTGAAGGGCAGGGCGCTTTCCGCAACGCCTTTATAACAACCGATTTCACCATAGACGAAGGCAGGAGCGGCTCCAAGGTGTGTAAGTGCAAATGGGCAGAGGTTATGAAAGAGTTGAATGATCCCGACTTCGCCTATGCGGTGGCCTGCCACTACGATTTTGAAGCCGCAAAAATGTACAACCCGGCTTTTCATCTGACAAGGAGCGGCACGCTTATCCAGGGCCGGCCCTGCTGCGATTTTATGTGGCACGACACAAGAATAGACGCGGCTCTTACGCATCCCGGTAAGGAATTCTGGGACGCTCTCCCCTGACCGGACAGCCCGGTAACAGGGAAGGCCTGTTTCTTTTATCTTCTTATGAGACATTTTCTCCTTTTTTTCGTCTGCACCACGGGACTGCTACTGGCAGGCTGCTCTTCCGTAACGAAGCGGCTGCTGATAGGCAGCCCGCAGGTCCGCGCCGCGGCATTGGGTGAAGTATTGCGCGCTGATGATAAAGCCCGCGGAAAAGTGGTGTTGCGCATGAAGACGCTACTCGCGGACAGAAATTCCCCATACAGATTGGCCGCCGCCAACGCATTAGAGAACCTGGGCCAGGCGGCCGCACCGGCTGTCCCGGAGCTTATGGATGCCATGAGCGGCGGCGACCTTGTTGCTTTCTCGGCAGCACGCACGCTGTCAAAGCTGGACGCGGCCGTGCCGGCCCTGGTGGAGGCGTTGAAAAGTAAGGACATTGCGCTGCACCGGGAGGCCGCGCGGATACTGCCAGCGCAAGGCGCGCTGGCGGCTCCCTTGCTTGCATTAAACCTTGAGGGCGCAGATCCCGCCCTGGCCGAGGAATCCGCATATATATTAGGTGAAGCGGGCGCTTCGGCTAAAGACGCCGTGCCTGCACTTGCCCGCGCGGCTTTTTCAGGCGGAAAAGACCTAAAAATAGCCGCGTCCAACGCGCTGGTAAAAATAGGCCCGCCGGCGGGGGTCTGGCTTGGCGCGGCCCTGCGGTCGCCTGACATGGAAATACGGTTTGAGGCGGCTTTTGTCCTGGCGGATATGTTCCATCCTTCGCCTGAAGCGGTTGTCCCGCTTGCGGCAACTTTGGACGACACCGAGGCCAGAGTGCGCGCCGCCGCCGCAAAGGCGCTGGGCGGGTACCCGCCGGAAACGCAGGCCCGGTTTTCTGAAGATATTCTTTCCGCCTTATTCCGCGCCGCCCAGGCCCCGGATGAAGACACGCACGTCTGGGCTTCCATAACGCTGGCAAGAGCGGGTGCTCCTGCCGGGAAAATAGCCAGGAACGCGCTAAAGGCCGCTGACCCCGCGTCACGGGCCGGCGCGGCGCTGGTAGTCGCACGCATGTTCCCGCCTCCAGCAGAAGCGCTTGACGCGGTCTTGGCCGCGCTGAAAGACGCGGATATCTCCGTGAGGCTGGGCGCAGCCGACGCCCTGGGCAATTACGCCATGTCGGTTCCTGAATTGTTTTCTACAGCCGCCGTGCAGGAACTTGCAGAAGCGCTGAAGGACAAAGACCCCGGCCTCCGCGCCGCGCTGATCTTCCCGCTGAGCCGCTTGGTTTCCAAGAGCGGGCAGGCGATGGCAGCCCTTCTCGGCGCGCTGAATGACAGCGACTTGGATGTGAAGCGGTCCGCTGCCGTAGCCCTTGGTTTTGTCGGGCCAGCGGCAAAAAAATCGCTCCCGGTCCTGCGGGGACATTTAAAGAGCCGGGACTGTTCCCTGCGCGTCCTGTCGGGGAGAGCCATGATATTTATAGACCCGGCTTTCAAAAACAACGCTGTTGTTTCAAAGGCGGCGGAAACAAAGTGCCCGGGAGTGAAGACCATGCCGGCTATCGAGCCGCTCACACTGGAAGCGGAAGTTACTGGCGCGACAACAGAGCAATTCCTGCTGCCGTAGGCGCAGGAACTTATGAGATATTCTACAGGCCAATTGCCCGCAGTGCCCTGAAAGCACCAGAACGGAAAAGACAGAACAGGAAAAAGAGACAAGCTGTTTTAACTTGAGAGGAAAATATGGAAAACAATATTGTGAGACCTGGTGGCGGATTCTTCAAACAGTTGTTTGTTGTGCTGCTGATGATAATTTCGATATATCTCAGTGAAGGTGTAATGGGGTTTGCCCCGTTCATAAATATCGAGGCTATTCTGCTGGTCTTCGGCGGGACTTTCCTGCTGACCTGGACGGCTTTCCCGCTAAGGGAGATATTCAGTACTTCAAAGCCAGCCATTCTCCGTCACGCGGCCGACTGCGCCATAGGGATGGGGATTTTGGCTATGCTACTCCATGCCGCAACCATGTTGTGGACGGGCGATCCTACCCCGGGAATTATCAAACATCTCGCGCCGGCGCTGGCGGGCCCGTTCTATGGCTTTCTGCTGGCGAAGGTGATACTCGGCCCTATAGCAGCACGCCACGAGTAAAATGAAAAAAACAAAAATTTGGGAACCGGTTTATAAAATCAGCCCTAAAGTTGCCAGGGCGCTTATGAACATTGAGTCCGCAAAGACCATTGTGGAGCGAACGACTTTGCCTCCCATCGTTGAGGCGGAACTGCGGCGCGCGGCCAGAGTGCGGTCCACGCACTTTTCAACCCGCATTGAGGGAAACAGGCTTACCTTGAAAGAGGCGCAAGAAGTTATTGAACACAAAATAACGTCTTTCCACGGACGCGAGCGCGACACCTGCGAGGTGCGTAACTATTGGAACGCTTTGCTGAAAGTCGAGGAATGGGCTGCAAAGCGCACGGAGTTCACGGAAGATTTGATCCAAAGGCTCCACGCGATTGTCGAAAAAGGAAAACGCTCAAAGCCCACGCCCTACCGAAGCGGACAAAATGTAATTAAAGACTCGGCCTACGGTGCTATTGTGTATATGCCTCCCGAGGCCAAGGACATTCATAAACTTATGGCCGAAATGGCGGCATGGGTGCGCCACGCAGAGCGCAGCGGTATGCCCGGCCCCATAATAGCGGCGCTGGCGCATTATCAATTTGTAACGATTCATCCGTACTACGACGGCAACGGCCGGACGGCACGGCTGCTTGCCACATTCCTGCTACAGCGGGACGGTTACGGGCTACGCGGCTTTTTCTCCATGGAAGAACACCACGCCAAGGACCTTGAGGCGTATTACGCTTCCCTGGCCGTGCATAAGCACCATAATTACTACGAGGGCCGCGCCCAGGCTGACCTTACGGGTTGGCTTGAGTACTTTACCACCCTTTTGGCTGATGTCTTTGCCAGGGCAAAGGATGAGGCCGCAAGATACGCCAAGGAGGGCATCCCGCTTGAGCCTGAGCTGCTCCGCAAGCTTGACCGCAGGGCGAGGGTGGTTTTGGGGCTGTTCGCCCGCAAGGACACTGTGATAACGCAGGAAGTGGCGGCGGCTCTTGGCCTTTCGGGGCGTATGGTGAGAAATCTGCTTACTGTATGGGTAAAAGACGGCTGGCTTGTGGTAGCCAATCCCTCCAACCGCGCGCGCGCTTACCGGTTATCGGCAATTTATCGGAAGTTTACTGGCAATAATCCTAAAAAATAAGTATACTGTATTTAACGGAACGAAAGGTATTCCGCGCCTTACAACAGCAAAGAGTTTATGCGCGCGGGAAATAATTTCAGCGGTGTACGGACGCCGAAGGCGGACGGGAGCGGCCGTGCCAAGGCCCTGTTGGGGGCCGGCCGGACGCGCAGAGGAGGTGTTTATAAGATGCAGAACACCTTCGGAGCAGGTGCGAAGGCGCGTAGTGCCGAGCCCTGCGCACCCACTTCCTAGCGGCGAAGCATGGGCGGCCGCGCGGCGTGGCCGACCGTGCGGCATCTCGCGGATAAGATCCCCATACCGCCGCTACACGGCTTGCTGGCGGTATTTATAAAGTTGCCTCAGGATGTTGCGCAAAGTAGGTTATAACTTCATCCTGAAAGGCCCGCCAAATTTTCTTCTCAGAAAATTTGGCACAATTTAAATCCGCTAGTCCGGCTAGCTCCCGCAGTTTTTCCGCCGGAAGATTAAATTTTAATTTTATTTTCTTCCCGCCTGAAAGGAAGTTCCGGTGCTGGCGTACCGGGTAACCGAAGACGGTTACCGAACCGATTTATCATCCTTATGGCCGCAGGTGCGGCCGGCCCAGCGCTGGTGCGCCTGGCCGGCCTTACCAGCGGCACAGAGTTGAAGAATAGCACTTAAGTCCGATTCAGCCCTGCTGGGCAAAACCGGCCTTAAGAGCAAGGGGAGGCAAGGTATGGAGAAGTCTAATATGCGGTATTTCCTTTACGCGCGCAAGTCCACGGACGAGCCGGACCGGCAGATCCTTTCCATAGAGGCGCAGCTCGCTGAACTCCGCGACTACGCTAAAAAGAACGGTCTCGCCATAGCCCGCGAGTTCATCGAAAGCAAAACCGCCAAGGAGCCGGGCCGCGCCATATTCAACGAGATGGTCGCTGGCCTTGAGCAGGGCGCGGCCCACGGCATAGTGGCCTGGCACCCTGACCGCCTCGCGAGGAATAGTATTGACGGCGGAAAACTGGTCTATTTGGTGGACACAGGCAAGGTTTTGGAACTGAAGTTTCCCACGTTCTGGTTTGACCCTACGCCACAGGGTAAGTTCATGCTGTCTATCGCCTTCGGCCAGTCCAAGTATTACGTGGACAACCTCTCGGAAAACGTAAAGCGCGGCATACGCCAAAAGCTACGCAATGGTATCTGGCCCTCCTGGGCGCCGATGGGCTACTTAAATAACCTAAGCAACCACACGATACACGTTGATAAAGAGCGCGCTCCCATTATTAAAAAGGCTTTTGAGCTTTACGCTACCGGGAATTATGCCATCCTTGAAATCCGGGACATGGTAAACAGGTCCGGGCTTCGCGGGCGCAAGCTTCATAAGCCTCTATCCGTATCAAACTGCCACTATATGCTCCGGAACCCTATCTACTATGGGGTTATGCGCTACTATGGCGAGGTCTATGAGGCCAAGCATAAGTCCATAATCTCCAAGGCGCTCTTTGATAAGTGCCAGGAGATGCTTAAAAACAAAAGCAAGCCCAAGACAAAGACCTTGAAGCCCTATGTTTACCGAGGCGCTTTCCGTTGCGCCAATTGCGGGTGCTTCATCACCACCGAAACGCAGAAGGGACGTAACTACCTTCATTGCACCAAGCGCAAGGTACCTTGCGCGGAGCCTTATGTGCGAGAAGATGAAGTGGAAAAACAGATACGCGACTTATTAAAAGGAGTTTCCTTACCCCCGGCCCTGGCCGCGGATGCTCTTCACAATATCAATAAGGAGAAACTAAGCGCGGCCCAGGCCGGGGAAGAAGCCGCACAAAATCTGCGAGATAAAATAGATTTCCTTACGAAGAGCATGAACGCTCTTTTGGACATGATACTTAGCGGGTTGATAACGCAGGATGAATACGCCCAAAAGAAGCGTTCATGCCTGGAAGAAAAAAAGGAAAATGAAATGAAACTCGCAGCTTTTGAGCGGGAGGGGAGTAAGCGGTTCGAACCGCTTATAGGTTTCTACAAGACCGCAGTTCACGCCGGAGAGTCCGCGGTTGCGGGAAATCCGGAGGAAAACCTGCAAATATTGAAAAAAATCGGTTCGAACTTCCTTTTAGGCGGGAAGAAAATAAAATTAAAATTTAATCTTCCGGCGGAAAAACTGCGGGAGCTAGCCGGACTAGCGGATTTAAATTGTGCCAAATTTTCTGAGAAGAAAATTTGGCGGAAGGAGTGGGATTCGAACCCACGGTACGGATTAACCGTACACCGGTTTTCAAGACCGGCGCCTTAAACCACTCGGCCATCCTTCCATCTGGCCTTACAGCGCCCTGCTAGAATGATATAATATAAAATTATATAAGGCTGTTAAAAGCGGCCGGCTGATAAGCATAGCTTTTTAGCCGGCACTAACATAGCTTCGGGGCTTACATAATGGGAAAACTTTTCGGCACTGACGGCATACGGGGCATCACCTGGGATTACCCCTTTACACCTGATTTCATACGCAAAATAGGCTACGCGGCCTCGCTTGTGCTGCCCAAGTACAAGAAAAAGGGCCACGGCAAGCCGGTGGTCCTCATCGGCATGGACTCGCGCGCCTCCGGCCGCCTCATCAGGAAATACCTGGTAGAGGGCCTCGGGGCCAGCAAGTTCAAAGTGGTGGACCTGGGCATTATCCCCACGCCGGCCGTCTCGTACCTGGTAAAGCGCGAGAACGCCGACTTCGGCATAGTGATCTCCGCCAGCCACAACCCGCCCGAATTCAACGGCATCAAGTTCTTCTCTAACGACGGACTGAAGCTCAACGAAGCCATAGAGGGTAAGATAGAGCGCCTGCTGCTGGGCAAGAAGCCGCTCAAGTTCCGGCCGTCGCACCCCGGCCTGCATAAAAAAGATTTTACCCGCGACTACGAGGCTTTCCTCAAGAGCACCCTGCCGCCCGGCTTCACCCTGAAGGGCGTTAAAATACTGCTCGACTGCGCCAACGGCGCGGCCTATAAGACAGCCCCGCGTATCTTCCGCGACCTGGGCGCCAAGGTTAAGGTTATCGGCGACAAGCCCAACGGCAAGAATATCAACATGGGCTGCGGCGCCCTCCATACAGAAAAGATGGCCGCGGCCGCGGCAAAGTGGGGCGCTTTCTGCGGCATCAGCCTCGACGGGGACGCCGACCGCTGCATGTTCGCCGACGAAAAGGGCGTACAGCTGGACGGCGACGATGTGATAGCGCTGGCCGCCCCCTATATGAAGCAGCGCGGCCGCCTCACCAACAGCGGCGTCTCGCTGACCTTCATGTCCAATTACGGCCTGATTAAATACCTGCAGGGGCAGGGGATCAGCGTGGCCCAGGTGCCGGTAGGCGACAAGAACGTGACCGACGCCATGGTAGATGGCGACCTGAAGCTCGGCGGCGAGACCAGCGGCCACATCATTTTCAGGGAATTCGCCCCCACCGGCGACGGCATCCTCACCGCGCTGCAGACGCTGGCCGCCGTGCGCGACATGGGCAAACCCTTCAGCTGGTTCCGGCGGCACTGGAACCGCTACCCGCAGGTGCTGGAGAAGGTCAAGGTTCTGCACAAGCCCGCCTTCAGGGACGTGGCCGGCTTCAGCGAGAAGCTCTCCAAACTCGAGGGCGGCCTGAAAGGCAACGGCCGCATCTTCATCCGCTATTCCGGCACCGAGCCGCTGCTGCGCCTGCTGGTGGAAGGCCAGTCCAAGGCGGAGATAAAAGCCATAGCCGACGAGCTGCTGGCGCATTACCGCAAGCATTCGGGCGCGCTCGCGGCTAAATAATATTTGTTCGTTGAATTTTACGGAGGTTTTCCAATGAAACACGTTAAACTTGGAGTAAATATCGATCACGTGGCCACGCTGCGCCAGGCCCGCGGGGAGAAGAACCCGGACACGGTGGAAGCCGCGCGGGTGGTCTACAGCTCCGGCGGCGACATGGTGGTGATGCACCTGCGCCAGGACCGCAGGCATATACAGGATTCCGACCTCGACAGGGTCCGCCACGACGTGAAAGGCCTGATCCACCTGGAGATGGCCGCCACCCCCGAGATGGAGAAGATCGCCCTCAAGGCCCGGCCCGACTCGGTCTGCCTGGTGCCGGAAGGCGCCCGCGAACTGACCACGCAGGGCGGCATGAAGCTCGACGGCCGCAAGCCCGAGCTCGAGAAGATCATAAAGAACCTTTCCAAGGCCGGCATAGAGGTCAGCGTGTTCGCCGACCCCGACCCGATGGCCATCCGCGCCGCCCACAACATGGGCGCCGACGCCATAGAGCTGTGCACCAAGAACTACGCCGCCGCCTGGGGCAAGAAGCTGCAGGCCAAAGAGCTGGAGCAGCTGCAGCTGGCCGGCTATCTGGTGAAGGAACTTGAGATGGAACTGCACGCCGGGCACGGCCTCGACTACTACAACGTGGCCCCCGTCGCGCGCATAGAGGGCATGGACTGCCTCAACATCGGTTTCTCCATAATTTCCCGCGCCATGTTCGTCGGCCTCAAGAGCGCCGTGACCGAAATGAAGCGCCTGCTACAGTAATATGTGCGGCATCACCGGCTACATCGGCGACAACAAGACCACCGATATCCTGGTGGACGGGCTGAAGCGGCTCGAATACCGGGGCTATGACTCCTGCGGCATCGCCGTAGTGGACGGCAAGAATTCGCTCTACCTCAAGAGGGTGAGCGGCCGCGTGGACGCGCTGGATAAACTGGTGACCGCGGAGCCCGTTAAGGGCGCCCAGGCCGGGGTGGGGCATACCCGCTGGGCCACGCACGGCGCGCCCTCCGAAGACAACGCGCACCCCCACACCGACTGCACCGGGCAGGTGGTGGTAGTGCATAACGGCATCATAGAGAATTACCTGGATCTCAAGGAAAAATTGCAGGCCGGCGGCCATAAGTTCAAATCCGAGACCGACACCGAAGTTATCGCCCACCTGATGGAGGAGAAGCTCAAGAGCCTGCACGTGCAGGAGAAGTCCGCGCGCGCGGAGATGATAGAGCCGGTCTTCTTTGAGGCTTTCCGCAGGACCGTGGCCGACCTGAAGGGGTCTTTCGCCCTTTCCATGGTGTGGTCGCGCTGCCCGGCCATGCTGCTGGCCGCCCGCATGCACAGCCCCCTTGTTGTGGGCCTGGGCAAGGGCGAGAACTTCATAGCTTCCGACGTGTCGGCTTTCCTGAAGTACACCAAGCGGGTGGTCTTCCTTAACGACGGGGAGATGGCCGCGGTGAAGAAGGACGGCATAGATTTCTACACTTTCGCCGGCAAGAAGACCGCCAAGGAATCCGTCACCATACAGTGGGACTCCACCATGGCGGAGAAGGGCGGCTACAAGCATTTCATGCTCAAGGAGATCCACGAGCAGGCCGAGGCCGTGGAGAACACCCTGCGCGGCCGGCTGCTGCCGCTGGGCGGGAACCTCCTGGAGACCGAGATGGGGCTTACCGCCGCGACCATGAAAGGCGTGTCCGCGCTGCAGTTCATCGCCTGCGGCACCGCTTACCACGCCTGCCTCGTCGGGCGGGTGCTGTTCGAGAATTTCGGCATCCCGGCGCACGCCGACGTGGCCAGCGAATTTACCGACCGCGCAAAGCTGATGAACAAGGGCACACTGGTGGTGGCCATCTCCCAGTCCGGCGAGACCGCCGACACCCTGTTCGCCGTGCGCGAGGCCAAGGCGGCCGGCGCCAAGGTGCTGGCGATCACAAATACCGTGGGCTCCACGCTGACGCGCGAGGCCGACCACGTGCTCTACACCCATTGCGGGCCCGAGATAGGCGTGGCCTCCACCAAGGCCTTCCTGGGGCAGCTCGCCGCCATCTACCTGTTGGCCGGCCACTTCGCGGCGGCCCGCGGGGCGCTGAGCTCCGCCGAAGCCCGCCGCTACGCCGAGGAACTGCTTAAGATCCCGCGCCTGATAGAGGAAACTCTGGAGAAGGAAACGGAGATAGCCAAGGCGGCCGAGGCTTTTGCCGCCAGCGAGCATTTCCTCTTTATCTCCAGGCATATCAATTACCCGATAGCCCTGGAAGGCGCGCTCAAGATAAAAGAGATCTCCTACGTGCACGCCGAGGGCTATGCCGCCGGCGAAATGAAGCACGGCCCGATAGCCATAATCTACAAAGGCATGCCGCTGCTCGCCGTGGCCCCGACCGGGCGCACGCTGGAACTGATGGCCGGCAACATAGAAGAGGCCAAGGCCCGCGGCGCCGACGTGGTGGCCATAGTGGACGCCGCCTCCAAGAAGACCATCAAGGCCTCGCGCTACATAATCCTGCCGGAGACCGGGGAGCTGTTTACGCCCATGCTGACGGTCATCCCGCTGCAGCTTTTCGCCTACTACGTGGCCCTGGCCAAAAAATGCGACATAGACAAGCCGCGCAACCTGGCCAAGAGCGTTACGGTGCGCTGACCCGGGACTAAAAATGAAAGCACAGACCATCTCCGGGCTGGGCGTGGACCTGGCCGAGGTTTCCAGGGTGCGCCGCCTGGCGGCGGACCCGCGCTTTCTCAAGCGCGTCTTCACGCCGGGCGAGCTGGCCTACGCCCTTAAAAGCAAAAATAAATTCGAACGCCTGGCCGCACGCTTCGCTGTTAAGGAAGCCGTCATAAAGGCGCTGGACGAGACCGCCCTGCCGCTGAACTCCATAGAGGTAGAGAACACTCCCAGCGGCAGCCCTAAAGTCACCGTGAAAGGCCGGCCCGGGCTGCGGCTGCTGGTCTCCATCTCCCACACCCGCGCCTACGCCGTGGCCTCCGTAATAGCTTTTAAAGCCTGACCCGATGAAAGTAAAATCCCTTCCCAGGTATTATTTGGCCGACCAGCTGCCCCCGCGGCCGCGGAACGCCCATAAGGGAGATTTCGGCCGGGTGCTGGTAGTGGCCGGCTCGCGCGGCATGGCCGGTGCCGCCATCCTTTCCGCCCGCGCGGCGCTTAAGGCCGGCGCGGGGCTGGTGACGGTAGCCTGCCCCGAGAGCGAAAGAAAGATAATAGCCTGCGCCCTGCCCGAGGCCATGACCTTCGGCGCGGCCTGCTCCGGCGGAACTTTTACGGCCGGGGCCGCCGCACAGGTGGCCGCCTTCGCCCGCGCCAAAAAAATAAACGTTTTGCTGCTGGGCCCGGGTCTCGGCGCCTCCAAGGGCGCCCGGGCTTTCGCGCTTAAGCTGCTGGCCGCGCTGGACCTGCCGGCGGTAGTGGACGCCGACGCCCTTAACGCGCTGGCCGCCGGGCCGAGGCCGTTCAAACTGAAGGCCGCGCCCGCGATCTTCACCCCGCATCCCGGCGAGGCCGAAAGGCTGCTGGGAAAAAAAGTGACGGACCGGCCCGCCGCGGCCGCGGCACTGGCCCGGCTGCTGGGCGGTACCGCGGTGCTTAAAGGCCCCGGCACGCTGATTTGCGACGGCAAGACCATTTTAAAGAACAGCTCCGGCGGCCCGGCCCTGGCCAAGGGCGGCACGGGCGACGTGCTGGCCGGCCTGACGGCCGGCTTCTACGCGCAGAACGGGCTGGCGCGGGGTTTCAGCGCGCAAACCGCCCTCGGCACTGCGGCGCTGGCCGTCTTCCTGCACGGGCTGTGCGGCGAGCTGGCCGCGAAAAAATATACGGAGCGCTGCGTGCTGGCGGGAGAGCTGCTGGATTTTCTGCCGGAGGCCCTGGAATGCCTGTGAAAAAGAAAAAGTCCGGGAGCGAAGCCCGGCTGATAGAGCATATAGAAAAAACTTTCCGCTTCCCCGGCGACCGGCGGCTGCTGCTTGGGCCGGGCGACGACTGCGCCGTGCTCAGGCACGGTTCCGGCCGGGACCTGGTGATCACCACCGACGAGATGGTGGAGGGGACGCATTACCTGGCCCGCTTCGCCACGCCCGAGGATATAGCCCGCAAGCTCACGCGCATCAACCTCAGCGACCTGGCCTCCATGGGCGACGTCGCGCCGGTGTCCTGCGTGGTCGGCGCGGGGCTCAGGAAGGATACGGCAAAAGATTTCGCCCCGCGCTTTATGCGGGCGCTGAAGGCCGAGGCCCTGCGCTTCGGCATCTCCATAGCCGGCGGCAACCTGGCCGGGGCGAGAGAGAACCATTTTTACATGACGGTGTGGGGCGAGACCGGGCGCGGCAAGATTATTACGCGCTACGGCGCCAAGCCCGGGGACCTGCTCTTCAACATCGGGCCGCTGGGGCTTAGCGCCGCCGGGCTGGAGATACTGATGGGCGGCTCAGCGCAGGAGAAGAAAAAATTCCCGGCGCTGGTGCGGGCCTTCTGGCTCCCCGAGCCGATGCTGGCGGCGGGGGCCGCGCTCGGCCGCGCCGGCCTGGCCACGGCCATGCTGGACAATTCCGACGGCCTCGCGCGCAGCGCGGCCATTATAGCGGAGCAGTCCCGCTGCCGCGTGCTGGTGAGCCCCGGCGAAGGCGCCTGCACAAAAGAGCTGCGCGCCTACGCCGCGCTGAAGAAAAAGCCGTGGCGCTATTACGCCGTAAACGGCGGCGAAGATTACGGCCTGGTGTTTACGGCCGGCTCCCGCAACCTTGAGAAGATAAAGCGGCTGCTGCCCGCCGTAACCGTGGTGGGCCGCGTGGAGAAAGGTTCCGGTTCGGAAATAGAGAATTTCGATGGCAAGGTCAAAAACTTCGAACACTTTTAAATTCAGCAGCGCTTCGCCCGCGGACACCGCGCGGCTGGCGGCTCTTTTTGCCGGGAGGCTTAAGGGCGGCGCCGCGCTGTTCCTGGAGGGGCCCATAGGCTCCGGCAAAACTTTTTTCGTGCGCGAGCTGGCCGCGGCCCTGGGCGCGCGGCGGCTGCCGGTGAGCGCGAGCTTTAACCTGATGCGCTCCTACAAAGGCCGGCTGAAGCTTTTTCATTTCGACCTGTTCCGCGCCGGCGAGGCGGACATGGAGAACATAGGCCTGGACGAATACCTGGGCCGCCCGGACGGCATAACCGCGGTGGAATGGCCCGGCGAGGCCGGCGGCATCTACGCCGGGATGGAGCCGCTGCGCCTGGACTTTCTCCTCGCCGGCGGTGACGCCAGGGTGATAAAGGTCTCGGCCCCGGCCGGCGACGCGGAAATGGTGAAGGTTATAGAGGAAAAATGGCTGCAAAAGTAATCCTGGGACTCTGCACTTCGGGCTCGAGGCTTAAATTGGCCGCCTCGGCCGGGGGGAAGGTCTTCAGCGCGCAGAAAAAAGTATTCAACCAGGAGCTGGCCCTGTTCCCCATGGCCCGCGCCCTGCTGGCCAGGGCCGGTTCGGACCTGCGCTCCGTGAACACGGTATGTTCCGTTCGCGGCCCCGGCCGCTTTACAGGCATACGCATCTCGCTCACGCTGGCCGGGGCCCTTAAAGCCATGGCCGGCGCGGAAGTCTACACCGCTACCCTTTTCGAGATCCTGGCGCTGGGCGCGGCGGACACGCCGCAGTTCAGGGCCTGGGCTAAAACCACCGGCGGCACGCGCCTGGCCGTGCTGGTGCACGCCTTCAAGGACGAATATTTCTGCCAGTTGTTTAACGCGGGGGAAAAACTGAAAACGCCCCGGCCCGAAGGCGAGCCCGTGTGGCTGAAGTCCGAGGACCTCAGGGCCATGCTGGCCGGGCTGGCTGGCCCGCTCTACGCCGCGGCCGACGCGGAAGAGGATCCCGGCATCTACGGCCTGCTGCCGGCCGGCGTCCCCAAAGCCCCGCCCGCGGTTTCGAAGATAATCCCGGCCCTGGTCATAAAGGCCTGCCTGGCGTATAAGAACCGCACCCTGCGCCCGCTCTACCTTAAGCCGGCCAAGTACGAGCTAGAGAACAATATCAGTTACGGCCGGAAATAACATGCTCATACGCCGTGCGAGAAAAGAGGATTACGCGGCTTTCGCGGCCATAGAAGCCGAACATCCCGGCTACCCGGCCTGGGGGGAGAAAGGCTTTGAAGCCGAGGAGAATAACCGCAACTCGGTCACGCTGGCGGCGGAATGCGACGGGCGCGCGGCGGGGTTCATAAATTTCTGGATACTGCGCCCGCAGGTGCAGCTTAACACGCTGGCGGTCTCAAAGGCTTTTCTGCGGCGGGGCGCCGCCGGCGCGCTGATAGGCAAGCTGCTGGAATACGCGGCCAAGAACCTCTGCCGGGAAGTAGACCTGGAGGTCAACGAGCATAACGCTCCGGCCCTGGCGCTCTACCAGCGCCACGGCTTCGAACTGGTGGGCCGAAGACCTAAATTTTATAATAACGCGGACGACGCCCTGCTGCTCAGGAAAAAAATATGATCAAAAGAACGCTTAACGCCCTCATCCTCCTCGCCTGCTGCGCTCCGGCCGCCCTGGCGGCCGCGGACAAAGAGGCCTATCTCCACTTCATGAACGGCATGGTGCAGGAACGGCGCGGCAATTACGATACCGCCATGCAGGAGTACAAGCGCACCCTGCTGCTGGACCCGCAGTCCGTTTTCGTCCACAAGCAGGCGCTCAACCTGGCCCTGCATATCGGCAAAGTGGAAGAGGCCGCGCAGTGGGCGGATTACGTGGTGAAGGCCGATTCCTCCACAGCGGACAACTGGGTGCTGTACGGCAATGTCCGCTGGGCCAAGGGCGACCTGGAAGGGGCCCGCGGCGCCTACGAGAGGGCGACGGAGCTGGACCCTTCTGCGCACGAGGCTTTTTACCAGCTGGCCAGCCTGTGGAGCTCCCGCGCCCCGGAGAAGTCCGTGGGTTACCTTAAAAAATACCTGGAGCTGCGCCCCGAGGACGCGGCCGAGATCTATTACCAGATAGCCGTGCTGCACAACATGAAGGGCGATCACGAGGAAGTGAGGAAGAACCTGGTGCTGTCCAAGGCGGCCGACCCTTACTACCCGCAGCCGCGCTACATGCTGGGGGAATTCTACGAACTCAGAAGCGACACGGCCGCCGCGATAGCCGAATACGAGGAGCTGGCGCTGCTGGAGCCCGGCAACAAGGCCCTCTACGACCATATCGGGGCCATCTACACGTCTCCCGCCGCCAGCGACCTGCCGATGGCGGAGAAATATTTCCTCAAGGCCTATGCGCTGGACAAGGCGGACCCGGTGGCCAGCTACTGGCTGTCCATCATCAGCGAGCAGAAGCGGGATTTTAATTCGGCCGCCGGCTACCTGGAAGGTTCCTCGGCCCTTAAGGAAGACTCCGACGCCACGCTGCGGCTGGCCTATTATTATACGCAGAGCGGCCGCTACGAAAAGGCCATCGCCATGCTGGAAACCGCCGCTAAAAAATGGCCGGACAACATGGAACTGGCCTATTTTCTGGCGCTGGGCTACGACGATACCGGCAAAACGCCCAAAGCGCGCGAGCTGCTGAAGACCATCATAACCAAGGTCCCTGGCAACGTAGAGGCGCGCATGCAGTACGCCGTCATCAGCGAAAGGGTGGGCGACATGGCCGCGGCCGAGGAAAACTTCCGGGAGTTGATACGGATGAACCCGGCCAACGCCAACGTGCTCAACTACCTGGGCTACTCGCTGGCCGACCGCGGCCTTAAACTGGAAGAGGCCGAGGGGCTGATCGCCGGCGCCGTGGCGCTCGAGCCCGGCAACGGCGCCTACCTGGATTCGCTCGCCTGGGTGCGGTTCAAGCGGGGCCGCAAGGACGAGGCCCTGGCCGATATAACCAGGGCCCTTAAAAAGGTCTACGACGACCCCGTAGTCTGGGGCCACGCCGGGGACATCTACGAGGCGGCGGGCGACCTGCGGGCCGCCTGGCTGGCCTGGAAAAAATCCGAACTGCTGGAAAAACCGGCCAAACGCAAGACCGCCGCCGCCAGGCTGAAGGCGCTGGAGAAGCGCATTCCCGGCGACCAGGCCGGCGTGCTGCGCCGGGAACATTTAAAAGCTTTCCTCCCGGCCGGGCTGGAGTTCTCCTCTTTCGCCAAGGTGGAGGCTAAACTGCGCGGCAAGACCGTAAAGTTCGACGCGATACTGCACTATTCCCCGCCGGAAGACTTCACCATTACCGTGATGGGCCCGCTGATGGCGCCGCTCTGGAAGGCGCGCCTGACCGGCGACGGCATAGAGATGGATGCCGTCTCGCTGGCCGGCCTGGACCCCGACGCGTTCTCCTACTGGGCTTCCCTGATGGGCGCCGAACTGCGCGACTGGTTCTCCGGGAAGACCGCCGGGACCGGCAAAACCGAAGGCTGGGGCGAGGATTGCTTCGCCGGCGGCGGCCGGGAAGTCTGCCTGACCGGCGATGGCCTGCCCGGGGAGATACGTCCCGACAGGGAAAAGAAGCTGGTTTTCGCGCCGGCGCATTATTTCTTCAAGAACCTCTACCTTTTCCCTTACCGCCTGGATTTCAAGCTGCCCGGGGTGTCGCTGCGCGTGACGCTGGACAACGAGCAGATGAACTTCGGCGCCTTCAACACGCTGGGGCTGGACGCCCGGGAACCCGGTGATGGTAAAAATTAAGGCCCCGGCCAAGATAAATCTCTTCCTCGAGGTCACGGCCAGGCGGCCGGACGGCTACCACGACCTGGCCACGCTGTTCGCCAGGACGGGGCTGTGCGACACGCTGGCGCTGCGCCGGACGGGCAGGGAGGGGATACGGCTGCTGGTGAAAGGCGGGCCTAAAGAATTGGGGCGGGCAGAGGACAACATCGTCTACAAGGCCGCGGTTAAGTTCTTCGAGGCTTTCAATTTGATCCCCGACGCGGACATAACGCTGGAGAAGCGAATTCCCGTGGGCGCGGGGCTGGGCGGCGGTTCTTCCGACGCGGCCGCCGCGCTGCTGGGCCTGGCAAAAATTTACGGGACTCCCCGTTCCGCCTTCCCCAGGCTGATGCGGATTGCCGCCGCCATAGGTTCGGACGTGCCCTTTTTTATGCTGGGCGAGACTTTCGCCGAAGGCAGGGGGCGCGGGGAGAAGCTTAAAGCCCTCAAAGCCCGCGGCCGCCTGCCTAGCCTTGTGCTGGTCTATCCCGGCGCGCCGGTCTATACTAAAGAAGTTTACGGCAGTCTTAAGGTTGGCGGGAAAGCGGAGATAAAGGGACGGCTGGCGGATTTCAGGCGGCTGTGTTCCCTTCTTAAGAAGGGGAAATTTTCCAGGGCGGAGGCCGGGCTGATCTTTAACCGGCTGGAGCAGCCGGTGCTGCCTCGGCACAAAGCGGTGCTGACCGCCAAAGAGCGGCTGTCCGCGCTTGGAGCCGACGCGGTAATGATGTCCGGTTCGGGGGCTACCGTCTTCGCCCTGTGCTGGGAGCCCGCGAGGGCGCGCAGGGTGGCGGCCGCCGCGGCGCGTATAAAGGGTTACAAGGTTTTCTTGACCAAGTTTTCCTGATTTTTGCTAGAATTCAGATTAGCAAGAGTAACGCTGCCTTGAGGAGTATGCAACAGCTTGGCTCTGTAGGGGGGCGGACAACATGGGGGGGAGTTCGTATGATGGAAATCACCGAAGTGAGGATACATCTCAGGAACGAGGCCAGGCTTAAGGCATTCGCCACTGTGACCTTTGACAACGCGTTCGTGGTGCACAACATGAAGGTCGTGAGCGGCAACAACGGCCTTATTGTCTGCATGCCGTCCAGGAAGATCAAGGACGGCACGTACAAGGACATAGCGCACCCGATCAACAACGAGTTCCGCGGGCGGCTGGAGCAGCTCATCCTCAAAGAATACGAGGCTGAGCTGGCTAAGGCCGGTCCGGTCGCGGCTCCTACTCAAACCGAGGGTTTCTAAGAACCCCGAGACGGAAAAAGCACCCTTCCCGCTCTCGCGGGAGGGGATTTTGTGTTATATAAGTTTTATTCCCGGGTGGTGTAACGGTAGCACAACCGCCTTTGACGCGGTTAGACATGGTTCAAATCCATGCCCGGGAGCCAGTTTTTATATGCCAGCCGCCCCCTCAAAAACCAGATCCTGGACAGTTTATATCGTGCGCTGCGCTAATGGCTCCTTATATACGGGGATAACCAATAACCTGGCGGGGCGCATTGCCGACCATAACGCGGGGAGGGGTGCCAAGTATACGGCGGCTTTCGGGCCGGTGACGCTGGCCTGGAAGCGGCGCAAGAAGGACCGCTCGGCGGCCTCTAAGCTGGAAGCGGCGATAAAGAAGCTTTCAAGGACGGAGAAGGACGGTCTGGTGGCCGGCAGGAGGAAGATATGAACGACAAAAAGCTGAAGGCCGTGAATTCCGCCGCCGATATTCCCAAGGCGCTGCGCGGCACGCCGTTCGCGGAGCTGCTGCAGTACCAGAATTTAGGCAAACCTTTCAAGAAATACGACAAGGCCCGGCTGCTGGCCTGCATGTGCATGGACAACCGCAAGCAACTGCGCGTGCCCGACAATTTCGCCTTCATACTCCGGACCGGCGGCGGCAATATCCGCTACAGTGAGTTCAAGATCTCCTTCGCCATCGGCATCGGCGGCGTGCGCCACGTGGCCATGATAGCGCATGACAACTGCGGCATGTCCAACCTGTTCTCAAAGAAGGAAGCGTTCGTAAAAGGCCTAATTAAGAACGCCGGCTGGACGCGGAAGAAGGCAATGGATTACTTCGTCACCTACGCTCCGCTGTTCGAGATAGGCAACGAGGCCGACTTCGTGATAGCAGAGGCCCGCCGCATGAACTTCAAGTACCCCAAGGTCAAGGTGCTGCCGATGTACTACAAACTGGCCGACAACAAACTGTACCTGATCGGTAAATAGCCGGGGAGGGGACGTTCATTCCTAATTCCTAATTCGGTTTTGCGTCCAAGAGGCTGGTTGTTTCGGCTGATTATCAATTAGGAATTAGGAATGAACGTCCCCTTTTTTATAGAATTTACTGGTAGTCCTTCCGTTTCTTTATTTTCAGTTTTTAAAAATTATGCCAAAGAATAAAAATTTCGCGGCGGTGGTACTGGCGGCCGGCCTCGGCACCAGGATGAAATCCGACCTGCCGAAGGTATTGCATTATCTCGGCGACATGTCGCTGGCCGAGCGGGCCATCCGCAAGATAGCCGCCCTGGGCCCGGAGAAGATCATAGTGATCACCGGCCACCGGGCCGAGCTGGTGGAGGCGGAGCTGTCCAAAAAGCTCTCCCCCGAGATCGTAGCCAAGACCGTTTTTATCCGCCAGAAGCTGCTGAAAGGCAGCGGCCGCGCGGTGCAGGAGGCCATGGGCCTGGTGCGCCGCCACGACCACGTGATGATACTTTGCGGCGACGCCCCGCTGTTCCGCGCCGAGACCGCCAGGAAGATGCTGGGCCATTATTTCCGCTCCGGCCACGACTGCCTGGTCATGACCGCCGAGCTGGAGAACCCCGGCTCCTACGGCCGCATAAAGCGCAACCACGCCGGCGACGTGGCGGCTATAGTTGAGGCCGCCGACGCCGACGAATGGGAGAAGGCCATAAAAGAGGTCAATTCCGGCACCTATTTCTTTAACGTGAAGTCGCTTGAAAAGGCCATCCGCAACCTGAAGAAGAAGGGCTCCAAGGGCGAGTACTACCTGACCGACGCGGTGGAGAACATCATAGCCGCCGGCGGCAAGGCCTGCGCGTTCATGCTGGGCGACGCCACCGAGATGACCGGCATAAATTCCCGCGGGGACCTCGCCGCCGCCTACGCCATGCTGACCGCCCGCAAGGCCGCCGACCTGATGGCCGCGGGCGTTACCGTGGTGGACCCGGCCAATACCTATATAGAGGAAAGCGCCGTTATCGGGCGCGACACCGTCATCCACCCAGGCGTGTTTATCCGCGGCAACACGGTCATCGGCAAAGGCTGCAAGATCGGTCCCGCCGGCGTGATAGAGGACTGTGTTATAGACGACGGCGCGGTGATAAAGTATTCCTGCGCGCTGGAGAAAAGCCGCGTGCGCCAGGGCGCCATAGTGGGCCCCTTCGCCCGCCTGCGCCCGCTCTCGGACATAGGCCCCGGAGCCGAGATAGGCAATTTCGCGGAAGTTAAGAAGTCGCGCATCGGGCGCGGCTCCAAGATGCACCACCACAGCTACGTCGGCGACACCGAGATGGGCGAGAAGGTCAATATCGGCGCCGGCACCATAACCTGCAATTACGACGGCGTTCACAAGAACAGGACCGTGATAGGCGCCGGCGCCTTCATCGGTTCCAACACCAATTTGGTGGCCCCGGTAAATATCGGGTCCGGGGCTTACACGGCCGCCGGTTCTACAATAACGGAGGACGTCCCGGGCGGCACGCTGGCCATAGCGCGCGCCCGGCAGGTGGTTAAGCAGCTTAAAAAAAGGACCAAATGACTCCCGACATGAGGAAGAGGGGTTCGTTCAAAGTGTTCAGCGGCAACTCCAACCCGGCGCTGGCCCGCAAGATCTGCGACATACTAGGCGTGCCGCTGTCGGAGACCAAGGTGGCCAAGTTCGCCGACGGCGAGACCGATATCCACATCCTCGAAAGCGTGCGCGGCGAGGACTGCTACGTGGTGCAGTCCACCTGCCCGCCGGTCAACGACAATTTAATGGAGCTCCTCATCATGATGGACGCGCTCAGGCGCGCCTCGGCCGGCCGCATCACGGCCGTGATCCCCTATTACGGCTACGCCCGGGCCGACCGCAAGCCGGCCCCCCGCGTGGCCATTACCGCCAAGCTGGTGGCCAACCTGATCACCGAAGCCGGCGCCACCCGCGTGATCACGCTGGACCTGCACGCCGCCCAGATCCAGGGCTTTTTCGACATTCCGCTGGACCACCTGTACGGCCGGCCCGCGGTGCTGGAGTACATTAAAGGCCGCAATTTCGAGAACACCGTGGTGGTTTCCCCGGATGTAGGCAGCGTGGAGCGCGCCCGGTCCTTCGCCAAGCGCCTGGACATGGGCCTGGTCATCATCGACAAGCGCCGCCCGCGCCCCAACGAGGCCGTGGTGTATAACATCATCGGCGACGTGAAGGGCAAGACCTGCTTTATTTTCGACGACCTGGTGGACACGGCCGGCACGCTCTGCATGGTGGCCCAGTCCATAAAGGAGCAGGGCGCGGCCAAGGTGATAGCCGCCTGTACGCACGGCGTGCTCAGCCGGGATGCCGTGGAGAGGATAGATAAATCCCCCATAGAAGAGATGATTTTGACGGATACCATTCCCGTAAATGCCTCAAAAAGTGCTAAAATAAAGGTAGTATCCGTGGCCCCCATCCTTGCGGAGGCCATTAAGCGCAATCACATGGGCGAGTCCATAAGCGAACTTTTCAAGTGAGTGCAGCAGGATGTAATTCAGCAGGAGGAAAGCAGCATGCAACAGACTAAAATCTCCGCCGATACGCGTGAACACGCCGGCAAACGCGGTACGCTCAGCGCCTTCAGGGCCGGCGGCCGCATTCCCGCCGTCATCTACGGTTTGGACAAGAAGCCCGTGAACGTGACCGTTGACGAGAAGGCCATAATCGCCGTCATCAAGGCGAACCCCAACGCCATTATAACCATCAGCTACACCGGCGGCGAGGACGTGGTCATCATAAAGGCCTTCCAGCGCCACCCTGTGTCGGACAAGTACCGCCATTTCGACTTCCAGCGCATCTCCCTCACCGAGAAGATCAAGGTGAAGGTGCACGTGAAGCTGGTCGGCGAGTGCTACGGCGCCAAGACCGAAGGCGGCCTCGTGGAACACACGATGCGCGAACTGAACGTCTCCTGCCTGCCCACCGAGATCCCGCACGAGATCGAGATCGATATTACCGACCTGCATCTTAACCACTCGCTGCGCGTGAAAGATGTGAAGCCCGGCAAGGCCGAGCTGCTCGACTCTCCCGAACTGATAGTGGTCAGCGTGACCGCTCCGAAGGAAGAGAAGGTTGAGGAACCTGCCGCCGGAGCCGCGGCCGCCGCTCCCGAAGTAGTGGGCGCGAAAGGCAAGAAGGAAGAGGGCGCCGAGGGCGCCGCTCCCGCCGCCGGGGCCAAGCCTGCAGCGGGCGCCAAGCCTGCCGCCGGCGCTCCCGCCGACAAGAAAGCCGAGCCCAAAAAGTAAAGGGGACGCGCTTAACCGGGGAGCAGAAGTTGGACTTTAACATGTTCGGCTTCTGCTCCCCGTTCTTTTTTAAGAGAGGTTAGGGCTTGAAAGACCGCGTACAGCTAGCGGCCCTGCTGGGCAATCCGGGGCCGGAATACGAAAAGACCAGGCACAATATCGGCTTCATGGTGGCCGACCTGGCGGCCGCCGCATTGGCGCCCGGCGGGCGCTGGCGCGACTGGAAAGGCCTGGGTCTTTACCTGGAGTTCGAAGCCGGCGGCGAGCGCTGCTTCCTGCTTAAACCCCAGACCTACATGAACCTTTCCGGCCAGGCGGTGGCCGGCCTCGGGGGGTTCTACAAGATACCCCCGGCCTCCATCATCGCCGTCTACGACGACCTGGCGCTGCCTTTCGGCAAGCTGCGGCTGCGCAAGGACGGGTCCGCCGGTTCCCACAACGGCATGGATTCCATAATTTCCGCCGTCGGTCCCGCCCTGCCGCGCATGCGGCTGGGCATAGGGCCGAGGCCCGCGCATATACCGGGCAAGAATTTCGTGATGTCCAGATTTTCAAAAGAAGAGGGGGAGCGGCTGCCCGAGTTCCTGGGCCGGGCCAGCGACGCGCTGGCCGCGGTTTTCCGCGACGGGATGGAGCTGGCTATGAACCGCTACAATTATGACGGCGATAAACCCGTATCTTAAAATATTCTTCGGCCTGCTGTTCGTGCTGCTGGGGCTGGGCTACATCTATAAGCCCGGCATCATAGAGCGGATCAACCGGATCATAAAAGAGACTTTCCTCAACGACTCCTACGTCGCCCTGCACCGCCGGAACTGGGGCTTCCTGCTGGTGCTGCTGGGCGGAGTGCTGATCTATATGGGCGTTTCGAGGGAACTGGGCTGGTAGGCGTCTGGGTCAAAGGACCCAGGCCGGACTGCGCTAAATGCCCTTGGCGTTTTTTTCAGGTGTTGTATAATATCAGCGGGGGGAAAGGTCCGCAACAATTTGTCATGGATATTTCCCGTTAATCAGGGCGGAATGCCGCTTTGACGGCCCGGGGGGGCTGTAAATTCAGGGGGAGGTGAGGGTATGACATGGGAAGAGATCGGTAAGCGCTACGAGCAGGACAACAGGTCGGCCAAGCGGGCGGAGAAGTCCCCCAAGCTTGAGAAGAACTGGGACGACCTTCTGAAATCTACGGATAAGCTGGTTTGGCTTTTTTCGCTCTCTAACGGCGGCAGGCAGCCGCCCAAGCGCAGTTAACCGGCAAAGACCGGCGGATGGCCCGGGGCGCAGCGATGCGCGCCGGGCTTCTTATTTTACGGTGGAATCCACGGCTATGGAAAGGCCCCGCTGCCGGATGCTGACGCGCTCCCGCAGGTCTCCCCTCAGGTCGCCGCGCCTGAACATCCCCAGCTGGCCGTGAGTGTTGAGCAGGACTTCCAGGTGCAGTTTCCTGGTAAGCAGGTCCGGCATGATCAGGTTCGAGGCCGTCATTTCGAACCTGGTGGGGAAAACGGGGTTTATGATCTTTTTTACGGCTACCGGCACGCCGCCTTCGTTGACCGCGACCACGAAGAGCATGCTGTTGGCCCCGGGCGTGGCCGGCACCAGGTGCTCCGCCAAGGTGACGGTGCCCGAGACATGGAAAAGGTATTTCAGGGCTATCGGGTACCCGAACCGCCAGGCCCCAAAGAGGGCCGCCGCGGCCGCCGCCATCCACAAAAAGCGCTTTAGCATGCCTAAATTCTATAAAAAATAGGCCCGGCCCGGGGAATATGCCCGGAACCGGCGCCCGGGGCGCAACATTCTGTTAATAATCATTTAACATTCCTTTTATTGCTATAGGGGCCGCGGTGTATTACACTTGATATAGAGTAAAAAGGGAAAACTATGGCAAACGATTACGGCGAACTTGAACAGATGGTAAACGACGTCACCAGCCTCGACACGGCGCGCATGACGCTGCGCTGGGCGCTGGAACGGCTCAACACCATCGAGAAAGAGAAGGCCGACCTGAAGAAGAACCTCACCATTGCCGAGGAAACGTCCAAACGCCTGCAGGCCAAAGAGGGCTCGCTGAAGGACGCCTACATCTCCCGCTCCAAGAACCTAGAGGAAAAAGAAGATTTTTACACCAAGCTGGAAGCCACCATGGCCCTGCTGGGCGAGGGTAAGCTGGACATCCAGCAGCTGCTCAAGAAAGAGGCCAAGCTCGACACCCTGCGCCACAGCCTGGAAGCCGAATATTCGGACAAATTCGAAGAGCTGGACCGCAACCAGCGCTCGGTGATAGAGCGCTGGAACGGCCGCCTGCTGGAGGTGGAGAGCCAGTACGCCGGCCAGCTGGCCGAATCCCAGAAGAAATACGATTCCCTGCGCACCGAGCTGGAGACCGACTACCAGGGCCGCATGAACGCCCTGCAGACCTCGTTCAAGTCCCGCGAGAAGGAGCTCTCCGAGAGGGTCTCCGCGCTGGAAGGCAACGTGCTGCGCTCCGAGGAGAAGGTGGAGACCCGCCGCCGCGAGCTCGAGGCCGAATACCTGGCCAAGAAGAAAGAGACCGAGGAGAATTACCGCAAGCTCAAGAACATGCTGGAGGCCGGCCAGGACGAGCGGCTGCGCGCCATGGATTCCGACCACGCCGCCCAGGTGCGGTCGCTGGAGGCTTCCTGGCTCACCGAGCGCGAGCGGCTCATAGAAGAGCAGCGCGTGCGCGATACCCAGTTCTTCGCCGCCCAGGCCCGCATCAAGGAGATCGAGAACAGCCTGGCTTCCCAGCAGGAGACCCATCACAACGAGCTGCTCAGGCTCATAACCGAAAAAGAGACCGCTTTCAGGGGCCAGCTGGCCGAGCTGGAGAAAGAGAAGGCCGCCAAGGAAGAGACCGTTAAAGAGCTGGTGTCCCGCCTGGAGAAGAAGGCCACGGACTGGGAGAACGAAAAAGCCCGCCTGGAGGCCGAGTTCGGCGGCAGGCTGGCGCTGATGGAGAAGTCCCTGCGCGAGCGCGCCGCCGGCCTGGAGCGGGAATTCGCCGGCAAAAAAGAGGAGCTCGACAATATCATAGCGGTCAACCGCGAGGAGACCGAGAAAGAATTTAACGCCCGCCTGCTGATGGAGCGCCAGGCCCTGGAGGCCGAACGGGCGCGCCTGGAGGCCGCCAAGGCCGCCAGCGACGAGGCCATGGGCAGCGCCATAGGCAGGGTCCGGGAGCTGGAGGCGGCCATGGCCGCCTCCCGCGAGGAGCACCATAAGGAATTAATGGAGCGCATCCGCGCTTCGGAAAACTCCTTCCGCGAAAAGCTGGCCGGGTTCGAGGCCGAGAAGCGCGCGTACAACGACACGATAACGGGCCTTACCGGGGAATTGAAGGAAAAAAGCGCGGCTCTGCTGCAGACCCGGGAAAAATTCGAGAGCGATATCGCCCGGATCTCCGCCGAGACCGCTGCCGACGGAGATGCGCGCATGGCCGCCGTAAGGGCCGACTACGAGGCCCGCAAGGCAGAGCTGGGCCGCGAGTTCGAGGCCCGCTACGCCGACAGGCTTAAGGCCATAGAGATCGAGAAGGGCAGAATGAACGAGGCGCTGGCCGAGAGGGAAAAACAACTCGAAGTTTCCTACTCCAAGGCGGCCGAAATGGATTCGGCCATGGCGGAACTGCGCCGTTCCGTGGCAGACGAGATGAACCGCGCACTGAAAACAGCTGAAGCCGAAGCGAAAGCGCGCGAAGCCGAACTGATGGCCGACATAAACGTGCTGCGCTCCGAACTTGCGGAAAAGGACCGCGTGCTCTCGCTGGAGCGGGAAAAACTGGCCGACGAACTTTCAAAGGCGTCCGTAGAGGCGCATAACCGGACCGAGGAACGCGCCGCCGCCCTGCGCGCGGAGTACGAACGCCGCCTGGCCGGGCAGGAAGCTCTTGCCGAGGAAAATACCCGCGGGCTGAAGGCGCTGCTCGCGGAAAAAGAAGCTTCGCTCGAGAAAGCCCTGCAGGAGCGGGCCGGGGCCGAAAAAGAACTGCGGGCCGCTTTCGAACGCCGCGTTTGTGACCTTGAGGAGGGGATCTCCGCCAAGGCGGCGCTGCTGGAAGCCGACTACGCCGGCCGCAGGGAGAAGCTTGAGGCGGACGCCGCCGCCCGCGCCGCGGTGGTGAACTCCGAGGCCGCCGCGAAAATGGATTTCGAACGCCGGAACTGGCAGGCCGAACGTGTCCGTTTCGAGCATACGCTGGAGGAGACTGCCGGACATTTTGAGGAGGCTCAAAAGGAGATCCTGGGCCTGAACGCCGGGCTGCGCAAGGCCGCCGAGGAGAACGCGGCGCGCGAAGCCATTTTCAACCGCGAGCTGATGGAGACCAAAGCCAATTACGACAGGGAGCTGACCTACCGCGTCAAGGACGCCGTCTCGGTGCAGACCACCCACCTGGTGGAGGCGCTGGAGGCCGCCAGGAAAAAGCAGGAAGACCTGGCCGCCGACCTGGAAGCCAGGGAGACCTCCATAGCCGCGCTCCGGGGCGAGGCCACCCAGGCCCGCCGCGAGTTCGACGAACGGATCGCCAGCTGCGCCGCCGACGCCGTGGCCGCCCGCCGCGCCGAGATGGAGCAGGATTTCAAGGCCCGCCGCGCCGCCCTGGAGGAGGAATTCTCCGGCAATAACTCCAGGCTGAGCGAGGAGAACTCGGCCATGAGGGCCGAGATGGAGAAAGTGAAGAAAACCGCCCTGGAGACGCTGGCCGCCCGCCGCGCCGAGATGGAGGAAGACTTCCGGGCGCGCCGCGCCGCCCTGACCGACGAGTTCGCCATGAAGAACGGCCGCCTGGTAGAAGAGAACGCCGCCATGAAGGAAGCGCTGGCCAGCATGAGCGCCGCCGCGGCCGAAGCCAACAGCCGCTCCGCCGCGCTGTCCTCAGAACTTATGGCCGCCGCCAAAGCCGCCGCCGCGGAAAAACTGGAGATGCAGAAAGCCCAGGCCCGCGAGCTGGACTCCGCCGTGGCCGGCGCCGTAGCCGCCGCGATGGAGGATATGGAGGCCAAGCTTACGCACGCCCACGCCGAGCTGGAGCGGGTGCGCAAGGAAGGCGCCGCCGAGGCGCGCCGCCTGGAAGAGGCCGCCGCCGCCGAGAAGGACCGCATGCTCGAGGAGATGGACCGCCGGGAGCGCTACATAGAGAGCGCGGATATGAAGATACAGGACCTGGAGCGCGAGATGGTGAAGTACCGCCAGAGCGCCTCCGGCGAGCTGATCAAGCAGATGTCCGAGCAGGACGAGCGCTTCCGCGTGCTGGTCGCGTCCGAAAAGAGCCGCACCGGGGAGCGCGTGAAACAGCTCGAGGAGCTGCTGTCCGCCAAGGAAAAAATGCTCGCCGACGCGGACAAGTTCTACCGCCAGAAGCAGCTGGACCTCGACGAGATGCACACCGAGCTGAACCAGCGCGTCAACAAGTTCAACGAGGACCTGTTCGCCCAGAAGCAGGAGCTGGGGGAGAAAGAAAAGGCGCTCAACGACTACAGGCTCAGGCTGGAGAAGGATTACGCCGTAAAGGTCGCCGAGCTGGAGCAGATGAGGGCCGAGCTGAGCCGGGCGATAATGGACTATAAAGGCAGGAAATGACCATGGAAAAAGAACGCGCCATACAATGCGTGCCGGCCGAGCTGATGGAGCGCCTCCGCGCCCTGGCGGCCCGCCTCTGGGAGGACAAGAACCCCGCCTCCGTCCATCTCAACGCCGTCATGGAGGAGTTCGAGCCCGACGTTAAGACGCTGGGGCATATCATAAGCGAATATGAGACCGACTACTCCGGCCGCCTGGCCTTCAAGGACAGGGAGTACGCGCAGAAAGAGGGCCGCCTGAAAGAGGAGATAGAGGACATTAACAAGCGGTTTTCGGCCCTTGAGAGCTCCCATTCCGCCTGCCTGCGCAAAATAGCGGAGGTGAAAGGCGTGCTGGCCGCCAAGGAGTCCGAACTGGCGGAGCTGAAGGCCAAGACCGCGGAGGAGGAAAGCGCGCTGAACTCCAAGTACGTGGCTAAAATGCAGGAGCTCTACGACCGGGTCAGCAAGAAAGAGCTGGAGATGCTGGGGCGCTGGGAAGAAAAGAATAAAAGCATAGATTCCAAGATCCAGGGCCTGGAGAACGATTACACGGCCAGGCTCAGCCAGCTGAAGCTCAGGGAAAAAGCCATGGAAGAAGATTTTAACGCCCGCAAGGCCGAACTGATACGCACTTTCGACAAGGTAAAGGCCGGGATGGACGTCAGGGAGAAAAACCTGGCCGCGAGGGAAGAGGCCAATGGCAAAGGGGGCCGCGTATGAGCGGCACTGAGGACCTGAAGGACCTGCTGGACAGGCTTAAGGGCGAGGTGGGCCCCCTGCCGCCTCCCGAGGAGCCGCGCACTTACGCTCCGCCCAGGGAGGAGCCCCGTCCCCTGGCCGCGCAGCCGGCGGAACGCCCCGGTGAGCGCGAGAACGGTTTCTCCCGGTTCGGCAGGCCTCACCGGCCCGAGGCCCAGCGCGATCCGGCCCAGGGCAGCGGCGTTAACCTGGTCTGGAGCGAGAACAAGGAAACCATGCTTTTCGGGGTGCTGGCCTCCCTTATAATTTCTCTGGGCGGCGTCCTGTCCGGGCTGGAATACCTGGTCCTTATCGGGGCCGTTTTCTTTATTCTTTTCTCGCTGGTCATGTTCCTGGCGCTTTTCGGCTATTACCTCAACTTCAGGCGCCGGGCCGTTCCCGACCCGGCCCTGGCCGCGCGGCTGGAGGCCCTGACCCGCAAGGTGGAGGCTCTCGGGGCCCGTTCCCCCGGCGCCGGGCCGTCCCTCTCTTCCTCCGGGCCGGAAAAGGAGAGGGAGCTGGAGCACAAGGTAGAGGAGCTGCGCGTCCTGGTGAAAAGCCTGTCCCGCGCGGTGGAGCAGAATAATAAATAAAATAAAGCGCGAAAAATATATAATTAGCCTATGAAAGCCATCTCCCTTGCCCTGTCAATCCTGACTTTTTTCAGCTGTGTGCCGGCCTACAGCCTGGACCTGTCCGCCCTGGATAAGGAATATTTCATAGAGGCGGGCGACGTGATAAGCGTAAACGTGTTCCCCGCGGAAGAATTTTCGAAGGAAGTTACCGTGCAGCCCGACGGCAACATAGAGATCCCGCTGCTCGGTTCGCTTAAAGCCCAGGGCCTCAAGGCCGACGACCTGCAGAAGATGCTGACTGCCCGGTTCTCCAAGTACGTCTCCAACCCCAGCATAACCATCAACGTCAGGAAGTTCTCGTCCAACAGGGTGGCCGTGATCGGCCAGATCCTGCAGCCCGGCTATTTCGAGTACCGCGAAGGGATGCGCCTCCTGGACCTGGTGGCGCAGGCCGGCGGCACGCAGGACTACGCCCGCAAGGACCGGGTGCGCATCTTCCGGCGTCTCAAGGGCGAGGACGGAAAAGTGACGGAGCAGGTAATAAAGGCCGACCTGGAAGAAGTTTTCTCCGGCAAGATGGATAAGAACGTCCTGTTGGCCAGTGGCGACATTGTTTACATCCCCCGCAAGCCCTACTCGGCGGCCTCCCGCTGGATAACCGACAACATCGTGCCGTGGGCGACGCTGTTCATGTTCGGCATCACGGTCGGCTTAGTGTCCAACCAGAACTAGGACCCCAAATGAACGCAGAACTGACCCTTTACGACTATTGGCGCATAATAAACCGGCGCAAATGGATAGCGCTGCTGGTGTTTACCGTCACCATCTTCTCCACGCTTTTTTATACCCGGCTGCAGCCCACCGTGTACCGCAGCCAGTCCCTGATAAAGATAAAACCGCCGGCCTCCTACAGCCGCATCCCCGGTTCCGAAGCCGCGGATTTTGACCCATGGAGCGCCGTGGCCACGGAACTCAGGGTGATCACCTCCTCGGAGATCGCCGAGCGCGCGGCGGCCAAACTGGGCATGCCGGCCGGCCCCAAGTCCGCCGCCGCCATCGCCGGGGCCTACAAGGTGGACCGCCTGCAGGATTCCAACCTTATCGCCATCTCCGCCTTTAATTCCGACCCGGCGCGCGCGGCCGACATAGCCGGCGCCGTGATAGAGGCGTACCGTGATTTCGACCTGGAGCAGAAAACCCGGCAGGCCAGGAAGATGCTGGAGGATATTTCCAACCGCAAGAACGAGGTGGAGGACAACCTGCGCACGCTGGAGCGGCAGAAACAGAATTTCGTGGAGCGCAACCCGCGGACCGGGCTTGGCGCCGCGCTGGCCAACCAGCTGGCCGACCTGGAGATAAAAAAGCGCGAATTGATGGAGAAGTACACCCCGAACCACCCCGAGGTGCGCACCCTGCAGCAGCGCATAGACGTGGTGCAGGACAAATTTTCGGACATCCCGGCGCAGGAAGTGGCGCTCGGGCGCATAAGCCGCGAAGTGCGCATGCAGGAGGACCTCTACACCACGCTCAACAAGCAGTACGAGGAGGCAAAGCTCGGCGTCTCGTCGACGGTGTCCTTCGTCAGCGTGGTCAACCGGCCCATTCCGGAAACCTCTCCGGTGTCGCCCAATTTCCGTCTGAACATGCTGGCCGGCGCGGTGCTGGGGCTGTTCCTGGCGGTGGTGCTGGTCTTCCTGCTGGAGAACCTCGACGTTTCCATCTCCACCATCGAGGACATCGAGAATTTCATAAAGCTGCCGGTGCTGGGCATTATCCCCAACATCCTGAGCGAGAAGCCCCTGGATAACTGGCTGACCCAGATCTTCAAAAAAGAGCGCTACACCGTGGACGCCTTCCGCAGCGTGCTGATAGTCAACAAGCGCTACGCCTCGAGCATGATAGAGTCGTACCATACGCTGCGCACCAACATCATGTCCCACCTGAACACCAAGGAAAGCGTTTCGCTGGTGATCAGCTCTTCCGGGGCCGCCGAGGGCAAGACCCTTACCGCCGTCAATTTCGCCCTGGCCAGCGCCAATTCGGGCCTTAAAACGCTGCTGATAGACGCCGACCTGCGGCGCCCGGCCATAAACCAGATCTTCGGCACCCGCAAGGAGCCCGGTCTCTCCGACGTGCTGGCCGGCAAGGCCGACTGGCGCGACGCGGTGCTGGAGAGCGCGGACTTCATAATGGGCGGCCTGGATTTCGAGCAGCTGATGCGTTTCCCCGGCATAGAGAACCTGAAGGTCCTCAACTGCGGCACGCAGCCCTCCAACGTGCTGGACGTGCTGGACTCGGCCAACTGGCGCGACCTGATGGAGGACCTCAAGAGCGAGTTCGACATGATCATTTTCGACGCCCCGCCGGTGCTGCTGTTCGTGGACGCGCTGATGGTGGCCAAACACGCCTCCGACGGCGTGGTGATGGTGTACAAGGCCGGCAAGATCGCCCGCGGCGCCCTGAAGCGCGCCAAGGAGCAGATAACCAACGGCAACGCCAAGATGATTGGCGTGGTCCTCAACGGCGTGCGCGCCTCCGAGATGGGGCCGCAGTACGGTTATTACTACTACGATTACAAGAATTACGCCCGCCGCTAGGGGCGGGCTGTCCCCATGCCCATTATAATAGTCGTCATTTCGCTGGCAGCCGCCGGCTGGCTGGGCTACCTGGCCGCCGCCGGGGCGCAGTACGGCTTGATAATGTCCGTCGGCTCGCTCGTAGTGGGCTCCATAGCTTTCTTCAGGCCGAAGCTGAGCCTCGCCCTGCTGGTCTTCTCCATGCTCCTCTCGCCGGAGATAGGGTTGAGCGCCGTTGGCGAAGGCCGCAACATAGTGGTGCGTTACGACGACATCCTCCTCATCATAATTTTCCTGTCCTGGTTCGCCCGCACGGCCCTTTTTAAAGACAAGCCGTTTATCACCTCCACCCCGGTGCAGACCCCGGTGCTGCTCTACACCTCCCTCTGCGTGCTGTCGACGTCTCTTAACGTGATACGCGGAGACATCGACGCTACTACGTCTTTCTTCTATGTGATGAAGTACGTAGAGTATTTCCTCCTCTACTTTATGACGGTGAACATAGTGGAGTCGGAGGAGGAGGTAAAAAAATATCTGCGGTATGGACTTGTTGTCGCAGTTCTTGTGACGCTCTACGCATATTTTTACTATTTTTCAGGGTCGGGGCCTGACATCCGTGTCACGGCGCCTTTCGAAGTTCCTCTGGGCGGGGATATCCGGGAGTCGGAGCCGGCTTCGCTCGGCGGGTACTATATAATAATTTTTGGGATACTGATGGCCATGCTTACCGAGGCGTCCGGCTACGCTTTCCTGCTGTCCCTCGGGATTTTCATCTTCATGTTCCCGGCCTTCCTGCTTACTTTCTCAAGGGCTTCTTATATCGGATTTTCAGCCATGATCCCGATGCTTTTTTTGTTTTCGCGCCGGCGCCGCCTGTTCATGCTGGCTTTCCTTTCCGCTGGTATCATAGCGCTCGCGCTGATGCCGGGCATATCCAGCAGGGTCATGGACCGCATAACCATGACCTACCAGGGCGTTTACGCCACGCAGACCGTGGCGACCACCTCCGGCGGAGAAATTAAACTGGAAGAATCCGCGGCCGCCCGGGTGCGCTCAATAAGGCGGGTCATTTTTGAGAAACTGCCGAAGCGCCCGATATTAGGTTGGGGCGTAACCGGAGTGGGCATGGGGGATACGCAGTACGCGCTGCTGCTGGGTGAACTGGGTTTGTTGGGAACCGCCATCTTTTTCTGGATGCTTTACCGGCTGTTTCACACGGCGAGAACGGTCTTTAATTCATATGACCCGCCGGTCATACGGGCGTTATCCCTGGGGTTCATGGTCTCCCTAACCGGACTCCTCCTGCAGGCGGTAGGGGTCAATACTTTTATCATTGTGCGCATCATGGAGCCGTTCTGGTTTATCGCCGCGCTATTGAGCGTCCTTTACCTGAAGAGGTCCCCGGCCCTGCCGGAACGGGCTTAACCCTATGGACCTGAAGGGCCTGATAGATAAACACTGTCCCGAGTTTCTCCGTCCGGGCCTGACGCATATCGAGGCCTCTCCTCTTCTGTATCGCCTGGCGAAAGGGACCTTCTGGTCTCTCGCGGGCCTGCTCGTCTCCCGCCTCTGCGGCCTGCTGGCTTCCGTGCTGGTCGCCAGGATGCTCGGCGAGGCCGGTTTCGGCGAGTTCGGCGTGGTCCAGAACACCGTTGGGATGTTCGCCGTCTTCGCCGGTTTCGGGCTGGGGCTCACAGCCACGAAGCACATCGCCGAATTCAGGTACAGGGACCCCCGCAGGGCGGGGCAACTGCTCGGCTTATGTTCCGCCGTTTCCATCTTCAGCGGCCTGGCGCTGGCCGCCGCGCTGTTCTTTCTGTCTCCTTGGCTTTCCGCCGGCTTCCTGAACGCGCCCCGCCTGGCCGGACTCCTGGCTCTCTCGGCCCCTCTCCTGGTCTTCGGGGCCTGGTCGGGCGTGCAGTTGGGGGCATTGTCGGGGCTTGAGTCTTTCAAAAGGATCTCGCAGATAAACCTGGCCACGGGGCTTCTTAATTTCCCGTTAATGGCCGGCGGGGTTATGCTGGGCGGGCTGAACGGGGCGGTGATCGGCCTGCTGTTGGTCAACGTTTTTAGTTGCGCTTTCGGCAGTTGGGCCCTGCGAAAAGAACTGTCCGCGGCCGGGCTCCGCGCCAGCTATTCCGGATTCAGGGAAAACTGGGGGATACTGTGGAGATTCAGCCTTCCTTCCCTGCTCAGCGGCCTGATGGTGGCCCCGGTGACGTGGGCCTGCAGCGCCATGCTGGCCAACCAGCCTAACGGCTACCCGGAGCTGGGGATATTCAACGCCGCGAATCAATGGCGCCTGCTGGCCTTATCTGTCCCAGGCATCCTTTTGCAGGTGGCCCTCCCGATAATGGCCGGGGTCGAGGCCGGGACCGCGGGGAACGCCTACCGTGAAAAGATCCTTCAGACGCTGAAGGTGAATTTTATCGTCGGGATACTGCTCCTGGCCGGGCTTTCTTTATTCAGCCCTTTTATAATGGGGTGGTACGGGGAAGGGTTCAAGGGCCACTGGTTCGTTTTCGTGGCGGCCCAGGCCGTTACCTTCGTCCAGGCGGTACAGGCCCCCGTGGTGGCTTACTGGGTGGCTTCCGGTGAGATGTGGGAGAATTTTTTAGCTAATATACTATGGGGAGTTTCGGTGATAGGCTTTACCTGGCTCTTTATAGGGAAGGGCGCCCTCGGGCTTATGTACGGTATGCTGGGGGGATTTCTGCTTTTCGGTGTTTTAATAGTTCTTAAATTGCGCGCGGTCCTGAGGACTTGATTATGCGTTGCGGGTTGTGCGGAACGGACGCCGTTCTTGTGCATAAGGGTTTAACCGGGTATCAGGCCCCGGCCCGTTTTGACGTTTATGATTGCCGGGGCTGCGGGTCTCAGTTCTCCTGGCCCATGGCGCCGGCGGAGGCGCTGTATGAAAACATTTATCGGAATATCCGGAATGTTCCCGGCTACTCGCGCTACCTCCTGTACAGCGAGAATATAAAAAAGGCCGCCTCGCCGCTGGACTATCTGGCGGACAAAGAGGAGTCGTATTGGGCCACGGCGGCGTACCTGCGCGGTTTAAAAAAAGAGGGCGGGCGCCGGATCAGCGTACTGGACGTCGGCAGCGGGATGGGGTACCTGACTTACGCGCTTCATTCCGACGGTTTTGCGGTCAAAGGCCTGGATGTTTCCGAAAAGGCCGTGAAACTGGCCGAAGCCTCGTTCGGAGGGTTGTTTACCTGCTCCACGCTGGAAGCCCTGGTGGAAAGCGGGCCGACCTTCGATGTGCTGGTGCTTAACCAGATGATAGAGCACGCGGCGGACCCGGCACCTTTGCTTCAGAGCGCCGTAAAACTGCTGGCCCCCGGGGGAAAGATCCTGATAACCACGCCTAACCGCTCCTTTTCTCCTGAAGGGGCGGTTTGGGAAACCGATCTGCCGCCGGTGCACCGCTGGTGGTTCTCAGAAAAATCGTTCGAATACGCGGCCGGGGTTCTTGACTGCGAGGTAGAGTTCTTCGATTTTTCCTCTTTCTACGCGTCGCATTATGTCCGTGTTTCAAGGGCGATGATACCGGGGCTGAACGCCAAGCGGTCCTTTTTGGACGCGGCCGGAGAACCGGTCCCCGGAGTTTTCACTAGGCCCCGGGACTGGTGGCTGGAGCGCATCTCCGAAAAACTGGGCTTTGCGGGCGGTTATCGCGCGGCCAGGGATCTCCTTTCCGGGGAGGCGCGCTTTTCCGGGGCGCGGGGGCCTGTTTGCTGCGCTATCCTTTCCAGGAGGAAGGCGGCGCAGCCGGTGACCTGAAATGGCCGATAAACTTAAAGAATTCTACTCCTCTTCCCTGGAATACAGGGACAGCCTCGGGAAAAACGAGCTGAAAGAATATACGGAGTACCTGGCCGAATGCTCGGCCGGCATGAGCCCGGGGGGAGAGTTCCTCGAGTGCGGCTGCGGGCTGGGCAATTCCTCCCGCCTGCTTTCGTTAAAAGGGTTTTCCGTTACCGGGACGGATATTTCACCGCTCTTCGTGGAGGAGGCCCGCCGGCGGCACGGTGAAGGGCCGCTGCTGCGCTTCGCGGTGGAAGACGCCTCCAGGATGTCCTTCCGGGACGCTTCCTTCGACGTTGTCTGTTCCGCGCTGTTCATGGAGCATGTCGGAGATGTCGAGGCCGTGCTGCGCGAAATGCACCGGGTGCTGAGGCCCGGAGGCAGGCTGGTCCTGGCGATGCCCAGTTTCCTGGACCCGTTCCAGCAGCTCTCTGAGTTTCTGTCCTGGAAGGGCCGCGCCCGCCCGCGTCCCTGGGAAGCGGGCACGCGTGCAGGGGCTTTTCTTAATTTTTTTTATTTTTCCTGGATCAAGTTCGCTAAGTCGGCCGGGCTTGACCGGAAGATACGCTACCTTGAACCCGTGCTCAGCGGCAGCACGGCGGAGTGCGGCAACGATTTTGACGCCACCTGGCTGGCTAACAGCCACGATGTGGAAAGGCTCCTGCTGGGTCTGGGAATGGAGGTCCGTATCGTCTTCCCGTCCTGCCCGGAGGGGAAGGCCGCAGGGCTCATGCGGCGCCTGCGCCTCCCGGGGGAACTGCGGCGCGCCTACGAGCGAACTCGCGCCGCCGGGTTCACCGCCGTAGCGGTTAAGAGCAAAGCGCGGGGATTTTAAATATGTGCGGAATAACCGGATTAATATCTGCTGGGCGCTTGGATGATGGCGCGCTCGCCCGCGTTGAGCGGATGAGCGGCTTGCTGCGCCACAGGGGCCCGGATTCCGCCGGCCTGCACCGCAGCGGCGGCGCGGCGCTGGCCGTGCGCCGCCTGCGCATAATAGACATAAAGGGCGGGGACCAGCCCTTGTTCAGCGAGGATTCTTCCCTTGTCCTCGTGGCCAACGGGGAGATCTACAATTACGTGGAACTTCGCGCGGAGCTGGAGGCCAGGGGCCACTTATTCAAAACGCGCAGCGACTGCGAGACCATACTGCACCTTTACGAGGAGTCCGGCGCCGGCTGCCTGTCCAGGCTCAGGGGCATGTTCGCTTTCGCGCTGCACGACACGCGGCGGGGCGAGCTCCTGATAGCCCGGGACCGCATGGGCGAGAAGCCCCTCTACTACAGCGCGGGCTCTTCCGAGTTCATCTTTTCCTCGGAGCTCAAGTCCCTGCTGGCGGGCCTCGGGCCGGGCCGGCCGGAACTTGAGCCGGCCGCGGTTAACATGTACCTCCATTACCAGTACGTGCCGGAACCTCTTACCCTTGTTAAGGGGGTAAGGAAGCTGCCCGCCGCTCATTACATAAAACTAAGGACGGCGGACCTGTCGTTTTCGCTGGAAAAATACTGGGATCTGGAGGACGCGGCCCCGGTCAGCGGCAACCCGGGGGAGCTGATTAGGGCGGCTTTCGACGATCTGGGGCGCTATATCATAAGGGCCGACGTGCCCGTCGGGGTGGCGCTCTCCGGAGGGCTGGATTCTTCCGCCATCGCCTGCGCGGCCGCCCGGCACAGCCCGGGTGGAATGACCGCTTTCAGCGTGGGATATCCCGGAAGGCCCGCCTGCGACGAACGGAGCCAGGCGCAAGACCTGGCAGGAAGGCTGGGCATGCGGTTCGTTTCCGCGGAGCTGGACACCGCCGGCATGGTGGCCGCTTTCCCGGAGATGGTCTACGCCATGGACGATCCTGTCGCCGACGTGGCGGCTTACGGCTACTACTCGGTAAGCAGGCTGGCCAGGGAGAACGGCGTGCCGGTGCTGCTGCTGGGTTTCGGCGGCGACGAGCTTTTCTGGGGGTACCGCTGGGCCCGGGAATCTCTGAAGCGCAACTTTCTGAAAAAACAACTAAGGGCCGGGGCCCCTTTCCACGGCCTGCCGCCGCGCGAAACTGCGGCCCTGCTGGCCGCGGTCTCCAAGCGGGGGCTGCTGTCCGACCCGCTGGCGGAAATAGCCAGGCTGCGGGGGGCCATGGCCGAACTCCGCGCCAAGTTCGCTGAAAACCCGGACAGGTTCATACTCTGGGACGAGAACCCGGATTTCAAAGCGGCTTTCGGCTTCAAGCGTGAACTCGGCAGCGGAGGCTTTGGAGCCGCCGCGGACGACGCCCCGCTTTACGCGCCCTTCACCACCCGGGACTGGTCCTCGGTACCGCTCAAGACCTGCCGTTTTCTGCTGGACCCGTGGAACGTCTCCAACTCGGTGGTGCAAGGCGACAGGCTCGGGATGGCGTTCTCCGTGGAGAGCAGACTGCCTTTCCTAGACTGCCGGTTCGTGGAACTGGTGACCGGCCTGCGCAAAACCTATCCCGATGACTACCTGCTCGGAGCCAAGGGCTGGTTCAGGGAGGCCATGAAGGGGATAGTCCCTGACGATGTGCTGGCCAGGCCCAAGACCGGGTTTACGCCGCCTCGGGACGAGTGGCTGAGGGCCGTTAACTCCCGCTACGGCGCCCTCTGTTCCGGGGGCGCCATCGAAGCTTCCGGGCTGATGAGCCCGGCCAAGCTTGCCGCTTTCTTCCGCGATCCCGACGGGGCTCCCGGGAAAGCTTTCTTCTCCTATAAACTGGTGCTGCTCGAGCTCTGGCTGCGCAGGTTCATCAGCGGGGAGGCAGCGTGAGCGGCGTCAGGATCATCGCCGTCATGCCGCACGGCCCGGCCTACGACTACCATAAGGGTGAGCCGCCGGAGTTCTCATGGGAAAAGCCCGGCGGAGGCAAGGTCGGGTTCTGGTCCAACGAATGGATGGACGTGCTGGGCGCGGAGGTGCTAAAAAATTCCTCCCGGCATACCTGGGAAGTATGGCAGCCGGATCCCCTGGCCGACAAAGTCTATTCCGCGCGGCTTCCTTCCGGAGTGACCCATGTCCTTTTCCCGGCGGAAGAAAGAGTCTTTGGCGCGTGGCCGCTGTCTCGCGCAGGCATCTGGTGCGCCCGGCTGGTCTCGGACCTGGAGCGGCTGGAAGGGGAGCGGGCTATCGTCCTGCTGTACGGCACTTACGGCTTCAGGATCCCGCTGTACATGGAGATACTGAAAGCCTTGCGCGCTAAAAAAATACCGGTCTTCATGCGCAGCGGCGGAATGTTCCGTGCCCCGCTCACTGGTTTTCTCGCCCTTCACCGGCCGCTTACCTATCTGCGCATGGCGGCTGAGCATCTGGAGATCAAGAGGCTGCTTGCGAGGGCCGACGTGGTTTCAGAGCAGTCTTCGGCCGCTCTGGCCGAGGTGAGGAAGGTGTACGGGGGCCGGGTAGAGACCCTTACGATGGGCTGCGATTTCTCTTTCTGGCGGCCGCCTTCGGAGAGTGAAAAGCGCGTGGCGCGCTCAAGCTTGGGGATAGGGGCGGGAAAAAAAGTTTTCTTCGCCTCAGGTAATTTCGTGCCGAGAAAGCAGCTGGACCGGCTTGCCGGGGTCTTTGCCTCGCTCGGCGGCAGGGAAGATTTTTTTCTGCTTATAGCCGGGCACGGCGGCGAGGAAGAGTCCCGGCGGCTTTCGGACCTGGCCGGGCCGATGATAAGGACAGGGCGGGCCCTGCTGCACCCTTACGCCTCAGGGGAAACCCTCCTCTCCCTCTACCACGCCGCCGACGTCTACGTCTCGGTGGCTACCGACGAGGGTGGGCCCGCATCGGTGATGAAGGCCCTGGCCTGCGGGCTGCCGGTGCTTTCAACCCCCGTAGGGGAGACCGCCGACGCCCTGCGCGCCGCTTCGGCCGGGAGGCTGGTCCCGGTGAGGAATTACGCGGCCTGGAAAACGGCGGTGGAGGCGGCGCTTTCAGGGGCGATGCCGGCGGCCATGGACCTGGCGGCCGCCAGGGAGAAGTACGACTGGCCCCGGGTCGCCGGGCGCTATGTAAAAGTTTTCGAGGACCTTGAACGAACGTATTTCGGCGGGCGACAATGAACAGCTATCCAAAAGTTTGCGCGGTTATACTTAATCTGGAAGGCATGCCTGTTCTGGAGGATTGCCTGCGCACGCTGGAGAAGGTTGATTACCCTGCTCTGGATGCAGTAGTAGTCCATAACGGTCCGCGCAGGGAGGGGCTGGAGGCCGCGGCCAGGGGCGCCTGCGGCAGGGTTTCGGAGGTGCTCTTTACCGGCGCCAACCTCGGTTTCGCCGCCGGAAACAATCCCGGGATAAAGGCGGCCCTCGCCCGGGGGGCGGAGTATGTGCTTTTGCTCAACGACGATATCCTGGTAGCCCCGGATTTTATCGGCCCGCTGGTCGGGGCGCTGCAGGCGGACAGGACAGCCGGGATGGCCGGCCCGCGCATCTTCTACGCCGCTGAAAAGGGGAAGATCTGGTTCACCGGCGCCAGGTTGGACAAGGCCGCTTGTTCTTTCTGCAGCCCCGGGTCGGGGCAGGAAACGGAGATTTACGGACACCACGGCGTGGAAGAAACAGCTTATGCCACCGCCTGCGCGGTCCTGGTAAGCCGGGACCTTATCGATAAAACCGGCCTACTGGACGAGGAATTCTTTATATACTGGGAGGATTCGGACTGGGGGCTAAGAGCCGCGGCCGCGGGTTTCAAAAGTCTCACTGTCCCGGCCTCCAAGATATGGCATAAGGTTTCCTGTTCCGCTGGCGGAGACGACGCCCCGTTCAAGAGATTTCACAAAACCCGCGGGCAGTTCGTCTTCGCGGCAAGACATTGCGGCGTCGGGGCCCGTGTTCTGGTCCCGCGCCTGCTGCGCGACGCCGCCTGGCTGGTCTTTAAGTCCGGCAAGCCGGGCCGTTTCAGGATGGCGGCGGCGATCCTGGCGGGGGCGGCCTCGTATTTTGCCGGAGGGCGCGGACCCGGGCCGGTCTGGCTGCGGACCGGACGCGATAAAATTTAATATGACGGACGACCTGAAAAAAATCTACGGAGACTACTGGACCGCGAGGCTCGGCCGCGCTCCCTCCGGCGAGAACGAGATCTTTGAGACCGCCCTGTCCGTGCTTAAACCCGGAGGGTCGCTTCTGGACGCGGGCTGCGGGGATGGCGCGTTCTTGAAACTGGCCGCGCCGCTTTTCGGCAGAGTCTGCGGAACGGATATTTCCGAACCGGCCGTCGGCGCCGTGCGGGCGCTGGGCCTAGAGGCCGTGCAGGGAGAGCTTCCAGGCCCGCTTCCTTTTCCCGGCGGGACTTTTGACGCCTGTGTCCTGCTGGATGTTATAGAACACATCGCAGACCCGCTGGCCGCCCTGAAGGAGCTTCGCCGCGTGCTTAAGCCCGGGGGGCGGCTGGTGCTGTCTACGCCCAATATCCGCTGTTTCCGGCATATATACCGGCTGGTTTTTTCAGGCGAATTCCCGCGCACCACCGAAGACGATTTCGTCTGGGGCGGGGGACATCTCCACTACTTCGCGCGAAAGGACGTAACGGCGCTGATCGGTCGGGCTGGTTTTAGCGGCCCTGAGTTCGCGCTGAACCCGGGCCAGTTCGGCCGGTCTCTTAAGAGGCGTCTGCTGCGGCTGGCGGCGGGAGAAAGGCTTTTCGGCGAGTTCGTGGAAGGCAGCATAATCGCCGTTTGCGTCAAAGGAGACTTATGACCGGGACAGGCTATCCTTCATTGGGCGAGATAGTGGCGCAGCATGCTCCAAAGGTGGAGTACGAGCGCTACCTTTTCGCGAGCAGGTTCATTTTCAGGCCGCCTTCTTTCCCGGCCATCTGGCTGCTGGTCAGACTGGGCCTTACGGGTGAGGGGGCTTCCTGGCTTTCCGGTTTGTCGGCTTTCCTGGGTTTTGTCTGCCTGCTGTGGCCCGGCGGCGGGCTTATCTGGCCGGGGGTGGCGCTTCTCGTGCTGTTCAACTTCTTTGACTGCCTCGACGGAGGCATAGCGCGGGCGCTGCGCGCGCGCAATCCCTACGGGCGCTTCCTGGATTCCATGATGAGCTGGGCCGACATGCTGTTCTGGCCGGTTATCGGCGTCGTGGTCTGGAGGGACTCCGGGCTGCGCCTGGCCGGGAACGCCGCGGGCGCCGACCCGCTGGCCTGGCTTGCGGTCGGTTTCCTCTGCTCCTTCTTTTCTTCGTACTACGTTTACCTGGAAGGTGTTTTCGACGAGGTTCTGCGGCCGCACTGGGAAAAACTGTCGGCCGCTCCCGCGGCGCAGCTGCCGTCCAGCCCGCTGGCCGGAAAGTCCGGGCCCGAGTTCTGGGCCAGGGTCGCCGTCTCAAATCTGCGCGTCAGGGAGACGCATTACCTGCTGCTGATTCCCGTCTTCCTGTACGGAGCCGCCGACCTGATGCTCTCTTTCTTTCTGCTCTTCTACGCCGCCTTCACCTTTGCCTTGGTGCTCACTTACTGCCGCCGCGGCCGAGAGGTGTTGAAGTCCTGTGTCGGAAGGGAAACGGCTAAATGAAGATCAGCGTCCTGATAAGCACTTACAACCGCAGGAGCGCCCTGGCCAGGACGCTGGAGGCCGTGTTAACCCAGGCCTACCCGCTGGAGAAACTTGAGATCGTCGTCCTGGATGATTTCGGTACGGACGGGACATACGAGGAACTGGGAGGAAAGACCCCTGAACTGCTCTCGCGGGGGCTGCGCGGCTTCCGCGCCATGCGCAACGAACGGAACAGGGGCATAGCCTACGGGCGTATGCGGCTCAGCGAGTCCGCCGCCCCGGATTCCGAAGCGCTGCTGTATCTGGACGACGATGTCTACCTCGAAAAAAACACCATAGGCGGTCTTGTCCGCTGCCTGGAGGAAAAGCCAGGCTGCGCGCTGGTTGGCCCACGCCTGGTTTACGCCGCGGCCCCTGAAAAGACCGCCCATTGCGCCAACTATGTCGGCAGGTGGAGCGGGAGGTATTCTGAGCTCGACTCGTCTTCGGAAACGGAGTGTGACTGGCTGAATTCCAGCTGCTTCCTGGCCAGGCGAAAGGCTATCGGCGGGGTCCGGCACGCGGAAGATTTTTACACGGCCCACGAAGAGGTGGATTTTTGTCTGCAGCTGAAAAATTCGGGCTACTCTGTAATCTATTCCCCGGGTGTAAGGGCGCTTCACGACCTGCCGCTCTCTACGGCGTGCCGGAGGGAGCGGCTCTACTACCTCTACCGCAATAAATTGTTGATCTTTAAAAGAAATTTCCCAGCGGCGCGCATGATAACGGCCAGCCTGATCACCTGCCTGCTGGGACTTCCGCTCTACCTGTTGGAATCTCTGCGCTACAATAAGGGCGTAAACACGAAAGAACTGAAACTGGTTTTTCGGGCGGTCCTCGACGGGCTGTCGGGCCGCAGCGGGAAGATTTGACCGCTAACTTTTCAGGACCTCCCGACTGGCCGCTACGTATGCGGCCAGGTTTGTTTTTAAGTCGAAATCTTTTACCGCTTTCGTCCTGGCCTCCGAGGCCAGGCGGCCGCGCAGCCCGGCGTCCTTGATCAGTTCCGACAACCTGCTCTTAAACCCTTCGGTTTTTCCGGGCTTTACAAAAAAGCCGCTCTTCCCGTCTTCAAGGGTAGACCCGGTGCCGCCTGTCTTGGAAACGACGCAGGGCAGGCCGCAGGCCATTGCTTCCGCTATGACTACCGGCAGGCCTTCGAGTCTTAACGTGGGGTTAAGGTAGATGTCTGCCGCGTTATAATAGGCCGGCATCTCGCTGTTTTTCTTCGGGCCGCAGAATATGACCCTGTCCGCAAGACCTGCGCCGGCGGCGGCGGTTTTCAAATCCTCAAGCTGCGGCCCGCCGCCGACTACGAGGAGCTTGGTTCCAGGGAAATCTCCGGCGATCCCCGAGAAAGCGGCGAGGCCGTGGTGCATCCCCTTCTGCTTGTGTACGACCCCGGACATCAGTATTGCCATGGTTCCCTGAGCCAGGCCCAGCTGCAGTCTAGTCTTGTCGCGCAGGGCCGGGTCGGGGCGAAAGAAATCCGTGTCCACGGGGTTGAAAATGACCCGCGTTCTGGCCGCGCTGCCGGGGAATTCCCGCGCCAGGGCCTCCGCGGTCTCCCGGCTTACGCCTACCAGCAGGTCTGAATCCTGCACCATGGCGCGGAAACGGGGGATATAGTAAAAAAGCGTCTGTGCGGCGTAACGCGTGATGAAATAGAGCAGTTCTCCCGGGGTTGAAACGCGGCTGAAGTTGCTGGCTATCTCCCCGCGGATGGCTAAGCCCTGGACTATGGAGATCACCGGTCGCCGCCGTTCCCGCGGGATAGCGGCGTAGGAGATGCCGGAGAAGTTCTCGCCCCACACCACGTCTATCTTCTCGGTCTCGCAGAGTTTTGCGGTTTGCTTTGAACTGGCTAACCACCAGGCCGGGGATTCCCGGCGCGACATGGTGTGCCGCGTTCCCCCAAGGTATTTTATGGTGTAACCGTCCTTGCGCTCGGTCTCCAGTCCGTCGGGATGCGCCGTGGTCACCAGGAAAACAGTATGTCCCTGGCGCGCGGCTTCGGCCGCCAGAGTTTCCGCGTGTACCTCGGTTCCGCCCATCTGGTGGACGGTGGTCGCGGTGGTCAATATACAGATGCGCATGGTCTGATTCTATAACCTTTGTCCCGTATCGCGCCAGCGGCTCCTTGTTGCTGCGCCCTTGGCCCCCCTTAATATATATAATTAATTGTTCCGATGAAAAAAATCGTTTACCTTACCGCACTGGGCAAGGCCTACGCGCGTTCCGGCATGGAAGCCGGGGCGGACGTGCTGCGCCTGGTCACTTCGGTGAACTCCGCTTCCGGGGATATCGGCTGGAAGGCATCGGTAGTGGCCCGCTACGAAAGGCCCCGGATCTTTACGCCTGAAAGGGAGGCTATGCTGCGCCCAGAGCTCGCCCCGACCGGCTTTTTTGCCCGCGGGCTCAGGGACCTGAAGGCCAGACTGGATTTCGGCGGCATAGTTAAGACCTATGCGGCCAAGCTGGAGGAGTACGGCCCGGAGCTGGAACAGGCCGACCTCGTGCACGCCTGGGATACGCCGGCCGCGCTGGCCTTCGCCCGCTTTTTCTCCGACGCCGTGGTTAGGAAGAAACTGCTCTTTACCCCGGAGGCCGTGTTTTGCGCGCCGGGCCCCGCCTGGCTCGGAGTACAGCGCGGTCTGGCGCTGAAGTCGGCTGACGCCCTGGTGCTGCCGGGCGCCTGGGCCTGCGCGGGCATAGCGGATGTCTACGGTTACAAACGCAAATGTTTCACACTGCCCCGCGGCATAGAGGATTTCAAGCACCTCCGCAGCGGCCGGGTGCGCGCCGAGCTTGGGCTTAAGGAGACCGACATCCTGGTTTGCGCCGTCGGGCGCCTCAGCCCTGAGAGCGGTTTTATGGCTCTTATCGAAGCCATGGCCATCGTTCTGGGGCAGCGGCCGGACGGATTGAGCTGCGCGATAGCCGGTTCCGGCCCGCAGGAAGCGGCGCTGCGGGCGCGTATAGAAGAGCTCGGGCTGGGGAGCCGGATCAGGCTGCTGGGCTTCAGGCAGGATGCAGGGGAGCTGCTGGCCGACGCTGAAATATACGCCGCGCCGGCGGTCAAGCCGATGTCGGACCAGGGAGTCATCGAGGCTATGCGCGCCGGGCTGGCCATAATCTCTTCCGATGCCGGAGGAAATCCGGAGGCGCTGGGCTGGGGCCAGGGCGGGGCGCTGGTGCCGGCGGGCGATCCGAACGGATTGGCCGCGAAGATACTGGAGATAGCCTCCAACCCGAGGGAACTGGTTTACCTCTCGGCCAGGGCCAGGGATTTTTACGTTAAGACGCACTCGCTCGGGGCGCTGGCCTCGGGCGCGGCTAAGATATACGACAAAGTAATAGAAGGACGTGCTGCATGACCCCCAAGATAAAACTCCTCTTCGTTATTGAGAATTCCTGCTACGGGGGCGGGGAAAAAACTTTCTCGCTGCTGATAAGGAACCTCCCGCAGGACAAGTTTGAAATTTTCTGTGCTTCGCTGCCGAGGGGTAGATTCTATGAGGAGACAAAGGAATATTGCCGTTTCCTGCCGCTGGACCTCACCAGTAAATTTAATTTCAGCAATATCGGCCGTTTGAAAGAGCTCCTGTCCTCCAACGCCATCGATATAGCTCACAGCCAGGGGGCGCGCGCGGATTTTTACTGCGCGCTGGCCGCCGCCAAGGCTGGTGTTAAGGCCGTGGCCACCGTGGCGATGCCTGTAGAGGGTTTTGATGTCTGCTTTGTCAGAAAAAATGTCTACAAGGCGCTTAATTCGTTCGCGGCAAAAAAATGCGCCGCCGCGGTCACAGTTACGGGTGAGCTGGCCGGGCGCCTGAAGGGGAAATACCCGTTGGTGAAAGTTATCCCTAACCCGGTGGACCTGCTGGAATTCAGCCCGTCTAATTTTAACGCGGCTCCTGTCATAGAGAAGTTCGGATTACGCGGCAAACTGGTGGTTGGCGCGCTGGGGAGGCTGGAAAATCAAAAGGGGTATACTCACCTTATTTCGGCGCTCAAGCTGGCCTTTGACAAGCAGCCGGAGCTTAAGGACAGGCTTAAATGTCTCATCGCCGGCTCCGGGAGTCTGGAGGCGAAACTTAAGAAACAGGCGGAGGCCGACGGTCTTTCCGGCAGCGTGGTTTTTTGCGGCGAGGTCGGCGACCCGCGTGATTTTCTCGGGGCAGTGGATATATTCGTGATGCCTTCGCTGCAGGAAGGCCAGCCGCTGGCCCTGCTGGAGGCCATGGCCATGGGAAAGCCGGTAGTGGCTTCGGATATCCCGGGGATAAGCGGTACGGCCGAAACCGGGCGTGAAGCTCTGCTTGTTCAGCCGGCCGATGCCGCCGCGCTGGCCGCCGCCCTCTTGAGCGTGGTGGAAGATATGTCCACGGCTTTGGGCATGGGGCGCAGCGCCAGAACAAAAGCCGAAAAGTTCGGCCTTCCGGCCTATATCTCCGGACATGAAACTTTTTACTCCGGTTTGCTTGGCGGCCGGTAAGCGGCGTGGCGACCCGTTTTTTGATCGAAACAGATGACGATGACGGATACTCCAAAAACAGTTGAACGTTCGGGCCCGGGAAGCGCGTCCCTGTTCCTCGGCGCCGCGCTTTTATCTTTTGCCCTGTTCGTCCTGTTCAACGCCTGGAAGCCGGCTTCTTCCGACGAACACTGGTTCCTGATCGCCGCCGATAATTACGCCAGGTCCGGTTCCCTGGCTCCGGAAAATTTGATCCATCCCCCGCTCTACACGCTGGTGAACGGCAGCCTGCTGAAAATTTATAAAACTCCGGCCGCCCTGAAGCTGTGGGGCGGGGCCCTGGGGCTGGGAAGTATTGGTTTCATGTTCCTGCTGGGCCGGGCCTGCGGTGCGGGGCGTGAAAGGTCCGCGCTGGCGGCGCTGCTTATGGGGTTTGCCCCGTTGTTCATACAGGGGTCTCTCCTGCTCGATACCGATAACACTCTCGTGGTGTTTTTTCTTTTGGCCATGCTGCTGGCCCTGTTAAAAGAGCGCTGGCTTTTTTTCTGTGCCGCCTTCCTGCTCTGCCTCTGGTCCAAGCTGACAGCCTCGCTCCCCATATTCGCGGTGTTCGCGGCCTGGGGAGCTTTTGACTCTTTCAGGGGGCGCAGGCGCGGGGCGCTGCTGCTCGCGTCGCTGGCCGCCGGGCTTGCGCTTTTTCTCATATCTTTCGCTTCTTTCTGCGCGGTTTCCGGACTGCCGTTCGGGATGCCTTTCGATTACATCTACGCCACGCTCTTCTCCAAACGCATTAGCGGCGGCGGAGGAGGGGTAGCGCTGCAGGTGCTGCAGTTCTCCCTTTGGGCCGGCCTGCCCTTTTGTTTTTTGTGGCTGACGGCGGCTGCGGCCGCAGGGCGCGGGAATAGCCTGGACAGGCTGGCCCTGCTTTTCTCCGCGGTTATCGGGGCCGGCTACTTTTTCCTGGGGGGGACGCCTTTTGGTTTTCCCAAGTTCCAGGTTCCGGCTTTCGCTTTAGGCTGCTGGCTGGTCTCAGGGCCTGTCGCCGAGTCGGTCGGCAGCCTCCGGAAGGAACGGGCGCTGGCTGCCGGCTGTTTTCTGGCGGGAACGGCGGCCGTAGCCGCCGCGGGTGATCCGCTCTACACTTTGCGTTTCCTTGTGCGCGGGGCGCTGTCCGCGGGCCAGGGCGCGGGCGGACATATAGCCGCGCTGGCCGCGCAGGGGGCGCTCCCCGCCGCGCTGGCCGCAGTGTTCTGGTTCCTGCTGCGGAAGACGGTAGTGCCCGCCGGCCGGCGGGTCATCGTTTCCGCCGGGCTTGCCTGTTTCTGCCAGTTCACGGGGATGGACCTGCTGCAGGTCAGACCGCACAACACGCTTTACGCTTATGGCGCCACCGGGATACTGGAGACGACCGCCCTGGCCGGCGCCGAACTGGGCGAAGGAGGCAAGGCGGCTCTCCCGCTGGAGATAGCCGGCTACCTGCGCCTGAAAGGATCCGATATTAAGACGACCCCCGATAAGTTCTGGTCCGATCCAGAGGTCCTGAAGGCCGCGGTTTCAGATCCGGATTGCCGGGCGATAATCTACGGGATCCCGTTCAATACGATAGGACAGATAAAAGTTTTGACCGGCGCGGATATGGCCGCGGCCCTGGCCGCCGGCGGCTGGAGCAAAAAAACGTCAGGGTCCTACCAGGTCTGGACGAGGCGCGGGGGGGAGAAATGACTAAGCCCGCGCTGACACTGGTGATCCCTTTTTATAACGAGCAGGAGTGCGCGGAGAGGGCCGTGAGCGAACTAGCGGCCGCGCTTAATTCCGTGGAGCCCGCCTTTGAACTGCTGCTGGTGGAGAACGCCTCTTCGGACGGGACAAGGGCCCTGCTGCGCCGTGCCGCCGCGGCGGATCCTCGCATAAGGGTAGTGGAGCTGGACGTCAATATCGGCTACGGCGGCGCGGTTCTGAAAGGACTTTCCCTGGCGGGCGGAGAGTGGGTGGGCTTTACTTGCGGCGACGGTGAGATCCGCCCCGAGGACACCGCGTGGATCTGTTCGCTGGCCCGCGCCCCCGGAGTCTCTTTGTGCAAGGCCAAGCGCCTGAACCGGCAGGACGGGGCGTGGCGAAAATTCCTTTCGCTGGGCTACCATTTCCTGGTGGGGTTCCTGTTCAACATACATGTTACCGATATAAACGGGTACCCGGTCGTGATGCGCAGGGAAGTTTATTCCGCGCTGCGCCTCGCGAGGACAGACTGGGTCTTCAACGTGGAAATGCTTTTAAGGCTGAGGCAGGCAGGGCTGCGCATGGTGGAAGCTGACGTCCAGCACAGGCCCCGCCTAGGAGGCAGGTCCCATGTCGGGCTGTGGACGCCATTGCTTTTTTTCATGCAGCTGATATCCCTGTGGGCGCATGAGCGATTTGCCCGGGAGGAGAAATAGAGTGATAAAAGAAATTGCCGCGGTGCTGAAAGTGGTAAAGCTGAGGCATCTGCTGAAAGCGATTCTTCATCCGCGGGAAGAACTGCTGGCCTTTAAATATCATTACCGGCGTGTAAGCGAAGAAGAGTTTGTGTCGTTCTTGGCGGGCCCCCTGGCCGCGCGGTCCGTTCTTAAGGCCCTGGCCGGGGAACTGGCCGCCCACGAGTCTTTCCACGCGGCGCTCAAAGAAAAACTGCGTCTCCATTCCGATGGGTACGGCGGACAGATGACCCGTGAAGCCCCGGCGATCTATTCCCTGGTGCGGCTGCTAAAACCGAAAGTAATAGTGGAGACGGGAGTGGCCGACGGTTTTACCACCTCCTATATCCTGCGGGCCCTGGCCGATAACGGGGAGGGCAGGCTTTATTCCATTGACCTGCCGCATTACCTGCTGCCGCAGGCTAAACAGCCCGGCTGGATAGTGGAGGAGGGGCTGCGCGGAAGGTGGGAGCTGCGGGTCGGAGACGCGGCGGAAGTTCTGCCGGCGCTGCTGAAAGAACTCGGAACCGTAGATATGTTCCTGCACGACAGCCTGCACACCTACGACCATATGATGCTGGAGTTCCGCGCGGCGTGGCCGCACCTGAAGGCCGGAGGGCTGCTGCTGGCGCATGACGTAGGGACCAACCACTCTTTTTTTGACTTTATCGGAGAGGCCGGGTTGAAGTGGAAAGACTGGCGGGTGTACCACGTGCTTGGGGGGGTAAGGAAGCCGGTATAAAAGACAGCATGACCCTGATGAATACAGATGACTACGGTCCGGGGCGGATCCTCGCGATTTTATGCCTGTCAATTTTTTGCTGCGGAGTTATCTCCGGGGCCGCCGCCCCGTTGGCGGAGTGGGACTGGCTCTACCTGCAGACCGCCGCTGATTGGGCCGCCGGGACAGCACATCCCTGGGTCATAGATCATCCGCCGCTTTACCCGATGTTCCTGTCCCTCCCGTTCCGCTTTTCCCCGCCGATCCCTGAGACTGCCAGATTTTTCAACGCGGTCCCGGTGCTTGCTTCTGCCTGGCTATGCTACCTTACGGCCAGGACTCTTTCCGGGCGCACGGCCGGATTGCTTGCTTCCGCAATGTTCCTGCTGAACCCCGTCACCATCCAGGGGGTCAGGTCTATGGACTCTTCGGACAGTTCCTTGCTGCCCATGATGTTCGCCCTGCTGTTCTATGTCCTGGTCTATCCGTTCAAAACAAAGGGCCGCAGGGGATACGTCCTCGCTCTGTTTTTTGCCGCCGCGTTCTGGGCAAAGGTAACTTCTACTCTCGGTTTGGCCGCGGGATTATTCCTTTACGCTTTATTGTTCCGCAAGAGGGCGGGCAGTGAATTCTTAAGGGAGACGCTCCTGGGTACCGCCGGAGGAATGTTTGTTTTTCTGTTAACCTGGACCGCAGTTGCCCTGCCTCTCTGGGGGGCAGGCTCCTGGGCCATGGTCCTCACTACCCCGTTCCGTTACCTGCTGCAGGGCGGGGCCGGCGGGGGACATTTGCCCTTTTTGGGGCTGCTGCTGGACCTGGCCCGGGCGATTTTCTGGTTCTCTCCGTTCCTGCTCTATCTTTGCGCCGTCAGGCTGAAGGACCTTTACAGGCTTGGCGCGGCGTCCGGGGCGGAACACCTGGCCGCTTTTATGTGCGTGTTTTATTTCGGAGGGTACCTGTTTGCCGGCGGGTCTAACTATGGTTTCCCCAGGTATCACGCCGCGATCTCCCCGTTCCTCCATGTTTTCGGGGGGATAGCCCTTGCCGGGTTCATGGGCGGGGGTCTTGTCTGGCGCAGGGGGCTTGTCCTGGCCGCCGTTCTCTTCACGGCCCTGCCCGCGCTTTACGTGGACCCGGAGCTTTTAATAAATTTGCGGCTCAAGCAGCTCATGTTCCAGGGCGAGTACACGGCAATATTGACGCAGGTGCTGGCGCCGCTTTTGGCGTATTCACTCCTGCCTCTGGCGGCCGCCGTTTTCTTTACCTGGAGATACAGGCTGGAGGCCGGAAAGGCCGTCATGGCCGCTGCCGCCGCCGCTTTCTTCGGAACCGGCGCCGTCCTTGCGGCGAGGCAGGGGTTGGCGCCGTATTCTACCGCATACCAGTACGGTGCGGCCGGGAAGAACGAAGCGGTGGCGTTTGTTCTGGAAAAAGTTTCCGGGGGAGAAACCGTGCTTGCTACACCGGAATTTGACTACGACCTGCGCCATAGTGGCGTGTCTGTTCCTGGTTGGCAGGTGTGGACCAGTAACACGGGTATCCACGATTTTGTCAAAGGCCGCCGGCCTGAATTTATTATCACGGGTTGGACAACACAGACGTCCTCTCAACTGGAATACCTGTTCCGGGCCCCGGGAATGCGCCGGCTTTTGGAAAGTGATTACGCCTTATCCGTGATCGGGACTTACCATGTCTGGGAGCGGCTCAATAAAAGCAAGGAGATCAAGGCGCGGGCCTGACCATATGTGCGGAATAAGCGGCTTTACCGGAATTAAGAACGACGCTTTGCTTAAGGCGATGACCTCCTCGCTCGCTCACCGCGGGCCGGACGAGGACGGCTTTTTTACTGACGAGGACCGCGTGTCCCTCGGGATGCGGCGCCTCAAGATCATAGACCTGGCCACCGGTTCGCAGCCGGTGTTCAACGAAGACCGCACCGTGGCCGTGGTGTTCAACGGCGAGATCTACAATTTTAAAGAACTGCGCGCCGGGCTGCAGGCGCAGGGCCACCGCTTCTCCACCAATTCCGATACCGAGGTGCTGGTGCACCTTTACGAGCAGTACGGAGAGGCTTTTCCCTCCCGTCTTCGCGGCATGTTCGCCTTCGCCCTCTGGGACGCCAAAGAGCGCAAACTGATGCTGGCCCGCGACCAGTTCGGCATAAAGCCGCTGTACTACGCCTTCGCCGGGGGCAAGCTGTATTTCGCCTCAGAACTGAAAGCCCTGCGCCTGGCGGCCGGGGTGTGCGGCGACCTGGACCCGCTGGCCCTGGATTTCTACTTTAGCTACCTTTATATTCCCGCGCCGCTGAGCGTTTATCCCGGCGTGAAAAAGCTGGAACCAGCCACGGCGCTTTTTCTGCGCAACGGGTCTCTCCGGACTGAAAAATACTGGGAGCTTAAGCCGGAGGACAATGCGGGCAAGCCCGAGGCTTTCTGGCTGGAGGGGATAAGGGACCTGCTCTCCAAGAGCGTTAAGGAACAGCTCGTCAGCGACGTGCCCCTCGGGCTGCTGCTGTCAGGCGGCATGGATTCCGTTTCGCTGCTGTCCTTCATGGCCGAGCACGCCGGAAAAGGCGTTAAAACTTTTACGGCCGGCTTCCCTGGAGAGGACGGCAGCTTTGATGAAACCGCGCGAGCCCGGGCGGTTGCTAACCATTTCGGGGCCGAGCATTTTGAGATCCCGGTGCGGCCGGATATAGGCGCGGTCATCAGGAAACTTTCGGGACATTTTGACGAGCCGTTCGCGGACTCCTCCTCGCTGGCCAATTACCTGGTCACCAAAGAGGCGCGGGCTCACGTCACCGTAGCCCTGGCCGGCATAGGCGGCGATGAAATGTTCGGCGGCTACCCCCGTCATATCGGCGCCCGGCTGCTGCCTGCGTATCTCAAGATGCCCGCCGCCCTGAGGCGGCTGGCCGGCGGCGCAGCCGCGCTGCTGCCGGAAAGCCGCTCCTCGGCCAATATCCCCGGCCGCGTAAAGCGCTTTCTCTCCTCCGGGGCTTCGGATTTCGGCGGCGCCTATAATTCCTGGATAACCTACCTCGGCGCCGAAGAGAAGAACGAGTTCTATGCGGCCCGGATGAAGGCCGCGCTGACCTCTGGGCGCGCGGTGCTGCCGGGACTGCCGCAGGGGCCTGACGACATTTTTAAATTCGAACTGGGCAGCTACCTGCCGGACGACCTGCTCTGCCTGGCCGACCGGGCCTCCATGGCCAACTCGCTGGAGCTGCGCGTGCCTTTCCTGGACACGCGCCTGGCCGAGTTCATGGCCGGCATACCGCTGTCCGCCAAGACCAGCGGGTTTACGCTCAAGCATTTGCTGAAGAAGGCCATGGCCGGCCGTCTCCCGCCTGAAATTGCGAAAGGCCCGAAGCGCGGTTTCCAGGTGCCGCTGGCGGCTTGGCAGGACAAGGAACTTAAAGCCATGGTCGGCGAAGTGCTGGGACGGGACAATGTTGTGCGCGCCGGAGTGCTGGACCCCGACGGTGTGGCGAAAATGCTGGCCGAGCACGCTTCCGGCCGCCGCAACCTTTATGACCGCGTACACGCCGCGCTGGTCTTCCATCTCTGGCTGGAAGACAGCCGTCATAACCCGCCGGCGGCTATAGCCGCGCCGTGGAACGTGGAAGGGCGGCGCAAGATACTGCTGGTGAACATGGCGGGGTTGGGAGACATGGTGATGATGACGCCGGCGGTAAGAGCCATCAAGGCCGCCTACCCGGATTCCCGGGTGGAAGTCCTTGCCCTCGACCGGGCGGCGGACCTGGCGGCGGGCATTGCCGGCGTGGACGAGGTGCATGCCGTTAACATGGGCGGCAGATTTCCCGGGCCGCAGGAGTTGTTCCGGTTCATAAAGACTCTCAGTTCCCTGCGCCGCTCCGGTTTCGACGCGCTGCTGAATTTTAGCCTGGTTTCTTCTTTCGGCGGCCTGCTTAAAGCGCGCCTTGTCAACCTGCTGGTGAAGCCGAAGTTCTCTGCGTGCAGGGTGATGAAAGGACTGCGGCGGGCCGGTGACCATACCCTGTACGAGGGGGAGATAGAAAAATCCAGCGAGGTGGAACTGACCTCGCGCCTGCTGCGCCCACTCGGCATAGAGTTGCGTGACACTGAAATACGTTATGCCCCCGGAGAAGAAGAGAAAAAGAAAATTTCCGTGGACGTGGCTCGGCGTGGTCTATCCGGACATCCATTGATAGGGCTTAACCCAGGGGCCTTCAGACCATCGCACCGCTGGCCAGCCGGGTACTGGAAGGAACTGATAGGCCTGCTATTGGCCAAGTACCCCGGCGCGCTCATCGCCGTTACCGGCTCGCCGGCTGAAAAAGAACTGGCTGAATCGCTGAAGATCTCCGACAGCGTCTTCGTCACGGCAGGGGCTTATTCTGTCAGGGAGCATGCCGCGCTGTACGCGCTGACTGACGTTTTCATTACCAACGATACGGGCCCCATGCATCTCGCCGCGGCGGCCGGAGCCAAAACCGTCTGTATCTTTGGTCACGCCGATCATTGGCGTTTTTCTCCTTCCGTGCCTGAAGCGAGGCGGCGGGTGCTGCGCAAGGAGATCTCCGGCTGCCCGGCGCCGTGCTTTAAATATGATTGTGCCAGACCGGTCTGCCTGGAGGCCATAACCCCGGCCGAAGTTTTCGCGGCGGCAGAGGAGCTGTTGGGATGAAACACTGCCCCATCTGCCGCGGTGAGACCGACCCTGCCGGCGACGGCCTGCTTAAGTGCCGGGGCTGCGGGCTGGCCTTTAAGGGAGAGAAGTATTTTGGCTCGCCGGTCTACCAGCCCGGGATAGAGGGGGATATCTACACCGGGGCAAAAAAAGAACTTTTCGATGCGGCGCTGGACCGCCTGCAGGGTCTGCTGCGCGGGCCGGGGCGCCTGCTGGACGTCGGCTGTGCCGGAGGCGATTTGCTGAAAACTGCGGCAGGCCGCGGCTGGCAGGGAGAGGGGGTGGAGATAGATCCCGCTCTGGCCGGCAAGGCCGTTGAAGCCGGTTTCAAAGTCTACATGAGCCCAGTAGAAGCGGCCGGGCTTGAGGCTGCGGCTTACGACGCCGCCACCGTCTTCGAAGTATTCTGCCTGATGGGTTCCCCGGCGGAGGCCGTTGCGGGAATATACAAGGCGCTGAAACCAGGCGGCGTTATTTACATCCGCGAATTCAACGCCGCTTTCCACCTTACACTGCGCCGGCTGGAGCTGGCCGGGGTCTTTAAGCCGCTGGGTGCGAGCCCCGCGGTCATACACAATTTTAATTTTTCGCCGCGCAGCCTGCGCGCGCTGCTGGGGCGGGCCGGCTTCAGGGAAACACAAATACGCAACTCGCGGCCCACCTCGGGGGACCCTTACCGCACCGGCGGGCGGCTGGGCGGTTTATTTACCGGGCTTCTTAAATTTCTATACTATAGGCTGGCGCAGGCGCTGTGGTATGCCAGTTTCGGGCGCGTCTACGCCGGGTCTTCGCTCATAGTTACAGCTCGCAAATGAAAGCCGCTATACACCAATTGCAGTACTGGCCGGGCCTGCGCTTCTTCGCCAAGATGCGTCAGGCGGACCTGTTCATCTACCTCGACGACGTGCAGTTCGAAAAACGGGAGTTCCAGAACCGCAACCGCATCCGCACCGCGCGGGGCTGGCAGTACCTGACGGCGCCGGTGCTCTCCAAGGGCCGCTTCTCGCAGAAGATCAACGAGGTGGAGCTGGAAAACACGGGCGACTGGCAGGCGGACCACCTGCTGGCGATAAAGACCAACTACGCGCGGGCGCCTTTCTTCAAACAGTACCTGCCCGGCCTGGAAGAGCTCTACTCCAGGGATTACCGGCTGCTGGCGGACCTGGCCATAGCCACCATGGATTTTCTGAAGGAAGGTTTTGCCATAAAAACGCCTGTGCGCTTCTCCTCCGAGTTCAAGGTGGAGGAGGCGTCCAGCGCGCGCCTGGCGCGGTTGTGCGCGGCCGCCGGGGCGGACGACTACCTTTCCGGGGCGGGGGCCAAGGCCTATCTGGACCCGGGCGTTTTCAGCTTCGCCGGGATAAAGCTTTCCTGGCAGGATTTCAAGCCGCGGTCCTACCCGCAGGCTTTCCCCGGCTTCGAGCCGGACATGTCGGCGCTGGACCTGCTCCTAAATTGCGGCCCGGTCTCAGGTGACTATTTATGAACCCTTACATAGCTTCAGCCGTAGCGGAAATGAACAAGGTGCCGGTCTCGCGGTTCGAACATCCCGGGGATTCGGCCCTGGACCCGGCCTCGTGCCGTTTTGTAGCCGCTTTCGTGCGCGCCCTCGGGGCCAAAAGGATCCTGGAGTTCGGCTCGGGCTTCTCTACCCTTATGATGGCCCGCGAGATAGAGGCGGTGGAGGGCAACTACCTGCTCTCCATAGACCACCTGCCCGCCTACTCGGCCGCGGCCAGGGAAGCGCTGGAAAGTTCCGGCTGCCAGGCCAAGGTGGACTTCCGCGTGGCGAAGCTCAAACCCAGATTTTACGGGCCGCGCCTGCTGCTCACCTACGACCTGCCCAAAGGCCTGCTGGACGCGCTGGGGCCGTTCGACCTGGTACTGATAGATTCCCCGGAGCACAACTACGCCTGCGAGGCGGTGTTCTACGACGCCTTCCCGGCCGTGGCCGAAGGCGGCTACCTGGTGCTGGGCGAGGCCAACCGCGAGGGGCATGAGAAAGTTTCCTCCCTCAACTGGGACCATGCCTACGGGGAAGACATACAGCCCGCCTTCCTGGAGGGCATTGGCAACGGCCTTAACGTGGTGGAGAAGCTGGCGGACGGCCGCCCGCAATATCAGATGGCGGGCGCCCTCTCCGTCTCCCTTAAGACGGCTCGCGCCTACGGCCGCCTGCTGCTGGGCCGCGGCCTGACGCCGCCTCCTCCCGGGAGTTCCGAAACGGAGTAGGCCCTTTGTCCTTCTACCTAGGCCCTTTACTCGGGGTTTAGGGTACCAACGGCCCTTACGGGCCGTTCCCTTTCCGGCTAGACTATAGGTGTAGCCGGTTGAAAAGGAAAAAACATGGTACATAAAACTTTTCTCTACGAATTCAAGATCTTCAACGCCATCTTCTTCGCGGTCTTCGGAATTTTCCTCGCCTGTGTCACCGATTTAAGTTACGGTCAGCAGTTCAACGGGGCCGGCCTGCTCGGACAGCTCCGGGCCTCCGGCTCTTTCGCCTCCCTGGCCGCGCCCGCGGCCCCGGTCCCTACCGTTTCAGCCCCGGTCGAAGTGGCGGTTTCCAAAGAAGACAAAGACCGCATGGCTGCCGCTTTCAAAGAACGCCTGGTAAAACAGATCACCTCCAACTGGAACCACCCGAGCCGCGTGGACGACGCCATAGTGCGCGAGCTCGCTCTGGCCCACAAGCAGGGCATACTCGAACCCGTAGTGGTCGGCGTGCTCAGCGACCCGCGCCTGGCGCGTTTCTTCCCGGCCGGCGCCAAGATGAAGCCCGAGGAGGCAGCCCGCGTGCTCTCCATGTACATCGGCGCGGAGCTGGAGTCCAGCGGCAGCGTGCCCGGCGTGCAGGCCATTGAAGGCTGGGACGAACAGACGGCCCGCCACCTTGCCCTGACCCGCCCCGGTTCCGCGGTTTCCGCCTCCTCTTTCCTGGCCGAACTCGGCGCCGTACAGCGCACCCCTTTCTCCCGCGGCAACCTGGTTAAACCCCTTATCGACGGCGCGGCTTCTTTCGGCAAGCGCGCTGAACTTATAAAGGGCGCGAAGAAAAGCGTGTACCTTACCACCTGGGCTTTCTACGACGACGAGACCGGTCACCACACGGCCGACCTGCTGATAGCCAAAAAGAAGGAAGGCCTGGACGTGCGGCTGATGATAGACAAGGACACCGCCGGCCTTTACGACAAGGGCATCCTCGCCAAGATCGCCGCCGCCGGCGTCCCGGTGCTGCGCTACCAGCCCGCCGCCAAGAATTACTACGAATTCCACTCCAAGATCCTGCTAGTGGACGGCAAGTACGCCGTGCTGGGCGGTATGAACATCGGCAACGAATACTCGCACATGGCCGGCCACGAAAAATGGCGCGATACCGACGTGTTCGTGCAGGGCCCGGCCCTTAAGGACGCCATGCGCTTCTTCGCCGGCGCCTGGAACGCGCAGGCGGCCGAGGCGGGCCTGGCGCTGCGCGCCGACGCCAACGCTTACGACGCCGCCCCCGCCGGGAGCGCCGAGGGCGCGATAGTCTGGAACGACCCCGGCCAGGAACCCTATATCTTTCTCTCGATGCTGCGGGCCGTGTACGGCGCCCGCGAGCGCATCAACATAGAGAACGCCATCATAGTGATGCCGCCCGCCATGAAGGTCGCCCTGCTCGACGCCCGCGCCCGCGGCGTAGAGGTGAACATAGTTTCCAACTCGCTCGAGACCATAGGCGACAAGATCATGGGCGCCATGATCCTGGGCAGCTTCCCCGAGCTGGTAAAGGCCGGCGCGAACGTGTACCTGAAGGAAGGCGGCCTGCCCAGCCGGCTGCACTCCAAGTTCATGACGGTGGACGGCACTTACGGCACCATCGGTTCCTTCAACCTGCAGCCCCGCTCCATCCGCTACGTAATGGAGATCACCATGAACTTCTCCGACCGGCAGGCCGTGGCCGAACTGGATGCGGCTTTCCGCAAGGACTGCTCGCTCGCCAAAAAGGCCAGCAAGGTAAAAGACCTGGGCATTCCCTATATGCCGATAAAGGGCCTGATCCACAAGCTGATGTTCAACCAGCTGTAATTAGGAGGGGACGCTGATTCCTAATTCCTAATTTCTGAATTAGGAATTAGGAATCAGCGTCCCCAGGGCCTACCTGCGGGTAGGCCCTTTTTTCTTGCCCTCCTGGGTACTTGGCCGCTCCCGCGCCGGGGGGATATCCGTTAAACTATATCTGTAGATGATATCCCGCAAAAACATATTCCTTGCCGCCGCGCTGGCCCTCTCCTGGGCCGCGCCCGTTTTTGCCGGCCCCGCCTACGCCCCCGCCGCCGCGCGCTGGAACGCCGTACAGGCCGTGGCGCTGACCCCGGCCATCACCCCCGATTTTATTAAAGCGGTAGAAGTTTATAAAGGCCCCGCCGAGGCCGCGGCGCTGGCGGAGAAGAAGGCCCGGGTAGCCGCGCTGCTGGGCCGCTTCAAGAACTGCGCGCTCAACGCCGAGGACCTGAAGACCGCCGACAAGTATTTCACCCCCGAGTTCAAAGCCGAGGTGGCCTATTTTGTTAACGGCGGCTGCGCCGCCTTCCGCGGTTCCGCCTCCGGCCAGGCCGCGGCTGTAAAGATGGATCTCAGCGCCATGGAAGAGCTGGCGGCTTCCGGTCAGCTGGCCACCGCCGAAGGCGCCGCCAGGTTCTTTCATAATTCCGCCGCTAAAGGCGGAGCCGTGCAGGCTGTTGCCGCGGGGAACGCGCCCTCCGGGCCGGCCTCGGCCGTTTCAGCCGCGAAGCCTTCGGCCAGGCCGCTGGCCTCCAAGGTGCCCGCCATAGGCGGCCGCCTGCGCGAGGCCGTAACGCCCCCCGAGCGCCCCGCCAACCTGGGCGAGGACGGCAGGGTGCACCAGGCCATGGCCTACTGGCGCGCCATGCGCAAAGCCAACTGGGAAGCCTACCGCAACGGAGACCTTAAAGGCGCGGCTAAAGCCAAAGCTTTCGCCAAAGCCGCCGCCGGCGCCGGTTTCGGCGGCCTGCTCTATTTCAGCAACCTCGATAATGTGGAAACCGCCGCGGCCCGCCTGGGCTGGGACGTGGGCGCGGGCGCCGGGGCCGGCGTGATAGCCGCCGACGCCGCCAAGCTGGTTTTCCACTCCGCCGTTTTCGCCATGATGCTGGCGCCGATACCGCTCTCCAAAGTGGGCAAGGCCGTCATAGCCGGTGAACCCTGGGCTATAGCCTTCGTGGGCGCCATGGCTGCCGGGCCGATAAACCGCTACATCTTCCACTTCGCCGACTGACCTCCGGCATCTTTTGAGAGCCGCCTGTTCATAGCCCGCCCCGGCGGGTTTTTTTGTTATACTTTTTTTATGAAAACTAGCTCGATGACGACCAAGAAATTCTTCGACCTGGTGCGCCACCGCACTCCGCGCAGCGCGGCCGCGCTGGACGCGCGCATAGAGAAGGCCTGCGGCGCCGAACTGACCGTGGTGTCCTGCGACTCCTCCGGCTTCTCCCGCAAAACGCACGAGCACGGCATCATAGAGTTCATGGACAACATGGTGAAGTGCCATGACGCGCTGGAGAAGATAGTGGCCCGCCACGGCGGCATAACCCTTTCCGACAAGGCCGACAACCTGATGCTCATCTTCGAGGAGCCGCTGAAGGCGGTGGCCTGTTCCATCGAGATGCACCGCTGGCTCAAGCGCCGCAACGTGGGCCTGCCGGAGCACAAGAAATACAATATCTGCGTGGGCATACACCACGGCAAACTGCTGCGCTTCGCCGACGACGCCTACGGCCCCGCCGTGAACGTGGCCTTCAAGCTGGGCGAGGACATAGCGGGCAAGGACGAGCTGATGATCACCGCCCAGGTAAACGAAGTGGTCAAGAAAAAGTTCCGCACTGACTACTCCAAGCACATCACCATCGGCGGCCTCTCCTTCGACGCCTATAAAGTAAAATACCGCTGACCAGACTGGTGGGGGGTGTTCATGAAACAATTAATCACTGCTATTGTATTTGTATGTGTGGGGGCAATTAGTCCCAGTATAGTCGCAGCCATGGACATTGAGTGTCTGCCTAGCTATCGGGCGGATGTGGATACGAGAACCGTGGTGGGATATTCTGGTTCCTTGCGGGAGTCAGTGCCATTAAAAAAAGATAATTGCGAACGGAAAGAAGGGTTAATCTTTGCTGACCATTCTTATATGGACTATTTCGGCAAGGTGCATTATGTCCCGCTATCTTATATCGCGGAAAAAAGTGAGCCGGATTCTAAATTTGACGGGCTGGTGTTCCCATTGGATTTATCAGCGGAAATCGAACATGACACAAGAGGCGAAGATTATCAGTATTCTCATTTCAGTGTTAGAGTGAATGTCCGTCAAAAAGGTAATGGGAGCATATTCTTTGATGAAAAAAGTATCCCGTTGTTGGTGCGAGCTGATAAGCGAATTGTGTCGTTAAACTCTAAAGGGCTTGGCATAGGTGTAGCCTCTTTTGGAGCGGGTATGGAGCTTGCCTTTGAGCTGACTCCTGAAAATATGCGCAGACTCCTGAAAGCCAATAAATACAGCTTCATGGTGCCTTTCACGCATAATAGAACTGAAAAGGCAAAAGGAAGATTTACCGTGCAGCTCAACCTTACGGATGAAGGCGCAGCGGAACTGAAGAAATTCATCAAAGTGGCTTTAAAATACGCCGCTGCGAATGAGGCATTGATTAAAAAACATAAAACTAAATAGTTAAACTGTTAACGATGAACACAAAAGAGCCCCGCCCCCGCGGGGTTTTTCTTTATTTGTGCTTGGTATTGATACGGCGGGTGAAAGGCCCATACTCCCGGCACCTGCCTGATGCTTTATCTCTTAAGCGCTTTCTCATCCTCCATGGCGGCGGTGAAGGCGGGCCAGAAGGGGTCGGTTACGGGGTGGGCCAGGCTGCGCTGGCGGCCGTCCTCCGTTACCTTTATCCCGCGCGCCTGCTCCGTCACCTCGCCTATTACCGAGGCCGCTATGCCTTTGCCCTCCAGGCGGGCCAGGATGGCCGGCACCGCGGCGGGACGCGCCGTTATGATGAGCGTGCCTTCGCTGATGGCGGAGTAAGGGTCTATGCCGAAGCGGGCGCAGAGCCGCGCCGCGGCGGGGTCCAGTATTATGGCGTCCCGGTCCACGGCCATGCCGGTGCCCGAGGCGCGGGCTATCTCGTACAGGCCGCCCCAGATGCCGCATTCGGTGGCGTCGTGCATGGATGTAACGCCCGCGGCGCGGGCGTTGCCGTCGGCCGCGGCCAGCGCGTCCTCTACGGTGCTCATCTTGTAGAACAGCTTCTCCAGTTCCCGCAGGTCGGCACGGCCTAGTTCCGCTTCCACCAGCCGGGGGGCTGCCGCGGCGAACAGGCCGCAGGTCTCCACCGCGGCGCCCTTTGTCACTATCACCTTATCTCCCGGGCGGGCCATCCTGGTGGTGACATATTTGTCCTCGTCGCCCAGCGCCGTCATCACCGCGCCGCCCACCATGGGGTAATTGCAGCCGGCGTAGCGGGCGGTGTGGCCGGTCACCACGCTGACGCCGTATTTTACGCATTCGCGATGCACGGTCTCCCACATAAGTTCCAGCTCCTCTTTCTTTATGGAGAGGGGGAGGTTCAGGTCCACGGCCAAATGCGAGGGCCGAAGGCCGGTGGTGGTGATGTCCGAGGCCAGGATATGGAAGGCGAACCAGGCCGCCCGCTCCCAACCGTACTCCGGCACTATGAAGAACGGGTCGGCCGTCATGGCCAGCACGCGGCCCGGGGCCACGCGCACCACGCCGCAGTCCACGCCGTGCATGGGCCCGGCCAGGATGTCCGGCGACGGCGCGCCCAGGCGCGGGTAGATGAGGCCGTCGAACACGGCCGGGTTGATCTTGCCTTCAGTGGGAAGTTCCGCAGTTAAAGTCATTTTTTTCTCCTATCGAATTTTTTTACCGCCTGGCCGGCGGCACCGGCGAAGACCGAAGAGACCACCGAAACCAGGTCCGCCCCGGCGGCGTAGACCAGCGGGGCGTTGGCCGGGGTGATGCCGCCTATGGCCACCAGCGGCACCTTCACGCGCCGCCGCGCTTCGGCGAATACCGAAAGGGGGACCAGGGCTTCCTTCGGTTTTGTAGGGGAGCGGAAGCAGGCGCCGAAGGAGACGTAGTCCGCCCCGGCTTTCTGCACCCGGACTGCGAGATCCACGTCCCCGTAGCAGCTTACGCCTATGATGGCCCGCCTGCCGAGCAGCGCCCGGGCTTCCTCCACGGAAGCGTCGTCGCGGCCTATGTGCACGCCGTCGGCGCCTATGGCGGCGGCCAGGCCCGGGTCGTCGTTTATGACCAGTTTAGCGCCGTGGGCGTGGGCGGCCCGCACGGCCTGCCTGGCCAGCTCCAGCCTGTCGCGCAGGGAACTCGCTTTCTCGCGCAGCTGGATTATTCCCGCCCCGGCTGCGGCGGCTTCGGTCACTTTCTTTATGAAGTCGCTCCGGCGCATCAGGCGTTCGTCCGTTATGACGTAGAGGCCGCTCGGTAATTTTTTCATCCGGCCCTCCAGAAGTGGTTTAGCGGGCCGTGCCCGGCGCCCAGGCCGAAGGCGTGGCGGATGGCGCCTCCGACGTACTCCACCGCGCCGGCCACGGCGGCGCGCGGCGGCAGGCCAAGGGCCAGCCCGGCCGCTATGGCCGCCGACAGTGTGCAGCCGGTGCCGTGGGTGTTCCTGGTGGCCACGCGCGGCGCGCGGAACACGGTGAAAGACCTGCCGTCATAAAGCAGGTCCTCGCAGACGGGGCCGTCCAGGTGGCCGCCCTTCACCAGCACCCAGGCCGGGCCCAGGGCGCGTATGGACCGGGCGGCTTTTTTAGCGCCGTCCAGGCTGCGCACTTTGAGGCCCGAGAGGCGTTCCGCTTCGGGCGCGTTCGGCGTCACTATCAGCGCCAGTGGCAGCAGCTCTCTTATCAGCGCCCCGGCGGCCGAAGGCTGCAGCAGCGCGTGGCCGCCCTTGGCGTACATCACCGGGTCCACAACCAGGTTATGCACCCCGTGCGCTTTCAGCCGCGCGGCCGCGGCCTTTATCACTCCGGCCGAGCCCAGCATGCCGGTCTTCACCGCGCGGGCGCCTATGTCCTCCAGCACGGCGTCTATCTGCTGCGAAACCACACGCGGCGGCACGGCCATCACGCCGTGCACGCCCAGGGTATTCTGCACTGTCAGGGCCGTGATCGCCGACATGCCGTAGACCTTGAAGGCGGTGAAGGTCTTGAGGTCCGCCTGTACGCCGGCCCCGCCGCCCGGGTCCGAGCCCGCTATGGTGAGGGCGCGGGGCGTCATGCCGCTACCTTCCGGCCGAGTTTGCGGGACTGGCGCATGGAGCAGAACTCGGGGCCGCACATGTTGCAGAACTTCTTCTTCTGCCCGTCTCCGCGGTAGCAGCGGGCCCGGCGCGGGTCCAGGGATAAAGAGAATTGTTTCTCCCAGTCGAAGGCGTACCGGGCCCGCGACATGGCCAGGTCCCGCGCGGCCGCTCCGGGGCGGCCCCGGGCTATATCCGCCGCGTGCGCGGCTATCCGGGACGCTATTATGCCCTGCCGCACGTCCTCCAGCCCCGGCAGGCCGAGGTGTTCTTTGGGCGTTACGTAGCAGAGGAAGGCCGCGCCGGCCCAGGCGGCGATCGCCCCGCCTATGGCGGAGTTGATGTGGTCGTAGCCGGCCGCTATGTCGGTGACCAGCGGGCCCAGCACGTAGAACGGCGCGCCGTGGCACACCTTCTCCGCCCGTTCCACGTTCAGGAAGACCTTGTCCAGCGGCACGTGGCCGGGGCCTTCCACCATAACCTGCACACCGGCGGCCCGGGCACGTTTCACAAGGGCGCCCAGCGCGTCCAGTTCGGCGAACTGCGCGGCGTCGCAGGCGTCGGCCAGGGAGCCGGGGCGCAGGCCGTCGCCCAGGCTGAACGTGACGTCGTATTTTTTAAAGATGGTGCAGACGGCGTCGAAGTTCTCGTAGAGCGGGTTCTCCGCCCGGTTAAGCTCCATCCAGCGGGCCAGCGCCGCGCCGCCGCGCGACACTATGCCGGTGGTGCGGCCTTTCACCAGCGGCAGGTGCGCGCGCAGCAGCCCCGTGTGCACGGTCATAAAGTCCACGCCCGCCTCCGCGTGTTCCTCGATGACTTCCAGCAGCAGCGCGGCGGTCAGCTTTTTGGCGCTCCCGGCCCTTTTGAGCGCCTCGTACAGCGGCACGGTGCCCACCGGCATGGGGCTGCGCTTTATTATTTCTTTCCTTATCTTCGGCAGGTCGCCGCCGGTGGACAGGTCCATCACCGCGTCTGCGCCCAGCTCGGCCGCGAGCGCGAGCTTCTTAAGTTCCTGCCTGAGGCCGGAGCCCAGGCCGGAAGTGCCCAGGTTCACGTTCACCTTGCAGTTGAACGCCCGGCCGATGGCGGCGGGGAACAGGCCTTTGTGATTTGCGTTCGCCGGCACCACGGCCCGGCCGTCGGCCACTTCTTTTAACAGCAGGCCAGCTTCGGCGCCCTCGCGCGCGGCGGCTTTTACTATCTCAGGCGTTAAGGCGCCCCTGCGGGCTGATTCGAGTTGCGTCATTTTGTCCTTTATGAGAGGAAAAATGACAAAAAAATACCGGCTGCATGGCTGCAGTCGGCAATTGCGTGTACCCTTTCATTTTCCCTCCGCCGGTATTACCCGGTTCAAGTTATAAGGGTCTTCCGGCAACACCGGAACTCTCAGCCTGGTCACTCCCAAGCTCCCCGCGTCCCCTTTGGGGACCTCTATATTCTAACAAAAATAGGGACAGCGCCCTGTTTCCTGGCCATGTTCTGGGCGGGTGGACTGGTGTGAAAATAGGGCGCTGTCCCTATTTAAATAAGAACGCCCCGGGGGGCCCGGGGCGTTCCGTGTGCCTTGAGGGAGGCTTAGTTGATCAGTTCGGGCTGGATGTCGGTGCTTACTTCGGGGGCGCGCACGCCGCCCATTCCGAAAGCGCCGCCCAGGGCGCCGAAGGCGTTGGTGATGATAGCCTGCGAGGGCATTACGATGTTCTGGTTCGGCACGTAGATCGGGCTCGCGGGCTTGGCGGGCGCCGGCTTCACCGCGATGAACTGTTCCCAGGGGGTCAGCGGCCAGCCCCAGCCGGTCTCGTAGCTGTTCTCGGTGGGGTTCAGGCCCACGGCCTCGTAGAGGAATTCGGTATAGCCCACGCAGTCGAACTTCAGCGGGCCCTTCTGGGAGCCGTGAGTGTCGCTGTAGGTAAGGCCTTTTTTGCCCATCGCCACGGCCAGTTTAGCTATGCGCTCGCGCTGCGCCGCGGTAGGCTTGGTGGAGGTGGTGCGGTTGCCGTAGTACGGGTACATGAAGTGGTGGGTGAAGTTGGCCCAGGAATCAATGTTGCGCACGCCGCCCGGCTTGAAGTTGTCCGGCACGCAGTCCGCTATGATCACGCCGATCTTGCCGTTCTTAACTTCGGTGCCGATGAAGACGCCGGCGTGGCCGATGGGCAGGTCGGGGCTGACCCAGCCGCTGATGGTGCCGGTAATGCCGCCCGTGTAGATCAGGTCGGCCTTCTCTATGCCGGTCTCTTTGGAAGGAGTAAGGTTAATGACGGTGGAGGGGTAGCCCACATGCTCGAGCATCTCGAAGGCCGCGGCGCGGACCACGGCGGTCTCGCGGGCGTCGGCCGCTATGTCGAACATATACGGGCCGGCTTTGGTGTTCGCCTTCAGCTTGCCCATGCTGATGAGCAGGTTGATCTTGAGCACGTCATCGGATTCGGAGTAGAACTTGGAGAGCTTGCCCATCAGCCGGGGGTCGCCTATTTCTCCCAGCGACCAGATAGAGTCGATGGCCTTAAGCCGGGCCGAAAGGTTGTCTTCGTAGATGCCTTTGTTGCCGCTGGTACCGGCCGACTGGTAATTTTCGATGTTAGCCAGGAGCGTGTTGACGGCGGCTTCGCGGGTAGCGGAGTCGCTGTTCTGGTCCATGGCCTGCTGCATTATAACTGTGGTTTCGGATCTGTGCTGCGTGTCCTCAACGGGGAGGGCCCCCGAGGCGTAGGCTGAAACTGAGAAGGATAAGAGGACCGCGCTGATAGTAAGGTTTTTGAAAGTGCCGTTCATTAACTCCCTCCTTGGGCTGGCTACACCTATAGTTTATCACAGGGGTGAAAAACGGCAAGGTTCGGTAGGCCCAGAAGGCCGGAGTTAAATAGACCAGGCCCGCGTAGGCCCTTTGGGCAGGGACGTAGCTGAGTTGTTGAGTTATTGCCTCGCCCCTGGCACGCGGAAAGAGAGATAGCCCAAAAACTCAATAACTCAGCTACGTCCCTCTAAGGATGATGAGGGGGATCTCGGCCGGGGCCAGCCAGCGCAGGGGGGGGCCCCAGGTGCCGGTGCCGGAAGTAACATAAAACGCGCTGTTACTTATACGGTAAAGCCCGTAGAAATAAGGGTAGAACAGTTTGGTGAAAACATTAAAGGGGAAGATCTGGCCCCTGTGGGTATGGCCGGAGAAGACCAGGTAGTCGCCCGCCGCGGCTATGGCCTTATAGAATACCGGCTGGTGGCTCAGGAGGATATTGAACTTAGCGCCCTTGTTGCGCTCCAGCACGGCGGCCACGTCCTGCTCGGTCATGTGTTCGGTGTGGATGTCGCCCAGGCCGGTCAGCCTGAAATCCCCCAGGTCGGCCGACTCGTTGCGCAGTAGTTTTATGCCGAAGGCCTTGTAGCAGCCGGCGGCCTTGTCGAGGCCGAAATAATATTCGTGGTTGCCGAGCGAGCCGTAAATCCCCAGCCGACTCTTTATCCTAGCCGCCAGGCCCATAAGGCCTTCGCGGCAGGTTATGCCCGGGTCTATCAGGTCGCCGGTGATCAGCACCAGGTCCGGTTGGGCGGAGTTTATCCTGTCCACAATGCCTGCGAACTGGCGCAGCTTCCAGCCGGAGTCCACGTGCATGTCCGAGATCTGGGCTATGCGGAAACCTTCCATGGACGGCGGGAGGCCGGCGATGGGGACGGTCACTTCTTTCAAAGGCGGGGTCTTGAGGCCGCCGTAAACGGCCCAAAGTAGTATGACGCCCAGTACGGCGAGGTAAGCTTTGGGCAGCCAGAGCGGCGTGGCGGCGTGGCCCCAGCGTTTCAGGGCGAAGGCGGCCAGGTCGGAACAGAAGAAGATAAAGCCCGCTATCAGTATCACGCCCATCCAGGCGTAGCCGACCGAGTAGACGGCCTCCATGGCGGGGCTGTGGTACTTGTGCTTGAGAAACATCGTAAACGGCGACAGGAAGGCCGCCAGCAGGAAGACTATCCGCAGCCAGGCGGCGGCGGAAGGCGCCAGGGAGAAACCTTTGACCAGCCAGCGGGCGGCGTAATAATGAGTGCCTACATAGCCGGCGATCAGCGTGAGGAAAACTGGAAGGAAATGATATGTTTTCATGGTTGTCCCGTTCTAATTATATAATTTAAGCCGATGACCATTACCCCGCTGGGCGCCATCTGGCTGACCGTCTGCATAAATTCTTTCATCCCGATCCTGGGCTACCTGGCCGCCGGAAAAATTTCCCCGCCGCTGTTCGCCCTGTGCGGCTCGGCGCTGGGTTTTGCCTGTTTCGTGCCGTGGATAATAAAGAACAGGATGTTCCCCGTCTATTTCCGGCGGGACCTGTGGCCCCGGCTTTTTGCCGTGGGGCTGTTCGGCAGCGCTCTGCCCATAGCGGCGCTGGTGCTGGCGCTCAACTATACCACCCCGGCCAACGCGGCCATCCTGGGCCAGGTGGAGGCGGTGTACACCGTCATACTCTCGCGGCTCTTCCTGAAGGAGCGCATTTCACTCAGCCAGCTTTTCGGCACTTCGCTGGTGCTGGCCGGCACCCTCCTGATAGCTTTCAAGGAGCGCTTCACCATGCGCTGGACCGGCGACCTGATAGTGCTGGCCGTGCCGCTGATGTACCAGGTGTCGCACTTGTTCAGCAAGAAGCTGCCGAAGGACCTCGACCACGTCTTCGTGGCCTCGGCCCGCACCCTGTTCGCCACGCTGGGCATACTGCCGGTGTTCGCGTTGGGCTTCTTCATGCCGGTTGCCGCCTTCGAACCCAGCCTGCGGCTGTTGTGGATACTGCTGGTCTGGGGCGTGGCTCTCACCGCGCTAAACAACGTGCTCTGGTACAAGGCCATACTCAATATGGACCTGAGCAAGGCCACGGCCATAGTGCTGTCCTACCCGGTGCTCACCGCCATCCTCTCGCACGCCTTCGGTATAGAAAAAATACAGGCCTACCAGATAGTAGGCCTGTGCCTGGCGCTTGCCGGGGCTTACTGGGTAACGCTGCTGGTAAAGAAACAGGACGCCCCGGCGGTTAGTTAACCTTTATCCCCAGCCTGGCCGCCGCCCGGGTGATGGCTTCGTCCGCCGGCGCCGGGGTTTTAACGCAGTCTATATCCTCTGTGCGGGCCGCTTCCCACAGCCTGCCTTCCAGCCAGCCCACGTCGTGCTTTTTAATGAGCCCCGGCAGTTCCTCGTCCGCCGCGGCCAGGAATTCGCCCAGCACGGCCGGCGGCAGGGCGCGCAATTCCCCGGCCACCTGCAGGGCCAGCGCCCGCGGCAGCTGCGCCGGGGCGACTATCCACGAATTAAAAAGTTCTTCCGCCTCGCCGGCCAGCACCGGGTCCGCGGCGGCCGCCTCTACGGTCTTTCCCTTCTTTTCAGCCGTTATGGCCAGCGCCCGCATGGCCGAGCGGCGCGTGGCCCAGGCCCGGCGCCGCCAGGCGCTTTCTTTAAGGCGCAGCACGGTGTCGCCGTATTTTTCGGGGCCGTCCCAGTAGGACAGGGTGCCGAAGATGTAGCGCAGGGCCCGGTAGGAGCGCTGCTCGTAATCCGGGGTGAAAGGGCTGACCGGGGTGCCCTTGAGCTGCGTCACCAGTTCCGTGGAGAAGAAGGCCTCGTCCTCCAGCACCCGCGCGGCCCGGGCCCGGCTCATCCTGACGGAGAAAGCCGGCGGGTGGGCCTTGAAAAATTTCTCCAGCTTCGCCACCAGGGTTTTTTCCCCGGCGGAAAGCGGGGCCAGGCGCCGCTCTTCTGCGGCCAGGTTGAGCGCGGACTTTTCACCTAGCGTTAAGCCCATCTTCTTTTCCACCGGCTGCCAGCCCGGCGGCGGGCCGCCCAACAGCCAGGCGCCGAGGCCGCGCGCGTAGGCGCCGATGCCGCGGTATTTGGCGCCCGCGTCCTGGCTGGCCAGACTGGTTTTTGTCAGGGCTTTCTCTATGGCCGGGCGATGCACCGGAAAATCGGTTACCAGCACGGCGAACCCCAGCCGCAGGCCCCGCGGGGCCAGCAGCTCCGCGGCGGGGCCCATCTCCACGTCCACCGTGGAGACGCCGTCGGCCAGCGCGCGCCCCAGCCAGGCGGGCGTCTCTTCCAGCGGCGAGAGGGCGCTCCGGTGGGCCCGGAAATCGGCCGCCGAGCCGAGGGCGTTGGGGACCTCGCGGCCGCCCGGGGTGAGCACATGGGAAGGGTAGACCAGGTCGTAGAGCGGCCTGGCTTCCAGCGAACCGCCCGAGCCGGCCAGCACCACGGTATGAATGCCGGTGGAGACCTGCACGAGGCGGCTGAGGTTCTCGCCCAGCGTTTCGCCGAAGAAAGAGGAGCGGGCCGTTATTACGCCCCAGCGGCCTGCGCCGTCCGGGCCATAGATATCAAGCCGCCAGTCGCCCTCGGCGTCGGTCAGGCTGGTCACGGACCAGGAGGACCAGTAGATCCTGAAGGACTCGCCGTAGCCGGCCGCCACGGCCTCCAGGCCGGAGCAGGCGGGGCGGTTAACCTGGCAGAGCCGGGCCAGCGGGCGGTAATAGGGTTCGTAGGCGGAGGGGGCTTCGGCGACTTTTATGGCCGGCGCTTTTTTGCCGGAATAGTAGCGCCGCAGCAGCAGCTCGAAATGCCGCAGGTAGATGCGCCCCTGGAAATCGCTGAGCAGCAGCGTACCGCGCCCGCCGGGGCCGCGCAGCAGCCAGAGGTTCTTGGCGTAGCCGCTGATGGGGAGGTTAAGCGCCGCCAACTCCTCCTGCGGGCCCAGCGAAGGCAGCAGGGCCGCCAGCGGGAGGTTGGAGAGAACTATCGTGTCGTCCGCAGACAGCCTGTCGAGCATGGCCGAGAGCGGGCCTATGCGCGAGGCCGCGTAACCGTCGGCGTCCTTCCAGTCCGCCAGGCCGGGGTCGGTGCCGGCGGTCTCGGGCGAGCCGCCAGCGTGGAAGGCCAGGTCCGCGGGGGGCGTGACGGGTTCGGGCGCGTTCCGGCGCTCCCAGGCCGGTGCCGCCGGCGGGGCCAGGTACAGCCGGGCCGCCTGTCTGGCGCGCAGCACGCCGTCCCGGGCCGGGCCCTCGGCGGGGACCAGGGCCGTGACCGCGTCAAAAAGTTCTCCCTGGGTAAGGCCCGGCCGTGCGGCCTGCTCTTTAAGCGCCGCGGCCGTGGCTCCGGGGGCCAGCGCGTCCAGCGCCGCCCGCGCCTGCGGGTCTTTCTTCAGCTCGTAAGCCAGGGCCTCAAAAAAAACTTCGGCGCTGCGCAGGCGCAGGTCCGGCTCCGTACCGGCGTCCGGCGCGGCCGGGACGGGTGCAGAGAGAAGGAGGCTTAAGGCCGCGGAAAGAAGAAGCGTCCTGGTCATAGATTAACCTTTAATAACTATCAGCGGCCTGAACCTGGCCACGCGGCGGGCCAGGCCGGCGCCGGCTACTACCCCCACTACGTCTTCCACGTCCTTGTAGGCCTCGGGCATTTCCTCGGAGAGCGTCTCGTGCCCGGAGGAGCGCACCCAGATGCCCTTGGCGGCCAGCTCTTCGGCTATGAGGCGGCCGCGCGCGCGGCGCACGGCCTCGCCCCGGCTCATCAGGCGGCCCGCGCCGTGGCAGCAGGAGCCGAAAGTGTCGCTCATGGCCTTGGCGGTGCCGGCCAGCAGGTAGGAGCAGCGTCCCATGTCGCCGGGGATTATCACCGGCTGCCCCGTCGCGGAGTAGGCCGCCGGCAGTTCCGGGTGGCCCGGGCCGAAGGCGCGCGTGGCGCCCTTGCGGTGCACTATCACGCTTGTTTTTTTGCCGCCGGCCTCGTGCTCCTCTAGCTTGGCTATGTTGTGAGCCACGTCGTAGACCAGGCGCAGGCCGAGGGCGTTCTCTCCCAGGCCAAGGGACTTTTCAAAGATGTCGCGCATGAGCCCGGTGAGGGCCTGGCGGTTGGCCCAGGCGTAGTTGGCGGCGGCCTGCATGGCGCCGAAGTATTGCTGCCCCTCGGCGCTGCGGAAGGGCGCGGCCGCCAGCTGCGGGTCGGCCAGCGCTATGCCGTAGCGGCGGGCGGCATCTTTCATCAAGCCGATGAAATCGGTGCAGACCTGGTGGCCCAGGCCGCGCGAGCCGGTGTGCAGCATCACCGTGAGCTGGCCCTTGAAGATGCCGTAGGCCCGCGCCGCGTCCTCGTCGAAAATATCGGTGACTTCCTGGACTTCCAGGAAATGATTGCCCGAGCCCAGGGTGCCCAGCTGGTCCCGGCCGCGCTCTAAAGCGCGGGCGCTCACCGCGCGCGGGTCCGCGCCGGCCAGGGCGCCGCCGGATTCGGCGTGCTCCAGGTCTTCCTGGCGGCCGAGACCGTTCTTTACCGCCCAGGCCGCGCCGTCTATGAGGGGGGAATCCTGTTCGCGCCGGTTCAGCCGCAGGCCGCCTCCGGCGCCTACCCCGGCGGGGATGCCGGCGTAGAGCTTGTGCGCCAGGTCTTCCAACTTTTTGCCCAGCGCCTTTACTTCCAGCGAGGACGAGAGCAGGCGCACGCCGCAGTTGATGTCGTAGCCCACGCCGCCGGGCGAGATCACGCCGTCGTGCGCGTCGTAGGCGGCCACGCCGCCGATGGGGAAGCCGTAGCCGGTGTGGATGTCGGGCATGGCGAGGGCGGAGCCGGCGAGGCCGGGGAGGGTGGCGGTATTGGCGGCCTGGTCCAGGGCGGCGGGTTCTATGAAACGTTCTATGGCGGCGTCGGCGTAGATGATGGCGGAGCCGTTCATGCCGGGCTTGTAGGCAGGGGAGATCTCCAGCCGGTACTGGTCCAGTCTTTTTATATGCGGGGTCATGTCCTGCGGGCTATTAAGGTGGGGCGGCTACTTGGAGCTTCTCGGGCGCCCCGCGGGTTTGGGGGCGGGTTCAGCGCCGCCGCCGTCTATCAGAGCCGCCAGTTCGCTGTAGCCGTTGAAACGGGCCAGCTCCGCGGCGGTCTGCCCTTCGGCATTGGTCTTAAAAGGATTCGCCCCCAGGTCCAGCAGGGTTTTAACAGCTTCGGTCCGGCCGCGGTTGGCGCCCATCATGAGGGGGGTGTTGCCGTTGGTGTCCTTGAACTCCAGATTGGCGCCGCCGCCGGCCAGGGCTTCTATCACCTCGGTGCGGCCCTGCATGGCCGCCCACATCAGCGGCGGCCAGCCCAGGCGGTCGCGGGCCTCGGTGCGGGCGCCGTTGTCCATCAGGAACTTCACCGTCTCCAGGCGGCTCCAGCGGGAAGCTATATGCAGGGCGGTCTCGCCTTTCTTGTTGCGCAGCTCCAGCTGGGCGCCGCGCGACAGGAGCAGCCTTATCACGTCCACATTGTCCTTGGCCGCCGCCCACATGAGCGGGGTCCAGCCGGCCGAATCTACGCTGTTCGGGTCCACCCCGGAGTCGAGCAGGCGCCGCATGTTGCGCTCGTAGTTGTTCTTGGCGGCTTTGAAGAGGCGCTCCCGGGGCGTACCCAGCGGGATGTCGCAGCCGGTCAGAAAAACCGGGGCTAAGGCGCAGAAGAGCGCTGAGATGTAAATTTTTTTCCTGCTGCTCATAAGTGTAGAACGCGCTTAATCAAGAAATATATAAATAAATACGCGGGGACACAAGGCTTATCGCATGGGTCGCGCGGCCATATTTACAAAGTGGCGCTCCGGTCTGCGGCAGCCGCCGGCCCGTTCCAGCGCGGCCGCGGCCCAGGCCGCGGAGAAACAGCGCGGCGGCTTGAACGCCTTTCCCGGGCCGGAACTGAATTTTGAGAAGAGGTGCTCTCCCTCCGGCCCGCGACCCGCGGCGTGGTAAAGCAGGGCGCCCGCCAGCAGCGCCCACGGGTGGGCGGAGTCGGCGGAGAGTACCCGCCGTATTTCGGCCAGGGCGGCGGCGCTGTCGCCGGAGGAGCGCAGGGCCTCGGCCAGCCAGAGGGCGGCTTCCAGGTCGGAGCGGTTGGCCGCGGCCTTGCGCAGCAGGCGCAGCGCGGCGCCGGTTTTCCCCAGTTTGAATTTAGCCGCGCCCAGCCAGCAGGGGGCCATCGGGCTGGAGGCTGCCGGGGTCTTTTCCAGCTTGGCCTCCGCCTCGGCGTACCTGCCGGCCAGCAGCAGCAGCTGGCCGTGCCAGGCGTAAAAGCCGGGCGAGCGCAGCAGGGGCTCTTTGCGCGTCATCAGCGCGAAGGCTTCCTTCCCGCGGCCCAGGCACAGCAGGGCCTCCGCCAGCTTGCCGCAGGAATACTCGTCGGCGGGGAAATTCTTAACGGTTTCCGAAAGCAGGCGCACGGCCTCGCGCGCCTTGCCCGCGGCCAGCAGCGCGTCCGCGCAGTGCGCGTTCATGATGGAGAGGGGACCTTTCATGAAGGGCGGCGAGCCCGCCGGCCGCCCGGCGCGGGAACGCAGGATGAAAAGGTGCAGGTCCCGCAGGCGCGCGGCGGCGGCGGGCGGTTTGGCCGCGGCGGCGCGGGTGAGCGCCTTATCTATGATCGCCCTGTCGTGGATGTTGAGCCAGGGGTTGCCCAGCAGGAAGGTCTCTTCGGCGGTGAGCTTCCCGGAGGCGAGGTGCTCCGCCGAGCGTGCCAGGGCCTCGGCGTAGCGGCCGGTCAGGGCCAGGGCTACGGAGGCTTCCGGGCGCGACGGCTTCAGACGGAGGTAGGCCGCGAGGAGGTTGAGCATGCGCTCCGTCATGCCGGAATCCCGGCAGAGCTCGGCCAGCTTGTACAGCTTGTCCTGCGGCCCCTGCTTGAAGGCCCCGCCGCGGGCCCTGGAGTGGAACAGCGAATCTACCGCCTGCGGCTGCGGCCGCGCGGGGCGTTTCATCGGGGGGCGGCGGGATTAAAGAAATCCCCGCCGTTGGCGTCTACAAGGATGAAGGCAGGGAAATCAACGGCGTCTATGGCCCAGACCGCCTCCATGCCGAGTTCCGGGTAGTCCAGGGTCTCGACTTTCTTTATGTGGCGCGCGGCCAGCAGCGCGGCCGGGCCGCCGGGCGAGCCCAGGTAGAAGCCGCCGTGTTTTTTGCAGGCCTCGGTCACCGCCAGCGAGCGGTTGCCCTTGGCTATCATCACCAGCGACGCGCCCCGCGCCTGCAGCAGGTCCACGTAGGAGTCCATGCGGCCGGCCGTGGTGGGGCCGAAAGAGCCGGAAGGCTTCCCCGCGGGCTGCTTGGCCGGGCCGGCGTAATAGACGGGGTGTTTTTTCAGGTAGTCGGGGAGGTCCCGGCCGGTGTCGAGGAGTTCCTTGAACTTGGCGTGGGCCAGGTCGCGCGCCACTATGATGCGGCCGTTGAGCGCCAGGCGCGTCCCGACGGGGTACTTGGCAAGCTGGGCCAGGATCTCCGGCATCGGGCGGTTGAGGTCTATGTTCACGCAGCTCGAGCAGGAGGAGAACTTGGCGCGGATCTCTTTGGGGATCAGGTTTCCCGGTTCGCGGTCCAGCTCCTCCAGCCACAGGCCGTCCCGGTCTATGCGGGCCAGCGCGTTGCGGTCGGCCGAACAGGAGACGCCCATGCCTATAGGGACGGAGGCGCCGTGGCGCGGCAGCCGCACCACCCGCACGTCGTGGGCGAAATATTTGCCGCCGAACTGGGCGCCGAAGCCGAAGCCGCGGGAGGCCGCCAGCAATTCCGCTTCCAGCCCCCTGTCGCGGAAGGCGCGGCCGGTGTCCCCGGGATCTCCGGGCAGGCCGTCCAGGCAGGCCGTAGAGGCCAGCTTCACCGTCTTCAGGCACATCTCCGCCGAGGTGCCGCCTATCACGAAAACCACGTGGTACGGCGGGCAGGCCGCCGTGCCGAGAGACTTCATCTTCTCCACCAGGAAGGGTTTAAGCTTCTCAGGGGTCAGCGTGGCTTTCGTTTCCTGAAAAAGCATGGTCTTGTTGGCCGAGCCGCCGCCCTTGGTGACGAACAGGAACTCGTAGGCCATGCCGGGCTTGGCGTAGATATCTATCTGGGCCGGCAGGTTGTCCCCGGAATTCTTCTCCCGGTACATGTCCAGGGCCAGCGTCTGGGAATAGCGCAGGTTCTCGCCGGTGTAGGCCTCCCAGACCCCGCGGGCCAGGCTCTCCTCGTCGTCGGAGCGCGTCCAGACCTGCTCGCCCTTTTTAGCCACTATCGTGGCCGTGCCCGTGTCCTGGCAGAACGGCAGCTCGAACCCCGCCGAGATAGCCGCGTTCTCCAGCATGCAGTAAGCCACAAATTTGTCGTTCTCCGAAGCTTCCGGGTCGCTGAAAATAGCCGCCACCTGCTCGTTATGCCCCCTGCGCAGCAGGAAAGAAACGTCCCTGACGGCTTCCCGCGCCAGCCTCGTCAGCGCTCCCGCCTCCACCTCTAAAATCTCCCGCCCCCCGTCGCGCGACATCACGACCCCTTCCCTGGAGACCAGCCGAAACTTCGTATCGCGTTTTGCGAGCTGAAATAGTTCTGTGTATTTGAATTCAGACATGGAGTCCCCTTAGTGTATGGCGCGTCCCGGGGTGAGGGCTGAAAAAACACGGGGTCGGGACACACCGTGCCCGCCCCTCCTCCCTCGGCCCTCGCGCTTATGCAAGCTCGGGCCTCCGGGAGGGTTTTTCCAACCCTCACCCCGGTCCACGCCCGCCGGTGTGCCCGGATGGATCGAAGCGACAGGTCCCCGCGTGTTTTGCGTTCCTGCCCCGGCGGCGCCAGCCGCGTTTGGGTTATCGCTTAGAGAGCAAATTCGCTAACAGGAACTCGCGGTTCATGCGGGCGATGTTGGCCACCTTCACGTCTTTCGGGCAGACCGCCTCGCACTCGTACTCGTTAGTACAGTTCCCAAACCCTTCCTTGTCCATCGCCGCCACCATGTTAAGCGCGCGGGCCGCCCGCTCGGGCCCGCCCTGCGGCAGCAGCGCCAGCTGCGAGATCTTCGCGCCCACGAACAGCATCGCCGCCCCGTTAGGACAGGCCGCCACGCAGGCCCCGCAGCCGATACAGGCCGCCGCGTCCATGGCCTCTTCCGCCTTGTCCTTCTCTATAGGCGTAGCGTTGGCGTCGGGCGCCGCGCCCGTATTAACCGATACGAAGCCGCCCGCCGCCATCAGCCGGTCGAACGAGGCGCGGTCCACCGCCAGGTCCTTGAGCACCGGGAAAGACTTCACGCGCCACGGCTCCACCGTGATCACGTCCCCGTCGCGGAAGCGCCGCATGTGCAGCTGGCACACCGTGGAATGCTCGTCCGGGCCGTGCACGTCGCCGTTCACCACCAGGCCGCAGCAGCCGCAGATGCCCTCGCGGCAGTCGCTTTCGAAGACGATAGCGCTCTCGCCTTTCTTGAGCAGGTCCTCGTTGAGAAGGTCGAGCATCTCCAGGAAGGACATATCGGGCGAGACGTCCTTGACCTTGTAGGACACCATCTTGCCGTGCTCTTTGGGGCCGGCCTGCCGCCAGACGCGCACGGTGACATTGAAGTGCTTGGTGCGGGTGGTCATATTATTTGTAGCTCCTTTCCGCCATCTTTATGTGCTCGAAGGTCAGCTTTTCCTTGTGCAGCGCGGCTTCCTTGCCCTCGCCCTGGTATTCCCAGACGGCCGCGTGCGAGAAATTCTCGTCGTCGCGCTTGGCCTCGCCCTCGGGCGTGCAGGACTCCTCGCGGAAATGCCCGCCGCAGGATTCCCTGCGCTCCAGCGCGTCCTTCACGAACAGCTCGGAGAACTCCAGGAAGTCCGCCACCTTCATAGCCTTCTCCAGCGTCTGGTTCATGTCCTTCTCGGCGCCCGAGACGGTGACGTTCTTCCAGAATTCCTCGCGGATCTCGGGGATCTTCTTGAGCGCTTTCTTCAGCGCCGCCTCGCTGCGGGCCATGCCTACGTCGTGCCACATCACGTTGCCCAGCTGCCGGTGCAGCTCCGTCGGGGTCCGGGTCCCCTTTATGGAGACGATGCGGTTGATCTTCTCCTGCACTTCCCTGGCGGAGTCGGAGAATTCCTTGTCCAGCGTGGTGGCGGGGTCGAACTTGGTGGCGCCGAGGTAGCCGGCCACCGTGGAGGGGGCGATAAAGAAGCCGTCCGCCAGGCCCTGCATCAGCGCGCTGGCGCCCAGGCGGTTGGCCCCGTGGTCAGAGAAGTTGGCCTCGCCCAGGGCGAACAGGCCGGGGATGGTGGTCATCAGGTTGTAGTCCACCCAGAGGCCGCCCATGGTGTAGTGCGGCGCCGGGTAGATGCGCATGGGCGCCTTGTAGCCGTTCTCGTCGGTGATCTGGTAGTACATGTCGAACAGGTTGCCGTACTCGTCCTTGATCTTGGTCTCGCCCTTGCGCTTTATCGAGTCGCGGAAGTCCAGGTAGACGCTCTGGCCGCTGGGGCCCACGCCGTAGCCGGCGTCCACCACGGTCTTGGCGGCGCGGGAGGCTATGTCGCGCGGCACCAGGTTGCCGAAGGCGGGGTAGCGGCGCTCCAGGAAGTAATCGCGCTCGTCCTCGGGGATCTCGCCCGGCTTGCGCTTGTCGCCCTTGGCCTTGGGCACCCAGACGCGGCCGTCGTTGCGCAGGCTCTCGCTCATCAGCGTCAGCTTGCTCTGGTGCTCGCCGGAGCGGGGGATGCAGGTGGGGTGGATCTGGGTGAAGCAGGGGTTGGCGAACCCGGCGCCCTTCTTGTAGGCCGTCCAGGCGGCCGAGACGTTGCAGGTGGCCGCGTTGGTGGAGAGGTAGAAGGCGTTGGCGTAGCCGCCGGTGCACAGCAGCACCGCGTGGCCGGAATAGGCCTCGAGGTCGCCGGTCACCAGGTTGCGCACGGTAACGCCGCGCGCGCGGCCGCCCTTCATGACGATGTCGGCCATCTCGCGGCGGGGCATTACGGTAACGGTGCCGGCCGCCACCTGCCGCATCATCGCCGAGTAGGCGCCGAGCAGCAGCTGCTGGCCGGTCTGGCCCCTGGCGTAGAAAGTGCGGGACAGCTGCGCGCCGCCGAAGGAGCGGTTGGCCAGCAGGCCGCCGTATTCGCGCGCGAAAGGCACGCCGATGGCGGCGCAGTGGTCTATGATCTGGCCCGAGAGCTGGGCCAGGCGGTAGACGTTGGCCTCCCGGGCGCGGTAGTCGCCGCCTTTAACGGTGTCGTGGAACAGGCGCCAGACCGAGTCGCCGTCGTTGGGGTAATTTTTGGCCGCGTTGATGCCGCCCTGCGCCGCTATGGAATGGGCGCGGCGGGGGGAGTCGTGCAGGGTGAAGACCTTTACGTTGTAGCCGAGCTCGCCCAGCGAGGCGGCGGCCGAGGCGCCGGCCAGGCCGGAGCCGATCACCAGCACGTCGTACTTGCGGCGGTTATTGGGATTGACCAGCTTGAGGTTGAACTTGTGATTGTCCCACTTCTTCTCTATCGGGCCTTCGGGGATGTGCGCGTCGAGTTTCATCATGTCCTCCGTCCTATTTAATGACCACTACCTGGTAGCCGGTCTCGGCGGCCTTCAGGTCTATGCCCGCGAGAAAATACACGGAGATCAGCGCGAAGCCCACCATGGAGACGGCCACGATCATGCCGCCGATCTTTATCAGCGGCGTGTACTTGGGGTGGTTCAGGCCGAGCGTCTGGAAGGCGCTCTGCATGCCGTGGCTGAGATGCAGCGCCAGCGCGGCCGAGCCGGCCACGTAGATGGCAACGAAGACCGGGCTGCGGAAGGCGCCGGTGACCATCTGGTAGAAACCCATGGAGTGGTCCACGAAGCGGAAGGTCAGCAGGTGGTAGGCCAGGTAGGCCAGGATGGCCGCCGCGGTGTAGAGCATGGTGGCCGAGCCGATGGTGCGGCCGCCCTGCCATTTGCGGGCCTCGTAGCCGCGCGGGGCGTTAAGAAAGTCCTCCACCCTCACCCAGACGCCGGTTATGATGTGGGCGACGAAGATGAACAGCAGGCCGACCTCGAGGAAGATGGTGACCGGGTTGGACAGCAGCAGGTCCACCCAGCCGTTATAGAATATCTCCCCTTTAAAGAGCAGCAGGTTCTCGGCCAGGTGCACCAGCATGAAGCCGCCCAGCAGCAGGCCGGAAACGGCCATCACCGCCTTCCTGCCGATAGAGGTGGTTGCCAGCCTCTTTATAAAATTAATGTCCATTATAAACTCCCCGTAATATATATAGAGTACTTGTTATCGTAAAAAATTAACGGTAACGATGGCAAGGGCGATTTGGTAAAGGGACTATTAGATAAATTAATATCCGGGATTTCGGGAAAAGGGGTGGAAAAATATAATAAAATAGCAGGTACTACCATAAAAGGCGTTTAGGAGGGAGTACTATGAAGCGGGCTATAATTTATTCGGCTGTGCTTACCCTGCTGGCTTCCGTGGCCGGCGCGTACGAAAAAATAGAGTTCAAGGCGCTGATATCCAGCCCCGCCATGCAGAAGCCGTCGGCGATAGCCCTGTCCAAAGACAAGGTCTTCGTCGCCGACATGAAGACCAACGCGATCTTCGTCTTCGACGCCGCGGGAAAACAGCTGAGGAAGATAGAGGGGAGCCTTAAGGCTCCCTCGGCCATAAGCTTCGGCGGAGGACGGCTCTACGTGGCCGACACCGGCAACTCCCGTATCGTCGTCTTCGACCCCGAGGGCAAGCTGCTCTGGACCTTCTCCAGCGACGGGTCCGCCCCCGGCCAGATCGACGGCCCGAAAGGCATTTCTTACGGACCCGACGGCAGGGTCTACGTTTCCAACACCGGCGGCTCCAGGGTCGAGGTCTTTAACTCCGACGGCATTTACCTCTACGGTTTCCCTACCGTGCGCCAGGACGGCGTTACCAAGCTCCGCCCCGCCAGCATCTTCGCTAGCCGCTCCGGCGACCTGCTGGTTTCGGACCCCGACAAGGCCCTGCTTCATAAATACGACAGGACCGGCAAGCTGCTCAAGGAGATACAAGCCGCCAACAATGGGGCCGTCGCCGACGCCCGCGGACAGATCTACCTGATCAACCCCAAGGAAGGCAAGGTCCGCGAATATTCCGCACTCGGCGAGGCTGTCGCCACTTTCGGTACCAAGGGCAAGGGTAAGATGGAGTTCAAGAACCTCCGCGACATCGCCATGGACGACGCCGGCCTGGTCTACCTCAGCGACGACGATAATAAAAAGGTCGTAGCGATAAATATCGAGAGCGGCGAGACCGGCCCGGAGCTGCCGAAGGCGCGCCTGCTGGACCGCTTCATGATCACCGGTCCCTCCGAGAAACAGGCCGCCAAGGCCGACCTTTTTACCGTCACTGCGGACGGAAAAGTGATAGCGTGGCTGCCCGAGGCCAAAGAACTCGCGCTGTTCGACAAGGGCACCAAGAAGACCCTGGTCCGCGAAGGCAAGCTGCAGGGGCAGGTCCGTTCCCCGCGCGGCATCTTCGTGGACGCCAAGGGGCTGATCTACGTGGCCGACACCGGCAACGACCGGGTGCAGATCTTCAACCCGGACGGCACCTATAACAATATGTTCGGCGAGAGCGGCTCCGGCGACGGCCAGTTCCGCCAGCCTTCCTCCGTGGCGGTCAACGCCAAGGGCAATATCTACGTGGCCGACACTAAGAACAAGAAGATAAAGGCCTTCAGCGCCGACGGCATGTTCCTTTTCGCCGCCGGCCCGGAAATGGGCAACGTGACCCTTGCCAACCCGGTGGCCGTGCACTGCGACGAGGCGAAGAACGTGTATATCCTCGACTCCGTCCTCAAGAAGGTTATAGTCATGGATTCCATGGGCAAGTTCCTGCGCCTCTGGGACGATTCCGGGCGCTTGCAGGACCCCGCCAGCCTCGCCTATGACGACAAGGGCTTCTTCTACATCCTGGACAAAGGCTCTTTCAACATAAAGATCTTCGACGCCGCCGGCAACTTTACTTCCAGTTTCTTCGCCAAGGGCCGCGGCGAGCGCGAGCTTTGGGCTCCCCAGTACCTGGCTTTCCGCAACGACAAGGTCTATATCTCCGACATGGAGAATTCCCGCCTGCTGGGTTTCGATATCAGCTACCTTCCCGAGGAGCCGTTCGGCATAAAGGCCGCCGCGGCCGAGAAGGGCGCCGCCCTTTCCTGGAACGCCAAGTCCAACGCCTGGACCGGCGGCTTCAAGGTCTACCGCACCAAGGGTTCCGACGGCGAACTCAAAGAGCTCGGCGCGCCCAAGGGCAAGACCTTCGAGGATAAGCTTACCGAAGAGGCCACCTACTACTATTACGTGGCGGGCCTGTCCGTGAGCGGGGCCCAGGGCGGCCTGTCGCTGCCCGCCGGCTTCTACTACAAGCCGCCGGAAGCCCCGGCCGCCGAGGCCTCCGCCGCCGGCGGGAGCAAGAACGTGGCGCCCATGGAGATCGTGGCGCCCGCGCTTAACTACATCTTCTCGGCCAACTACAAGTATTACCAGAAGAACCCGGTGGGCCAGATAGCCGTGAAGAACAACACGGAGACCGACTTCTCCAACGTGAAGCTCTCGTTCTTCTTCAAGGACTTCATGGACTTCCCGAGCGACACCGTGGTGCCCGAGGTGAAGGCCGGCTCTCAGGTGGACGTGCCGCTGTCCGCCACGCTCAACAACCGCATCCTCAACATCACCGAGGACACCCCGATACAGTGCCAGCTGACGCTGACCTATTACCAGGACGGCGAGGAGAAGACCTTCACCCTCAATAAGCCGGTAAAGGTGCTCTCCAAGAACGCCATCGTCTGGGACAAGCCGGCGCGCCTGGCCAACTTCATCACTCCCAAGGACACCCCGGTGTTCGGCTTCAGCCGCTTCGCGCTCAACGAGAAGGGCAAACTGGAGGAGGCCGCTCCTTTCCTCAACGAGAACACTCTGACCTCGCTGATGATCTGGGAAGCGCTGGGCGAGCAGGGGCTGAGCTACCTGGCCGACCCGGTCAGCCCCTACGCCTCCCTGAAATCCTCTTCGGAAATGGTGCTGGACACGGTGCAGTTCCCGCGCAGCACGCTCAAGCTCAAGAGCGGCGACTGCGACGATCTGACCGCGCTGTTCGCCACGCTGCTGGAGGCCTCCGGCCCGAAGACAGCGCTGCTGGACTACCCGGCGCATATCTCGCTGATGTTCGACACCGGCTCCGCCGACGCCCGCGAGGTCGGCATCCCCGAGGAGTACCTGATAAAATACAAGAACACCTTCTGGGTGGGTCTGGAAGTGACGATGGTGGGCAAGGACTTCTACGACGCCGTCAAGCACGCCGCCTCCTTCTACCGCCAGAACGAAAAAGACGTGAGGGTGATAGAGGTGCGCGACGCCTGGGCTGAATTCGAGCCCGTGACGCTGCCCGAGGGCGACATGGATTCCTACCCGGACAAGGCCAAATTCGTCGCCCGCGTAAAAGAGGCCGCCGCCGGCCTGCAGAAGGCCCGCTACGCCTACTTCAAGGACTACTTCGGCAAAGTGCTGGCGGCCAACCCCGACGATGTCGACGCCAACATCAACCTCGGCATGCTGACCGCCCAGAACGGAGAGACCGACGAGGCCCAGAAGTATTTCAAGGCCGTGCTGGCCAAAGAACCGTTCAACGCCGCCGCGCTCAATAACGTGGGCAACCTGTCTTACGGCCAGAAGCGCTACGACGAGGCGAAGAAGTATTATTTCGACGCGGCCAAGGCCGACCCGTACGACGCGGAGATCTGGCTTAACCTGGCGCGGGTTTCCGACAAGCTCGAAAAGAAGGACGACGTTAAGGCCTTCGCCGAGCGCGCGGCCAAGATAGACCCCTCGGTGAAGTCCACCGGGGACAAGCTTCTGAAATAAGGGGAAAGTGAGGGGAGAGGGAAAAGGAGAGACTTATGAAAAAACTTCTTATAGCGCTGGTGCTGGTATTTTCGTTCAACGCGGTCTACGCCGCTGACGCGATCGAGAAGCCCGCGAAAAAAGACTGGAAGACCTGGTATTCCAACATGCTCAAGGGCCTGAAGTCCAAGGTGGATAAGAAACTGGAGTCCAAGACCCGCGTTTCCGCCGTGGCCGCCGTGCGCGGCGCCAAGCAGGGGGGCGATCCCAAGGCCCTCTACTGGAAAGGCGGCGTTTCCGACGCGGCCCGCAAGAAGCTCGAGACCGAGAAGAAGCAGCTGACCGACGCGGTGCAGCTGGTGGTCGACGGCGACCTGGCCGCCGGACGCGCGGCCATGGCCAGGTTCATCAAGGAAAACCCGGAGAGCGTGTATGTCCAGGAAGCCAAAGAGGGCCTGGAGAGCCTGCCGCCCGCCGAAGAAGTGAAGCCGGCCGCCCCGGCCGCAGCGACCAAGGCCGCTCCGGCGGAAGAGAAACCCGCGGAGAAAGCCCCGGAAAAATCCGCCGACTAAAGGCGCCAGGACAAGAAAAAGCCCCGCTCCTGCGGGGCTTTTTCTTTTGGCGCGCGGGGCTCAGTCGTCCTGCGGCTCTTCTCTCCAGTCGCGGGCCGGCTCGTCGGGGGGCACCAGGACGGGGTCCTCTTCCTGCGCCGGCGCGGCCGCCCCGGGGACAACAGGCGCGGCCGGAACGGCGCCGGGTACGGCCTGCCCCGCGGCCTTCAGCTTTGTGTAAACGTCGGTGGCCGAACGCCACAGCATCTGTTTGAGCAGCTTATTCTCCCTGCCGCCAGGGGCGGTGAAAGGGTAGAGCGGGGCCAGCAGCAGGTGGAAGGTGGTCTTGTTGGTGGCCTCGGTCTCTACGCGCGCCGTGCCGGTAGAGGTCTGGAAATCCGCGGTCAGGAAATAATTGACCCGCAGGGCGGAGGGGATGATGAAAATGAAGCTGGTGTCTACCAGGTAGGAGCGCAGCAGCTCCCTGTAGGTCCAGCGGCCGAAGGTGGTCATCTCCAGCGTGAGCGTGCCATAGCCTTTCTGGCTGTCGTAAAGGCCGGCCTTCGCGAAGACCTCCCTGGCCTGGCGGGTTAGGTCCGCCGAGTCCTCCGGGGGCGCCGGGACGGTCTTCGGCTTCTTGGGGCGGGAGACGGACCCCTCGCCTATCAGGTCGCTGGCCGAGCGGTAGGGGAAGTTCTTCCAGGAAAGCTTTACCTCGGAGAAGGGCCTGATGGAGGCGTCCTCCAGCATGGCCTTGGCGGCCGAGCGCTCCACCAGGATGTCGCCGTGGTTGAACGAGGCGCAGCCCCAGAAGGCGGGGAGGGCGGCCAGGAGCAGTAGCAGTTTGTTTGTTTTCATCGTTTTCGCCGGATTGCTGATATCGGTCATTATCAAAAGAGGCCGATTTTTACTATATTATATTATATGGCGCTCAAAAAAATAGAAAAGATAATTAAAACCGAAGGCAAGCCGGATATCATCATCCGGCTGGCCAAGACCCCGGACATGCGCCGCATCCAGATGCTCTACGCCGAGGTTTACGGCGGCAACTACTCCATTCCGATAGTGACGGACAAGGAGAAGATGCGCCGCGCCATAGAGGACAACGAGTACTACTGGCTGGTGGCCGAATGCGAGGGCCGCGTGATAGGCAGCCTGGTGTACGCCCTGGACCTGTTCTACCGCAACTCCAAGGCCTTCGGCGCCGTGGTCAGCCAGGAGTTCCGCAAGCACGACCTGGCTTTCACGATGATGAAACTGGTGCTCGACGACATTACCGAGACCAAGGACCTCGTCGACATAGTCTACGCCACCACCCGTACCGCCAATTACGCCCCGCAGAAGCTGACCGAAAGCCTGGGCTTCATAAAGCTGGGCATCTTCCCCAATTCCAACCGGCTGCAGTATAACGAGACGCACTGCCTGACCGGCTATTTTACGGAGAAGGCCCTGGGCCGCCGCCGGCAGACGCCGGTCGTGATCCCGGAGATCGCGCCGTTCTACGAGATAGTCCGCAAGCAGATCAAGCTGGAAGCGGCGCAGGTAAAGGACGTGAAGGGGGAGTACAGCGAGCACAAGAGCAAGATCCCGCTGCTCAACTTCGAGATGATCACCGCTCCGGAGTTCATCAAGAACCGCTGGAAGAAGACGAAGAGCAACAGCTTCTTCGAGCGCATCTTCATGCCCTTCCATGAGCCCAACCTGATCCTGATCACGCCGGACCAGGGCACCGAGGTGTACCTGACCTTCAACCAGAAGGACAAGTACAGCGTGGTCGTGGGCGGCGTCACCAATGAAAAAAGCTTCGCCGTGGTGCTTGAAAGCATAGCGCAGAAGGTCAGCCAGATGGACATGGCCTACGTGGAGGTGATAATAGACGCCTACTCCCCGGCCATCCAGCGCGACGCGCTGGACGCGCGCTTTATCCCCAGCGCCTATTTCCCGTGCGCCAAGCGCATGGAGGACAAGCGTTACGACTGCGTGGTCTTCTCCAGGACCTTCGACATCCTGGACTTCCGCAACGTCAAGATCATCTCGCTGTACCGGAACTTCCTGAAGGAATACCTGAAGCTCTGGCGTGAGAACTACATCGAACTGGTATTCGAGACCGAGCAGAAATAGGAACTACATGGCCGATCTTTCCGTAGAGGACAAGCTGCCGCCCTTCCACCAGCCGCTCAAGAGCCGAAGCGCCCTCGACGCGCTGTTCGAAACGCCGGCTTTCGAGTATTCTCCGAAAACCTCGCGCGCCTTCCTGGCCGCCATGCGCGCCGCGCTGGACTTCCAGGGCGGGAACGCAAGCGTGCTTAAGGCGCTCTACAAGGCCGAAGGCTTTTGCCCCGCCTCGGTGAAGACCGAGAACGATGTGCCTAAGATCCCGTATGTTTTTGTGGCCGCGCTGAAGGAGCGCGACCTTACCACGCTGCCGTATTCGAAGATAGTGCTGGAGCTGAAGTCCAGCGGCACTTCGGGGCAGCGCTCCCGCATGCAGCTGGATAAAGGCTCGCTGATGCGCGTGCGGCGCATGGCCTGGCGGGTCTTCGAGGGCCTGGGCCTGACGGACCTGGCGCGGGCGCACGACTATATCTGCTTTACCTACGATCCGGAAGTCGCCAAAGACCTCGGCACCGCTTGGACCGACAAGCTGCTCAGCGGCTTCACTAAAAAAGGCGAGATCTTCTACACCTTCCGCTGGAGCAAAGAAAAGAAAGATTTTTATTTCGACCTCGACGGCGCCGTGGACGCCATGGCGCGCTTCGAAGCCGCCGGCTCGCTGGTGCGGCTGGTCGGTTTTCCGGCCTTCGCTCTGAAACTGACCGAAGAATTTAAAAAACGGCACGGCCGCTATCCTAAACTGAATCCAGGTAGCAGCGTGGTCACCGGCGGCGGGTGGAAAACGCTGGCCGACGAGGCCGTGGACAAGAAGGTCTACCGCAAGATCCTCGCCGACAACCTCGGTGTCCCGGTGGCCAACGTGCGCGACCTGTTCGGCATGGTGGAGCACGGCGTGCCCTACGTGGACTGCCGCCTGGGCAATTTCCACATCCCCAACTACGGCCGCGTCATCGCCCGCGACCCCGGCACGCTGGAGCCGCTGGGCTTCAACAAGGTCGGCCTGCTGCAGTTCATCACCCCTTACCTCACCAGCTACCCGTCGCTGTCGGTGCTGTCCTCGGATTTCGGGCTGGTGCGGCCGAAGTGCGCCTGCGGCCTGCCCGGCCCGCTGCTGGAGATACACGGCCGCGCCGGCGTGAAGAAATTAAAGGGCTGCGCCATCTCCGCCGCTACGATGCTATGAAGATACACAACACCTACCTTTTCGGGAAAGCCCTGGATAAGACGGCCTGGACGCCCGCCGAACTGGAACGGCTCGGCCTGCAGGCCCAGGCGGCCAGGGGGCTGCTGCGCGGGGTATCGCGCGACTACATCGCCGACACGCTGGCCAGGGCCGGCCGGCTGTTCGACAAGGGCGGGAAATACCGCAAGGCCGCGCTCGCCCACCTTAAGGAACACATCACTTTCTCCGGGCCGGTCATAGAGAAGAGCCTGGACGTCATCCCCGAGATCCTTGAAAAACAGACGCTTATCAAGCGCATGAACATGGAGCTGTTCATCCCCTACGCGCTGGAGGCCCCGGTAGAGCGCCGCGGCTACTCCGGCCTGGTGCGCGCGCTGCCCAAGGGCGTGGTGCTGCACGTAGGTGCCGGCAACGTGTTCCTGGGCATCCTGGACTCCATGGTGATCGGCTTCCTGACCAAGAACGTAAATATAGTGAAGCTCGCCTCGGGCGGGTCCAACTTTATTAACCTTTTCATGGACGCCCTCAACGAAGTGGACGAGAAGGGCGTGCTGGCCAAGTCCGCCGCCATCGTCAGCTGGAAGGGCGGCAGCCAGGGGTTGGAGGAGGCCGCGCTGAAGCACGTCAACGCCGTGTTCGTCTGGGGCGGCTACGACGCGGTGCAGAGCTACCGCAGGATCGCGCCTATCGACGTGCGCGTGGAGGGTTTCGGCCCCAAGACCAGCGTGGGCGTGGTGTTCGACAGCTGCATAGAGTACGAGGGCATGGACAACGTGGCCCGCCGCGCGGCCGTGGACGCCTCGCTGTGGGACCAGGCGGCCTGCTCGTCGCTGCATACTCTCTATATTATCGCGCCGGCCAAAAAGCATAAGGCGCTGGCCTCGGATTTCCTCAAATATTCAAAGAAACATTTCTCCGACCTGGCGGCCGAGCTGCCGCAGGGCAAGCTTTCCCCCGACGAAAAGGTGGAGATAAACAGGGCCCGTCAGCTGGCCCGCGTGGACATGGCGCTGGGCGCCGCCGCTTACGAAAGTTCCGCGCCGAAAACCGATTGGACGGTGATCTATGAGAAGGACCCGGTGTACCGGGTCTCGCCCCTCAACCGCGTGCTCTACGTCAAGACCGTGGAAAGCATAGAGGCCGTCCGGGACCTGCTGATGCCGATGCGCGGCTATATCCAGACCGTGGGCGTGGGCGGCTCCATAGAGCGCAAGAAAGTGCTGGAAACGCTGGGCCCCGTCGGGATAGCCCGGGTGGTGAAGCTCGGCAAGATGCTCGAGGAAGCCAACGGCTCGCCGCACGACGGCATCTACCCGATGATGTCGCTGGTGAACTGGGTGCCGATAGAAGAGAAGCCCTCCCAACTGGACCGCCTGAGCGAACTGGTGGACCACGCCCGCAAGCGCAGCCCTTTCTACGGCCGGCATTTTAAAGGCGTGCCTCGCATTGTGTCGCTGGAGGATTTCCAGAAGGTGCCGTTCCTGGAGAAACACCACGTGCTGGAGAACACCCCGCCCGACAGCTCCGACCTGCTGACCTCCAAGGTGCAGCGCGGCATCTTCTTCGCCAGCGGCGGCTCCACCGGCCAGCCGAAATACGTTTTTTACGACCAGCACGAGTACGACCATACCTGCCGGATGCTGGCCTTCACGTACGAGGCTGCCGGCCTTAACGAGAAGGACACCATCGCCAACCTCTTCATCGCCGGCAACCTCTGGTCCAGCTGGCTTTCAGTAGAGAAAGCGATAGCCTACACCAAGGCCATCTCGGTGCCGGTGGGCAGCAACCTGCCGCTGGAAAACATCGCGGGTTACCTGGAGGATTTCCAGGTGACGGCCGTGATAGGCCTGCCGTCCTTCCTGGTGAAGCTGGCGGAGTACGTTAAAGCCAATAAGGGCAAACACCGGCTGGCTATCAAGAAGATCTTCTACGGCGGCGAGTACGTGGGCGACGAGATGGTGAAGTTCTTCAAGTCCGTTTTTCCCGGGGTGGACGTGCGCTCCGGCGGCTACGCCACGGCCGACGCCGGCGTGATCGGCTTCCAGTGCCCGGCCTGCGTGAAGGGGGAGCACCACCTGTTCGCCCACAGCCAGTTCATAGAGTTCGTGGACCAGGATACCCTTAAGCCGGTGAGTCCCGGCGAGGTGGGGGAGCTGGTGGTGACCGGGCTTTCCAAGAAACACATGCCCATCATCCGCTACCGCGTGGGCGACCTGGGCCGCTGGGTGCTGAAGCCCTGCGCCTGCGGCCGCAAAGAAAAGCTGTTCGAGATCCTGGGCCGCTGCGACGACCGCATCCACGTGGGCGGGGCTCACCTGTTCGTCAACGATCTGCAGGAGGCGCTGGGCCGGGTGCCGGACCTGACTTTCAACTTCCAGGCGGTGATAGACAAGAAAGGCCACCGCGACACACTGAAACTCCGCGTGGAGGTTAAGGACCCGGCGGCGCTGGCCCGCGCGGGCGAGCTGGGCGACCTGCTGTGGCGCGCCATAGAGAAGCATTGCGAGGACCTGCACGAGAGCGTGCGCATGAAGTGGCTGGACAAGCCGGAGATAGAGGTGCTCAAGCCCGGCTCCATAGAGCGCGTGCTGCGCACCGGCAAGATCCGCAAGGTCATAGACAAGCGCGTCAAGCTGTAAGGACGCGCCCTGAAAAAGAAAAAGGCCCGGTTTCCCGGGCCTTTTCTTTTTTTGGGGTGGCGGTCAGGGCAGCCTGGTGTTGAGGGTGGCGGCGTTGATGTCGGTGAACTCGGCGCCGAGTATGCCCTTCTTCTGCAGGTTGCTGATCACCATCAGCGGCATGGTGGCCTTTACATTGTAGACCATGTAGGGGATGGTCCACAGCTTTATCTGTTTGTCCTGCGGCAGCACGCGGTTTAGCAGGATGAGCAGGTTATTGGTGCAGTTGTTCTTGACAGTGTGGTAGAACTCGCCTTCGCGGTCCACGGCGGCCTGCGTCATGGACTCGCGCAGCAGGGCGGCCTTTTCGGCGTGGGAGAGCAGCACCGGGTAGGGCACCAGGTGGCCCTTCTCTTCGTGGATGGTGCGGGCGGCGTATTCTTCCCAGGTAGAGAGGGACCAGTTGATGCCGAAGCTGTTCTTGAGGCCGGTAAGCGGGGAGAAGCTCTGCCCCACGCGGGTCTTGCCCTCTATGCTCAGGGCCAGCGCCATGGGTTCATTGCCCTGCGCGTCCTTAAGGCCTCCCTTCTCGAAGGTGAAGACGAAGAAGGAATGCGCGGCTACGACTTCCGGCTTGAAAGGCTTCTTGATGAGGTAGATGTTCTTGATCAGCTCCGGCTTGATCGTCATGGTGGTCCACTCGTAGGAATTTACGGCGGGGACCTCGGAACTGGACATGCGGACGTTGCCCATCACCATGCGGCCGTCCTTGTTCTCCAGCAGGGTGGCGGTGCGGCGGCGGGGCTGGTACGGGGCGGGCACCACTTCGCCGGCCTTGGGCTCGTACTCCGAAATTTCCACTACCTTCAGCAGGGCGAGGTCGTCGGCCTGTTTGGCCTGGGCTTCTACCAGCACGGTCTTGCCGTCGAATTTGGCGGCTTTCCTGGCGCTCAGGTCCAGCCTGAAGAGGCGGCCGTCCACGGTGTTGAGCAAGGGGCCGGCCTCGCTGACGGAGACAATGCCTTTGAGTATGTAGTTCACGCCCCAGCTCTTGTCGGCGGGGAGCTGTATCTCCTGGAGCTGCGAAGCGTCGAAGTTCTGCAAGGCTGAGAAATCTGCGGTCTGGGCTGCGGCGGGCACGGCTAAGGCGGCGGTCAGGAAAAGGGTCTTTATCATGTCTATAGGATAGCGCATACGGCTCCCCTATAGCAGGTGCCAAGGGCCCCCTTTCTGGCGGCAATGTTCCCAGGCCGGCCTGGGCCCTTCGGCCGGGGCTATTCTATGACTTCGAAGCCCGCTTCGCGCAGCACCGAGGCCACCTTGCCCAGGTTGAGGCCCAGGTGCCCGCAGCCGGTCTTCACGGTCATCTGTCGGCCGTGGGTTTCCAGCATCACGGGGTTCTTGACCCCCATGAAGCCCAGGCCGAACAGGATTTCCACCAGCTCCGGGTATTCTTTGGTGAGTTCGTAGAGGGTCTTATTGAGGTCAGCGGTCTTTTGAGCCATATTAAGCCAGCCTTTTTTCGCCTTTGATCTGCTGTATGCCGGTTATGTCCTGGGTGACTTCCAGCGAGCCCAGGTACTGGCCCGCCGGGTCGCGCAGCGCGAAGTAGCGGATGTGGATCACGCGGCCTTTCATGTTTATCCAGAACTCCTCGGAGCTCTTGGTGCCGGCCTTAAAGCCGGCGAGGATCTTTTCTACCGCGCCCAGGCTGGCCGGCGGGTGGCAGTTCTGCACCTTGCGGCCGATGATGGAGCGGGTCCGCAGGAAGACCCGGTCGGCGCCCTCCGAGAAGTAGCGCACGGTGTCGTCCGCGTCCACGAAGGTCAGGTCCACCGGCAGCGCGTTGAGCAGCGCGGTCAGGTCCGTCAGCGACAGGTTGCCGCTGGGCAGGGTGACCAGCGCCCCCGCCAGGGAGGTGGCGTTCTGCGCTATGTCCAGGGCCTCCGCCGCGGCGGCCGGCGGCTCTATGAAGATGTAGCCGGCCTGCGCGCTTTCGCGGAAGATCTCGGCCCAGTCCGCGGGCTTGAGCTTTTCGAGGGCGGCCGGGAAGAGGATGCTCTCCTCCTTGAAGATCATGCCGTCCACCTCCTCCAGCAGCGCTTGCGCCGCGGCGGGGAAGTCCTCTGCGCCGGCGGCGAGCGCCCGCTTCAGGAGCCCGCGCACCTCGTCGTGTTTGCCCCACATTACCTTGGACGGCCCGTAGAAGCCCGCCTTTTCAAGGTAAGGGAACAGCAGCTGCTCCTTGCGCTCGTAATGTTTCACTACGGCGCGCAGCTCCTCTATGATGTTTCGCACCCAGTCGGCGCCTTTGCCGTCCCTGAGGGCCGGCAGCAGGGCCTTGGCGGACTCCACGCGGCGCTTGATCTCGGCGTTCTCGGCCTTGAACAGCGCCACCGGGTGGTTGGGGTCGGCCGGGTCCTCCATGCTCTTCTCCAGCGAGCCGTCGAACAGCAGCGCGTGCACGTTGCAGAATTTCTTTATCTCCTCCGGCGGCACGCCGTCCTCCAGCAGGGACTGCTCCAGTTCGAAGATCTCTTTGGAGGTTACCGGCCCTATTTCGGCCTCGAACTTCTCCTTGGCCTGCTCCAGCGGCAGCCCGGCGTGCAGTTCGGCCAGGATGCTTTTTAAAATTTTCTTTCTGTCGGGATAGCCGCCCATATGCCCTCCTTGTACTTCTCCGCATATGGTACAAAAAATTACATATAATTTAGCCAGCGGCTTTAAGACTTTCACGGAGGAAAACATGGCCATCTATTCTAAAAAACAGCTTGAGAACTACGCCGAGGCCCTCATCTGGGGCGTTACCACGGCCCGCCCGGGCTTCAAGAGGGGCGACACCATACAGCTGCGCTTCGACGCGCCCGGCCTGGACCTGGCCGAGGTGCTCTACGCCAAACTGGTAAAACGCGGCTTCAACGTCTTCCTGAGGTTCCTGCCCACGCCGATGATGGAAGTGGCCCTGCACAACGACAGCACCCATGAGCAGCGCCGGTTCCTCTTCGCCGGGGACAAGGAGTTCTGGGGTTCGATAAACGGCGACATGGTCATAAGGGCCCCCGCCTCCCTGACCCACCTCAAGGACGCCCCGGCCGCCAGCCTGATGGACACGACGCTGACCAGGAACGACCTGCGCAGCATCCGCGTGGCCAACGAGGAGAAGGGCCTGGCCGGCTGGACGCTGTGCACCTATCCCACCGAGGAGCTCGCGAAGCAGGCCGGCCTCTCGCTGAAAGAATACGCCCGCCAGGTGGCCAAGGCCTGCTACCTCGACGAGAAGGACCCGGTCAAGAAGTGGGGGGAGATCAAGCGGGACAGCGGCCGCATCAAGAAGTGGCTGAACACGCTCGGCATCGACACCATCCGCACCGAGTCGAAGTCGATGGACCTGGAGGTGAAGTTCGGCGAGAAGCGCAACTTCATAGGCGTCAGCGGCCACAATATCCCCAGCTTCGAGCTGTTCACCTCGCCCGACTGGCGCGGCACCAAGGGCGTCTATTACGCCAATTTCCCGTCGTTCAAGGACGGCAACTACGTGGAGGGCGTGCGCCTGGAGTTCAAGGGCGGCCGCGCGGTGAAGATCACCGCGGAGAAGAGCGAGAAGTTCGTGCGCGGCACGCTGGCCACCGACCACGGCGCCTGTCAGGTGGGCGAGTACTCGCTCACCGACCGCCGCTTCTCCAAGATAGACAAGTTCATGGCCGACACCCTGTTCGACGAGAACCACGGCGGCAAGTACGGCAACTCCCACATAGCCGTGGGCTCCTCCTACAGCGATACCTACGCCGGGGACATCCGCAAGCTCACCCCCGCCCTGAAGGAAAAGCTCGGCTACAACAAGTCGGCCGTGCACTGGGACCTGGTGAACACCGAGGATAAAAAAGTGACCGCCACGCTGAAGAACGGCAAGAAAGTCACGATCTACGAAGGCGGCCAGTTCAAGTATTGACCCCCGGGGGGCTTGACAATAGCCCGGCGTCTGCTAGAATATCACTGAGTCCGCGGCCCCTTATAATACGGGTGTCCGCGGGCTCTTGCTTTTCAGGCTTGTGCCGCCAGGGAGTTTTGTGGGCGGGGGGCTTATTTGGGATAATATCAGAACAATGAGCACACTTCTCGCGGCGTTAAGAACTGAACGGGGCCGGCACGTGGCCGTGGCGGTCTTCCTGGGCGGCCTGTCGGCCATGTTCCTTTTCTGCGGCTACGAATTCATCCGCTCGCCCGCCGAAGCCATCTTCATGGAGCACTTCGGGGCCGAGTACAAGCCCTACGCCATCGCCTGCGTGCCGTTCATGATGGCCGCCATGATCTACGGCTACGGGCGCATGCTCTCGGCTTACGGCGCAAAAAAAGCCATGGCCGTCTCCATGCTCGGCAGCGCGGCCTTCTTCGCGCTGGCCTGGGCCCTGCTCGGGGTAGCCGGCCGCTGGTTCGCCTTCTTCCTGCTCGTCTTCAAAGAATCCTACGTGGTGATCATCTCCGAACAGTACTGGTCCTTCATCAACAGCGTCCTGAAGGACGAGGAGGGGAAGGTCTTCAACGGCCCCGTGGCCGGCCTCGGGGCGCTGGGGTCCCTCACCGGCGGCTGGCTGATCGGCCATTATGTCATGGGGCTCGGCACCGACCTGTTTGTCCTTTTCGCGGCCGTTATGATCCTGCCGGCCGCCGCGCTGTTCTGGCTGGCCTACGGCAAAGCCGGGGAGCCCAAGCCGGCCGCGGACGAGGCCGGCGGCAAGAAAGGCCACCTGCACCTGAGCATCCTGCGTGAGAACCGCACCGTGCTGTTCATCGCCTTCATCATCTTCTCCGCGCAGGTGGTGGCCACCGCGCTGGACTTCCGCTTTACCCAGCTGGTGCAGGACTTCATCCCGGGCAAGGACGAGCGGACGGCCTACATGGGCACTTTCTGGATGAACGTGAACATCTTCTCGTTCTCCATGCAGTTCCTGCTCACGCCGCTGCTGCTGCGCTACATCCCGCGCCGCGGCATCCTCACCGCCATCCCGGCGGTGCATATAGTCTCCTGCCTGCTGCTGTTCCTCTACCCCTCGCTCGGCCTGGCCTCCACGGCCTTCCTCCTGTTCAAGGGCATGGACTATTCCATCTTCCGGGCGTCCAAGGAGACGCTCTACATCCCGTTCTCCTACGACACGCGCTACCGCGCCAAGCAGGTGGCGGACGCCTTCACCTACCGCTTCGCCAAGGGCGTGACCGCGTTCTGGGTTTCCGCGCTGAAAGCCGCCGGCTCCATAGCGCCCGGCTTCTACCCCGCGCTGGGCGTGGTCTTCTCCGGGGCCTGGCTCATAATGTCCTTCCCGCTTACCGCCAAACGCGAGGGGGAAGCCGGGCGCTAGGCCGGCCGACCAAAATAAAAAAGCCCGGGTCAGCCGGGCTTTTTTATTGGCGGGAGCAGCTTAGAAGGTGATAGCGGCGGAGATGCGGTGCACCGAGCCCAGGTCGCCGAACGGGGAGAAAGCGTAGTCCACCCAGTAGGCCTTGTAGCGCACGCCGGCGCCCATGGCGACGTTGCGGGTGCCGCCTATATCGGAGATGGCCCTTGTGTTGAAGCCGCTGCGCAGGAAGACGTCTGTCTCTTCGCTCGCGGGCAGCTTCAGCTCTCCGCCCATGGCCAGGAACGGCAGGTTGTCCCGGGTAGCCACCACATCGGCGGTGATCGTGAAATGATCGGTGAGGCTGGTGGCGCTGCCCAGCCGGAGGATGAGGGGGAGGGTGGCCTCCTCCTTGTCGTAGCGCAGGGTGCCCATTATGTTCTGGGCGGCCAGGCTGAGGCGGAAGCGGTTGTCGAACATGTAGGGCATTATCAGGCCGATGTCGGCGGAGACGGTGTTGTCCGAGCCCTTGATCTGCGAGCGCACGAACTTGCCGGTGGCGCCCAGCACGAACCGCTCCTCCGGGTCCTTGTTGAAGCCGGTGATGTAGCAGGAGAAGCCGACGTTGAGGGCCGAGTCGTAAGGGCTGAAGGTGCCTATCTCCAGGCCGCTCGAATCGGTCTCGCTGATCTTGCCGTAGTTCATGTACTTGAACGAAACGCCCCAGGCGCCCACGTCGCCGGCGGTTTCGGCGTAGGCGAAGTAGTCCACGAAGGTGCCCGCCAGGTAGGGGGAGTGCATGAAGACCATGGAGTTGCTCTTCACGTTTATCAGGCCGGCCGGGTTCCAGTCCAGCGCGAAAGCGTCGTCGGCCAGCGCGGAGTAGGCCTCGCCCAGGGCGGCGCCGCGGGCGCCGGAGGCGACCTTGAGGAACTGGGCGGAGGCGGTGCCGGCCGAGCCGGCGTCGAAGCCCTGGGCCGCGGCGGGGGCGGGCAGCAGGGCGGCGCAAAGCAGCAGGGCCGGCATTAAAGCCGCCCCAACGTAGCTCTGGTCCCTCCTGGTCAGCATATTATCTCTCTATCGCCACTTTAAAACTCTTCTGGCTCCTCTTGTCCCTGGACTGGATGAAAGCTATGTAGACGCCGCTGGCCACCTTGCGGCCGGCGTCGTTGAGCCCGTCCCAGTGGGCCATGCCGTTGACGTCCGCCCTGATCTCGCGCACCAGCTCCCCGACGAAAGTGTAGATCTTCACCTTCGCCAGCGGGGGCATGTTGATGAAATGCATGACGTCGGACACGGAGTTGGGCCGGTAGGGGTTGGGGTAGATCTTTACGTTGGAGAGCGCGGCCGCCGGCTGCGTCTGCATGATCTGGAAAGTGGACAGGTGCCAGGTCTGGGCTATCACCTGGTTGTTGGCCGTGTCGGAGACGGAAGGCAGCGGCACCCATATCCCGTGGACCTCGTCGTAGAGGGCGAGGATGAGCTTGGACCTGTCCGACTGCATCGCGGCCGGCAGGTCGGCGATCCTGTAGGGCAGGGTGATGGTGATGGTGTTGAGGACCAGGGTCGGCGGGAAATAGTTCACTATCAGGCCTATGCCGGTGGGCGTGAGCTCGGCCACGGCCGACTGCGGCCCCGGCAGGGTGAACGTGGACGGCATGATGGTCAGGCGCGTGGCGCCGCCGATGGCGCCGCGGGGCACCAGAACGGAGATGGTGCCGTAGGAGGTTTCCAGCGTGATAAGGTTGTTCAGCTGGGCGCTGACGTTCATCTGGGAGGACAGGAGCGTCCGGGTGGAGCCGGCCTCCTCGAAAGCCGAAAGGACGCCGCTCTGGCCCATGGCCCGCAGGCGTACCCAGTAGGTGGTGTAGACCTGCAGGTCGGCGAAGGAGCAGGCGAGCCCCTGCGCGGCGATGGAGGAATTTATGACCGAGAAGTCGGGCGCCGTGGAGGCCTGCACCTGGTAGACGGTGTGGGAGGAGTTGCCGTTGGAGGCCCAGTTCAACGTGAAGCCGTCTGTCAGGAGACCGGAGAAAGTGTCCTGCCAGGGCAGTATATAGGCGGTGGCCGGCAGCGTCAGCGCGTTGCCCAGCGAGACCGGCGGGTCGGTAGGCACGCCGCTGAGGTTCAGGGCCGAGACGCGCAGGTAATAGCTGGCGTCCGAGACCAGGCCTTCGAAGGAGGCGTAGAGGTTCTTGGTGACCGAGGACAGCATGAGGCCGGAGAAATCGGAGGAGGAGGAGATCTGCGCCTGGTAGCTGGTGATGAGGGGGGTGTTGCCGCCCTCGGTCCAGTTCGCCGTAAGGCCGGTCACGCCTACCCCGGTGGTGGCCGCCGCCGCCGGGTGGTGGGCGCCGGTGGCCATGGGCGAGAAGTTAACCACGGGGGTGCGGCGCTGCATCCTGTTTATGGCCGTAACGCGCGAGTAGTAGATTGTGTTGGGCGCCAGGCCGGAGAAAGTGGCGGAGGAAAGCGCCGTGGTGGAAGAGACTTCCGCCGGGGCGTAGCCCGGGTTGTCGGCCATCTCCACATAGTAGAGGGTGTCGGCCGGATTGGAGTTGGCCAGCCAGGTCAGGTTAATGGAGGCCGGCGTGAGGCCGAAGGCCTGCGGGGTCGGCGGGTTGGCCAGCGTGGCGGTGGAATGGACCGCGGTATAGTTGGCGTAGCCCTGTTCGTTGACGCTGCCGTGCCGGAAATAATAAGTGGTGTTGGGCGCGAGGCCGCTTATGGTAAGGCTGCCCAGGGGGATCTCGAAGGTGCGTGAAGAGGAGAGTACCGTGGAGAAGGCGGGCGTGGCGGCGACCTCCAGCAGGTAGCTGTTCGCGTCCAGCAGTTGGGACGCCTGCGAGAGGGGGGTCCACGAGGCCGTAACGCTGGAGTAGAACACGGAACTGACGTTTACGCCGGTAACCCGCACCGGCAGGGTCTGGCGCATATCCGGGGTGGTGTTGGTGTAGACGGTGGCGCCGTTGTACAGGGCGCCCACCCTGTAGTAGTAGGTGGTGTTGGGATCGAGGCCGATGATGTTCATGGTCGTGGCGGCCGTGTTCGGCGTGGTCACGGTGATGTTCTGGCTCTCGAAAAAGCGGTCCGGCGAGGCCTGGGCCACATGCCCCTCGTTGGCTATGCCCGAATCGAAGCTCACCACGGCGCTGGAGCTCCAGACATGGTCCAGCGTGACGTTCTGCAGGTAGCCGGGGATATGGGTGCGCGTGGAGGTCAGCGAGGTGTAGTTGGGCGTGCGCTCCCAGTTGAGGGTCGCGATGCGCAGCTGGTAGACGTTGTTCGGGGCCAGGCCCTCTATCCGCAGGAATTCCGCCTGGTTGTCGTAGGTGGTGGAGGAGAAGACGGGCGCCGTGCCGCCGAAAGTCCCGGTGGTGGCCTCCACCCTGTAGCCCTGGCAGGAGAAGGCCTGCGGCGTGACCTCGAGCGGGGTGAAGTCTATCAGCATGTACTGGGCGTCCGGGTAGACGGCCGTCAGCGAAGGGTGCGGGTCCAGCGGCAGCGCCAGGGTTATGGAGGAAACTGACGCCGTGTGGTTGGGGTTATACGCCAGGTTCAGCGAGGAGGTCCTGAGGTAGTAGGTGGTGTTGGCCTCCAAGGTGGTTATGGTCAGCGTGCTCAGGGCCACGCCGTAGGACACCGAGGAGTGCAGCACGCCGGTCCCGTTGAAATTAGTGGTAGAGGCTTCCAGCCTGTAGCCCAGCGCCGAATTAGAACCGGCCCCCGGCGGCAGGGCCGTCCAGCCCAGCGTAGCCTCGGCGTCGGTCATGGCGAGACGGGCCAGGTTAGCCGGCTTCGCCGCCAGCGTGGTGAAATAGCGCATCTCGTCGTAGTTGGGCTCCCCGGCCACGTTCAGGGACCCCATTTTATAGTAGTAGGTGGTGTTGCGGTTGAGGGAGCCGGCCGCCGTGGCGGTGGAGGCGAGGGTGTCGTCGGGAGTGGACCAGTTTATAACCAGCGGGTCCAGCAGCTCCGAGGTGGAAACGATCAGGCGGTAGCCCTCCGAACTTTCGGCCCCCGTGCCGTCGACCGGGACCCAGGAGACGGCGGCGCTGCTCTCGAAGACGGAGCCGGCGATGTTGTCCGGGACTATGGAGAGGGTGGCGGTGGAGATGTACGGGGTGTAGGCGCTTATGGTCCCGCTTGCCGCGCGGGTCCTGACTTTGAAATAGTAGACGGAATTGGCGTCGAGCCCGCCTACGGCCAGCGGGGCCCCGTGCGGGCTGATGTACTGGCGGACGGTCTGCCCGGTAAAGGAGGCGTTATCCGCGAAAGCGAGTTCGTAGTTGGTCCATTCGGGGTTGCCGTTGACGTTCCAGCCTATGCTGGCCGTGGCGCTGTACGGGGCGTAGGCGCTGAAAAAGACCGGGGCCGAAAAGATCCCGGAAGGAGCGCTGGCCCAGGTGGCGGTGGAGGTCTGTGCGTACTCACTTTCGAGTTCGGCCGTCCTCCTGACTTTGAAGTAGTACGTGACATCTTTGACGAGGCCCGGGTAGCCGATGGAGGTGGAAGCGACATTGTTATTGCTGGAGATGTAGGTTATGAAGGTGTTGGTGTCCGAGATCACCGCTGTGTAAGGGCCGCCGGCCCCCGCGGACCAGGCGAAGTTGGCGCTGCCGGTGCTGGTGGCGGAAGTATAGGGGGCCAGGTTAGTCGCGCGCGCGGAAACAGCCGCTGCCAGGAGGCAGGCGGCCGCAATAAGGGTCTTTATCCGCGGGAACATGTTTATAGTCTATCAGAGCCCGGTTAAAAATCAATGACTAATATGTTACAGAAAAGGCCCAATTTGCAAGGGCCGCGGTTTCTATTATATTATAAATTGTATTCTAGTAAGACGTTCTGTCCCAGTCCCGGAGAAAAAATGCGGTTCGACCTTAAAAAAGCCGTTCCCGGCGCCGCCGCCCTCGCGCTGCTGTTCTGCTGCGCCCAGGCGCGCGCCGCCCAGAAGAGCGGCCTGCCGGAATTCTCGGTTTCCAGCGGCACGGCGCTGCTGCCGGCCGTCGTTTCCACCGGCGCCGTGGTGGGCCGGGGCGGCAACTTCTCCATGCCGCTGCCTGACGGGCGCACGCTCTGGCTGCTCAATAACGTCTGGGCCGGGGAAGTGAAGGCCGACGGCCAGACCCCGGTGTGGGGCATCATAGACGGGGCCGCGGCCATAGCCGCATCCACCGACCCTTACTCCCAGGCCGGCGACTTCCGCTACGTCGCCGACGAGAACAACTGGCCGCTGCCGCTGCTCTCGGGCGACCTCAAGGAGTACACCCAGGTGCGCAAGTTCTGGCCCCGCTCCGGCCTCTGCGCGGGCGGGCGCTGCTACGTTTTTTATTCCATCATGAATAATTTCGGCCCCGACCCGTACGATTATTTCCGCGTGGGCCAGGGTCTGGCCTCGTCGGAAAACCCCGCCGGGCCTTACGCCAAAGCGCGCCGCGACGGCCGCTATTCCCTGTGGAACGACATCGAGCCGGCCTTCGGTTCTGCGCTCTGGGCGGACGAGGACGGCTGGGTTTACGTCTACGGCCGCGCCTCCGTTTCCCCGGGCGAGTACGGCGCGGAACTGGCGCGCGTAAAGCCGGAGCACCTGCTGGCGCGCGAAAAATACGAGTACTACACGGCTGAAGGCTCCTCGGCCGCCTGGACCGCCGACGTGTCCGAGGCTTCCGAAGTGCTGGGGGACATGCCGGAAGAATTTTCCGTTTCCTACAACGACTACCTGAAAGCTTACCTGGCCGTCTATTACGAGGCGGGCTCCGGGCGCGTGGCGGCCAGGCAGGCCGCCGCCCCCTGGGGGCCCTGGGGCGAGCCTTCGGTCCTGCTGGCCTGCGCCAGGGAGGAGTACTGCTATGGCGCCAAGGAACAGCCGGGCTTCGCGGCGGAGGGCGGAAAAAAGATATTCCTGACGCTGGAAAAAAAGAACGCGCCCTACCTTTACGGCGTGGAATTCAAATAGGGGATAAAATGGCCGACTACAATATACTCGTTATAAACCCTGGTTCGACCTCCGACGAAGTGAGTTACTTCCGCGGCGAAAAAGAGGTCTTCCACAAGACCGTCCGCTACAGCCCCGAAGACCTGAAGCCCTACGAACGGGAGAAGATCACCGCCCAGTTCTACCTGCGCAAAAAGATGGCGCTGGAAGCCCTGGCGGAGCACGGCGTAGAAGTGAAAGAGCTGCACGCGGTGATAGGGCGCGGCGGCCTGGTAAAGCCCATAGAGGGCGGCGTCTACGCGGTGGACGAGACCCTGCTGGCGGACCTGCGCGAAGGCGTGCTGGGCGACCACTCCTCCAACCTGGGCGGCATCATCGCCCACGACATCGCCGTCGCCAACGGCATAAAAGCTTTCATCGCGGACCCGGTGGTGGTGGACGAAATGCTGCCGCTGGCCCGCTATTCCGGCATGCCTGAAAATCCCCGCATCTCCATCTTCCACGCGCTCAACCAGAAGCGCTGCGCCCGCCACGCGGCCAAACAGCTGGGCAAGCCTTATGAGGAATGCCGGCTGATCGTCATGCACGGTGGCGGCGGCGTGTCCGTGGGCGCCCATATGGGCGGCCGCGTGATAGACGTCAACAACGCCCTTAACGGCGACGGCCCGTTCACCCCGCAGCGCTCGGGCGGCGTGCCGGCCGGCGGCCTGGTGGCCATGTGCTTTTCCGGCAAGTACACCAAGCAGGACATGATGCTCAAGCTCAAGGGGCAGGGCGGCCTGGTGGCCTATACCGGCACCTCCGACTGCGTGGCGCTGGAAAAATACATCCTGACCGGCGAGATCAAGCCCGGCAGCGGCATCGACCCGGACAAGATGACCCGCGACGAGGCCCGCGAGGCGGTGCACGCCATGGGCTACCAGATCTGCAAGGAGATAGGCGCCATGGCGGCGGTGCTGGAAGGCAGGGTGGACGCGATCGTGCTCACCGGCGGGCTGGCCTACGACAAGGTGCTGGTGCCGGAGATAAAGCGGCGCGTGGGCTGGATAGCGCAGATCCTCTCCTACCCGGGCGGCGACGAGATGACCGCGCTGCGCACCGCGGCCGAGACGGCGCTCAGGCACCCGGCCCTGATAAAGAAGTATTGATTTGTTCCAACTTAAACTTACACCGGAGGAAACAGATGAAATTCAAGAACTTTGACGAGCTTTTAGGCCTGGTGCGGGGGCAGACCAACCGCATAGTGGTGCCCGGCGCCAACAACGACGAGGTGCTGACCGCCTGCAAGATGGGCGTGGACCACAAGATCATCTCGGGCGGCATCCTGATCGGGCCGAAAGCCCAGGTGGAGGAGATGGCCAAGAAAGTGGGCCTGAACCTCGGTATCTTCGAGGTCATAGACAAGTCCGACTACGCCGAGATGTGCAACCTGGCCGTGGACCTGGTGAAGGCCGGCAAGGGCGACTTCCTGGTGAAGGGCCTCGTGGACACCAAGTTCTACATGAAGGCCATCCTGCGCAAGGAGATCGGCGCCGTGGCCGAGGGCACCGTGCTCTCCCACTTTGTGCTGTTCGAGCAGGCCAACTACCACAAGCTCTTCGCCGTCACCGACGCGGCCATCATGATAGCCCCGACGCTGGACCAGAAGGCCATGATCGTCAACAACGCGGTGGACATGATGCGCATGCTGGGCGTGGAGAAGCCCAACGTGGCCGTGGTCTGCCCGGTGGAGAAGGTCAACGAGAAGATCCCCAGCACCCTGGACGCCCAGGCGCTCGCGAACATGAACAAGGAAGGCCGGATAAAGAACTGCGTGGTGGAAGGCCCCTACGACGTCTACATCTCTTTCTCCAAGGAACTGGCGGCCGAGAAAGGCATCAAGGGCGCGGTGGTGCCCGGCAATACCGACATCGCCCTGTTCCCCGACCTGGACGCCGCCAACCCGGTCTACAAGTGCCTGAGTTTCTTCGGCGCCGGAATGAAGTCGGCCACCCTGCTGGCCGGTTCCAATATCCCAGTCATCCTGCCGTCCCGCACGGACTCGCCGATGACCAAACTGCATTCCATCGCCCTGGCTTGTTACCTCAAGGACAAAGCCGGCGTGCTGGCCAAATAAGGAGAATTGTCTATGTCATGGGATTTCTTAAAGAAGATAGTTGGCGGCAAGGAAGAGGGTAAGAGGCCGGAAGACGCCCTCGCCCAGGCCCCCGCCGCGCAGAAGCCGGCCCACGCGCCGGCCCCGGCCGCCCCCAAAGCGGCAAAGGCCCCGGCGGCCCCGAAGGCGTCCCCGGCCCCGGCTAAAGATAAGCCGGCCTCGGAAAAGACCGACGACGAACTGGCGGCAGAACTGGACAAGATGTCGCCGCAGATCCTGGCGCAGGCCAAGGACCCGCAGATGCGCTCGCTGATCATCGGCATCTACCGCAAGATGCTGGTGGCCGGCGTGGACGTGAGCGACGACAAAGAGGTAAAGAAATGGATGCAGAAGCATCCCGAGGTGCTGCAGGGCGGCGAGACCATTAAGGTGGAGACCGTCCGCAGGGAAGAGCCCAAGGTGGGCCGCAACGACCCCTGCCCCTGCGGTTCCGGCAAGAAGCATAAGAAATGCTGCGGTAAGTAGAGGGGGACGTTCATTCCTAATTCCTAATTGAGCCGCCGGGATTCCCCGGCGGTTCTTTTTTTGGCAGGGGACGCACATTCCTAATTCCTAATTGTCTCTTTCCGGGCTGGCATCTGCATGGACCTATGCTCTATAATAAAGGCATGGGGGGTGTCTTGGAATTATTAAAATTTCTCACTTGCCGAGAACAGCACCGCCCTTTTAGGAATTAGGAATGAACGTCCCCATGAAACATATCACAGCACAGATTCTTTTTGGTGTCTTGGCGGTTATGGCGTTAAGCGCCTGCGTGCGGGTTCATGAAGAAATGTGGACTGAAAGCATAAGGTCCGCGAGATGGGATCAGGATGGGAAGCCTGTGGTCTTTGTCAGGAAACCATGGGGTCGAAAATATGTTGGAAGTGGTGCCGGGGCGGGTCCTATACCTACCGGGGTTGATGTTTATCCCGAATATTATGATACGAAAGTTTATCATGCTGATGAACCTGTTTCTGTTTTTAAAAAGACCAATTGGAACATTATCTACCCTATTGGAAAAGACAGAATTATAGGGTCATATCCGGCATCGCAAGATGCTTCCTTTTATTACCTGGAGCATACCGGGAATCAGCCAGAACTTTTGATAAGTTTCCCCCGCAAAGGGAAATTAGATTTCACATTCTCTAAAACTGGCAACTATTTGGCTTGGGGGGAATCTGACGGACTTTCCGTAATGGATACCAGAACTAAGCAAATAAATAAGTATTTAGCCGGTATTCCTGTACGCAAACCTGTATTTGCAGACGATGAGAATCGGATTGGTTTTTACGTATGGGTAGATACTACTGCCGCTAAAAGAATCAATGCCGAGTCATTGAACCTGAGCAAGGTCGAGGTTCGGCATAGCAAGTATGATAGAGTTCTTAATAAAAAGTTGCGCCTTGATAGCACGGTGGAATATGCTGGAGTAGTGCTCTATAATTTGAAGCAAAATCGCGTATCGGCAAGCTATCCGAAGATTGATATTCTCTGTCCAAATATTTATACGTTTCAAGACATATGTCTCAATTATTTCGCCGATGCGACTTTTTTAAGCAAGCCACCAGAAGATATTAAAGATGATATCGTAAAAAGCTATTTGATCGATGCGTACTCTGATGTTATCAGCTTCGGTTATTGCAGTGGGGGATGTGTTTATAGCCCTGATTTGAATTTTTTTGGTTTCAAGATATCAAGCGATTCGGTCTACTGGTATGATTCCGCAACAAAAAAAGAAGTTGGGGTATACAGTCTTAATAAGACGAAGCACTAGGCGCGAATAGGGGACGTTCATTCCTAATTCCTAATTGAACCGCCGGGGAAGCCCGGCGGTTCTGTTTTGGAAGTCGACAGGCCCTTGTCGGGCTGGTCTGCTAAGCTATTGGCATAGGTTAGGGGGAAACTATGCCAAGACAAGCCAGGATAGACGTGCTGGGGCAGTATTACCACGTGATCTCCCGCGGGATAGAGCGCCGGGAGATCTTCTCGCAGGACGAGGATTACGCGGACTTCCTTGAACGGTTAGAGGCCTGGCTGAAGCGCTGCGGCGGCAAGTGCCTGGCCTGGTGCCTGATGCCGAACCACTTCCACTTCCTGCTGCTACGCGGGGAGCGCCCTCTCAGCGAGCTTATGCATCACGTGATGACCGGCTACGCGGTCAAATACAACCTGCGCCGCAACCGGTGCGGGCATCTGTTTCAGAACCGGTATAAAGCCATCCTCTGCTGCTCTGAAGATTATTTTCTGGAGGCAGCGCCATACATACACTTGAATCCGCTAAGAGCGGGGCTGGTGAAGGACCTGCGGGACCTGGAGAACTATCCCTGGTGCGGCCACAGGGCGCTGGTTACCGGCGAACCTGACGGCATACTTTGCGCGTCTGGACTGCTGGAGCATTACGGCGGCGGCGAGGCAGCCTTGGCGCGCTACATCGCGGCTATGGAGGTAAAGGCTGCGGAACTGGAGCGCGAAAAGGCGGCAGGCCGCCGGCATATACCGCAATTCACGGGAGAGACGAAAGATCTCGTAGAGGATATTCTCAGAAAAGCTGAAAAGGTTGAAGAGCGCCCTCTCCGGCCGCGGGCGGAGCTTCTTGCGGAGGCGTCCAGGCTGACAGGTGTGGCCTGCGGGGATATCCTCCGTCCGAGCCACATAAGGGCGGCGGCCAAGGCGCGGGCAATCTACTGCTATTTGTGCCGTGAGCAGGCCGGGGCCAACGGCCAGGAGCTAATGGATGAACTGGAGATAAAGCAGAGCGGGATATCCAAGCTTATAGCGAAGGGCCGCGAGCTGCTGGCCGGGAACAATTAGGAATTAGGAATGAGCGTCCCCTAATCAAAAACCCCGGGTTTTCCCGGGGTTTTCGATTAGGTCTGCTATTGGCGAACAATTAGGAATTAGGAATGAACGTCCCCTTCTTTAGTTGAAGGCCACGGTGGAGCCGTCGACCGGCTCGATGGCGGGGATGCTCTTGGTCATTTTCTCGTCCCGCGAGGTCAGGTCCTTGAAGTTGCCCAGGCCGTCCACGCCGAAGGTCTGCATGCTGCCGTTGGTGGAGAACGGGGTGGAGACTATGTAGTTCAGGTCGGACTGCAGGTAGGCCACCGGGTTGTCGGCGTTGCCGATGTTCATCGGGTCGGACATGCGCACGTTCAGGGAGAATTTCCAGCCCCACTTTATGTTCATGGTCAGCGGGCGCACGGTGAAGTTGGTGATGTAGTGGCCCTTTATCTGGTTGCGCTGGGCCAGAGAGCTGATGGGGTCGGTGGCTTCCCTGGCGGGAGCCAGGTTCTGGCCGTTGTAGAAGAAGGAGACCGCGTACTTTACCTTTATCACGTCCACCTGCATCAGGTTGGTGATGGTGTAGGTGTAGACTACTTCTTTCTTCTTCCAGCCGCTGAAGTTGGCCCAGTTGAAAGAGAAGCCGGGGATGGCGCTGGCGTAGGAGCTGGAGAGGTTGGCGTCCGGGGCGCCGCTGTTGATGACGTTCCAGGCCTGCACGCCGCCGTTTACGATGGCGGCCGCGGCCACCTTTTCGCCGCCGCCGAGCGGGGCGGGGAAAATATCCTTGTCGGTCAGGTCGCGTACCGTCTCCTCCGCGGTGACGGTGACGTTGCCGGTCTTGAAATAGTTTTCATCCGTCGCGGCCCCCTGGGCCGAGAGGAAGGAAGAGGATGAGACGAGGACGGTAGCGGCGAGAAGTATATTTTTCATAGTCGAGTTCTCCTTGATCCCTTACGTATATAGTTTAGCTCAGCCCCGGAATAACACAAGGGCTTTAGGGCCTACGCCGCGTCTGGGCCTATCTGTCCCTTAATTCCAGCCGAGGGCGGGGGCGTCCTCCCTGTACTCGGCTACGGGCACCGGGGAAATATCCAACTGGCCGTAGGCGGCTTCCGCGAGCTTGCCATAGCCGTCCACTGCCAGGGAGTTTACGCCTATTTCCGGGTCGGTGCTGAGCGGTTTGGCGTAGCGCCAGGTCAGGTCGGCGTTGAGCCAGGCTACCGGTTCCTCGGCCGTCCCGATGTTCATCGGGTTGGACATGGCGGCCTGCAGGGAGACCTTCCAGCCCCATTTAAGCTTTATGTCCAGGGGTTTCACCGTGAAATTAGCGATGTAGCGCCCTTTCAGGGCGGGGTTCTGCGGGGAGGGAATGGCGCCGTGGTAGAACGAGACCTCGTAGACGATGTCGACCGCGCGGCCCTGCAGTTTTTTGTCGATGGTGAAGCGGTAGCGCCTGGTGACCTTGCGCCAGGCGGCCAGGTCGTCCCAGTTGAAATCGAAGCCGGGGATGGCGCTGGCGTAGGCCGAGTCCAGGTCGGCGGTGGGCCGGTTGTCCATGATGACGTTCCAGACCTTGGCCCCGGCCATGACTATAAGGATGGCCGGGATCACCAGTACCCTGTCGTCCTTGGCGGGACCGCCGAAAAAGGCCGCGGCTTCGGCCCGGGAGAGGGGGACGGAGGTTTCTTCAAGCAGTTCGGTGCGGGTGTCGGTGTCGGGGGCCGCGGCGCGGGCCGGGAGCGCCGGCGCGAGCAGTATAAGGGAAAGGAAGAGGGGGGCGAATTTTTTTGTAGTCATGGTTTACCAGGAGCGTACCGGGCCCACGTCCACGTGGACGAAGCCGTCAGAGGGGTAGTAGCCGACGCCGCCGGCCAGCAGCGAGCGGGCGGTATTGCGCAGGGCGGAGGTGCGCACGCCGTCTACCTTTATGTCGGCGGCCAGGCCGCGCATATGCAGGCTCTTCTTGGCCACGCCGCCGGAATCGGAAGCCAGCGCGCCGTTCAGCTCGGGGCTGCGGTAGCCGCAGATCACCGTCACCGTGCGGCCGCCGTGCCGCTCCTGTATGGCGTCTATCAGTTCCAGGAGCTTTACGGGGATCTCGACTTCGCGGCCGGTGAGCCGGCAGCGCATGAAATGCCTGACCCTGGCCAGGGCTTCGGGGATCACGCGGCCGCGCTCGTCGCGGTAGCGGATCTCCAGGGTTTCCCTGTGCCACTGGTGGTAAAGCTTGACGGTGCCGTCGCCGCCCAGGCTTTCGCTCCCGGGGGCGGCCGCCCTGTCATCGCTGCCGGCGCCGGGCTCCCTGTCGGCCAGGTAGGACGCCGTTTCTCCGTCGCCCATGGCGGAGAGCACGGCCTCGGGCACGGGCGTCCCGGAGGAGAAGCTGGAGGCTTTAATATCTTCGGAGGTTAAAAGGTTGAGGCCGAAGGCCGCTGCACGCGCGGGGGCGGCGGCCAGGAGGGCCAGCGCTGCGGTTAGAATGGTGTTGCGTGCGTTCATAAATGGTTCCGTGGTTATAGTTTAGCTGAAGCGCGCCGGAAGGCAAGCGCCTTAGGTCCCAGGCGGGAGGCGGTAAAGGGCCCGGGTCCAGGGGCCGCTGGGCCCTTGACAAAACGCCGCCGGCCTTTTATCCTATGATAGCGACAGATAAGTGTATCCTTATGAGGAAGATACTTTCTGCTTTTCTTCTTTTTTCCCTGACCGCGGCCCTGCCGCTGCCCTCCTTTGCGGAAAGGAGCGGGGATGCGTCACGTTCTTTTGACATCCCCCTGAAGGGCGACGTCGCCCCCGCGGAAGTGGGGAGCGGCCCTTATACCGAAGAGATGCGCCTGCAGGATATAGCGTTCTTCACCGCGCGCGGCGTCCTGCGCGCCAAGCCTGAAGAGGCGTTCGAAGCTTTCCACCGCGCCTATTCCTCCATGAACGCCGAGGAGCGGAGGGCTTTCAGCAACGAGAACGGCGGGCGCATCTATTTCATGCTCCGCTACCTGGACAGCGCCACGGACGAGGGGCGTATCCCACGCGAGAAATACGAGGAGTTCGCCGGCAGGATCCTGGAGCTGGGCTTTCATACCATGGACGGGCGCGAGCCGCCCGCCGCCTTACGGCGCGCGGACGGCGGCAAGCGCGACGGGCAGACGGCGGTCAACGCCATGGTCACGGCCAGCGCCCGGGTCTTCTCCCGGGAGAGCGCGCCGGCCGACAAGACCGAGGCGGAAAATAAACTGGCCAAGGTGACCGCCGATTATCCAGAGACGGCTTGGGTGCAGGGCGCCGCGGCCGATTCCTACAACAAGATAGGCAACCACAGGTTGGCCGAAAAGGCGGCCGGCGCGGCCATAGCGCTGGACTCTTCCGACCCGGACGCCTATAAGGCCCGGGCGCTGGCCAGGGCCTCGCTCGAGGACCGCAAAGGGGCCATAGCGGACATCAGGAAGGCGATGGCTATCAACCCGCAGGACGAATCGGCCAAGCTGCTGTCCACCCTGCTGGAGAGCCGCAAGGACGTGCCTTCGCTCAAGACCATTTCTTCAGTGGACGAGATCAAGCGCGCCCTCGGCGCCTCGGACGAAGGGGCCGAGGCCGTCAGCTCCGGCCAGGCCCTGGCCGGGTCTTTCAATGCCAAGTCGGAGTCGGCGGCGGACCTGGCCGCGCCCGATTTTTCCAAGTCCAAAGCCTACCTCAAGACCGCCCTGGCCAAGAACCGCCTGGGCGATTACGAAAGCGCCGCCCGCTACGCCTCCCTGGCCATAGAGAAGGATCCCGCCAATAACGAGGCCTACCTGGAGCGCGCCAACGCCTATAATTTCATGGGCCGTTACGACGAGGCCGTGCGCGACGCCACCCACGTGATAGAGGCTGACCCGGCCAACATGCAGGCCTTCAACATGCGGGCCTGGTCCCTGAACCGCAACGGCCGCTCCCAGGACGCCGCTACCGACGCCAGCCGCGCCATAGGTCTTAACCCCAATTTCGCCGACGCCTGGTTCAACCGCGCCCTGGCCTACGAGAAGCAGGGCGACTACAAGCGCATGCTGGACGATTTCAAGAAGGCGGCGGCGCTCTCGGGCGCCTATTCCAGCCGCTACCAGGACGCCGTGGCGCAGTACGGGCCGCGGGTGCCCGGCTACGCTTCCGTCCACCCGGCCGCCCGGGGCGAGGCCGGCGCGGCCGCGGCGCCTGCCCCCAGCCCGATGCGCAGGTTCCTGATGCTGCTTTTCTTTACGCTCACCGGCGGCGCGCTGGTGGCGATGGGCCTGATCCACATCCTGGGCGGCAGGCGCGCCGAGGAGGCAGCGGGCGCGCGCATCACGCACCCGGACGTGCTGTCGCCTTCGGTGTTCTACGAGGGCGTGGCCACCGGCAAGTACAAGATAGAGCGCAAGCTCGGCGAGGGCGGCATGGGCGTAGTGTACGAGGCCACCGACCAGTCGCTGGGGCGCAAAGTGGCCATCAAGAAGATGAACGAGGAGATCAAGGTCAACGAGCGCGAGAAGCAGCGCTTCCTCGACGAGGCCCGCACCGTGGCCCTGCTGCACCACCCGAACATCGTGGAGATCTACACCATCTTCGAGGAAGAAGACAACATTTACCTGGTGTTCGAACACGTGGACGGCGAGACGCTCGACAGGACCCTGGACAAGGAAGCCCGCCTCTCCTTCGACAAGGCCCGCTCCGTCATCTCCGGCACCGCGGGCGCGCTGGCCTACGCCCACGCCAAGAACGTGGTGCACCGGGACCTGAAGCTTTCCAATATCATGCTCTCCACCGAAGGGGGCGTGAAGGTGATGGACTTCGGCCTGGCGCGCCGCGCGATGGAATCCGTGGCCCGCTTCTCCAACAAGGAAGTGGTGGGTTCGCCCGCCTACATGGCCCCCGAGCAGGAGCTGGGCGCCTCGTCCGTGGAGTCGGACATCTATTCTCTCGGCGTCTGCCTGTACGAGTCGCTCAGCGGCGTGCTGCCCTTCCAGGGCCCGGACTTCCACACGCAGAAGACCCGCATGGCCTACCAGCGGCTGTCGGACATGCTGCCCGGCCTGCCCAAGGGCGTCGACGAGCTGGTGGCGCGCTGCCTGGCGCCGGAGCCGGCCAACCGCTTCCGCAGCGCCGAGGAGTTCCGCAGCGCGCTGGAGGCTATAGTCTAAAGTTTTTGGCGGGTAGGAACAGAACGACCGGGGCAGCCCGGCCGTTTTTTTTATTGCGGGAAGAAAGCTTTCTTCACGCCGTCTATGATGAACTGCACCGCGGTGGCGGCCAGCATCAGGCCCATCAGGCGGGTGGTGATGTTCATGACGATGGGATTTATCTTGGAGGCCTTCTTGATCGCGAAGCGGAAGATCAGGTAGCAGGCCAGGCCCACCAGCAGGAACAGCAGGAACAGGACGGCGTCGTAGACCGCGGTCCTGGCCTTGGATTCCAGCAGGATGGCCGTGGTGATGGCGCCGGGGCCGGACAGCATGGGGATGGCCAGCGGGGTGATGGAGACGTCGGCCTTGGCCGCGCCCTCGGCTTTTTCCTCTTCGGTCTCCTGCACGCCGGAACGCTTGGCGCGCAGGTTGTCGAGCGAGACCAGCAGCAGCAGCAGGCCGCCGGCCATCTGGAAGGCCGCTATGGTTATCCCGAACACTTTGAACAGCGCGTTGCCGGTGGCCGCGAACAGGATCAGCACCCCGGTGGCCGTGATGCAGGCGGTGCGGGCCATGCGCAGGCGCTCGGCCTCGGTGTTCTCCGGGGTCATGGCAAAGAAGGTAGGGACCGCGGCGAGCGGGTTGATGATGGCGAACAGCGCCCCTGCGCTCATCAGCGCGAAATTAAGCAGGTCCATAAGAGTTAACTAGTATATAAATTTAACGCTTCAGCTTGAAGAGGCGGGAGTATTCCAGGGCGAAGCCGGTGGTCAGGTTGGCGCCGGCGCCGGTGAGCTTTTTGCCGGTGGCGTAGAAATAGTTCACGAAGGGGCTGATCATGATATCGCCGTAGAGCCGGGTGCTCACCTTCAGGTTCAGGTCCAGCCTGTCTTTAAGGTCGTAGACCGTGTCGAAGCGGCTGCGGGCGAACCGGCGGTAATTGCCGTCGGCGGTGAGCATCAGCGCTGTGCCGCGCAGCGGGGTGGAAAGCCGGAACCCGGCCTCGAGCGCGTGCTTGGTGCGCCCCGGGGTATAGGTGTAAACCTGTTCCGTGGTGAGGCCGGCGTACAGCTCCTGCAGCACCGCCCCCTCGAAAAGTTTCAGGCCGCCGCTGCCGCGCAGCACTTTCCTCAGCGGAACCCCGTCCGCCCGGGAAAACTCGGTGTCGTAGGCGGCCGAGGCGTAAGGGCCTATCAGCAGGCGGCCGAGCCGGCCGTTATAGGTCTTCATGCGGTATACCAGTTCGCCCTGGTAAACCAGCTGGTCCACGCTTTCCGTGGTCAGGCGCGGCGCGTTGCGCGGGCGCAGCACGGTCCTGCCGTAGTCGGCCGCGATGCCGGCGTCCAGCCTGAACCTGCCGGAATAATATTCGGAGAAAAGCCTGGCCGAGCCCTGAAAGCGGGTCTGGCTGTCCGCGCTCAGCCGGGACTCGCTTACGTTGGCGTAACCGGCCGGCCCGGTGATGGACGTATTGACGGCCTCCAGGGAGAGGTTGCGCAGGTTCAGGCGCCAGATGTCGCGCGGGGGGGTGACGTTCCTGGTTTCCGCCCAGGCCGCGGCTTCCCAGTCCGCGTGCAGCGGGTGCGCCTCCTTGATGGCCTTCAGGCCGCCGGTCACCGTGTCGTGCAGCGTGGCGGGGGCCCCCCGCGGCGTCTTGAGACGGCGTATGAACGGCCTGTCCTTTATAAGGCTTTCGGGCATGACGGCCAGGTACAGTTCCGGGTCGTTCAGGGGCAGGCCGGCCACCAGGCCGGCGGAGTCCAGCCCGGAGACCGCGTAGCGCTCCGTCTCAAAATACGCCTGGGGAGAATAGTAATCCCCGGGCTCGCTTGGCGGGGCCCTTTTGGTTATGAAGTCCCTCAGGAAAAAGCCGGGCGCCAGGACCAGCGCCAGCGGCTCGTCCGGGCCCAGCCAGCTTTTTACCATGGCCGCCGGCGTGTCCCCGGCGACGCCGCTGGTGAACGGCGCCACCTTCAGCACCGCCAGCTCGGCGCGAAAAGTCTTGCGCGTGACGGCGGCCGCCATATTGAAAAAATCGGGGATGCCGAAAAAGACCCCCATGCCGCGGCTGCTGATGTCCGGCAGCAGCGTGTCGCCGGACCCTATGAAGTGGCGCACAATGCGCTCCTTCATGTAGATGTTCTCCCGGTACAGCAGCGGTTCCCTGGCGTCCGGCGGCGGCGGCAGGGATTCCAGCGCGGTCAGCGTCCCGCGCGCGCCGAATTCGGCGCGGAGCTCTCCGGAGCCGCGCGAATCCGGGAAGATGGTGAGCGCCGGCCCGGTATGGGATTCCTTCTCCCATTTGCGCAGTTCCACCCGGGTGCGCCTGCCGGATTCGCTGTCCCAGGTCTTCGGCCCGATCAGCGCGTCCACGCCGCGCAGGCTCATCAGGCGGCCCAGGTCCTCGTCGCCGAGAGAGGAGATAGCCACCACCAGCCGGGCCTTCTTCGCGCCGCGCAGCTCCGTTATCAGCGCGTGCAGCGCTCGCTTGTCGGCGGGGTCCGTCACTTCGAACGGGGAGCCGGCCAGTTCCGCGCGTACCGCCTCGTTGTACGGCACCAGGGAAATAAAAGCGACCACAGACCCGCCGACGCTGCGCAGGGCGTAGGGCTTGATGATCCTCTCCAGGTCCGGGTCGGAGACCTTCAGGTTGGAGCAGATGAACTCCATGGGCGCGGTGGAGGTTTTGATGCCGCCTTCCCGGGACCAGCGCCAGAAATTCTTCAGGTCCGGGATCTCCAGCGAAGCGATGTCGGCGCCGGTCTTGCTCATGTAGCCGTAAGCCGCGGGGAGGCCGGCGTTGATAACGCTGCCGGCCAGGGTTCCGCCCGCCCCCAGGCTGAGCAGCGCGCCCGACCGTTTGTCCGCGGCCAGTTCCGCCGTCCGCCTGTTTATGCCGTTGAGGCCCAGCGGTATGGGGATGCTGGTGAAAACCACCTGCCGCTCCTCCAGGGAAACGAAGTGACGCAGTATCAGCGTCGGTTCCCAGAGCGGCTTCTCCTCCAGGTGGGGGAGGCGGACCGCGGTGAACTTTATGCCGGAAGGGGAGGTGCCGGTGAGCAGCTGCGCCGGGCGGCGCTCCACGCTGAAATAGGCCTGCGCTTTTTCCTCCAGCGCCGCGGTGAAGGAGTCCAGCAGGTCCTGCGGCGGGAGCAGGATGGAGTAGCCGCCCTCTATTATTTCCGCCTGGCCGGCGTCGGCGTAGTCGGTGGTGCGGTTGAGCTCGTCGGCGGTCAGGTCCTCGGGGCGGTCCAGCACGAACCGCGCGCCGTTGGTATAAGTGATCTCCGTAGTAGCCCTGTTGAGCTTCATGGCGGGGGTCGAGGTGATGACCTCGGCCATGGCCCAGGCCAGGTCGCTCTTGAGGTCGTATTCGTGGTCTATATAGTAGATGGAGGCGGTACGGCCCTGGGCCGGGGCCGGGAGCGTCCCAATGAGAGCGGCGAGGAGAAGCACGAGGAGCTTCATAGGAGTACAGATTAGCATTTTTGCCCGCGCCTGCCGGCTTTTGGGATGTATATTAAATCGGTATAATGTAAAAAAGGCCCGGGCCCCGGGCCGTACGCCGCAAGGAGACCGAATTTATGAAAGCCCTCGTAAAAAAACACGCTGAGAAAGGCCTGTGGCTGGAGGACGTGCCGGAGCCCGTACACGGCGACAACGACGTCCTGATCAAGATAAAGAAGACCGCCATCTGCGGCACCGACATCCACATCTACCAGTGGGACGACTGGGCCCAGAAGACCATCCCGGTGCCCATGCACGTGGGCCACGAGTTCGTGGGCGAGATCGCCGCCCTCGGCAAGAACGTCAAAGGGCATTTCGTCGGCGAGCGGGTCTCCGGCGAGGGCCACATCGTCTGCGGCCACTGCCGCAACTGCAAGGCCGGCCACCGCCATCTCTGCATCAACACCAAGGGCGTGGGCGTCAACCTGCCCGGCTGCTTTGCCGAATTCCTCTCCATCCCGGCCGAGAACGTCTTCCCGCTGCCCGAGGGCGTTTCCGACGACGAGGCCGCCATCCTGGACCCGCTAGGCAACGCGGTGCACACCGCGCTCTCCTTCGACCTGATAGGCGAGGACGTGCTGATAACCGGCGCGGGCCCGATAGGCATTATGGCCGGCGCCATATCCAACCACGTGGGCGCGCGCCACACGGTGATCACCGACGTCAACGACTACCGCATGGACCTGGCCCGCCGGCTTGGTATAAAGACGGTCGTAGACTCGAGGACGGAAAAACTGCCCGAGGTGATGAAGCGGCTCGGCATGACCGAAGGCTTCGACGTGGGCCTGGAGATGAGCGGCAACGCGCAGGCTTTCAACGACATGATCGCCAACGTGAAGATGGGCGCCAAGCTCGCCCTGCTCGGCATCCTGCCGCCCAACACCACCATCCCGTGGAGCAACGTCATTTTCAAGGCGCTCACGCTCAAGTGCATCTACGGGCGCGAGATCTTCGAGACCTGGTACAAGATGTGCGCCATGCTGACCAGCGGCCTGGACATCAAGCCCGTCATCACGCACCGCTTCGCGGCCAAGGACTTCAAGGAAGGCTTCGAGATCATGTCCTCCGGCAAATCCGGCAAGATCATCCTCGACTGGACTACGATCCGCTAGTTCCCGGTTTGCCGGGACCGCGGGATGCAAAGTCGGTCCAAGCCGGGGCATCCCCCTCAAACCCGGACTGCAGGGAACCGTTGCGCGGTTCCCCCCCGAAGCGGGGCCCCCCTTCCCCAACGGGTTTGTGGGGGATGTCCCGGCCCGGACCTCCGGGCAAACCGCATCTTCGCTATAACTTATGAGATACGACGATAATTTTAAAGAGCTGTGCGCCGCGCTCGAGGGAGCGGGGGCTTTCCTCGTGGTGGAGGACGCGAAGGGGCGCGTGAACGCCATGACCATAGGCTGGGCCCAGCTCGGCGTCATCTGGGGGGAACCCATAATGAGCGTGCTGGTGCGCCCTTCCCGCCACACCTTCGACATGCTCAAGACCGCCACCCATTTCTCCGTCTGCGTGCCGCGTTCCGGCGAACTTAAAAAAGAGCTGGCCTTTTGCGGCACCAAGTCAGGCCGCGAGTACGACAAGCTGCGCGTCTGCGGCTTGAAGCTGAAAGACGGCGCCGTGAAAGGCGTGAAATATCTCGACGGCTGCGCCCTGGTCTACCAGTGCGCTATGTATGGCGCCTCCGGGCTCAGCCGCGAAGCGCTGTCGCCGCAGGCCCTTGCCAAGTATTACCAGCCCGGCGAAGTCCCTCATACGCTCTACTTCGGGAAAATCATAAAGGCGGAACACTTTAAATGAAATTCAGGCAACTTTCCCTGCTGTTCCTGGCGGCCGCCCTCTCCGGGTGCGGCATACTCAAGCAGAAAGCCGCCGAATACCATCTCGGCAAGGCGCGCCGGACTATCGCCTCCTCCAGCCCCGCCCCGGCCGACATTGAGGCCGCTTTCGCCAGCATCGACAAGGCCCTTTCCTACGCGCCGGGTTCCGACCGCGCGGTGGAGCTGCTCGAGGAGCTTTCGGCCGCCGCGGCCAGGAACGGCTACGCCAGGGCGCAGGAGCTGGAGGCCGCCTCTCTTAAAAAAGTCCTGGCCGCCAACCCGGCCAACTGGCACGCCCGGCTGGCCATGATAGATTTTCTCTCCGCGCGCGGAGATACCGGAGGCCTTGAGGCGCAGGCCGCGCAGGCCCAGGGCGTGCCAGGGGAGGCGGCCGCCCGTTACTGCGGCCTGCTGGCCGCGCTCACCGCCCGGTCCTCGGCCCTGCCCTGGCTCGAGTCCGAAGGCTACCTGGCCCTCAACAAATCTCCGGAAGTGCTGTTGGAGAAGGCCGCGGCCTACTCCGCCGCGGCCGCCAGCGTACAGGCCCTGAAGGCCGAAGCGCAGCGCCTGGCCGCCTCCGACCCGTCGCTCAAGAGCTCCGCCCCGCAGGCGCTGAGTTCCGCCGCCGAGGTGGCGTCCGCCGACGCCCTGCGCGACCCGCAGGCGCTCAAAAGAGTCCTGGACTTCAACGCCAGGTCCGCCGCTGAGGAGCCTTTCCGCAAGGCGGTAGAGCTGTCCGTGCAGGGCAACGCCGCCCTGGTGAAGAAAGAGTATTCCAAGGCCCGCGCTTTCTACCAGGGCGCGCTCAACCACTACCCCGGCCTGACCGACGCCCGGCGCCAGCTGGCCGAAACCGATTTCCAGGAAGGGGCTTCGCTGGCCGCCGTCGGCGGCGACCGCAAGACCGCCTCCGGGCTGCTCTACAGGGCCTACGGCGGCGCGCGGGAAGTTATAGAGGCCGGGAGCGGCAGCGTGCTGCCGTTCGTCAAGCCCGAAAAATTTTTGGGAGAAGTTTACGCCCTCAAGGCGGCCGACCTGGCCGCGCTGCGGGCCGTTGAGGGGGGTAGGCTCAGGAATACCACCAAGCTTGAGGCGGAGTTCAAAGCGGCCCTGGACGAGGCCCTGAAGCTCAATCCCGAAGGCCGCCTGGCCGGCGAGCTGCTCGACCGGTATAACCGGGAAGGGTTCTAGGTGGCCGGCCGCCGGGGCCTGGCGGGGCTTTGCGCCCTGCTCCTTCTCCCGGCCGCCGCCGTGGCGCAGCCGGCCATGGAGGTTTCCACCGCTCCTGCCGCGCAGAGCCCCCTCACGCTGAACATTACCAAAGACTCCTATGATTCCAGGGTCGGGCTGGATTATTCCCTGCGCTGGGATTTTTCCGACCTGCTCTCTTTCCGGCCCCGCCTCGGGCTCATTACCGAAGGGGTGAGGGCCATAGTTTCCTGGGATATAACCGAGAATACTCGGCTTAATTATTACGGTCTCAGGACCAACCCCTGGCGGCTGATAATCGCCAGGGAAAAAAAGAGCGCGCCGGCGGCGCCCGGCGGCGGGGGGGTGGTCTCTCCGGCCACGCCGGAATACCGCAAGAGGGTGCGCCTTTCCATCTCCCCTCTGGTGGACGACATCAAGCGCAATTTCGACGAGGGCCTGCGCGACTTCCTGCTGCGCAGCTCGCTCAAAGACCTGTCCCCGGAATGGGAGCGGGCCGGCCAGTCCGGCCGCAAGGCGTTCATGAAGGACGTGCTTTCGCTGGGGATCTGGGATTACGGGGTTCCGGTAGTCAGGGAGACGGGGCAGGGGCTGGACTATATAAGCCGCTGACCCGCGCCGCGCGCAAAAAAAAGAGCCGCCCGAAAGCGGCTCTTCTTTTTTTTAGCGCGGTTCAGACCGACACGGCGCCCCTGCCCTCCGAACCGTCGATGCGGATGTCCAGGGGGGTATCGAAGCGCACGTGGCGGATGTAGGCCGCCTCGCTGACGGGCTTGGTGGCTTTTATCATATCCCAGTTGATGAAGGAGTCCGGCGCGGTCTCGTGCACCGTCAGGTAGCCGAGGCCGAGCGAGGTGACGTTGTGGAAGAAATGCGTGCCGTAGGACGGGTCCACGATGAAATCGCCGTAAGCCGCCTCCACTATGATCCTGGACCCGGAGATGTGGTTCCACTTGACCGGGATGCCCAGCAGCGGGTCGCTGGACCCCCAGCGCCCGGGCCCGATGATGATGTACGGGCGCTCCTCGGCGCGCAGGCGCGCGTTTAGAACGTTGATCTCCTCGGCGATATCGCGGGTCTTGAGCGCGTCGAACTTTTCCGGGATCACGTAGACCAGGTCGCGCACGTCGCGGTGGGCGCCGTTGCCTAGTGCCTGGCGGCTCAGGCAGAGCAGGCTTTCCGGCTTGAGGTCCTTGAGCGAGACCTTCTTTACGGGGCTGCGCGAGACCATCGGCCGCATCTGCAGGATGTTGAAGGCCGCCTTGCCGGATTCGCTGTCGTAGTCGCAGGCGAACTCTATCTCGATGTTGCAGCCCATGGCTTCCTTGCCCAGGGCGGAGATCTCCATCAGGATGTCCGAGAGGGGCAGCTCGCCGTTCTTGAGGATCGGGGCGAAGGTCACCAGGCGCCGGCCGGGGGTGGAGATGCCGTCGTAGACGCGGTCGTTCTCGGCGGAGTAGCTCGATCCGACCAGCTCCAGGGAGCCGTCGGCCTCGGCCTCCTCGATGCCGGCGGTCAGCAGGGCCGGCTCCTCGTCATAGCGCAGGGGCCCGGTGGCGGGGTCCTGGCTGAGGGCCATGAACTTTTTCTGCGAGTTCGCCAGGAAGTCGCCCAGCGTGGAGAACTGGTGCAGGTTCTGCGGGTGGGCGGGGGAGAAGCGCAGCGCGGTGTAGCCCTCCACTATGGTCTTGCCCAGGCCCAGCGCTATGTGCGCTATCGGGTCCTCGGCTTCCAGCGGCGGTACCGGGTAGTAGTTGTAGGACTGCATGACGCCGGAGAAAGCGGGATAGAAGCGCCCGCCGCCATAGGGGCGCCCGACCACCCGCTGTATGACAACGGCCATCTTTTCCTCGTCCGGGATCAAGGGGTTGAGCTTGCGGTAGGCGCAGGCCTCGGCGGAGAAGACCGACGCGTAGATGAACTTTATGGCCCGCTTCAGTTCCTCCAGCCGCACGGCCGGGTCCGGGTGGTTGTTGGGCAGCATGTAAGTCTTGTACACGCCGGCGAAGGGCTGGGTCTTGGAGTCCTCGAGCAGCGAGGAGGAGCGCACCGCCAGCGGCCCTTCCAGTTTCTCGATGACCGCCTCCAGGTCGCGCGCGACATAATCCGGCAGGCGGGCCTTCTCGAAGGCCGCGGCCACCTGCTCGCTCGTATGCCTGTCGCAGGCGACAGAGTCCAGCGCGTTCTGCTCCATGAAGAAATCGAAGACGTCCGAGGCTATCACTATGGTGCTGGGCACGTTCACCGTGACGCCGGGCCAGCGGTTCTCCAGGTCGGTCTTGCTGAGGAGGAAGTCCACGAAGGCGAGCCCGCGGGCCTTGCCGCCTATCGAGCCCGCGCCTATCTTTACCAGGGGCGTGGTGTCGTCGAACTGTTTGCGGTCGAACTTCAGCACGGTGCCCAGCTGGGTCTTATAGATGAACTGGTGCAGCGTCTCGATGAGGTACTTGCGCAGCCCCTCGGGGTTGCCGAACTCGGAGATGCGCTTGGGGCGGATATTGTAGGCCGCCTCGAACTCGGTGCGGGCCAGCAGCCACTTGGAGAAATGGTTGCACCCGGCGTGGTACAGGATGGACTCCACCGGCACCAGTTTGAGCAGTTTAAGCATGGTGTGCAGGTCGGCCGCCCTGGCTATCTCCATGCCGTGGGTGTCGGTGAAGATAAAGTCGCCGAAGCCGAAATAGCGCAGGATGAAGGCGCGCAGCTGCTTGGACAGGTCCGCCGCCGCCTTGTGCACGAAGGCGGCGCCCAGCTCGGCGGCCCGGCCGGCCATGCGGGCGTTGGAGGACTGCAGCAGCACCGGCATGTCGGGTTTGTCGGCTTTGATCTTTCTCGTCAGCTCCAGCCCGGCCTCGCTGTGGCAGGCGCCGCCCATGGGGTACTCTATGTCGCTGATCACGCCGAGCAGGTTGTCCTTGTATTTTTCGTAAAGGGCCCAGGCTTCCTCGTAGGTGCTGCAGAAAAGTATCTTCGGGCGCGCCCGCAGGCGCAGGTTCTTCTTGGCCGGGTTAAGTTCTTCGGCCATTACTATCTGCGTCTGCTTCATAAGTTCGCTGTAGATGAGGGGCAGGTAGGTGGAGTAGAACTTGATGTTGTCCTCCACCAGCAGCACGGCCTGCACGCCCACCTTGGAGTCCTGGTCGCAGTTCCTCTCGTCCTCGATGATGTTGATGATGGCGGAAAAGATGCGGGTGTCGCCGCTCCACAGGCAGATGCCGTCGGCCAGCTCCCTGGCCTCGTCGAGCATGTTCTTGATGTCCTGCACGTTGAAGGAGAGCAGCACCACCGGCAGGTCCGGCCGCCCTGCCTTGAGCCCGCGGAAGAAATCTGCCATGTCGGTCTCGCCCACCTGGATCATGGCTATCACCAGGTCGTAGTTGCCGCGCTTGAGCTTCTCCATGGCCTGCTCCGCGGTGGCCACCCGGGTTATCTTGGGGGTGGCCCGGCCCGTGTCCGTCATCTCGCCGAAAAGGGCCTCGTTGAGCCGGTCGTCGTCCGCCAGCAGGAAGGAGTCGTAGAGGGAAGCCACCATCAGGACGTGCTTGATCCTGTGGGGCATCAGTTTTTCAAAGCCGCCGAACTCTATCTCGAAATCGCTGGGTTTCCTGGTAGTGGGCATGCTGATATTTTACTAAACGCAACGGGGGCCGTGCCCGCCAAACGGCCCGATCCGGGGGTCCCGGCCGGGGTTGTCAAAAGAATTTAATTATGTTTATATATAATCACCGGCTTTAAGAATACGAACAGGAGATCCTTAACCATGGAAAAACCCACAGTAAAACCCAACTGCCCCAACTTCTCTTCCGGCCCCTGCGCCAAGCGCCCCGGCTGGACCGTGGACGCGCTGAAGAACGCCCTGGTGGGCCGCTCCCACCGCTCCAAGGAAGGCAAAGCCCGCCTGCAGGAAGTGTCCGACCGCATGAAGGCCGTGCTCAAACTGCCCGCCGACTACCGCATAGGCGTAGTGGCCGGCTCCGACACCGGCGCTGTGGAACTGGCCATGTGGACCCTGCTCGGGCCCCGGTCCGTGGACATCTTCGGCTGGGAAGCCTTCAGCAAAGGCTGGATCACCGACGCCGTGAAATACCTCAAGCTCAAGAACGTCAACGAGTACAAGGCCGACTTCGGCAAATTGCCCGACCTGTCCAAGGCCAACGCGCAGAACGACATCATCTTCACCTGGAACGGCACCACCTCCGGCGTAAAAGTGCCGGACCTCAACTGGATCCCGAAGAACCATGAAGGCCTCATGATCTGCGACGCCACCTCCGGTGTGTTCGCGATGGACATAGACTTCACCAAGCTCGACGTGGTCACCTTCTCCTGGCAGAAAGTGCTGGGCGGCGAAGCCGCGCACGGCGTCATCATCCTCTCTCCCAAGGCCGTCAAGCGCATGGAAGAGCAGAACGCCAAGATCACCTGGCCCGTGCCCAAGATCTTCCGCCTCGTCGACGAGAAGAAGCTGCTGCCCGGCGAGCTGGAGTACAGCACCATCAACA
>Ga0154402_101_pt2 | contig 150612 bp, 93 predicted proteins | sample RifGroB2_FD_115906 | JGI IMG/M metagenome (GOLD analysis project Ga0154402, IMG submission 115906) | Elusimicrobia bacterium GWB2_63_22 | reverse complement strand
GCATGAAGAGCAAGTTCATGTCCATGGCCTCGCACGACCTGTCCAATTCCCTGATGACGCTGCAGATCAGCTTCGAGATGCTGGCCGCCACCATCAACCCCAACGACGACCAGAAGAAGAAGATGGATTTCATCACCGCCAGCATCACCCAGATCTCCCGCCTGATCGGCGACCTGGTGGACTGGGCCTCCATAGAGCAGGGCAAGTTCCGCCTCGAGAAGAATTACTTCGAGATGGACAAGATGGTGGAGGAGATGCTCGTCGGGCCCAGGGCCCGCGCGATGCAGAAGAACATAGAGATCGCCGCCGAGGTCGGCCCCGGCCTGAAGATGGTCTGCGCGGACCGCCGCCGCATCGGCCAGGTGCTGCTCAACCTCCTGGAGAACGCCATCCGTCATACCCAGCGCGGCGGCAAGATCACTGTTTTCGTCAGCCCCCTGGAGGAGAACGTCTGCGTGTCCGTAAAGGACAACGGCGAGGGCATAGACCCCGAAGTGCTCCCCAAGCTGGGCCAGAGCTTTTACCAGCCGGCCGGCGGCAAGTCGCCGCACGGGCGCCTCGGCCTGGGCCTGAGCATCTCCAAGGAGATAGTCCAGAGCCACGACGGGCGCATCATAGTGGAGAGCGAGGGCGTGGGCAAGGGATCGGCTTTCAAGTTCGTGATCCCCTTCGCCAAAGAGCCGCCGCCCCCGGAAGCCGGCAAGTAACAGCAGAATAGGGACACCGCTAGGCGGTTCGCCGCCCGGCGGTAATGCGGGAAAATCAAGCAGAAGACCAAGGAGCATATTATGGCCGTGGCCAAGAAAAACGTGACAGTACTGATAGCGGACGACCAGACCCTTTTCCGTGAGGGCATAAAGGACCTTCTCGAGGACGAGAAAGGCATAACCGTGGTGGGCGAAGCCTGCAACGGCCCCGAAGCCGTCGCCATGGCCAAGAAGCTCAAGCCCGACGTCATCCTGATGGACATCAAGCTGCCCCAGATGGACGGCGTGAGCGCCACCCGCATCATCCGCAAGGAATGCCCCAACACCAACGTGCTCATCCTCTCTTCCTACGAGGACGAGGCCCACGTGACCGAGGCCATCCAGGCCGGCGCCAACGGCTACCTGTCCAAGATGCTGCCCGCCAGCGAGCTGGTGCACGCGCTCAAGACCTTTACGGCCGAAGGCGTGATGATACCGCAGCCGATCATGGGCAAGCTGATCCAGGGCCTGCGCCAGATGGGCACCCCCGGCTACGACAGCGCCCCCGACAGCCTGACCGCCACCGAAATAAAGGTGATGGCGCTGCTCGGCAAGGGCCAGAGCAACAAGGAGATCGCCGCGGCGCTCAACTGCTCCGTGAAGACGGTGAAGAACCACCTCAACAGCATCTTCCAGAAGCTCGGCGTGAACAACCGCACCGAAGCCGTGGTCAGGGCCATAGAGAAGGGCCTGATCTCGCCGGAAGACGGCCGCTAGAAGCGTCCCTGGCAAAGAACGGCCGGTCCCTCAAAAGGCCGGCCGTTTTGTCGTAATACCCGGGAAAGTTAACAATAAAGTAACATTCATGCTGTATACTTTATAAGCCTTGAAATACGCGGTTTTTGGTGGTATAACATCAGGTAGCGGCTTGCCGCCCGGGAGGGCGGGATATAGATGGATAAAGCGAGCGTAACGGGCCTTAGGGAGCTGCTGCGGCGGGTGTACCGCCGCGGCGAGGCGGCGCTTTATGCGCTGCCCTGCCCTCTCCGCCCCGCCCTGGGGCGGCGCCCCGGCCAGACCACGGTGGAGTACCTGCTGATGCTGGCCGTAGTGGCCGGCATGGCGTCCATCATGGCGGTGCTGTTCCACAAGCGCATCCTGGGCGGCATTTTTACCATGGTGGGGATGATCATAGGCGCGGGGAAGCCCGCGTAGGCGACCGTATGGCTATTTTCGACAAGATCGGCCGACGCCCGGGACAGCTGCTGCTCCCGTCGCTGCTCATTATCCCGTCGCTGCTGCTGTTCGTCTACCTGCTCTTCGAGACCACCAAGATCTCCCGCGAGAAGATCCGCCAGCAGTTTGCCGTGGACTCGGCCGCCTTCATCCAGATGGGCGACTACACCAACCTGCTCAACCGCACCGCCTACGTGAACGGCGCCTTCCCCTACCGCATCTTCAAGGAAGCCTACGAATGCCCGCCGGAAAGCCCGCTGCAGATGGCCGCCGGCTCCGGCGAGACCTGCCCTTTCGACATGCTCTACGCCGCCGGGGCCTTCCCTAAGTACAAGAACGACGTAAAAGGCTCCCAGCCGGCCACGCTCGACGATAAGAAGAAGTGGGAGATAGAGTTCGACAACGCTGCCCGGCCGGAGTTCACGGCCAACCCCACCTCCAAGGTGGACAAGCCGCTGTTCTCCCTGATCACCGAGGACCAGGGCGTGAAGATCATGCTTGAGTGGGGCACGGCCATCGGCTATTACAAGTTCTACGCGCAGGTCTACAGCCTGCTCGGCTCGGTGGAAGAGTCCCAGTACACCGTGTTCGACCGCCTCACCGAGAGCTTTAATTTCTTCCGCAAGTCCTACTACCTCAACGCCAATACCTCAGACTGCGTCAGCAACCCGCAGACCTGCGGCAACGACGGGCTCTACAGCACCGGCGGCTTCTACGGCAACAAGCTGACCCGGGGCAACAACTTCTTCATGCATTACACGCAGAAGATCCTGTTCTACGCCAAGGTGTTCACCGGGGCCAGCCTGCCGCCGTACTACCTGGGCAAGACCAATCCCCCGATGGACATGACCACCATGTCCCCCGAAGGCCTGTTCCAGCTGGCCACCATCACCGACTCCGCGCTGGACAAGCTGGGCACCGGCCTCGACGTGTACCAGGGCTGGGACGCCCCCAACAACTATTTCAACATCAACTTCAACGTCATCGCCAAGTGCAAGGAGACGGGCCGGCCCTGCGTGCACGCGCTGGTCACCACCCAGTGCCCGCAGCTCTCCTCCGGCAACAACTGCGTGTGGCCCAACCCCACGCCCAAGTACCAGACGAGGCTGTACCCTTGATATGAGGACCGCCCTGAAGACCATAGCCGGGCGCTGCCGGCGCGCCGCCTCCCACCTGCGCGCGGGCCGCTCCGGCCAGGCCATGACCGAGGTGGTGCTGCTGTTCCCCATCTTCCTGATGATCGTGTTCATCACGGCCAAGATCTTCGCGCTGCTGGTGCTGGTGCAGAAAATGGAGATCGCCTCCTACTACGCCGCCCGGCGCTGGCAGCTGGAGTCGCACCTCAACGCCGACTACGCCGGCTGGGACGACGGCACGCTGAAAAAGGACATAGAGAAGAACGTGCGCGGCTATATCGGTTTCGAAACCCCCGCGGTGACCAAGTTCCTCAACCTCAAGGACCTCAAGCTCGACGTGGTGCGCACCCAGGTCTGGAACGTGATCACCATTACCGTCATCACCAGCCCCGCCGGGGTAAAGATGCTGTGCAAGTACTCCAAGCAGGCCGTCTGCACCTTCCCCTACGGCCAGGCCTGCCTGGACGGCCACGACTACCTTTGCAAGGGCGGCAAGCAGCTGGAAGTCATAAAGTACGTGCCTAACCGCGACCGCCCCATAAATTTCGTGCTGCCGGGCCTCAAGTAAACTATGTTCTGGTTCAAAATACGACTCTTCCTGCAGAACCACTGGCTGGGCCTCTCCATAGGCCTGCTGGCCGTGGTGGCGGTGCTGTTCCCGGTCTGGTACCTGGCCGGCGTGGAGGAGAACACCCGCCGCTACATCATCAGCATGAACGTGGCCAGCATGCCGTGGATGGTGCTCAACACCATCATCTTCGTCGGTTTCCTGTACCTGATGCAGTCGGGCGGCTTCAGCGCCCTGAAAAAGACCAAAATAGACGCCCGTGCCGTCAATATCAAGTTCTCGGACGTGGTGGGCCTGACCGAGGCCAAGCGCGAGGCCTGGGAGGTGGTGCAGCTCATCAAGGACCGCACCCGGGTGAAGGCCATAGGCGGCAAGATCCTCAAGGGCGTGCTGCTGGTGGGCCCGCCCGGCTGCGGCAAGACCATGCTGGCCAAGGCCGTGGCCACCGAGGCGGGCGTGCCGTTCATCTCCATCTCCGGCTCGGAGTTCGTGGAGGTGTTCGTGGGCGTGGGGGCCAGCCGCGTGCGCAAGCTGTTCAAGCAGGCCAAAGATTACGCCCAGGCGCACGGCTCCTGCATTATTTTCATCGACGAGATCGAAGTTATCGGCCGCAAGCGCGTGCTCTACGACGCTTTCGGCGGCGGCTCCGAGACCAACAGCACGCAGAACCAGCTGCTGGTGGAGATGGACGGCCTGGAGTCAGGCGCCAACGTGGTGGTGTTCGCCGCCACCAACGCCCTGGAGGATATCCTCGACGACGCGCTGCTGCGGCCCGGGCGCTTTGACCGCAAGATCTTTGTGGGCAGGCCCAACCTGGACGAGCGGGAGGCCCTGTTCGCCTACTACCTTGGCAAGGTGAAGTACGACCCCGAGCTGGAGGTCGCCCGCCTGGCCCGCAAGGCCGTGCACAAGACCCCCGCCGAGATAGAGAACGTGGTGAAGGAGGCCGCGCTGATAGCGGCCCGCAGCGGGCGCGACCGGGTGACCTACAAGGATTTCAGCGAGGCCATAGAGCGGGTGGAGCTGGGCGTGGCGCACCGCCTGAGCCTGAACCCGCGCGAGAAGGAGATGACCGCCTTCCACGAGGCGGGCCACCTGCTGGCGCTGTACCTGACCCACCCCACCAGCGACGTTTTCAAGGTTTCCATCCTCAACCGGGGCGGGTCCCTGGGCGTGGTGCACTCTACCCCGACCGAGGAGATCTACGCCGCCGACCGGGATACCCTGCTGGCCCATATCCGCACGGCCCTGGGCGGCTACGCGGCCGAGAAGATAAAGTACGGCGTCACCACCGAGGGCGTCCGGTCCGATTTTGCCAAGGCCACCACCCTGGCGCACGACATGGTGTGGCGTCTCGGCATGGGCAAAAGCGGCTTTATAGGGGATTTTACCGTGATCCCGCAGCACGAGCGCTCCGGGGACATGAGCGACGCGCTAAACCGCGAGACCCAGGAGATCATAAAAGAGCAGTACGCCGCGGTGGACGCCCTGTTGAAGGAGAATTGGCAGGTGGTGGAGCGCTTCGTCAAGGAACTGCTGGCAAGGGAGGAGCTGGACTACGACGAGATCGCCCTGGTCTTCTCCGAATACGGCAAGCCGCCCCGGCCGCTGAAGCGCGAGGGCGGGGCCTGAGCCCGGTAGCGGCCGCCCCGGAAGTGACTTCAGTTACCTGTCCTTTCTGGGTCTTGAAAAAATGGATTTCCTCTGCTATAACATTTAGGTGAATAAAGGCCTAGGAGATGACCCGGACGGGTCAGTCCCCGGACCTTATGTTTTTTTGTTCCAAGACAGGCGGGAGGATATATGGCTCCTGAAGATAAAAACGACGAAACCCTGAAGAATAAAGGCAAACCCGCCAGGTGGGGGCTGACCCTGCTGCTGCTGCTGTTCTTCCTTGCCGGCGGCGGTTTTTACGCGCTCAACTCCATGAAGGACGCCGCGCATAAACTGGCCTCCGACGCCAACCAGGGCGAACTTACAGACGATAGCCTTTACAGCGCGGCGGGCCGCCAGGCCGGGGCGGCCGAAACGGTTTTCAGCGCGGAAGAGGCTGCCGCGGCGCCGCAGAAGGGCGCCGGTTCGGCCCTGAACCCGGAACTCAAGCCCGGCTGGGTGAAAGAGATGGTCGCCTCCCGTTCCGCCTCCGGCGGGGGGAGCGGCTCGCAGGCCGGCGGCTCGCCGGAGCAGGACGAGCGGGCCGAGCAGGGGGGCGCGGGGCGCGCTTCTTCCGCTCCGCAGGATAACGACGGCGCCATGGGCGCCAGGCTGCAGGCCAAGGCCGGGTTCAAGCCTTCGGCGCCCGCCGCCAACAAGACTTCGGCCCCGGCGGCGCCCATGCAGTTCAGCGGCGCCGAGATAGGCAAAGCCTCCGTTCAGAAAGAGACCAGGGCCGCCACTCCCAAAAAATCCGGCGGCGGGGGGGTTATGGACGCCCTGAAGGGCGCCTTCCGCGCCACCCTCTACGGGGCGCGCATCGCCTCCCAGGACTCGGCCAAGAGCTGGGTAGCCCGGGCTTTCGACGCCAACGCGGAAGCCACTACGGCCATCGAGTACGAAGACAAGATGAAGGCCAAGCTGGACGTGGTAAACCCCAATTCCATTCCCAAGTTCCTGCGCGAGCAGGACATCAGCGCGGCCGAGGCCAAGACCCTCACCGCGGCCAAGGTGGGCAAGCCCGAAGGGGACTTGGACGGCACCAAGGCGGCCCTGAAAGAGGACAAGGAATTCCAGAAGAATAACATGGGCAAGGACGTGACCGACGGCGTGCTCAACGGGCTGTTCTCCGGGGTGGCCAAATCCGGGTCGGACGACGGCGAGGACTACGTGGCCCCGGACGACGTGAACAACCTGAACGGCGGCGGCACTTCGCCCGCCGGGCTGATGAGCCTCTACCAGACGGACGAGTACGGCAACACCATGGTGCCCTGCGGCGACGGCCTGACCTGCATCTTCGGCCAGGACGGCGGCATACTGGGCTGCGAAGATCCCAATGCCGGCATGTGCCTGATGGCGGGGGCGTCGGACCAGTGCTCGGCGGATATGACCCTGGGCGATTTTACCAGCGGCGGCATGTAGCCGCTGACGCAACGGAGGAAGGATGTACCGACTTTTACTGGCAACACTGATCCTGGCGGCGGGCTGCTCCCGCAACAAAGCGGACCCAGAAGAACTTACGCAGATATTCCTCAGGCACAGCTATGCCGCGGCCGAGCCGGCCGCGGTGGAGCAGGCCTTTGACGGCGGGAAAGAAGAGCTGGCCCTGCTGGACGCCCGCGCCGCGGTGATAGCCCCCGGGCGCCGGGTGATGCGCGATTATCCTGTGCGGACCAGGTCCGGCGCCGGGCTGGTGCTCTGGCGCACCAGCGAGGGTTTCCTGGCGGTAAAGGTTTTCCGCGGTTCGCCCGCCGAGTCGGCCGGCCTGAAGGACGGCGACCTGGTGGTAAAGATAGACGGGCATACCGCGGCCGACGCGCCGCCCGCCGCCGTTATAGACGCTCTTTCGGGTGAAAAAGGCGGCGGGTTTTCCTACGACGCGGAGACCCGGGAGGGCCGGGCCCTCTCCGGCACGCTGATCCGCAATTTCGGGGCCGTGCCGCTGGTCTGGGGCTTCATGGTGCCCGGCACCCGCACCGCCTACCTGCGGCTCATCTCCTTTTCCGCGGGCACGCCGGCCCAGGTCAGGAAGGAACTGGGCGCGCTGGTCAAGGCCGGCGCCAGAAGCGCGGTCATAGACCTGCGGCACAACTACGGCGGCTCGCTGGAGACGCTGGAGGAGACGCTGGGCCTGTTCGCGGCCCGGCCCGGGCCGGTGTTCCGGGCCGTCTCCAGGCACCAGGGCTATTCCAGGGATTTCTCCGCCCCGTCGGCCGGGCCTTTCGCCGGCCTTAAGCTGACCCTGCTCACCGATTCCGGCACCGTCTCGCGGGCCGAGGTCTTTGCGGCCTCCCTCAGGGAGGCCGGCCGGGCCGTTATCGCCGGGGGCAAGACCCCCGGGGACGTGTCGGTCACCAAGACTTTCCGCCTGTCCCGCGGCGGCGCCCTGCGCATGACGGTGGCGCGCCTGGTAACCCCGGCCGGCCTGGACCTGGAGGGCAAGGGCCTGGTCCCCGACCTGCCGGTCAAGGACCCTATCGACGGGGAATACGCTTATTCCACCGATTTCCCGCCCGCCCTCGCCGGGGCGGACCCTGTGCTGGCCGCCGCCCTGAAATAGGCGCGGCCGGTGTTGACTTGTCAATGTTTGACCCCTTGACAATGACGCTATTTCTGCTATAATATGATTGCAGCGCGGTGTAGTTGCGGTGCGGTTGTCGTATCGGTGCGGTTCAGCGCGGTGGCAGTGCGGCGTAGTCGCAGTGCGGTGCGGTTGCGGTGTCCCGCCCTTTTGGCTAGGTACAGTGCAGTTGCGGTGCGGTCGTTGAAGCGGTGCAGTGGCGGTCGCAGACAGACGCGGTGTGGAGTGTGCAGTGCGCGGTGTGTGTCCCAAAAGGGCGGGACGTTTACTCAGAGCAGTATCCGATAATAGCAAAGCCGGCTAAAGCCGGCGGCGCAAAGCTGTGACCCGCTAACTACGCGGGAGTCAGGCTGCCGAAGATGAAATAGTCACGACCATTTATTGGCCGTTTTGGCTGTCTTCGGGGTATTAGCCCAGACCGGGTTAAGGCGAAGAGAGCTGAAGCGGCCTTTTTTTTGCCGTAAACCAGGGAGGAGTCATGCGCGCCTTTTTAGCGGCGTCCAGGCAAGGCTGCCTTGCTTCGGCCCGGGAATTTAACTTTTCCGGACCAATCTTTATGTATTATAATTGTGTACGTCAGCGCCTTGCCCCGGCGAAAAGCCGGCGCGGCGGGGCAGGCCGGTTCTTATCATGAAACAACTGCTTTTTATAATATTCGTGTCCGCTTTCATCTCTGCCGCGCCTTGCGCGGCCCAGACCGCCGCCGTGCCGATCAGCGACGCGGCCGGCGCGCGCTCCGCGCTCTCCAGCGCCGCCGCCAAGGACAGGCTGCAGGCTATAAGTTACCTGGCCATGGCGCGGGATTTTGAAACCCTCGCCGGCCATTTTGCTTCCGAAAAAGACGCCTACCTCCGGGTGCAGATAGTGGAGGCCCTGGATGTGGCCGGCTCTACCTGGGCTTATGCCTGCGCCGGGCTGGCCGCCGCCGACGGCAACCAGGCTGTGCGGCAGGCGGCCGCGGGCGCCATAGCCCAGCGGACCGGCGCGGCCGAGGCCAATAAGCAGCTCGGCGCTCTCGCTGCGGACCCTTCTGAAAACGTGCGCGCGGCGGTGGTGAACGCCATGCAGCAGCACCCCGGCGCCGCCGCCGCGGCCATCGTGGGCGGTGTGCTGGCGGATAAGGCGGCGACGCCGATGCTGCGCCGGGAAGCCGCCGCCTCCCTCGCCAGGATGAAGAACAAGGAAGCCGACGCGGAACTTTTAAAGCATGCCGCCGATCCTGATAAAGAGATCAGGGCCTCGGTTTCTTCCAGGACACCGGCCAAGCCGAAACCCGCCAAAACTAAAAAGAAGCCCGCCGCGAAGAGATGAAACGTATCGCGGCCTCGGCCAGACTGCTGGACCGCTACGCGGGCCAGGCCCTCTGCGCCCTGCTGTACGCCTTCGGGCGCGGCGGCAGGCCGCTGCCAACCGCCCCCCGCAGGCTGCTGGTGCTGAAATTCTGGGAGGGCGGCCTGATAGCCATGGGGGCGCCCTGGTACAGGGCCCTCAGGCGGCGCTATCCAGGGGCCGAAATACATTTCCTTACGCTGGACCTGAACGCGCAGATCTGCGGGATGCTCGGCGTCGCGGATAAAATAATCCCCCTGCGGGCAAGCCTGGGGCTGGCGGTGTTCTTCAGGGACCTGCTGGCCGTGCTGCCGGGCCTGCGTGCCGCCCGTTACGACCTGCTGCTGGACCTGGAGTTCCTGAGCCGGTTCTCGTCCATACTCTCCTCGCTGGTGGCTCCAGCCTGCTCGGCGGGCTTCCGGGCCGCCGGGACCTTCCGCGGCCGGCCGCATGACATAACGGCGGAGTTCTCCCCGCAGGCGCACATGACCGCCAATTATTCGGCCCTGTTCTCCGCCGTTGGCGCGCAGGTCTCGGAAGAGGACCGCCGTCCGCTGGAAGCTTCCGCGGCAGGCGCGGAGGCCGCCGGCGCCGGGCCGTTCATCGTCTTTAATTTCGACCGCAAGGACATAATGCCCGAGCGGGCCTGGCCAAGGCAGCACTACGAGGCGGTGCTGGCGGCGGTACTCGCCGCCGGCCGCTACAGGGCCGTAGTCATAAGCCAGCGGCGCGTGGAGTTGCCGGCGTCGCCCGGCCTGGTGAACCTTTCCGGCCGGCTGGACTACCGGGGCCTGGCGGGGTTGTTCGCAAAGGCCGCGCTGTTCGTCACGCATGACAGCGGCCCGCTGCACATAGCGGCGGCCATGGGCTGTCCCACTGTTTCTATCTTCGGGCCGGAGACGCCGGCCGGCTACGCCCCGCTCGGGGCTGGGCACAGGGCGCTGTACCTGGGCCTGCCCTGCAGTCCCTGCATAGACGCGCTGAAGGGCAAGGAGCTTAATTGCGTGCGGCGCGGCAACGATTGCGTCACCGGGATAACGCCTGACATGGTGCTGCGGGCCATGGAAGAGCAGCTTGCCAAAAAATGAAACTCGCCCTGGTCTTCAACCCCTTTTCCTATAAGGCGCACGAGGAGAACCTCCGCGCGGTGCAGCGCTATTTCGGCCTGTTCCCGCCGCTGTCCATGAGCTGGGTGGCCGCTATCGCCCGGGCCGCAGGCCACGAGGTCATCCTGATAGACGCCCGCACGCTGCGCCTGACCATGCCGGAGGTGGCGGCGGCCCTTAAAAAATTCAGGCCCGACGTGATAGGCGCGATGATGACCACCTACATGTTCCCGGAAACGCTCGCCTGGCTGCGCTACCTGCGGGGCGACCTGCACGCCGCCGGCATAAAATGCCGCGTGCTCGTGGGCGGCTATAACCTGCGGGTCTATCCTAAAGAATCCATCAGCCACCCGGAGATAGATTTCGGCTGCGTGGAGCACGCCTACTATACCGTGCCGGCCCTGCTGGCCGCCCTGGAAAGGGGGGAGACGGACCTCTCCGGCGTGCCCGGCCTGGCCTGGAAGCGCGGCGCCGAGATAGTGGTGAACCCGCACCCGCAGAAAATAAATTTCGACCTCTTTCCCAACCCGGCCCGCGACCTGCTGCCCAACGACCTGTACGCCGAGTTCCCCACGCGCCGCAAGAACTTCACGGCGATGGTGACCTCGCTGGGCTGCCCGTTCAAATGCTCCTTCTGCGAGGCCGGCGGCTGTGAATACAACCCGCGCTCCCCGGCCACCGTGGTGGCCGAGATGAAGGAGTGCGTGGAGCAGCACGGCGTGCGCGAGATAGACATCTTCGACTACGAGTTCACCGGCGCCCGCCAGCGCGTGCTGGATATCTGCGCCGGCATAAAAAAAGAAAAACTCGATATTCACTGGGCCTGCCGCTCGCGCGTGGACACCGCGGACCCCGAGCTGATGAAGGAAATGTATTCCGCCGGCTGCCGCCGCATCTACTGGGGCATAGAGAGCGGCTCCCAGGCCGTGCTGGATTCCCTGCAGAAAGGCATAAAACTGGAGCAGGTCATGGAGACCATGAAGGCCTCCCGCCGGGCCGGGCTGGAGAACCTCGGGTTCTTCCTGGTGGGCGTGCAGGGAGAGACGCGCGAGAGCGTGCGCCAGACCGTGGCTTTCGCCAAGAAACTGGACCTGGAGTATGTGCAGTTCTCGAAGCTGCTGGCCAAGCCGCTCACCCCGCTCTGGCGCGAGCTGGTGGCCGCCACCGGCAAGGACTACTGGCGGGACTGGGTGCTGGGCACGGAGACCGACCGGGAGCTGCCCCGCCCCTGGCTTAAAACCCTTACCAACGCTGAGGTCAACGAGCTGGCGCACTGGGCCTATGTAAGCTACCACTCGCGCCCGCTCTTCCTGCTGCGCCACGCGCTGCGCTGCCGTTCTTTCTCGGAGTTCTTGCGCAAGACGCTGGCCTTCCTGGCTATGCTGTTCTCCAAGGGGAGCGGCCGCTTCCTGGCCTACCCGGAAAATATTTTCAAGGTGGTGCTGCGCCGCCTTAAGTGGAAGGCCGGCAATGGCTGAACTGGTCTTCCTGTATAAAGGGCGCTACTGGGTGCGCGAGGCGCGCACCCTGGAGACGCTGTCGGCCATGGCCAGGGCGGCCGGCCATGGGACCGCCCTGGTCTATGACCGGGACCTTTTCGGGGTGTCCGACAACGTAGTCAGCCTTCCCTGGCTCAACCGCCTGCTGTTTGGCCCCGCGGGAGCCGCCCAAAAAGCCGCCGCCGCCGGTGCCGCCTGGGTAGTCCTGCTGGAAAACCTGAATAATAAGCAGTGGATAGCCGACAGCCTGGCCGCGCTGGCCGCCACCGGGCATAAAGGCGGGACGGCGGTGCTGGCCTGCTCCGGCAGCGCCGGGGCTTCGGTCAACCTCTACGGCGAGCCGGAGCTGGTGTTCGCGGATTTTTTAAAGGCCCTGCCGGGCCGCGTTCCGGCGGAGATAAGGACAGACGGGCTGGCCGACCTTGAAACCCTGCCGCTGCCGGACCTGGGACTTTTCTCCCGGTACGAGGATTTCAGCCTGAGCTATATGGCCTACGCCGGCAAGGGCTGTTCCGGGGCCTGCTCCTACTGCGAAGAGCCGTTCTACCGCAAGGCCTATGGCGCCGGCTACGCCCGCCAGCGCAGCCCGGCGCGGGTCATCTCCGAGCTCAGGGCCGTTAAAGAGAGTTTCGGTACGGCCGAGATCACCTTCAAGGATTCCGTCTTCACGGCCGACAGGGCCTGGCTTAAAGATTTCCTGGCCCTCTACAGGCGGGAGATCGGCCTGCCTTTCAAGTGCTTCGGCCGCGCCGACGCCTTTGACCCGGAGACGGCGGCCCTGCTTAAGGCTTCCGGCTGCTACTGCGTGGAATTCGGCCTGCAGACGTTCAACGGGGAACTGCGCTCCCGGGTGCTTAAGCGTCCCGAAAGCCTGGAGGCCGTGGCCCTGGCCTTCGCCGCCTGCGATACCGCCGGCCTGGCCTATGACGCCGACTATATTTTCGGCCTGCCTGGAGAGACCGAGGCCGATCACCTGGCCGCGGCGCTTAAATTTTCCAGTATGAAACGGCTTAACCGCATAAAATGCCACAACCTGGTGTATTATAAGGGTTTCGGTATCACCGATTACGCCCTGAAAGAAGGATGGGTGGACGAGGCCGCGCTGTCTCGCGGGGACTTCTTCAGCGGCGACCGCGCCGCTCCGGCCATGCGGGCCGCGAACTCCGCTTTCCGGAAATTGTTCAAGCTTTACGGCCTGCTGGGGAACGTCGGACTGCGCGCCGCGGCGGCCTCCGGGCTCTGGCGCCTGTTCCGTTTTGTGCCCGGCTTTATAGTGAAGCCGCTGGAACTGCTCTCCGGCCTGCTCAAGGGCGACCGCCGTTTCCTGGTTTACTTTAAGATCTACCCGCGCCGCGTCCTCGGTGCTTTGATAAAATAGGGCGGCAGGGCGCGGGGGCGTGCGGGGCGGGCGTGCTATTTAATACAATTCATTTCTAAAACGACAATATGCGAAACCGGCTAATAATACTGGCGTTCATCTCCGCCCTGCTGTATCTGCCTTCTGTCTTCGGCGGGTTCATGTGGGACGACGAGGAAATAATACTGGGCGATCCGGTGATACAGAGCGTTTCCGGTCCTGCCGCGGTCTTTTCGCCTGAATACTGGCTGCGGGACTTCCCCGGAGCCGAACGGCGTTACCGGCCGGTCAGGGCCCTGCTGTTGACCCTTGAGTGGAAGGCTTTCGGGAAAAACCCCGCGGGCTATCACGCCGTGAACCTGCTTCTCAACACCGCCGCGGCGCTGCTGGCTTTCTGGCTGTGCCTGCTGCTGCTTAAGGACCCGGCGGCGGCGCTGGCGGCCGCGCTCCTGTTCTCCCTGCACCCGGTACACGTGGAGTCGGTGGCCTGGATAAAAAACCTGAGCGATATCCTGATGTTCATCTTCTCGGCCCTGGCGGCCTGCCTTTTCATCAAGGCGGAGGACTCCGGGCGCAGGGCTGCCTGGCTGCCGGCCCTGCTTTTCATCCCGGCCCTGCTCTCCAAGGAGAACGCGGTGGTGCTGCCGGCCCTGCTCTCCGGCTGGCTGGTGCTGCTGAAGGGCGAGCGCCCGCTTTCCGCTCTGAAAAAGACCCTGCCGATGTGGATAGCGGCCGTGGTATTCCTGGCTTTCACCGTGCTGGCGCTGCGCAGGGGCGGGGTGGACGCCGCTTTCGACCCGCTGCATTCGCTGAAGGCCTTCGCCCAGTATTCCCGGCTGCTCTTCCTGCCTTTCGATCTGAGCGCGGAGAGGACCGTGGTGACGCTGCTCGACGCGGCCGGGCCGGCCCTGCTGCTGCTGCTGGGCTGGCTGTTCCTGCGCCGCGGGGATAGGGCCGGGCTTTTTGCGCTGGCCTGGATGGTGATAAGCCTGGTGCCCTTCCTGGATAACAGGCTGCTGAGCGGGCGGCCCATAGCCGAGCAGCGGCTCTACACCGCGGCTCTGGGTTTCGGCCTGGCTGCCGGGGCGCTTTACCGGGGCGCGCAGGCCTGGCGCAGGTATCCGTTCTATCTCCTGATGGCGGTTTTCGCCGGCTTCTCCTTCGCGCGCAATTTCGACTGGCTGGACCCGGTGCGGTTGTGGGAGAAAGCCGCGCGCTCTTCCCCGCTCTCGGCGCGCGCGCACAGTAACCTGGGCCTGGCCTATGAAAGGGCGGGGCGTTATAACGAGGCCGCCGGCGCGTATTCCGTTTCGGCCGCGCTTGACCCGGCCGAAGAGAAGCCCGTGCTCAACCTGGCGGCCCTGTTCTACACGGTAGGCCGCTCCACCGAGGCGGCGGCCGTGTACGGGGAGGCCTATGCCAGGCATCCCGAGAGCCGGGAGGCTGCCCTCGGCCTGGCCAGGCTGAGGGCCGAGGCGGGTGAGGGGGAGGCCGCCGAAGAGCTGCTGCTGGGCCTTCTTAAAAAGGAGCCCGCCGACCCCGACGTCCTCAATTCGCTGGGCGCCGTGTACGCCATGAGCGGCAGGCCGGACGAGGCCGGGCGCGCGCTGGAGGCCGCCGCGGCGGCCAGCCCCGGCCACGCGGGCGCCCTCTACAACCTGGCCATGCTGCGCTACGCGCAGGGGCGCGCTCCTGAGGCCGCCGCCGCCTATGAGCGGCTTATCGCGGTTGAACCGGGCCACGCCGACGCCCTCAATAACCTGGCCATCTTGAAAGATATGGGGGGCGACGAGGCCGCCGCCATCGAGCTTTTTAAAAGGGCGGCCGCCGTGCCGGGCTTCTACCAGGCCGCCTACAACCTGGGCGGGATCTATTACCGGAAAGAGATGTACGTGGAGGCCCTGTCCGAATACACCAGGGTGCTGGCCAGGAACCCCGCGCACCGGGGAGCGGCGGCCAAGGCTTCCGAGATAAGGAAAAAACTGGGTGAAAACGCTAAAAAATAAGCTCGGCGCCGCCGCGCTGGTGTTCCTTGCCGCCTTCCTGGCGCACGCGAACTCCATAACGCCCTCTTTTCACTGGGAGGACGAGACCATTGTCAGTGAGAACGTGCATATACGCACGTTGAAGAATATCCCGCACTTTTTCAGGCCGGGCTACGTGAATGTTTACGAGTCCGGCCAGGGCAACCGCTACCGGCCGCTGCGTACCGTTACGCTGGCCCTTGACTACGCGTTCTGGAAGAGCGACCCCAGGGGTTACCACCTGACCAACGTGCTGCTGCACGCGGCCGTCGCCGCGCTGGTGTGGCTGCTCTGCCTTCTTGTTTCCGGGTCGCCCTTCGCGGCGCTGGCCGCGGGCCTTCTTTTCGCCCTGCATCCTGTGCACGTGGAGTCCATCGCCTGGGTGAAGAATCGGTCGGATATCCTCTGTTCCCTCTTTTATCTCTCGGCCCTTTCGGCTTTCGCGGCTTTCCTGGGCGCCAGGTCCAGGGCGGTCTACGCCCTTTCCCTGCTGCTGCTCCCGTTCGCCTTCCTGGCCAAGGAAATGGCGCTTACTTTCCCTTTCGCCGCGGCCCTCCTGCTCCTTTTTGTCAATAAGAGGGAGGGGGAGCGCCTGGCGCGGGGCTGGCAATGGCTGGTCCCGTATTTCGCCCTCCTGGCCGGCTACCTGCTTTTCAGGGAAAAGGCCATGATCGGCGGGGCGGACTACCCCGGCGGCCCGGCCGCGCACCTGCTATTCATCCTTAATACCGCGGGGGAATACCTGCGGATACTGGTCTGGCCGGCTTTCCTGTCCATAGAGCGCCAGGTGCCAACGGGCGCGGGCGCCGCCCTGGCGGCCCTCGCCGCCGCCGCGGCCGTGCCGGCTTTGTACCGCTTGCGCGGGCGGGAAGGCGCTTTCTGGCTGCTGCTCTTTTTCTTTCTCTGCGTGCCGGTGCTCAATCTGGAATACATCCCCGGCCGCCCGCTGGCCGAGCAGCGTATGTACCTGCCTTCCGCGGCTTTCTGCGCGTTCGCCGCCTGGGCGCTGGCCGCGGCCAGGGAGAAAGGCGGGCGGGCCGCCCTGGCCGCCGGCGCGCTGCTGGCGGTGATGGCGTTAGCGCTGGGGGCGCGTTCCGTAATGCGCAACCGTGATTGGGCCAGCGAGGCCCTGTTGTGGGAGAAAACCGCGGCCGCGAGCCCCACGCCCAGGGTGTATAATAACCTGGCGGTGGTCCTTTCGGCCCAGAAGCGCCATACTGAGGCTTACGAGAACGCCCTGGAAGCCATAAAACTGGACCCTTCCTACGTGGATGCCTATAATACCCTCGGGGCCGTCTGTTATGACCTGGGGCTTTATGACAGGAGCATCGGCTACTTTGAGAAAGCGCTGTTCTATTCGGACGGCAAGGCTTACAAGTCCCTGATCAACCTTGCCGCGCTGTATGCCCTGAAAGGGCGCCGGGACGAGGCGCTGGCCGCCTACCGCGAGGCTCTGCGCATGGCGCCGTGGGTGGACGCCGCGCATTACAACCTGGGCCTGCTGCTGGCGTCGCTGGGGCGCGGGGACGAGGCCCTGGCGCATTTCCGCGAGGCCGCCGCCCTTAACCCGTACAACGCCAGGACGCTGCGCATGACCGCAAGGCTGCTGTCCGGGCGCGGCGACGTGGGCGGGGCCGGGCAGGCCTACCGCGCCCTGCTCAGGCTGGAGCCGGCGGATATGGAGGCTGCCGCTTACCTGGCCAAGGTTGACAAGTCAACCCCTGCTGGGCCTTGACAAACGGCTTTCTTCTGCTATAATATAGACGCAGAAGGTACCGTGTGAAGTACCGATAATAGCAAAGCCGGCCAAAGCCGGCGGCGCAAAGCTGTGACCCGTTATGTTGCCGGGCGTCAGGCTGCCGAATACGATATGGAAAAGCGGTTTTTCCGCGTTTATCCGTTATATGTGGCCGTTGCGGCTTGCGCCGTTGCGGCTTTTTTGTTTGTTTTCAAAGAAATATCCCCCTGCAACCTTTTCGTAACATTAATTATTTATTATAATATCATGGCACTGAACTACCCGACCGAGGAAAATAAATTCCCCGCCGGGTCGTTCTTTGCCGTTTGGAAAACAGAATGGCGCTGAAAGGTAAAGAGAAAACGGTAAGACTTGCGACCCGGCTGGCCCGGGCCGCGGCGCTGCCGTTTTTATTCCTGGCCGCCCTGCTGCCGGCGGGGGAAGCCGCCGCCGCCGACTACGAGTGGGGCGTCAACTACGCCATGTACGAACTGCACGGGCGCAACTGGAACTCGCGGCTGGCCAATGCCACCATCGCTTTCCGCTTCACGGCCCGCTATAGCGGCACCATAGACCAGATTGCCATGCTGATTGGCCGCGGCCCCACCTCCAACCAGTCCATGTACATGGGCATCGCCGAAAGCCTCGGCGCCAGCGCCGCGGCCCAGACCTGGCTGGCCAATGCCAGCGTCAACCAGGTAGGCGCCATTTCCGGCTACGCCTATTGGCAGGTGCAGGCCACCAGCGCCACGCCGGTGAACGCCGGCCAGGACTATTACCTGCTGATGCGGGCTAACGCCCTCACCAGCGGCGGCACGTTCCGGATGGGTACGATTTTCGGCCATTCCAACGCCAACACCGTGGACGGGGGCCTGAACCTGATCTATCCCGACGGGGTCCCCGACAATAACCTGCAGGTCTACTATTCCAAGAGCAACATCGAGCCCTACGCCTTTATCTCCGGCGCCATGCCCACCTTTGTGCTGCGCTACGATTCCGGCGCCAATTACCAGGGCCAGCCCTACGGCGCCCTGACCACGTCCTGGAACGAGGGCCTGACCAGCGCCGAGGGCGGTATAAGCGCGACTACCCCCAACACGCTGCAAAATACGCTGGACCAGGGCAATATCTACGGCACCCGCGGCGTGGGCTATTATTTCACGGCCGACGCCAACACCAGGAATATCGTCAAGTTGAAATCTTTCCTCCAGAAAGTGGGCACCCCGGCGGACGCCCTCTATGTGCGCGTTATCAGGGCCGCGCCACCGTATGCCGTGGCCCTGGACACCACGGTCTATTCCACCGCCGGGGGCCTGGCCGCCACCTGGGGCTGGCAGCCCGCCGACGGCGCCGATTTCCCCGGCGGTACGCTCACGCCAGGCAACGCCTATTACGTCTATTTCTTCTCCCCCGGCAGCTTTAACGGCAACCATTACCGTTTCGCGCTGATGGACACCAATGACTATTCCGGCAATACGGCGGCCGGCGCCAACGTTATAACCGCCAACGGCGTGGCGGACTATTACGTTTACAACGCGAATATTAACAATGCCGGCGGCTTCTCGCGGCCTTACGCCAGCACGTACGGCGACATCCCGGTAATGCTGACCTGCGACAACGATCCGCCGGAGTCCGTGATAACCCAGCCTATACATAACTCCGCCCGCAAAGACATGCCGGCCGTTACCGGCACGGCTTATGATAATTATTATCTGCGCGCCGGCGGCGTTGAACTGACGATAAGGAATATAACCGCCGGCAAGGTGTGGACGGGCAGCGTCTGGACGGACTGGGGGGGCAGCCCGGTCTGGGTCACCGCCGGCCCGGCTTCTCCCTCCAAGGGCGCGGTCATTAACTGGTCCTACGCCATGACCTGGGCGCACAATACCCGCTACGACATTTATATGCGTTCCAAGGACAGCGTCAATAATTACAGCTCCGGCTGGAGCACCACCACTTTCTATTACGACCAGTACCAGCCCGCCCCGGCCGAGGTCCCCGATTCCACCATGACCTTCCCGTCCAACGGGATCTTCGCCAGCGCGCTCGATACCATCAGCGGCACGGCTTTGGATAATTCTCCCAACGGCAAGATAAGCCTGGTGAAATGGATGCTGTGGCGCGTCGGTTCCTGGTGGGACGGCTCGCTGTGGCAGGCCGGCGCCCCGCCGGCGGACGTGGACACCTACTGGCTGAACTCGGACGACGGCAGCGGCTCCTCGCTGGTGAACTGGAACGAGTATTACATGAACGGCCAGATCCCGCCGCCGGCCCAGCTGACCACCGGCGCCACCTATTACATAGCGACGCGCGCGCAGGACAGCGTAGTCGACGATGTGGGGTCGGCGGACGCGAACAAGGAGATCACGCTGTCCACGTTCACCTTCTACTGGGACGCGGTGCCGCCTTCCTCCGCCATAAGCTATCCCGTGGACGGCGGCGTGGCCGGCACCAGCCCCGTCTTCTACGGCACTTATCTCGACCAGCATTCCGGCATAAGCCCGGCGGGCGGCAGCGTTAAGGTGCACCTTTACGACAAGACCAACAAGCTCTGGTATTACGGCGGCGACTGGCGTACCACGCCGCCCACGGTTACGCAGATGCCGGACGCCGACATCTGGGTCTCATCGTGGACTTACGCCTCCCCGCCGCTGGCCGGCGGCAACCAGTACCTGCTTATCACTACCGCGAAGGACAGTTCTTTGCCCGGGAATTACCAGACGTCCTGGTCGCTGGGGACCTCCTCCAATAATTTCATCTGCGACAACCAGGACCCTTCCGGTTATATAGATACGCCCAACACGGCCTTCCGCAACGCCCTCACCGTGATAAGCGGTACGGCGCAGGACGCTCCCCAGGCCTCCCAGATCTCCAAAGTGGAGCTTGAGATAATCTACCCGGCCGAAAGCCCCGCTTTCGCCTGGGACGGGGCCGCCTGGCTGGCCTCGGGCGGAGATTTCAGCACCTATACTTATATCTCCGGGGGCTATCCTTCGTGGACCTATAATGTCCCGGCCGGGATCAACTGGCAGGAGGGCATAGAGTACCGCATCCGCGCCAGGGCCGTGGACAACATCGGCAACAAGGATGAGGTGTATTCCGCCGGCGTCAACGAGCGCCGGTTCAAGTACGACGTCTCGGTTCCCACCTCGGCGGTGACGCTCATTACGGAGGACGGGGCCGACCAGCCTGTTTCGGATGTGTTCTTCAAGGGGATGTCCAAGATACAGGGCACGGCCGAGGACCTCCCTGCCGCGCCGTACGGCGGCGTGGCCGGCGTCTACGTGTATATAGAAAAGGCCGACGCCCCCGCCCAGGCGTACTACTGGGACGCCGCCAATAGCATGTGGCGTAATGACGTGGGCCCGGTGAAGAACAGCGCCACGCTTACCGCTTACGGCTGGGAACTGAATACCGCCGCGGTTACCTGGGAGACGGGAGGCGGCCTGTGGTCCAACGGCGGCACGTTCAGGGTAAAGTCGGAGGCCCGCGACTCCGCCAACCCCGGCAATGCCTGGCCGCCGGCCGGCAACAGGGAGAAGAACGGCGTTTACGCCAGTCTCGCCTCCACAACGCTTGTCTACGACCCCAAGAGGCCCGCCACCGCCATCACCAACATAGCGGCGTCCGGCTACGCCAATACACTGCCGGTTATTAACGGCACCGCCAGCGACAGCGATGCCTCGGTGAACTATACCCCGGTCATCGACGGTGTAAAGCTGCACGTCTATAAACAGAGCCCGCCGCCGGTGCAGACTTTCAACAAGACCACGCTCAACTGGGACAATGGCGAGCTCTTTGACGCCGACCACTGGGTGGACGCGGCTTTTGTCGGCTATTCCTCCGGTACCTGGTCGTATGCCATAGGAGACGCAAAGTGGTCTCACGGCAACACCTATCGCATCGTGCCCAAGACCACGGACCGGGCCGGCAATTACGATGCCACGCTGGCCACCCGCACTTTTACATTTGACGTTTACCAGCCCATGCCCACCGAGGCCCCGGGCAGCATAGTCGCGTTCCCGGCGGATGATTATCACACCAATAACTGGTCCACGCTTACCACCATCCACGGTACGGCCACGGATAATCCGCCCATAGGCAAGGTTGCCCGCGTCAAACTTATCATGAAAAAGATAGAGGGAGGCACCACCTCGTATTGGAACGGCGTCACCTGGACCGTCGGCGATATCCCTTCGAATACGAACTTCTGGTCGGAGGGTGATGCCAATGTTCCTCCTTTCGACACCTCGGAGGAGGCCTTTACCTGCGGCCCCGGCGACTGCAAGATGCCTGACGGCCCTGCGGTGTGGGCCCCCAATATCGCGTATTATATCTATGCCGAAGGCCATGACCAGGCCGGCAACTACGAGAAGGAACGCACCACCTCCACGTTCGTGTACGAGGTGGAGGCCCCGACGGCTACGATAACGTATCCGGTGACCGACGGCTACGTTTCCGCGGTCGGCAAGGTGGAAGGCACCGCGGCCGATAACTGGCCCGGGCGGCCCAATAATGTTTACGTGCGGATCTCCACTACCGGAGTGGAGGGGACCAAGTACTGGAACAGTTCCATCGCGCCCAGCGGCGGTTGGACCAGCGTCGGCGCGCCCGAGATCTGGAACGACGTCTCTCTCTACGGCACCCTAAGCGCCAATGGGACCTGGTGGCAGCTTAACGCTACGCCGTGGGTGAGCAACGTGGTCTACGAAGTTAACGTCAAGCTGCGGGACAAGGCCGGCAACTGGGGTCTGAGCTACAGTACTGCGTCCAATGTGGCCGCCGACTTTACCGCGCCCAGTTCCAGCGTCACCTACCCGGCCCATCTCGACGACCTTACCACCGACCTGACGGTCATCCGCGGTTCCGCCTCCGACATTCTGCCCGGCACGGTGGACAAGGTAATGCTGTCCTACTACTGCGTTACCGATATCTGCGCCGGCAAGTACTGGAACCGGGACGGCGTGGCGGGCTGGACTTCCAACGAAGAGCTCTTCTACGAAGCCACCACCGTTAACGTGGCGCTGAAAACCTGGGCCGCCACCGGCGCGTCCACCCCGACCTGGAGGACCACCGACACCGGCGTGGATTACCGCATCTTCGCCAAGGCCGTGGACAGGGCCGGCAACGAGGTGACCAAGCCGGGGGCTACCGGCCTGGACACCGCTTACGTGCAGTTCAAACTGCGCACCCCTACGCCGGCCTCGGTGATAATCGCCCCCGACGCGACGATCCCCCACTGGAAGCCCAACCCGACCCCCACCATCTCCGGCACGGCCATCTTCGCCAGCACCGTGCAGGTGCGCATAGTGGATTACGGCGGCGACAAGGCCGAGGATACGGCCGACGACCTGGTCTACGACGGCGTTTCCTGGCTGCCGGCCGGCGCGCCCAACGACACCCTCTACACCGGGGTCCACGCCTTCGACGGGAACGTCTGGCAGTTCAGCATGCCGGTCACGGCCTGGAACGGCAACCGCCAGTACCGCCTCACTTCCAAGGCCTGGCTGGCCGCCGTTCCCGAGGCCGCCGGTCCCTCCGCCGAGTTCATTATAGACTCCAGCGCGCCGGTGACCTCGGTCTCCTTCCCCGGCCAGCTCTACATGAAGAGCCTTTCCAATATCAACGGCAACCTTCAGGGCGCCGTTACGGACATAGAACCGGGGGCGGTGCAGTCCACCTACTTCAGGCTGAAGCGGCAGACCGCGGCCGAATACTGGAACTGGAAGACCTCCACCTTTACGGCTCTCGCCGGGGGGGACACCAACCTTACCGCCACGGTGGTTTCCGGCCTGGCCTCCTATACCACGGATTATTTTCAGGACAACCGGGCCTTCGAGCCGGACAAGACCTACGTGGCGCAGCTGTATTCGCAGGACAAGGCCCTGAATGCCTCCGACGTTTCGGAGATGACGTTCACGTTCGACATCTCTTCCCCGTCGGCGAGGCTGCTCATCCCGCTGCCCGCCAACAAGAATAACGTGAAAACGATGCCCTCCATTTCCGGCACCGCCTACGACCTCTGGCGCAGCACCGGGGTGGAGGTGGCCATCCGCCGCCTGACAGGCACCCCGCGCTGGTACGAGGGCGCCGGCTTCACCGGCTCCGGCACGCTGCCCAAGTGGCTGGACGTGACCAATGCCGTCGGTTTCCTTTCCCCCAACGCCACCTCCTGGACCTACGCGCCGGCGGGTCTCGACAGCGCCCTCGAGAGCGGCGGCCTTTACAATATCCTCGTCCGCGCCCGCGACGTGGCCGGCAATGAACAGGACCAGTTCGCCACCGACATCTCTTCGATGATAGTGAAAGTGGACAAGAGCGCGCCGGCCTCCTTCATCGCCTACCCCGTGGACGACGCCGGCGTGGCCGGCAGGTATAAGCCCGGCGTGGTAGGCCAGGACGATATACGCGGCACAGCGCTGGACAATCCCTCGCTGAACTATTCCGGGGTCGGGGACGTGAAGGTGCGGCTCTCTTACCTGTCCGGCGTCACCACCTATTACTGGTTCGGCGGGGCCTTTGTGGACGTCAGTTCCGAGACGGCCTGGCTGAACACCGCCCTGGACGGCACCACCGCGCCGCCTTGGATCTGGGAGTATACCGGCTTTGTGACCTGGCCGGCCGGGGACAGGGAATACACCCTTGAGTCCAAGGCGCGCGACCTGGCCAGGGCCGCCGACGACCCGGTGGGCGGCAACGGCAACGTGGAGGATTGGACCACCTTCGCGCGGCATAACTTTATAGTGGACAATACGCCGCCCACGGTGGAGATCACCACGCCCTCGGTGCTGGCGCTCACCGCCCTCACGCGCATAGACGGCAACGCGGCGGCGGCCCTTTCCGGCCACCGGTGGACGGAGGTGCGTATCTCCACCACCGGGGTGGACGGCACCAAGTACTGGAACGATTCCGCCTGGGTGAACGCGCCGGAGACCTGGATACAGGCGACCCTGAATTACCCGACTTCCTGGTACTACACCGTGCCGCCGCTCATGCTGCTCGACGACACCGTCTATACGATCTCTGCCAGGACGCTGGACTACGCCGGTAATTATTCCGTCACCTACGCCACCTCCGTGTTCACTTACGACACTACTCCTCCGGCTGTTACGCTGACTTTCCCCGAGACCGACCAGACCTATTCCCGCATACGCCTGTCTACGCCCGTGGCCGGCGGTTCGTCGCAGACCGGCCAGGTCTCCACGTACGCCAAGGTCAGCACCGTGGCGGTGCAGATAACGGATATCGACGGGGCCGTCTGCTTCAACGGCGCCAGCTTCGACGCCTGCCCCAGCTGGCAGCCGGCCCAGGGCGTCACCCCCGCCGCCTGGACCTACAGCAACGCGCTGCTGGATTTCGCCGGCAACAAGCAGTACCGCATCGACGCCAAGGCCATAGACTATGCCGGCAACGAGTCCGCCCTGGCCGTGGTCACCATAAAGTTCGACGTGGCCAAGCCCACTTCCACCGTCACCTACCCGCTGGCCGGCCTTACCACCGGCTTCACGCTCATACGCGGCACCGCCGGCGACGGGGCTGACGCCTACCAGGCCGGCATCGGCACGTACACGGTTAAACTGGCTTTCAGGCGCCTGAGCGGCTCGGTCTCGGAGACCGGCTGGTGGAACGGCTCGGATTTCGCCGTCGGCAATACCAACCCCACCTGGTACGAGGCGGTAATGTCCACCTACGGCGCTAACGCCGGCAAATTCACCTACGCCCTGCCCTCCGGCCTGCAGGGCTACCTTACCGACCCGGCCAACCAGAATTCCTCCTACCGCGTGGTGCCCTGGTCCTACGACAGGGCCCTGAACCCGGAATACGGCCCCAATACCGGCCTGCCGCAGGCGGCGCATATCCCCGCCGGCAACGGCATAGTGTTCACATACGACAACGAGAAGCCGGTCAGCTATATCACCATGCCGGCGCCCCCCAACGACAGGCCCTACAGCTCGCTGGAGACCATTGTCGGTACCACCAAGGATAACGTGTCGGTCAACCGGACCTGGATCTCGGTGTTCAACGTTTCGCAGACGATGTATTACGACCCCTCTATCAGCGGGGCCTGGTCCCTGACCGGCGAGTCGGAGGGCAACGCGCCGTGGCTCCCCGTCGCGGAGACGCTGTGGCAGAGCTCCTCCACCTGGTCCTACAACATACAGAACACCACCTTCTCCGCCTCCGGCTACATGGACGGCTCCATCATCCGCATCCGCGCCCGCGCCCTGGATAATGCCGGCAACTACGATACGGTCTATACCACCGCTACTTTCCGCTACGACAGCCTGGCCCCCGTGTCTACAGTTACTGTGCCCGCTTCGGGCGCCTATCTGAATTACATGCCCGGGCTGGTGCAGGGTACCAGCACCGATCCCGGCGCTTCCGGTGTGTCCAATATTTACCTCTACGTTTCCCGGGACGGCAACCCGGCTCTCCCGTACTGGAACGGCAACACCGGCTGGAGCCTCAACCCCATCACGCTGGGCGCCAGCGCGCCTTTCGACAACTGGACCTGGACCATACTCCCGGACATGTTCGCCAATAATGACGGCCGCCGCTTCACCATAGAGACCAACGCGCGCGACGCCGCCGGCACCTACGAGGGCTACGGCGTAAAGATGTCCTTCGTCTACGACGTCACCCGGCCCACCGCCGCCATCTTCTACCCGATAGACAACGGCTACGTCAGCCAGACCGGCAAGGTCAGCGGCGGTTCCTACGACGTGCCCAACGGCGTGGTGGACAACGTCTTTGTTCGCATAAAGCAGACTGTCGGGGCCAACGCCGGGCAGTACTGGGACGCCACCGCCGACGCCTGGACTGTGACCAATACGCCCAATCCCGTGCTGCCCGCCGGCATTCTCAGCCCTGGAGCGACCTGGTGGCAGCTTACTACCAGTCCCGCGCCCTGGCAGAGCGGTGAAATTTACGAGATCAACGCCTGGGCCGCGGACAAGGCCGGCAATTACCAGCTGACCTACGCCACCGCGACCAACGTGAAGGCCGATTTCGAGGCCCCTATCTCGACGATAACCTACCCCGCCAACGGTTCGCTGATACAGGCCGAGGCCAGCGTGATCTCCGGGTCGGCCTCGGATATCGGCGGCACGCTGGACAAGGTGCGCCTCTCCTACTACTGCGCTTCCGGCATCTGCTCCGGCAAGTACTGGAACCGGGACGGCGCGGCGGGCTGGACTTCCAACACCGAGCTCTTCTACGACGCCACTACCGTGGGCGGCGGCGCCTGGCAGGCCACCGGCATTTCCACGCCTACCTGGGTGTTCAATAACGAGACCGGCATCGCGTACCAGATCTTCGCCAAGGCGGTGGACCAGGCCGGCAACGAGACTCCCAAGCCCGGCTCTTTCGGGGCTGCCTCTCCGTATATACAGTTCACGCTGAAGCCGCCGCTGCCGGTCTCGGCGGTGACCACGCCTAACACTACCACGCCCCATTACAGGGTGAGCGCGGTGCCGGCGCTGGCCGGTACGGCCATCTACTCGTCTACCGTGGCCCTGCGCGTCATAGATTACGGCCTTGACCAGACTTACGGCACAGGCAACGACGACAAGGTCTGGAACGGGGTAGACTGGGTTTCCACCACTACTTTCACAGGGTATGTGGGCGTGGATGTGTTTAATCCTCCCGACTGGCAGTGGACCGCCCCTTCCTGGACCGGCAACAGGCAATACCGCGTCACCGCCAGGGGCGCGAACACCATCTTCGGTACCGAGGAGACGCCCTCCGTTTACCGCGAGTTCATAGTCGACTCCGCCGCCCCGGAGGCCGGGGTCACCATGCCGGACCGCGGCTACATGCGGTCTCTGTCGGCGCTGACCGGCACGGTTTCGGACGTAACTCCGGGCATCGTGGTCTCAGCCTATTTCAGGGTCAAGCAGGGCGCTGACAAGTTCTGGAACTGGCAGGCCTCCACCTTTACCGTGGCCGGGACCTATACGGACCTGCCCGCCAGCCTTGCCTGGAACGACGTTACAAAGACAGGTACAGTCAGTTATACCACCACGGCCTTCACCACCTCCCTGGTGTTCGAGCCAGACCATAGCTATTCCGTGGAGATCTCGCTTACGGATAAGGCCGGCAATATCGGTTCGGCCGTCGCCTTCCCGTTCACGGTGGACGTGTCCTCTCCCTCCGCCAGGTTTACCTCCCCCGTCGACGCCAACGATAGCGGCGTCAGGGAGATGGCGGTCATCAGCGGCACGGCCGCCGACAACTTCGACAACTACGACATCTCGCTGGCGATAAAGAAGCTGGACTCTTCCGGCCTCTGGTACAGCAATTCCGACCTGGCTTTCACCGTGAACCAGGTGGAGCCCAACTGGATAGCGCTGCGCGGCAACACCAGCGGCTACCTGGCGGCCGACGCCAGGACCTGGTCCTATTCCCCGTCCGGCCTGGACGACGATTTCAGCCCTGCCGGCAGCGGCCTCAAGTACCTGGTCCTGGTAAAGGCGCACGACGTCGCCGGGAACCAGCAGGAGATCTTCACCCTCGCCGAGTCCTCTGTGGCGGTAAAGGTGGACAAGGCCCGGCCGTCTTCGCAGTTCAGCTTTCCCGCCGACGACCTGCTGCCTTACAGCGGCCGCTACAAGTCCGCCAACGCCGGCAAGGACGCCACCACCTCGCTGCTGCGCGGTTCCGCGCGGGACGATTTTTATACCACCTATAACGCAGGGGTCAAGAGCGGCCTGATCCGGCTGTCGTACCTGGACGGCAACACCACGCATTACTGGAACGGTTCGGCTTTCGTCAGCGCCGGCGCCTATGACACCGCCTGGCACGTCGTCTCCATGGGCGCCGCGCCTCCCTATAACTGGACCTATCTGCAGGACATCGCCTGGCCCGCCGGGGACCGGGAATACAGGACAGAGAGCAAGGTCATGGACGACGCCAGGCCGGCAAACGGCGTTGGCGACGGCTGGTGGGAAACCACCCAGTCCCGCGGCGCTAACCTGCGCCATTTCATCCTGGACGACACGCCGCCTTCCGTCCTGATAACCACGCCTACCGCTCTGGCCGTGCGCCAGCTGCCCGGCATAGGCGGCACGGTCAACGCCGATATCGCGGGTTTCAGCGCCGCCGAAATAAAGATCTCCACCGGAGCCGGCGCCGACCAGCGCTACTGGACTCCCGGCGGCTGGACCGACAACGTCAGCGACCCCGCCGTCTGGCTGGCCACCACGCGGCTCGGGGACACCTCGTGGTACTATACCGTCAACCCGGCCATGCTGGCCGACGACGCGGCCTATACCGCCGTGGCCCGCGCCCTGGACTACGCCGGCAACTACGCCTCGGTCTACTCTACTTATACCGTCACTTACGACCTCACCGGCCCGCAGGTCACGCTCACCTACCCGCTCAATAACGCGACCTATTCGCAGATCTTCGTCTCTACCCCGGCCCTGGGTGCCACCACCAATCCGCAGGGCTCGGCCAATACCGCCGCCAGCACCGTGGCGGTGGCCATCAGCGAGGTCTCCGGCGTGGGCGCCTACCTCAACTGCTTCAACGGCGCCTCTTTCGTAGGCTGCTCCGCGCCGCTCTGGCAGCCGGCGCAGGGCATTCTGCCCAACTGGGAGTATGCCGCTCCCGGGCTGGTTTTCGTCAGCGACAAACTGTATAAGTACGAGGTCAGGGCCGAGGATTACGCGGGCAATTACTCCGGCGTAACCGCCGTGACCACCAAGTACGACCTGGACAAGCCCACCTCCACGGTCACCTCGCAGGCTTCCGAGTATGTTAAAACCCTGACGCTTGTGCAGGGCACCGCCTCCGACGATCCCTATGGCGATAAGAGCAACGAGGCCAGCCTGAGCACCTATACCCTCCGGGTGGCCATCCGCCAGGTGGGCAGCAACTGGTGGAACGGCTCTACCGATTTCGACAGGAGCGAGCCTCTCTGGTACGAGGCCTCTGTCAGCACCGCCGCCGCCACGTTCGGCAACTGGACCTATACTCTGCCGGGCGATATGCAGAGCGCGATCTCCAGCTGGGGCCGCAAGGACTACCTGATAGTGCCCTGGGCCTACGACCTGGCCCTCAACAGGGAATTCGGCGCCCCTTCCGGCTACCCGACCAACGCCACGGTACCCGCCGGCGTGGGGCGTATAGTAAAATACGACAACGTCATACCCGTGGCCGAGGCCACCGCGCCGGTCAGCGGCCTCTATCGGAACACCGCGACCCATATTTACGGAATTGCATACGATACCGGAGTTGTCGCCGGAGTGGAAGTGCTGATAAAGGCGGCGGGCTACGAGAAGACCTGGACCGGCGGCATGGCCGGTAATACTGACGACTGGGACGGAGACACCGGCAGCATGTACAATCACTGGCTGCCGGTTGTTTTGGCCAACGGCGCTTGGTCCGTGACGCTTCCTCCTTCCATGAACACCGTCGTCAACAATAGCCGCATAGTAGTCTGGGGCCGCGCTACGGACCTGGCCGGCAACGTGCAAGCTACCCCTACCAACGCCAACATAGACGCCAACCAGGTGGCCGGCGGCGGTTCCGCGGCGTACTATTTCGGCTATGATACTACGCTGCCGGAGACCTTTGTTACCGTGCCGGAAAATTACTTGGTGGCCAATTCAACCGGCCGCTTTGTGGGCACTTCCATAGACCCCGGGCTGCCGCTGCCCTCGGGGCTATCGGCGGTCAAGATCAGGATGAAGCGTTCCGACGGGGCTTATCATAACTTCGACAACGGCGAATGGACGGCTCCGGCTTCGAATAATTATCCCACCACCGGCCCCAATCCCTGGAGCCGTTTTGTCAACGCCCCCCAGCAGGACGGGTACCAGTACTATATCTACCATTCCGCCCGCGACAACGCCGCCAATAATACCGACAGCGCGTATTTCTCCACGTTCACTTTTACCGTGGACATGACCACGCCCACCTCGAAGATCTCCTTCCCCGTGCATAACAGCTTCATCGGTTCCGTGCCGGCCATCACCGGCACCGCCGACGACTCGGTGGAGAACCTGCACGCGGCTGACGGCTGGGGCGCCGGCCGCACCTACGAGGCAGGCATTGGCGCCGCCGGCGTGCAGGTGGCCATACAGGAACTCAAGACCAACAAGTGGTGGAAGAATACCGGCTTCAGCGAGGCCTCGAGGTTCTGGAACACCGCCGCTTTCACCGGGGCCTCCTCCGGCACCTGGGTCTATAACATCGGGGCGGGGGCCATAGCCGACGGCACCACCTATTACGCCATGAGCCGCGTGATAGACCTGGTCAGCAACCTGCAGACCGAATACACCACCAACTATTTCACCGGCGACACCACGCCGCCCACCTCCCGCGCCCTGTACCCGACGGTGCAGATCTCCTCCGTCACCAGCATCACCGGCACCGCGCAGGACACCCTGCCCGGCGAACTGCGCAATTCCGACGTGGTGCGCATCGCCCTGCGCAAGATCACCGAGCCGCAGGCCTGCTACAATAACGCCACCATCTCCTGGGAAACCTGCCCCAGCGGCGGCGGCTTTGAATACCCCAACGACCGCCTGTGGTTCTCCACCGCCACCATCAGCGACCCGCAGGGCCAGCCCGGCAACTGGGCCTGGAACGTGGCCGCGCTGACGCCGCCGATAAACTGGGAGAACGGCGCCTCCTACGACCTGCAGGCCGTGGCCGTGGACAAGGCCGGCAACACGCGCGTTTACCCCGGCCAGAATTCCCCGGACCTGACCTTCAATTTCCAGTCCCCTTACGCCGACACTTTCATAACCACGCCGGGCACCGAGTGGGCCAACCTGAAGGGCGGCAGCGTGCTCTCCATCATCGGCAACGGCACCAACCTGCGGGCCACCAACAGCGTGCAGGTGCGCGTGCAGCGCCAGACCGATAAAAAATACTGGGACGAGGTCAACAAGAACTGGATAGCCGTCGATACCTATACCTACGTCAACGCCACCGGCGGCGCCTGGTCGCGCGGCATTTCCGGCGCGCTGGCTTTCACCCTGGGCAACTCCAGCTACACGCTGTCGAGCGTGGGCTACAACTCGGCCAACGAGGCCGAGATCCCCGCCACGGTGCGCACGATAATCGTGGACGACACCCTGCCCGTGGGCCTGGTCCTTTCGCCCGCTTCCCCGTACGTAAATACCATGCCGGCGATAAGCGGCACCGCGCTGGACCCGGGCCGTGACGCCCTGCCGACCGCCTACAAGGAAGGCATGAACCGGGTGGTAGTGATGATCAAGGACGACACCGGCTCCTACTGGAACGGCCTCAATTTCGACGTGGCCATGTCCTCGAGCGACATCCTGGCCACCGGCACGGTGAACTGGAGCACGGTCACCCTGGTCACGCCGGCCCTGCGCGACGGCCGCAGCTACACTATTTACGCCAAGCTGGAGGACAAGGCCGGCAACACCCGCACCGAGGCGGACGCGCCGCAGTATACCGTCACCTACGACACCTCGGTCCCCGTGTCGCGCATCCAGTACCCCGCGCCCCTGGCCGTGCTGCGCACGCTCACCACCATAACCGGCACGGCCTTCGACCCCGACGGCACCTATCCCCCTAACCTGAAGACCGACCTGGACAGGGTGGAACTGCAGATCTACGACCAGACCGGCAACAAGTGGTGGCACAGCGGCGACACCGCTTTCTCCGTGCTGAGCTCCAGTTTCAACATCGTCTCCGGCACCGACACCTGGAGTTTCGACGCCGTCGACCTGGCCTCCAAGCTGGAGACCGGCCGGTACTACATCCTGCAGTCCAGCGCCGTGGACCGCGGCGGCAGCCCGCAGACGCTGTTCACCCATAATGTCTCGTCCCTGACTTTCGTCTGGGACACCACGCCGCCGCAGAGCTTCCTGATACAGCCCGTGGAGGGGGGAAACTACACGCCTTCCGTGCTGACCGGCGTGAGCCCGCTCAATGGTACGGCCACCGACGGCACGCTGCCCTACATCGCGAACCATATCAACCGGGTGCAGATGCACCTGTCCTACCTGCAGGACGGCGATACCTATTACTGGACCGGCGCCGCCTTCAGTTCCTGGACCGTGACCTACGACACCGCCTGGCAGACGGTGATAGACGTAAATCCCTGGCGGTATCCTTTCGACGGCGCCAAGTGGGTATCGGACAGGCCGTATACCATACGCACCCGCGCCTTCGATACGGCCACGCCTTTCACCGGCCCCAACGGCGGCAACGAGCAGAACCCCTACACCGTGGTGAACTTCATGGTGGACGGCACGCCGCCGGTCTCGCGCGTGTCCACGCCTACCGCCAACAGCTTTATCCAGGCCAGCCTGGCGGAGATCTCCGGTACCAGCTACGGCGGCCTGTCTGGCCAGGCCGCTACCGGCGGCCTGAAGCTGCGGATCTCCCACACCGTGGGCATAGACACCTATTACTGGCGCGGTACCACGGCGCTGGGCTGGGCCATGAACACGCCGACGGACCTGCCGGTGTCCTACACGTCCTCGGCCTCCACCATTACGTGGACCTATCCCCCGGCCACCTACGAGCCGCCGACCATCTCCACCAACAACCACGTCTACACCATCTCCATCGCCGGCGTGGACAAGGCCGGCAACGAGGAGGCGCCCGCGGCCATCTCGGTGACCTCCGACTTCAACTACCCGTCCATCTCCATCTCCACGCCCATGGCCGGCGTCAGCGCCTTCTACGGGCCGGCCAGGGCCACCGGGCAGCTGCTCGGCAGTTCGGCCGACAGCCCCGCCGGCATAGTGCCGCCGTTGAAGATGCAGCTGTCCAATCTTTCCGAGGCGGGTTCGCCCAAACCTAAATGGGACGGCTCGGCCTGGAGCGTGGTCGCGTCCACCTGGATGATCGTTTCCGGGGCCGCGCCGTGGTCGTTCGACCCGCCGGCCTGGACCGAAAATAAGCGGTTCAGGGCCGAGTTCTGGGGTATAGATAACGCCGGCAACCAGGTGCCCGACGGCACGTACACCCGCGAATTCATCTATGACGTCAACAAGCCTTCCACCACTATAGCCGTCCCGTCGGCGGCCTTCCAGAACGCCGCGCAGGCGCTGCAGTTCTCGGGCGCGGCTTCCGACTGGGTCAATAACGGCGCCATAGAGGCGATGAGCGGCCTGGCGGCGGACGGCGTGTCGGTGCAGATCCTGAACGCCTCCAACGAGGCCTTCAACGGCACCGGTTTCGCGGTGGGCGACTTCTGGCGCATGGCCAACTTTACCCCGACCACGCAGAACACCGACGCCATCATCGGCGTGAACATAATCTCGGCCGCCTCCTGGTCTTATCCCAAAGCCCCCGACGCCTGGCCGCCGCTGCTGGTGGAGGCCAGCACCTACACGGTGCGCACGCGCTCCCTGGACCGTTCCCGCAACCTGGAGAACTACGTGGAGAGGTCTTTCTGCTACGACGCCTCCGCGCCTACGGCCACCGTCACCATGCCGGGCAACTTCGCCTACGCCTCCATGCCGTCCATCTACGGCACGGTAGCCGAGAAGGTGAGCCGGTTCAGCGCCGCCGGCGCCGTGCAGGTGGTGGTGCAGCTGGTCTCCAACGACGCCTACTGGGACGGCGCCACCTTTATCACCACCGGGACCACCACCACGCACTGGCGCAACGCCGCGCTGACGGACGCCGATAACTGGGTCTATAACGACGCCGCGCTGATAGCTTATTTCAATACCCTGCCCGGGTCCAACTTCTCGCGGCAGTTCAGGGTCTTCGTGCGGGCCAAGGACATCGTTGACAATGTCTCCCGGCCGGACGCCCTGCCCGTTACGGGCGCGGTGGTCTTCACCCTGGACCCGATAGTGCCCACCTCGGGCATTACGTCGCCCGCGGGCGCGGCCTATCTTAACGCGCCGGTGGCCTCCCTGGGCGGCACGGCTTCGGATTTCAGCAACGGCGCGCCTTCCGGCCTGGAAAGGGTCCGCGTCAGGATCTCGCGGCTGAATTCCGCGAGCGCCAGGACCTACTACGACTGGGGCGACCAGAACTGGGTGGCCAGCGCGCTCTCCTGGAGCTTCCAGACGGCGGCCGGGCCGCTGCCTACCGCCGACGGCAACACCATAGCCTGGACCCGGGCCATCCCCGCTACGGCCTTTACCGGCGCCAATAACGCCGACGGCTACCGCTTCGAGCTGCAGGCCGAGGCCATGGACAATACCGAGCCCGTCAACGGCGGGCCCAATACCGAGGTGCTCTACGCCACGTCCACGTTCCTGATGGACTTCAGCACGCCCACGGCTTTCATCCAGCAGCCGCTGCACCTGAGCCATTTCCGCACGCTCTCTTCGCTCTCCGGCACGGCGGCCGACCCCGTGGCCGGGGGCAATATTCCTTCGGGGCTGCTGTCGATAGAGTACGACCTTACCGATACCGACGCCAACCCGCACCGCTACTGGAACTTCAACACCGGGCTCTGGCAGGCGGGCTATGTCTCCAGCGTTACCGCGCCTGCGGCGAACTGGACCATGACCGCCATCCCGGTCAACGCGGATACGGGAAATAATTCCTGGGCGGTGGGCCGCTCCAGCGCCACGTTCCTGCTGCGCACCAAGGTGACCGACAGGTCGGGGAACTACACCGGCTTTACGGTGAACTATTCCACCTTCACTTTCGACAACATCCTGCCCGACTCCAAGGTGACCTTCCCCGGCGTGGCCGACGGCTTCATAGTGGAGATCTCCAGCATCGCCGGCACGGCCTCGGACTATAACGCGGCCATCTCTACCGTGCAGCTGCGCATACAGCAGGATACCAATCAGGGCCCCGAACTGGACTGTTCCAACGGCAGCCTCAACGGCCGCTACTGGGGCGGAGTCTCCTGGCAGGGCCCCGAGGCCTGGCTGGGCGTCAACCCGTTCGTTTCCGCCAATTCCGTTTCGTGGAAGCTGGACCCGCAGGAGACCGGCGCGCCGCGCGTGGATTTCAAGGCCCAGTGCTACTACGTGATAACCTCCAGCGCCGCCGACAACGTCAACAACGGCGAGCTCAGCTGGGGTTCCATGCGCTTCAAGTTCACGCCGCCGCCCTCCTATACCAAGGTGCTGGTGCCCGATAACCTGAAGTATTACAAGGCCCTCACCCAGGTGAGCGGCACCGCCAACCACGATACCAAGGACGTCGCCATAGAGATCCGCCGCCTGAGCGACAACTGGTACTGGAATTTCGCGGGGAGCTGGCAGCAGACGGCCTCTTCCTCCACCGTCATCCCTTCGGCCGGCGCCCCCGACCTGGTCTGGAGCAAGACCACGAATCTGCCTGAGCTGGTGAGCGGCTCGTCGTACACCTTCCGCTCCATCGGCAAGAGCCTGTCGGACGTTTACGAGCTTACCCCGGCCGTGAACCAGTCTTATTATGATACGCAGCGGCCGTCCGCCTTTGTGCAGCTGCCGGCCGCGGCCCAGCTATACTATAACGTCATGCCCAGGCTCGGTGGTACCGCCGTGGACCCGCCCGGCGCCAACCCGCCGGCGTCCGGCGTCAACAGGATGTGGGGCGAGCTCTCCGCGGCCAACGGGCCTCAGGTGGCCGCCGGCAAGACTTTCTGGGACAACGCCACCTCCACCTATACGGCCCTCTGGAACCAGGCCGGCAACCAGTCCGCCTACTTTGTCGGCGTCTCCTCGTGGGAGTATACCGTCAGCTACCCGACCGCGGCCTTCTCCAACGGCATCCAGTACCAGGCCAGGGCCAAGGCGCTGGATACTACCTACAACAACGCCTCCTTCGAGGGTACCGAATCCGACTTCGCGGCCGATTTCCCGACCGGCGGCATCCTGTTCAGCTACGACGTCACCGTGCCCACGGCGGTGGTCACCTCCGTCTACGCGGGCCAGAAGCGTTCCGCCGTCAGCGTGGCCAGCGGTACCCTGACCGAGGACCTGGTGCTGGCGAACTTCGGCCAGCAGCCCGGCGTGCAGATCCAGGGCGTCAAGGTGAAGATCTACAACAAAGACACCGGCCAGTACTGGAACGGGACCGGCTGGATCGGCAACCCCACGGTATTCACGGCCGCTTCGGTGTACCAGTCCTCCTGGGCCGTGAGCGCGCTGCCGGTCTGGGCGGACGACGACACCTACACGCTCTGGGCGGAAGCCACCGACAAGGCCGGCAACGTGCAGACCAATTTCTCGGGCAACGGCTCCTCGGTGACCTTCACCACGGACCAGACCCCGCCGGCGCTGGCCGTGTTGACCCCGGCCGCCGGTTCCAAGATCGCGTCCGTGGCCTCCCTCACCGGTACCGCCGACGACCCCAACTGGAACACCAATTCCGGCATAGCCGGCCAGGCCAATATACAGGCACAGGTCTCCTACCTGCAGGGGACCGTGACCTACTATTACGACAACGCCAACGGCTTCCTCTCCGCCGCGGACGACACCGGCTACTGGCACCAGGCCGACCTGTGGACCCCCCAGGGGCCCTCCTCCGGTACCTGGATCTACGCGCCCGCCGGCCTGGCCTCCGCGATGGTGGCCGACAAGGTGTACCGCTTCCGGGCCCGCGCCCAGGACGACGCCCTGCCCGTGCCGAACCCCGCCGCCCTGCTGGCCAACGTGGCGACCAACGCCAACGTGATCTACGACGTGACCAAGCCCGTCTCCAGGATCACCAGCCCGATAGAAGGCTCCAAGGTGCGCACGCTCACTACCATAACCGGTACGGCCGCCGACAACCTTGCGGGCATCTCCTCGCTTGCGCAGGTCCTGGTCAGCATCGCCGAGGTGGCGCCGGCCGCCGGCCACTGGACCGGGGTTTTCGCCGGCACCTTCACGCTCACCGCCGAGACCTTCCAGCCGCTCAACCAGCCGTCGCTCGGAGCCGTGTACGCCGGCACGGACTGGAGCTTCACCATTTCCAATACGATGCTGCGGGACGGCTACACCTACCGCATGAAGATCAAGGCATCGGACGACGTCTCCCCGGCCAACGTGGAGACCGAGATCTCGTCGGTCACCTTTACCTACGATACCACGCCCCCGGCGGCCAACATCTCTTTCCCCGCTTCGGCCGCCAACCTGAAGGCGCCCTTCATCGTCGCCGGCACCGCCTATGAGCAGTTCACCATCAAGTCCGCCTCGATCTCGGTGCAGGAGGCGCTCTCGGGTAATTATTACGATCCCGAGACTTTGGCTTTCAGTTCCCCGTCCGGCACTCCCAAGTGGATAACGGCGGCGATAACCGGCGGCGCCGGCGGCAACTATAACTGGACCGTAGCCGCTCCGCTGCTGACGGACAACAAGGATTACAACCTGCAGGTGCGGGCCGACGACGTGGCCGGCAACGTCCTTACCCCGCCCAGCCCCGTGACCATACGGTATGACACCACGGAGCCGCTGTCCAACCCGACCAGCCCCGCGAATAACAGCTTTATCAACAGCCTGTCGGAGATAGACGGCGTCGCGGCCGACCAGAACACCAACCCTTCAGGGGTCGCGGGCAGCCAGCTGAAGATACGCAACAACACCAGCACCCTGTACTGGACCGGCAGCGTCTGGGGCTCCGAGACCTGGCTGGACACTTCCGGCCTCTCGCCCTGGACCAAGACCAATAACCTGCCGCAGGCCAATAATACCGCCGGCGGCCTGCTGGACGGCGTGCTCTACACGGTGCAGACGCGCGCCTACGACGTAGCCGGCAACACCGAGTCCGTCCCGATGGCCGGCAACTCGTTCCGCTTCGACGTGTCGAGCCCCACCGCGTTCGTCTCCCAGCCGCTCAACACGCTCCGCTTCAACACCCTGCCCCTGGTGGCCGGCACGGCCGCGGACGCCTGGAACGTGGATTTCCCGCGGGTGCGCGTTTACGACGTGCCGCTCAACCGCTACTGGATGGAAGGCTCCGGCACCTGCGGCGACGCCACGCTGCCCGGCTGGGTGGGCGACACCTGCGGCGCCTTCCCCGAGGTCTGGAACACGGCTTCTTCCTCCTCTTCGGCGTCCGGCAGCTTCGGCTGGACCTATAATACGGCCGCGCTGCCCTGGCCCGACCGCGACAGCGGCCTGCGCGTGGAGGCCAAGGCCGCGGACGCGGCCGGCAACTTCTCCATCTTCTCCTCCACGTTCAGCTTCGACGACACGCCTCCCAGCTCGCTGACCCTCTATCCGCCGGTGGACGGCACGCTCTATTCCTCCATGACGTCCATTTCGGGCACGTCGCGCGACCAGACTTCCGCCATTACCGCCGTGTACGTCAAGATTTGGTACCTCAGCGGCCCCACCACCTATTACTGGCAGGCCGTAGCCCCGCATTGGGAGCTTTCCGAGAACTGGGTTTCCATAGCCAACGGCCCCGGCCCGAAGGGCGAGAACAACTGGAGCTATACCAACCCGGACTTCAGCGCGGCCGGCATAGATTTCGCCTGGAAAGAGAGCACCCACGACGCAGGCAACGGCAAGACCTTCCATATCGTGACGCGGTCGGTGGACGCCACCACCAACTGGCAGACCGACCTGACCACCAGGACCTTCGTCTTCGACAACGTGCCGCCGCTCTCGGCCCCGGTGATGCCCGGCATCGACACTTCGTACAACTCGAATAACTTCACGCTCTGGGGCACCGCGGCCGACGCGGTCACTACCGTCGCGGACGTCAAGATCTCGATCCTGAGCCAGGACGAGGGGGCCGGCAAGTACTTCAACGGCACCGCTTTCGTCAACGACCAGGAGACCTGGCTGCCCGCGACCGACCTGTACCCGTCCTCCTGGACCTTTACCGCCGGCCTGATGAACTTCGTGGACCAGCGGCACTATATCGTTAAGTCTTCGGCCACCGATTCCATCGGCAACGTGCAGTCCGTGGTCGGGCAGTCCCGGTTCCTGGCGGACCTGACCGAGCCGCAGTCCTCGGTGGTGAACCCGGTCAACTCCACGGTTTACAACGACAACAAGGTGCTGCTGGGCAACTTCTCCGACACCGGCTTCACCTCCGGCATAAGCGGCACCGGCTCCGGCGTTTACCCCGCCGGCGGCCTGCCCTGGCAGAACGGCAAGGCCGAGGTGGCGGTGTTCCGCGACGCCGACCCCGGCCTGCCTTCCGCCGGGCCCATCATCTACGGTTCCTGGGACGCCTCCGGGTACTTCTGGAACGGCTCCACCTGGACGCCCTCTACCGACGGCGCGGTCTGGCGGCCCGCCGCTCTGGACACCCTGGGCAACTGGCAGTACTCCGGCCTGACCTGCGAAGACGACGCCGAGCGCGCGGCCTACGGCTGCTGGGTACGCGGCGTCTCGTACGCGGCGTGGGTCAAGGTGACCGACAACGCCGGCAATACCGAGACCATAATCGACCAGGGCCCGCTCTTCTACATCGCCGCCCCGGCCCAGAGCTTCCTGATAACCGTCTCGGCCGACCCCATGACGGCCGGCGACAACGTGAACATGACCGTGGAGGCGAAGGACGGCGCGAACGGCACGGGCAACAGGGCCGCCGCCTATAACGGCACCGTCAAATTCTACGTCGACGGCGTGCCCGGCGGTCCCGAGTCCATGGACACCGACGATAACGTGGACGACACCTACGGCCTGCCGAAGCAGTACACTTACACCTCGGGCGACCGCGGTCTGCATACCTTCACGTTCCGGCCCCGCAAGGCCGGGGACCGCATGTTCCGCGCCGAAGACCAGGACAACCCCGCCATCTTCGGTTCCCGCAACGGCACGGTCAACCCCACCGCGGCCTACCAGGTGCAGGTGATAGCCGATTTCGACCCGGCCGGCCAGCTGCCCGCGCCCGGGCGCATGGAGTCCGGCGTGGAGGGCAGCACCGGCACGCCGCGCACCAAGACCGCCGGCACCAGCATCCCCTTCCTGGTGCAGGTGACGGACCGCTACTGGAACCTGGCCTCCTCGCAGGCCACGAACGTCTTTGTGACCGACACCGACCCCAACAACGCCGCCGCTTCCGCCGACGTCTACGAGACTTTCTACGGGTCCACCACGATCTACCGCACTTTCGTCTCGGCCGACCCGACGGGCTGGAACATGACGGTCTACGGCCAGGGCCTCTATACCAACGCGCGCAACCCGTCGTCCAACGTGCCCGTGATAGCCCAGGACGCCGACCGCCTGCTGGCGCTGCTCCCCGGCGAGACCAGGGTGCAGGGCAAGTACGCCGTGCAGCCCTACGGCAAGACCGGCACGCCGCAGGACTGGGTGGCCGGCTCCACTACCGGAGTAGTGGTCTACGGCGTGGACCCGTACTACAACACGGATCCCACGGCCGTCTTCCAGGTCGGCGCCTATATCGACACCGACCCGTACGACGTTTCACCCGCGCTGCAGAATCTGGCTGCCGGCAGCACTACCTTCGTATTCACCCCGATAGTGGCGGCCACCCAGACCATAAAAACGCAGTCGGCTTCTCTGCCGCCGGCCACTTCCGTCTATTACACGCCTACCGCGGTGAAGGTCTGGTGGGCCAGTCCCTCGAAGCTGCACCTGATAGCGGCCGGCCAGCAGCTCAGGCCGGGCCTGCCGCCCTACACCACCAATCCCTCGGACGGCGGCAAGACCGGCACGCTCTCGGAGCTGATGGCCGGCGTGACCACGCAGATGACGGTGTATCTGACCGACAACTACTATAACGTGGTCTCCGGCACCACGCCTTTCCTGGCGGTCTCGTCCAATCAGCCGATAGTACAGATAGATTTCCCGAACGACCCCAATATACAGCTGCGCGGCATGCACCCGAACCCGTACCAGCGCAGCCTGTTCTCCGGCACCACCAACTTTAGCGTGATCCCGGTCACCCGCAACCAGTCCTCCGGCCTGTCGGTGCAGGTGACCGATACGGGGCTGGCTAACGCCACCTTCTACAGCACGGATACCGTAAGCGGCATCAGGGTCAACCCGGCCGTCGCCTCCTCGCTGCTGCTGCTGGTGCCCACCGAGACCGCGGTCGAAGGCGCTCTCGGCGGCAAGACCGGCACCGCCGGCCCGCTGACCGCCGGCGCCACGTACACCATCTCGGTGCGCGCCGTGGACGTGTTCGGCAACCTGACCACCGATGGCCGCATAGTCCGCATCGAGTCCAACGACATCTACGCCGTGCATCCGCCCGCCCAGCCCATGGCCAGCGGTATCGCCACCATCGTCGGGTTCATCCCCAGCGCCGCCACGGGCAACCTGGTGGTGGACGCCGTGGACAGCGACAGCATAATGCCTAAATTGTCTACCGCCACCGATGCCGGCATCACCGTGGTCCCTGGCAGCCCGTCCAACCTTATCGTCCTGCTGCCCACGCAGTACCTGGTGCCCGGCAAGGTCGTGCCGCCCTACGGCGTGGCCGGCAGCATCTCCACGCAGACGGCCGGCATACAGTTCACCGCCACGCTCTACGCCGCCGACACCCGCTATAACATGGTGAACACGGTGGACAGGAATAATATCCGCGTCGCCTCCAACGATCCGTTCATGCCCAACGTCGGCCTGTACAACATGACCGGCGGCAGCGTTACCGTGAGCAATGTCACCCTCCGCAGCGCGGGCGCCAGGACCCTGACCGCCACCGACCAGAGCGGCGCCACCCCGTCCCTGGGCGCCACCGTGAGCGGCGGCTTCCTGCTCAACCCGAACAACCCCACCAGGCTGCGCGCTATGGTGCCCGGCGAGAGCAGGCTGTCCGGCGACACCGTGGACGGCCGCACGGGCACCCCCACGCCGAGGAAGGCCGGCGAGGCCTTCGACGTGGTGGTGGATATCACCGACACTTTCTGGAACCTTACCCCCGGTGCCAGCCAGGAGATCCGCCTGCTCTCCGACGACCCGTTCTCCATCGTCACCCCGGCCAGCCAGATCATAATCGGCTCCGGCACCTTCAGCGTGCTGCCCAAGCGGGCCGGCAACACCACGGTTTCGGTGGAGATGGTCAGCGCCGTGCCGCCGTGGCCGGGGGCGCCGACGCTCAACTCCGACGTGGCCAGCGTGGTCAGCGTCCAGCCCGGCGACCCGAGCCGCTTCCTGCTGCTGCTGCCCGGCGAATCTTTCAGCCAGGGTTCCCCTACCGGCAGGGTCGGCAATGTGCCGGTCCAGACGGCCGGCACCGACTTCAACGTGCAGGTGGGCGTGGTGGACTCGTTCTTCAACCTCTGCCCCGGCCAGCCCGCCGACGTGCGCGTTAAGACGCCTACCGACCTTTACGCCCCCGCGGTCAGCACCGCGGCCATAAACACCGCGTTCGGCTACACGGCGCCTATAAAGGTGAACATGCACCGCGCGGCCACGCATTACCTGGCCGTCACCGATTTCGGCGGTTCGTCCACCTACTCCGACGACCCGCAGTCCTCCACTTTCACCGTGCGGCCGGCCCTGCCCAAGGGCCTGCAGCTGCTCATGCCCGGCGAGACCGCCGTGCCCGGTTCCGGCGATTACCCCAACGGGGGCAAGGTGTCCGTAGGCGCCTCTACGCAGACGGCCGGCGCCTACTTCAACGTGACCGTGAACCTGGTGGACCATTACATGAACGTCTACCAGGACCTGTCGGCCGGCCCGACGGTCTACGCCGTCACTTCCGACGCTTATGACATGGATTCTTCGAGCGTGATCCTCAACAACGGTTCGCTGCAGATCCCGCTGGCCCTGGTGACCAAGGCCGTCGCGGCCTCCGTTAAAGTGTTCCCGCGCGCCGACTCGCCGCCGGCCAACTCGGTGTGCCCCGCCAATTTCGGCAGCATCTGCCGCAACGACGACGCCGCCGCCAAGGCCTCCTTCAAGGTGTACGCCTCCACCGGAGTGCGGTTCGAAGTGGTGCTGCCCGGCCAGAGCCTCGCGGAAGGCAAGTGCAACATAAGCCCGCCCTGCCGCGACGCCGGCGTGGCGTGGCCCGGCCGGAGCGGGCCGCCCGCCGAATATACGATCGGCGGCACCGACCTGCTGTCCGTGGGCGTGTACCTGACCGACAGGTTCTACAACAAGGCCACCGAGGCGTCCGGGGCGGCGCAGGATACCAACCCGCCCGCCGTGATGCCCGAAGTGGCCGTCGCCGCGCCCGGCGACTGGAAGATCACGCCCCTGGCGCCGCAGACCATAACCAACGGCAGCGCCCTCTTCTCGATGGACCCGCATACCTCGTTCAGCACCTACACGCTGGTGGCCGCCACCACGCCGGCTTCGGCGGCCTACTACGCCACCGGCGTTTCCACCGTGGCCGTAAATCCCGGGCCGCCCACGCACATGGCTTACGTCCTGGCCTCCACCAACGTGTCGGCCGGCACCCCGTTCTCCGCCTTCCTGCTCGTGAAGGACACTTTCGACAATATCTGCTCCACGGGCCCCAACGTCTATCTGGGTACGGCCACGCTGGTGGCCACGGACCAGGTAAACCCCAACCAGGACCCCAGCCTGTCCTCGCCTACCGTTTCTTTCGTGGCGACGGAGTTCGGCGTGAAGAACCTGGACAGCTGGTTCACGCTGCGCCGGGCCGGCCTGGATTACATAGGCGCCTACGACCAGGTAGACAACTCCATCAATATTACCCCGCTGGTCGAGGTTTATGTCTCGCCCGGCCCGCCCAACATCTACCGCGTCGTGCCTACGTCGGACGTGGAGGTGCCCGCGGGTTCCAACCTGGAGCCTGGCCGCCAGCTGCTCACCGCGCAGCTCTCCGACGCTTACGACAACAATATCGCCTCCGCGGGCGTGAACGCCTTCATGACCGTGGCCGAGGTCTACGGCTCCACGGGCGTGCTGCAGTACCAGAGCGCCGGCGCCTGGCTGGACTTCGGCGCCTCTACCACCATCTATACGGACGACGTGGGCCAGGTGGGCGTCTCCACGCCGATCGCCTACAAGGTTTCCAGCAAGGCGGGGGACACGGTGCGCGTCTGGATAGGCACCACCACCATAAACCCGGCCACCTACGCCACCTACGCCGCGGCCAGGCAGAACCTGAGCGGCCAGCTGACCACTACCGGCGGCACGCCTTCCAAGCTGGTGTTCATTTCCAGCCAGGCCGCCGCCACCGTGGGCGTCAAGGACGTGGCCGGCGCCGGCGCCGCGTTCACGCTGGAGCGCCGCGACGACTTCGACAACGTGACCAAGCAGGGCCAGTCCATCGTCTACCTGACCATCCCGAACGCCCAGATGACGGTGCATACGGCCCTGGGCAGGACCCTGGGCACTTTCGGCAGCCTGGCCGACTATGGTTTCCGCAACTCCGCCAACGAGCAGTTCATCGGCGCGGTCAGCATAGCGCCCAATTCGACCCAGGTTTCCTTCCGCTACCATGACCGGACCTCGTCGTACTCCGGGGTCTCGCCTTCGTCCAACACTTTCGAGGGCGGGCGGCCCGGCTACTGGACCATAAAGGCCAACTCCGGCTCCATGCAGGAGGCCAGCCACCAGCTGCGGATGGACCCGATCAGCGTGGCCCAGGTCTCCTTCGGCAACCCGCGCCGGGAGCTGATAGCCGGCAAGATCACGGACACGTTCGCCGACGTGCAGACCTTTGACGCCGAGCTGCGCGACATGTTCGCCAACCCGGCGCTGACCACGGCCCCGGTGCAGGTGCTGCTGTCCACCTATACCAGGCAGAATTCGCTCATCAACGACTCGTTCTCCTTCTCGGCGTCCAGCGCCATCTCCGGCGCGTTCCCGCCGGTGTTCGAGACCCCGGTCACGAGCCTGGCCATCCCGCTGGACGCCTATTCGGCCACTTTCTACTACCTCGATACCACGGCTTCCAGCGTCTACCCGTCCTCCGCCACGCCGATAAGGCCCATCCTCAGGCTGTCGGTGCCTGAGCGCGAAGGCTGGGCCGCCTCCACGCAGTCGGTCACGGTGCTGCCGGACTTCACCTACCGGGTCAACGTCAGCTCAGGCGCCGGCCAGGTGCTTACCGCCGGCGTGACCTCGCAGATGTTCCTGATCTCGGTAGAGGACATGTACGGCAACCCGACGCCCGTCATCTCCGGGCAGGAGGACGAAGGCACGTCCTACATCGCGTTCACGCTGAATTCCAATTCAGCCGGCAACGTGCGCTTCGCCTCGCCTTCTCCGGAAGGGTTCGTCGCCCAGCCCGGCGGCGCCACGATACCCCTGGGTCAGGATACCACCGGCTTCTACCTGCTGGATACGCTCTCCTCCCAGCCCACGCACCAGCTTACGGTCAACACCGCCCTGGCCAAGGGCTGGCTGCCGGCCGTTTCCTCCTACACCGTCATCCCCGCCGGCCCGGACCACGTGATGTTCCACACGCCGTCCCGGCGCCTGGTGGCCGGCACTACCATCCAGTACGCCAATTACTTGACCGACCTGACCACCCCCACGGTCATCACCGTGGCGCTGAAGGACGCTTTTGACAATACCACCACCACGACTACCGTGGCCACCGTGAAGTTCTCCGCGACGCGCACCAGCACCTACGGCGGCATAGAGCCCCAGGAGGAAGTGATCTCCTCCAACCCGAAATGGAAGCTGCTCAACACCAGCAACGTGGAGATCCCGATCCTGGCGGGCAACTCCTACGCCAATATCTACGTCTGGGACACCCGGGTGGGGACGGCCACGATCACCGCGGCTACCACGCTTAACAACATAGCTATGGGGGCCGTTTCCCAAGAGCAGTACATAACGCCCAGCACCGCCGCCTACTTTACGCTGCACCACGACTACAGCCTGGCCAGCCCGCTGCGCGTGCTGACCCCCGGCACCCTGACCCTGCGCGCCCGCGACAAGTTCGGCAACGTCGCCACCGGCGACACCGTGAACGGGAAGTACTACACCGGCAAGATAAAGATGGCTACCAATTCCAGGGGGTCCGCCGACCTGCGCGACTGGCTGGGCGGCACCACCGACTACACCTTCGTCCCGGCCGACGCCGGCGAGCGGTCCCTGCGACTGGAAGACACCATGGTGGAGACGCTGAAGGTGAGCGTTACCGACTACGCCAAGCCGACGCTGTTCGGCTACACCGGGGACAGTTCCCGCGGCATGCCCATCGGCTCCAGCCCCGACGTGATCCTGTCCGGCCTGGTCATCACCCCGACGGACCTGGCCCCCGAGGACCCGCTGCCCGTAGCCAAGACCTCCATCGGCATCAGCAAATACGCCATCTACCAGGGCGACGGTTCCATAGACGGGGTGCCTTCCCCCGTGCCGATGGTCCGCCTGACCATGCAGACCTCGCCGATAGGCGCGCCGCCAGCCTACCTGAAGTCGGTGCAGGTCAAGAGCTCCGGCACGCTGAACTACGCCGACATCGTGCAGATCAACATGTACGCGGACAACCCGACCTACGGCCAGCTGGGCGCCTTCGACGGCGAGACCGTGCTGGGCGGCGCCCCCGTGGACATCCTGATGTCGAGCGGCACCTACGACCCCGGGCTGATGGCCTGGAGCTTCAACGACCTGAACATCAAGGTCTCCACCGCGGCCATCGTGTCCAACACGCCCCGCAACTTCTTCTTCGCGGTGCGCATGTCCACCGTGGCCGCGACCCCGCGCAGCTTCGCGCTGGTGCTGGATAACCCGTCCTTCGTGGTGCTGAACTCCACTTTCGTCGGCGTGGCCTACAACAACTTCCCGATAGCCACCGCCACCGCGCCGGTGCGCAACCAGCCGGCCACCGTGCAGGTGAAAGGCACCGACATCGGCGCCTGGTGGCAGCCGATAGTGGGCACCACCACGCTTACGCTGGGCCAGTACGCCTACGTGGAGCAGGGCCAGGGCCGCGTCGGCTTCCTCAAGATCCAGGCCTGGACCGATAACTTCCTCGGCACCATAAAGTCCATCAAGATCCTCAAGACCGGCACCGGCTCGGGCGCCGACCTCAGGAGCGTGCGCCTGTTCCTGGACTCCTCCGGCGGAGACCCGGAGCTGGGCGACGGCGTCTACGCGGCCAGCATCGATAAAGAGATCACCGACCCCAATAACCCGCCGGCCTACGACCCCAACGACCCGGGCACCTTCGTGCTGCCGTTCTATAACCCGGGGCTGGACGGCGCCGTCTCGGTCAGCACGCGCACCTTCTTCGTGGTGTACGAATTCGGCCCCGACGCCATCCCCAACCAGACGCACGGCGCCCGCATAGAGAACGCCGGCGTGACGCTGATAGACGGCGTGGTGGGCGCGTTCCAGCCGATCACTTCCTCGACGGTGCCCCTCTACGCCACCTCGGACATCGTCTACCTGACCGACGTGAACAAGTCGCAGCCCAGCGGCTTCGCGACGCCGTCGTTCGTGACGCAGAACGATACCAACAAGGCCATGATGCGCCTGACCATGGAGATCAACGGCTCGCAGGGCTCGGCCGTCTGGCGCGGCCTCAAGCTGGACCGCTGGATAACCGCCGCCGAGAACGGCGACACCGCCGCCTGGAACAAGGTGACGGACGTCCGGAAGATCAGCGTCTGGCAGGATTCCACCCTCAACGGCCTGCTGGAGACCACCACCACGGTCAAGGACACCGAGGTGCTGCTGGTGGGGACCAAACCCCGCACCTTCCCGTACGACACCCTAAAGACCCCGCTGGTCTCTACCGATACGGTCATAAGGGTCAACGACATCCAGCTCTTCTTCCCGAGCGACAGCCCTTTCCCGATGGCCCCCGGCCGGCTTATCATGAACGACGGCCAGGAGGATCCCGCGCTCAAAGAGGTGGTCTACTTCGGCTCCGTGGACGTCATGACCAACTCCTTCGGCGACCTGCAGCGCGCCCGCGAAGGCACCGCCAAGGTGACCTGGTCCAGCGGCACCGTGGTCTCCGGCCAGGCCGTGCTGCCCCTGATAGGCGAAGGCAGCACCCTCGACGGCCAGGTGATCTACACCTCGCCGAAAGACTACTTTATAACCTATGACATCGCCCCGCTGGCCAACGTCTCCAACTTCTCGTACCTGGGCGCGGCCATACGCACCACGGACTACTTCTACATAGAGGCCCCGAAGATACTCAGCTCGTCCAACGTCGGCGTCACGGCCCCCGGCAAATCGGTCTCGCTGATAGGCCGCGTGCGCGAGTACGCCGACAGCGTGACCGTCAAGGCGACCGACACCATCACCGGCGCCACCCTGCAGCAGCAGGCCGTCAACCAGCCGGTGCTCGACTTCACCATGAAGACCGACGTGGCCGACGCCCTCTGGCGCTGGGTGCTGATCTACGCCACCGGCACCGTGATCTCCGAAGGCTCGGCCATCAACGACGTCTCGGCCGTAAAGGTCTGGTACGACAACGACAAGAACGGTTTCCTCGGCGGCACGGACGTGATGATAGGCTCTGGCACCTTCGGCAATACCATCTACGGCCCCCTGGTGTCGAGGGTGAACTTCGACGCGGAACAGCTGATCGTCACCGAGACGGAAGCTTCCGCCAAGAACGTCGCCCAGCGCTATTTCGTGACCTACGACATCAGGGACTCCGCTATGCCCAACGATTCGATGGGCAACCCGCGCTACCTCGGCGCCTATATCAAGGCCGAATCGCTGCCGCAGAACAGCCCCTCCGTGGAGGACGCCGCCAGGAACGCCTTGTCCCTGCCCAACGCCTTCTCCGCGGAGCTGTCCAACCTGCCCTTCATCTCGCGGGTGCGCGAGATCGTGTCTTCGCCCAGCACGGTGACCGTGCTTACCGACCCCATCTTCTCTCCCGGCGGCGCCGGCGACATGGACTCCATGCGGCTGGCCCAGGATATAATCACCACTGGCGCCGGCGACGCCGCCTGGATGGTGGTTTCCACGGCCGGCATCCCGTCCTCCGGCTACGCCATGGTGGACAATGAGATCATCGGTTACTCCGGCACGGCCGGCGGCGTGCTGGTGGACGTGACCCGCGGCGCTTTCGGCTCGCCCATCAGCGTCCACCCCTCCGGCTCTACCCTGGGCGGTATGGTGCAGCAGGGCTGGATCAACTATCCCTTCATGAAGATGACGCTGACCACCCCTGGCTTCGGCGTCCGCTGGCAGGGCCTGAAGCTGGTGCGCAAGCAGCCCTCCAGCCTGAACGGCTACGACGAAGACGTGGGCGTGATAAAGATCTGGAAGGACAACGGCAACCGCGTGTTCGACCGCGACGCGGCCAGCGGCCTCAACACTTCGGACGTGCTGATAGGCTACGGCAGGTTCGGCGTCAACGACCCGGTCGGCAAGGCCACTATAGAAGTCGCCGACCCGGCGCTGAACAACCAGAACTACGTCGTCATCAGCTCCACGCCCACGCTCATCTACGTGTCGATGGACATCGACCGGGCTTCCAGGTTCTCGCACGAGCAGCTTACCCCGCCCAACGACGTGCTGGGCGTGGACATCCCGTTCGAGGCCAACTTCATCTTCGGCCCCGAGAACTCCGGGCATACCGCGCAGTTCCTGAACCAGGCCCTCAGCCAGGTCAACGTGGTGATGCCCACGCTGAACATGATCTCGATGACGCCCGAGGATATCTCCCCGGTCAACGTGACGCAGAACGACAAGAACGTCGGGCTGCTGTCCATGCGCATGGTCACCGACAAGACCTCGGCCAAGGTGCAGGCGATCAAGCTGCTGCGGCGCGGCACAGCCAACGACTCCGACATCGACCTGATAAAGGTCTGGCAGGACTCCAACGAGAACTGCCTGCTGGACTCCGCGGACATCTCCAGCGACTCCACCGGCAACTACCCGAACCTGATGAGCTACGGCAACGAGTCCTATTCGTCCAGCACGGTGAACGTGGTGCTGAAGAAAGAGATCGTGGTCACCACCACGCCCGCCTGCGCCTTTATCAGCTACGACCTGTCGCAGTTCGCCCTGGTGGGCTCCAGCGCCGCCGTGGTCATCTCCTCGGCGCCCAGCTTCACCATCGGCATCCCGAACACCATACAACTCTCCACCTGGCCTATCGCCACGATGCCCATGATAGTCAAGGAGATTCCGTCCAACGTGGAGATGGGCGCCAACGATGTGGCCGCCGAACTGGTGCTGGCCGGCGGCGTAGGCCAGGCGCAGCTGAAGGTCCCCATGCTCCGCTTCAACCTGGTCACCGAAGCCGGCAACGCCAAGTGGTCCGGCATAAAGCTGCAGCGCACCGGCGCCTCCAACGACCCGAACACGCCGTTCGGCAAGAATAACGACGTTAAATTCGTGACTATCTATCAGGACTCGAACCAGAACGACGTGCTGGATGTCAACGACATGAACATCTCCGAGGCCAGGACGATCATGCTCTCGTACTTTGCCTCCACCGACACGGTCTCCGTGGACTCGCCGTTCCAGCTGGTGCTGCAGTCCACCGCCGGCTTCCCCGCGGCTGGCCGCATGTACCTGAGCGAGGCCGAGCTGGTCACCTACTCCGGCAGCGGCATCGCTCCCTCCGGCTACCCGTACCTGAACGTCGTCTCGAGGGGGGAGAAGCTCGGCGATTTCGACACGCCGAAAATGAACCATCCCGCGCGCGCCGTGGCGCGCAAGGTGGACCTGTTCGACCAGGACAACCCCCTGAACACGCAGATAACCGTGACGCTCTCGCAGCTCCAGACCCTCAGCCCGCTGGCCCAGACCTTCTTCGCCGTGCTCGACATCGGCGAAATGGCGATGAAGGCCAACAAGGTGGGCCTGATGATCCGCGACAAGTCGTGGATAACGGTGAACTCCCCTCACGACATCTCCGGCCTGGTCTACGTGGGCATCAACAAGGCCCTGCCCAAGGGCGTGTACCAGGACATCTATCCTTTCAGCTCGAGCCTGGTGCCGATACGGGCCGTAACCCTTACCGCGGAGGGGCTGAATATCTCGCCCAAGTCCGTGGAGAAGGGCAGCAAGAACGTGCCGCTGATGACCTTTAACCTGAGCACGCTGTCCGACTACGTGGCCGTGGGCCAGATAAACTTCACGCAGACCGGCACGATCAGCAGCACTACCGTGGGTTTCGGCGACGGCGACCTGGTGGGCCTCGCGCTCTGGAAGGACGACGGCGACGGCGCGTTCAGCCCTGTGGCCGACTCCAGGCTGGGCTATACCGTCAATTCTTCCACCCTGTCGTTCGAGCCGTTCATCCCGGTGAGCATCATGGACGGGAACCTGCCCTACCTGATAATCACCACGCAGACCGTGATCCTGCACCTGGCCTGCGACGTCAGCTCCGCCACCGACCTGTCCGGGGCTGACACGATGGGCCATTTCGCCGGCGTCTCGCTGTCCGCCTTTACGGACCTGCGCGGCGTCTCCGGCCTCCCGCTGGCCGCGGGCCAGAACTACAGCGACTCCTACCCGATGGGCTCCAACGAGGTGATGATCTCGCCGGCCATCATCCCGCTGACGCCGGTCTACAGCAGCCTGATGCTGGCCTCCAACGGCTACCCCGCCTACGCCCTGCTGGACTCGAGCGGCAACGTGGTGCTGGGGACCGGCAATGTCCCGGTGGCGGACCCCAGCCGCTGGATCTACAATTATCCCAACAGCGGCTGTAAGGCGGAGGAGCCGCTGGTGGACATCAATGGCGACGGCAAGCCCGACAACTTCGACTACTATGCCACCGGCAAGTGCCGCAATATCAGCCTGAATAATTCCGGCCTGCCTTCCTTCGATATCGACGGCGACCACCTGCTGGACTTCGAGAGCAACATGGACTACGTGCCGGACAGGATCGTGGACGACGGCACCGGCAAGCCGCTGTACTTTGTGGGCGATAACGTGCAGAACGTCAGGCTGCTGCTGGCCGTCTCCGACCTCGGCGCCGTGCCCTCGGTCTGGTATTCCAAGACCACCGAGCTGCCGGCCATGTGGAATCCCGCCTCCGGGGCAATGACCGGTTATGAGCTTTCGCTGGGCGGCAGCTACGCGGACCCGACCGGCATCAAGAACGCCTGGCAGCCCGCAGGCCCCCTGCTGGGCGGCAAGGTCACCAACGTGGCGCTGTCTCCCGGCCACTTTACGCGCCTGACCAGCCGTATCGAGGTGCAGACCTCTTCTTTCAGCGTGGAGTCCACGGAAGGGTTCGCGGCCGAGGGCATAGTCTACGTGGGCAACGAGATTCTCCTGGTCACCAAGCTGGACGCGAAGACCTTCCGGATAGACGAGCGCGGCATGCAGGGCTCTTTCAAGGGGCCGCATACCGCGTGGGGCGAGACCGTGTCGGACCGCGGCTACGTGCTGAGCGTGCGCGGCCAGATGGCCGACGGCCGCTATATCCCCAGCGAGACCGGCACGCCGATCATGATCTACCGCATCGACACCACCTATCCCTCCGCGCCCGGGGCCCCGGAGCCCCAGGTGGCCAAGGGCGTGGCCTCGGGCCAGTCCTATACGCTCAAGTGGACCGCCGGCGAGGACAAGGAGTCCAACGTGGCCTCCTATGAAATACAGGAGCGCGAGGGTACCAGCCCCGTCTGGGTTACCGTGGCGGCTATCCCCGGCTTCAAGACGGGCGGCGCCATTAACAATATCTATACCATAGGCGACCCGGTGAACCCCGGGGAAACGCCGCGCCCGTTCGGCAAGTACTACACCTACCGGGTGCGCACCTGGAACTTCGCCGGCCTGCGGTCTGAATGGTCGCCTGTCTCTACTCCCGCGGGTACTACTATAGGAGAGGAGCTGCTGACCAAGGTTACCAGCTACCCGAACCCGGTGGACCTGCGCAAGGGTGGCGTTGAGGGCAGGGTGGATATCTCTTATAACCTTAATGATAATGCCGAGGTCACTATGACCATCTATGACCTCCTGGGCTACGTGGTCAGGGAATTCAAGTTCGGCAGCGGTACCCCGGGAGGCCAGCTGGGCCCCAACCACGTGCTCTGGGACGGCAAGAACGGCCTGGGCGGTATTGTGGGCAAGGGCGGCTATATAGTGCGCGTGAAGGCCTCCAGCCCCAAGGGCAGCAAGGTTATCATGCGCAAGGTGGGCGTGATCCACTAAGGCGCGGGAGGACTCCCTGCTCGCTCATAAGCGGGCGCGGCAGAAGAGGGCCTGCGGTCCTCCGCCGGCCTCGAACTCGCTCGGCACACAGTGCCTCGCTCAAACAATCTCGGCCGCAGCCCTAATGATAGGCTGTCCGCTACGGACCTTGGCCCTGCGCCCTAAAATCGCTCGCAGGGAGCCCTCCCGCGCTGTAAATGGGGGGGCTTGCGGACCGGGGAAATGGGTGGTATAATATGGGGGTTGACAGGTCAAGAGGGGGGTCTTGACAATGCCGTTTTATCTGCTATAATATTAATGCCGTAAATCTGTAACGAGTTTGTAATGCCGTATTGTTACGATAATAGCAAAGCCGGTGAAAACCGGCGGCGCAAAGCTAAGACCCGCTAAGTAGGCGGGGGTCAGGCTGCCGAAAACGATGAAACGCAATTATTGTATTGCCGTTGCCCTCATGGCTATATGGGCTACCGTGAAGCGTATAATACGCTTCAGCCCCGCCGTGGGGTTTTTTGTTGCGTTTTCGGCGGTGCAGGTCCTGGCGCAGAGCGGCGGCCAGCCCGGCGCCTTCATGAGCTACGGTGCCGGCGCCCGCAGCCTGGGCATGGGCGGCGCCTTCTTCGCGGTGGCCGACGACGCTTCGGCCTCCTACTGGAACCCCGCCGCGCTGACGATGCTCGAGCGCAAAGAGTTCACCGCCATGCAGGCGACCCTGTTCGAGGCTACCACGCTTAACTTCTTCACCTACGCGCATCCCACCACCACCAAGGGCACCTGGGCCGTCAGCATGACCCAGCTGCAGTCCACCGGCTTCGAGAAGATCTCCATCACCGCCAACCCGGCCGGCGACGAGATCATCGACATCAGGAGCGAAGGCACTTTCGACAGCAACGAGCGCGCCCTGGCCTTCTCCTGGGGGCGCGAGGTTTCCGACAAGCTCTCTTTCGGCGTGATGGCCAAGAACATCAGCCGCTCGCTCGACACCTCCGTGGACTCCTTCAACGCCATCGACATAGCGATGCTCCAGAAGTTCTCCAAGACCTACCGCGCCGCGATAGGCATCCAGAACGTCTTCTCCATGGCTTCGGGCGACACCGAGGACAAGCTCCCGCTGACCATAAAGTTCGGCCAGGCCCTTTCCCTGTTCAAGGGCAGCCTGGTGTTCGGCTTCGACATCGCCAAGCCCCAGGCTTCCGCCATGAACTGGCGCTTCGGCGGCGAGTACTGGCTGATGTACTGGTCCGCGCTGCGCTTCGGCGTGATGGGGACCCCCGGCATCCAGGAGGCCGACTTCGGCCTCGGCATCAAGTACAAGAACCTGGGCTTTGACGTGGCCCAGGGCGTGCACGCGCTCGGCACCACCACCCGCGTTTCCGTGACGATGCGCATGGGCAGCTCCAACAAGGCCAAGCACGACCGCGAGGTCCGCGAGCTGGTCCGCCAGGCCCTGCAGTACTTCAAGTCCGGCTACTTCGGCCGCGCGATGGAGAAGCTGCGCGCCGCCATGGACGCCGACCCCGGCAACGCCGAGATCCGCCGCATGGTGACCCGCCTGGGCGGCGCCATAGACTACGTGCCGGACGCCACCGGCGGCGAGGAAGTGCCTACCCTGACCCGCCGCGGCATCATCTCCTACGTGGACGGCAAGGACCTGCGCGCCTCGGTGAACGTGCTGCGCCACGCCTTCAACAAGGACCCGAAGAACGACCGCCTGCTCTCCCTGCTGAACATGGTGGAGCGCGAGGCCGGCGTGAGCGAGCTGACCCGCAAGCCCGAGGGCCCGGAGATCTTCACCTATATCGACCAGCGCACCTACGACGCCCGCGCGGCCATCTACGAGGGCAAGTACGACCTGGCCATGCGCCGCGCGCAGGACATCCTGGACCTCGAGCCCAACAACGAGACCGCGCTCGAGATCATGGGCAGCTCGTTCTACCTGATGGACCAGAAGGAGAAGGCCAAGGTCATCTGGGAGAAGGTCCTTGAGATCAACCCCAATAACAAGATAATAAAGAACTTCCTGAAGCAGGTCCAATAAGGATGGAGCGCTGAGTTGTGGGCTCGCCTTGGGCGGACGGAACGCAAACCGGGTCGGCGGCTGCCCCGCTGCTCGCTCATAAGCGGGCGCGGCGGAAGAGGGCCTGCGGTCCTCCGCCGGCGGAGAACTCGTCGCGCACACAGTGCGCTCCTCAGACAGTCTCCGCCGCAGCCCTAATGATAGGCTGTCCGCTGCGGACCTTGGCCCTGCGCCCTAAAATCGCTCGCAGCGGGGCAGCCGCCTCCCCAAGGCATTTAATTAGAACGTTTTCGAAACAATCCTGTAATAAGGTAAAGATAGAATTAAGTATATGAAGAGGCTGTTGCTACCACTGCTGCTCGCCCTGCCGTTACTGGCCGCGCCCCTGCGCGCGCAGACCGGCATGGACTCTTCGCTCATGGAGCGCCAGGACTCCCTGCGCCGCGAGACCGAGACCAAGATCAAGAAAGAGATCCTCGACCCCATCCTCGGGGCGGACAAATCCTTCGTTTTCGCCGACGTGGAGCTGGAGGTCATCTCCAAGAAGGCCGAGCAGACCAAGGAAGGCGTAGGCGTCATCCAGAAGTACAAGGAGAAGCAGGGGGGCGAGGGGGAGAGCCCCGCCATAGATTTCATCCTGCCCGGCATCCCCAAGCCCAAGAGCGTGCTGGGCAAGGACAACCCCAACAAGCGCCCCGAGGCGGCCCAGGGCCAGCAGGCCCAGCAGGCCAAGGGCGTGCAGGAGATCCGCTACGGCCTCGAGACCGAGATCACCCGCTTCCAGCTGACCGTCATCCATGACGACCTGCTCCCGGCCGCGGCCATAAAACTGGCCCGCGAGCGGGTGGACGATTTTCTGATCCCCTACAAGATAAGAAAGAAGGACGCCGCCACGGTACTGTTCAAGCCCACCAGGTTCAAGGCCGCCAACCCGATGGACGACCTGAAAAAGCCCTCGGTCTACCTGCCGTTGCTTTACGCGCTCCTTTTCCTTATACTTCTATTATTCCTTTTCGGCCCGCTCTGGGGCTTCTTCCGCAAGTACATAAAGGCGCTGCTGGCCAAACCCGGCGCGGAGGTGAACATAGACCAGAAGATGGAGGAGGGGGGCGGCGGCGCCGGCGAGGAGGGCAAGCAGGAGACCGAAGGGCACCAGAGCATAGATATGAACTTCCTCCAGAAAGAGGAGGAGAAGAAAGAAGACGAGGACGACCTTATGAAGAAATTTGAGCCCTTTACCTACCTAAACGAGGAGAACCTCAAGCGCCTGATCTACCTGTTCCTCCTCAGGAAGGAGGACCCCTGGGTCATCGCCGTGGTGCTAAGCTACATGAAGCCCGACCTGTCCCGCCAGGCCCTGTCCATGCTGCCGGTGGAGATGCAGAGCCGCGTGGCGCTGGAAGCCCTGACCGTGCGCCAGGCCACCCGCGAGCAGATAGACGCCATAGACAAGGATATCAGGGAGAACGTGGATTTTGTGATGGGCGGCATAGAGCGCCTGGTGAAGATGCTCGACGACTCCGACCCGGGCACCCGCAAGAACATCATAGAGTACCTCAAGACCCAGAAGCCCGACATCTACGAGAAGGTCAAGCGCATCGTAATGATGTTCGAGGACATCGTCGGCTTCCCGGACCGCGACATGCAGACCATCATCCGCTCGCTGTCCAACGAGGACATCGCCAAGGCCGTGGCCAAGGCCGACCCGGCCATAGCCGACAAGTTCTTCGCCAACATGTCCTCCGGCGCCGTCAACGCCATCAAGGAGATCATGGAGTACTCCGGCGACATCACCCCGGCCCAGCAGGACGAGGCGCAGATGAAGATCATGGACGCCATAAAGGCGCTGGAGGCCGAGGGCAAGATCAACGTGCGCCAGGGCAACTCGCAGGAGGTCTATATCATCGACGGCGGCGAGATGTCCTCCGGCGACGAGCGCAAGCGCAAATTCGAGAGCATGGCCGCCCCCAAGGCCGAGGCCCCCGCGGGCCCCACGCCGGAACAGGCCGAGCAGGCCCGGCAGTACGCCGCCGCCGGCGTCAACATGTACAACCAGGGCCAGGTGCAGGAAAGCCTGCAGTATCTGGAGTACGCCTCCTCGGTCAACCCCGGAGACGCGGCTACCTGGCAGTACCTCGGGGCCGCCTACTACGCCCTGCAGCGGGTGGACGAGGCCGTGGCCGCCTATGAGAAGTACGCCGCCCTTTCCGGGGACCCGGCGGCTTCGGAATGGCTGGCGGGCTTTAAACAGCAGGTGGGGAGATAGGGGCTTTATTAACCTGTTAACATTTTTTTAACTTAATTGAAACCGGCTTCCTTTAGAATATACAGGAAGGCAACGACGACAGCCGTTAATATATGGACGACAAGGACAAGAAAATTTCCAAGCCAGGCATGCCCCCGCTTCCCCCGGGCATGATGAAGCCCAGTTTTCCGCCCCTGCAGGGCGGAAAGCCCGCTATGCCGCCCATGCCCCAGCAGCCTTTCGGCGCGATGCCTTCCCCCGGCATGCCCCAGCCCTCTTTCTCTCCCCAGTTCTCCCAGCCCCAGCCGTCCGCCCCTTCCAGGGACGCCGCCGCCGAAGAGGCCAGGCGCATGCAGGAGGAGAAGGACAAGCTGGAGCGCAAGATCTCCGAGATGGAGAAGACCCTTTCGGCCGAGAAGGAGAAGGCCCTGCTCGCCACGCTGAAGAACCAGCAGGACGAAGCCCTGTCCTCCCGGGTGGAATCCTCGCTCAAGGACATCCAGGACAAGATGCGCCGGGACCGCCGTGACCACGAGGTCGAGGAAGAGCGGCTCACGCTGAAGTCCAAGATCAAGGAGCTGGAGACCCGCCTGTCGCAGGAGCGCGAGACCTGGATGCAGACGCTCAAGGACCAGATGTCCGAGCGCGAGACCCAGGGCCGCGACGTGGAAGGGCACTTCATCTACCGCCTCCAGGAGATGGAGCGCCGCTGGCTGGACGAGAAGGCCCAGTGGCAGAAAGAGATTTCCGTCCGCGAGGACACGATCCGCACCCTGAAATCCTCTTCCGAGCGCCTGCGCGAAGTGGAGGACGAATTCCGCAAGACCTCCATGGAGAAGTCCATGCTGGAGCGGGAAGCCGCCAAGCTTAAGGACGAGGTGGCCCGCGCCGAGCGCGAGAAGGCCTCCGTCGAGTCCTATATAAAGATCATCCCCGACAAAGAGCGGGAAATTGCCGAGCTGCGCTCCGAAGCCGCAATCCTGCGCGGCCGCGAGGGACAGCACCTGGCCGAGTCCAAGCACCGCGAGGAGCGGTTCGGCTACGAGATGGAGAAACTGCAGAAGGAGATAGGCCGCCTGCAGTCCGAGATAGGCACGCTTTCAGACCGCAAGAACGCGGAGAAGAACGAGGAGATCAAAAGTCTCCAGGCCCGCTTCGAGGGCCAGCTGCAGGAGAAGGAGAAGGTCATCGCCGACGTCTCCGGCGAGAAGATCCGCGCCGTCTCCGAGCTCGTCAAGATAAAAGGCTTCATCTCCAGGGTGCAGGCCATCAACGCCGTGCTCGACAAGGAGCGCGGCCAGCTGAAGCTGGAGAAGATGCAGCTCGCCCAGAACATGGCCGCCCAGCTGGAGGAGATAAAGCGCCAGAAGCAGGACCTGGACAGCATAAAGGCCGCCCACCAGAGCGAGCTGGACGCCCAGGCCGTGGCCATGAAGGCCGAGATAGCCCGGATAAAGAACGGCTACGGCGCCGAGCTGGCCCACAAGCACGCCGAAGAGCTGGCCGCCTCCGCCCGCACGCACCAGGAGGAGCTGTCAAGGCTCTCGACCGCCCACCAGATAGAACTTTCCAACGCCGTGACCTCCCACCAGGCCGACGTGTCCCGGCTCAACGGGATAATCCAGGACGAGGCCGCCAGGACCGCCGCGGCGCACCAGGCCGAGGTAGCCAAGATGGCGTCGGCCCACCAGGCCGAGATCGCCAGGATGACCGCCGACTTCCAGGCCGAGATGGCCAGGATGGCCGCCGCCCGCGAGGGCGACGCTGAAGAGCGCGTCTCCCAGCTGCGCATGAAGATAGAATCCGGCGCGGAAGCCGAGAAAGAGGCTATACGCCGGCAGCTGACGGCCGAGTACGAGGCCAAACTGAAAGAGGCCCGCGACGCGGGAGCCTCCGCCGGCGACGCCGTGCTGAAGCTGGAGATGGAGAACCGCCGCCTCGCCGCCGTGGCCGCCGATTTCGACAGGACCATGTCCGCCAGGGTAAAAGAATATGAAGAGCGGCTCGCCCGCTTTGAGGCCGACCTGAAGCGCCAGGAGGAGGTGGTGAAGACCGCCTCGGCGCAGAAGGCCGAGGCCGAGAACGCCGCCCGCGAAGCCGGCAAGTACGCCCGCGACTCCGCCGGGGAATACCAGAAGGTCTCCTCCGACTACGCGGCCATCCGCGAGCAGTTCGCCGCGCTGGCGGCCCAGAAAGCGGCCGCCGACGCCGAACTTGCCAAACTTTCCGAAGCGCTCAAGGCCCAGGGGGAGAACCTCCGGGTGGAGAGCGAGAACCGCAGCCGCTTCGAATCCGAACTGCTCTTCCTCAAGCAGAAGATACAGCAGATGGAACTGGCCGCCCAGGAGACCGCCTCCGTGCTGGACTCCGAGCGGGCCGAAGCTGAAGCGGCCAGGGCCTACGCCGCCGAGCAGCAGGCCGCCGCCGAGGCGCGGGCCGCCGAGATCGCGGCCGAGCTGGAACGCTTTAAATCGCTGGAGGCTTCGTTCTCCGACAGGCTGAAGTGGGCTATAAAAGGACCGGCCAAGGGGCAGGACTAGCGCCCTGCCAGAGGCAGGCTGCGGCGGGGTGCCGGGGGTGCGGACAGCGTCCTTGCCCCCGCCTCATTAATTTCGCGGGGCGGCAATTATAAGTATAATTATCAAGATGATAAAGCTCGAGAAACTCAACGGGACCATGGTGGTGGTCAACGCCGAACTTATAGAGAGCGTAGAGGCGGGGCCCGACACCGTGATCAACCTGGCCACCGGCAACCGCTACCTGGTGAAGAACCCGGTGGAGGACGTCATCGCCCTGGTCGTAGAGTACAAGAAGAAAGTTTATTCCGAAAGGAACTGCGTAAACCCGCTGGAGGGTTTCGAAAAAAAGTAAGGAGACGCTGCTCTCATGGATATAGGCACATTAAGCGGTATTGTGGTCTTCATGGGCTTCGTGCTGGGGTCCGTCTACCTGCAGGAAGGCATCGCGGGCTTCAAGCCCTTCATGAACATCGAGGCCTTCCTGATCGTCATGGGCGGCACCTTCTGCGCGCTGCTCGTCAACTTCCCGCTCTCCTCCGTGATCGGCTCCGGCAAGATCCTCAAGAAGGTGCTCACCACCAAGGGCGAGGACACCTCCAAGCTTGTCACCACCTTCGTGTCGCTGTCGCAGAAGGCCAAGAAAGAGGGCTTCCTGGCCCTGGAGCCCGACGTTAAAACGATCGACAACGACTTCCTCAAGCGCGGCGTGCAGCTGGTCATCGACGGCGCCGACCACGAGTTCATCCGCAACATGCTCGAGACCGAGATCGACTTTATCCGCGAGCGCCACAAGAACGGCCGCGAGATCTTCAACGCGCTGGGCACCTACGCCCCCGCCTTCGGCATCATCGGCACGGTGCTGGGCATGATCCTGATGCTTTCCTCCATCGACGACGTGGCCCAGGTGCCCCGCCGCATGGCGCTGGCCCTGGCGGCCGCCTTCTACGGCCTGGCGTCGGGCTACTGGCTGTTCATGCCCATGGGCGGCAAGCTCAAGAACCGCTCCGACGAGGAGCTGTTCGTAAAAGAAATTATCATCCGCGGCGTGCTGCTGCTGCAGAGCGGCGCCACGCCCAGCATAGTGGAGGCCAACCTGAAGGCCTACCTCGACCCCGCCGCCCGCGCGGCGGTGAAGAAAGAATCCGCCGCTTAAGGCAACCCTATGCCCATTAGAGCTGTAAAAGGCATGATCCCGGAGGACGACAGGCGCGTGGCGCCCGTCGGCGAACCCGCGCCCCCGTGGATGGTCAATTACGCCGACCTGATGACCGAGCTGGTCTGCTTCTTCGTCATCCTCTACGCCCTCTCGGCCGCCCTCAACAAGGACATGCAGAAGGCCCAGCAGGACGTGCAGGAGATGATCAAAGAGGGCAAGATGTCCGGCCAGGTGCAGATGGACAAAGAGGGCATGCGCATCACCATGGAGGAGCAGAGCCAGGTGGCTTTCTTCGAGAGCGGCAAGGCCGACCTGACCGACCAGATGCGCGTGCAGATGGGTAAGCTGGCCCCGGTCCTTTTAAAACTTTCCGAGAAGCACGACATCGTGGTGGAAGGGCACACGGACGATATTCCGATAGCCACCCGGCTGTACGCCAGCAACTGGGAACTCTCCTCCGCCCGCGCCACCAGCGTGGTCAAGTTCCTGCTGGCCGATAAATTCCAGGCCAAGCGGCTGTCCGCCGTGGGCTACGGGGAAAACCACCCGATAGTGCCCAACGACAGCGCAGTGAACAGGAAAAAGAACCGCAGGGTGGTTTTCTTTATAAAGAACACCCCGTACCCGGACACGCCGGCTACCGGGCCCCCGGCGCCGGTCAAGAAGGAAGGCGCCCCGGCGGGGGAGGCCGGCGAGGCCGCCGCCGAAGCTCCCGCTGAAGCCGCCCCGGTTGAACCGCAGGCCGTCCCGGAGACGCCGGCGCAGGAAGGGGAGATCCCCCAGGCCGCCGAGCCGGAGGCCGAGGGCGGGCAATAGTCCCAGGCAGCACATATGATCAAACACCGCTATCTCAGGATCCTCGTCATCGCGCTGCTGGCCGCCCCCCTGGCCGGCTGTTTCGGCGGGCTTAAACGCCTTAAAGTGGTGGACTACACCGACGCCCGGGTGGGGGACCTGTCGCTGACTAAAAAGGTGACGGGCAAAAAAGAATTCCTCTTTTTCTCCACCACCAAGATGGGGATCTTCCTTGAAGGCAATATCCAGGGCATCATAACCGATTACCAGGGTAACCCCATAGAGGGGGTCACCGTAAAGGTGCTGCCCGACGCCGCCAAGTCCAAGACCGGCGGCGGCGAAGGCGCCGGGGATGAATTCGCCGGCATGGAGGAGAACGCCAACGCCTCCATAAACCTCTCTTTCGCGCCCGGCATAACCGACACGATGGGCATGTTCAAGATACATTTCTCGCTGCCCGTGGTGGACGAAGAAGTGGACGTGCGCGGCAAGCTGGTCTATAACCCGGGCTGGGACCAGCAGAAGCTCAACCTGGGCAAGGCTTACGAGCCGCAGATGAAGGAATCGTCTTTCAGGATGTACTACAACCTCGACAGCGGCTTCCTGGCTTTCGCCGAGGGCGTGCGCAAGGTGATCGTGCAGCCGATTGGCGAGGGCAAGGGCCGCATGCAGAACCTGCCCGGCTCCAGGGCGCCCGAGCCCGCCAGGCCGGCCGCCGGCGAGACCGCAGCCCCGGCCCCGGCCGCCGGCAACGCTGAAGAGGACCTGTTCAAGGGGTTCGATTTCGGCCAGTAATACAGCCGCTCGCTCAAAGAAAAAAGAGGGACCCCGGTCCCTCTTTTTTATTTGCCGTCGCTAAATAGATAGAATATTGGGGTGAAGAAGAAAATCGTCGTGGCAATGTCGGGCGGAGTGGACTCGTCGGTGACCGCGGCCCTGCTGAAGGCGGAGGGCTACGAGGTCATCGGCGTGACGCTGCGCCTGTTCGCCGAACGCAAAGGGGCCGTGAAGTGCTGCGGGGGGGCCGATAGCGCCGCCGCGGCCCGGGCCTCGGCGGACGCCATAGGGATACGGCATTATTTCAAGAGCGCCCAGGGCCTGTTCTCGAAGACGGTGATAGACGATTTTGTGCGCGGCTACCTGTCCGGCGCCACCCCCAACCCCTGCGTGGAGTGCAACCGCCACCTGAAGTTCGACTACCTCTACGGGCTGGCCCGCTCCCTGGGGGCCGAGTGCCTGGCCACCGGCCATTACGCCGTGATAAAGAAAGAGGCCGGCGAGTACGGCCTTTACCGCGGCGCCGACCCGCTGAAGGACCAGAGCTATTTTCTCTACTGCCTCAGGCGCGAGCAGCTGGACCGGGTTCTTTTTCCGCTGGGCGCGATGACCAAGAAAGAAGTGCGCCGGCTGGCGGCGGAGTTCGCGCTGCCCACGGCCTCCGCGCCGGAATCCAACGACATCTGTTTTGTGACCGAGGGGAATTACGACCTCTACCTGCGCAAGAACGCCGGGGTCAAGCCTCGGCCCGGCTGGATCCTGGACATGGCCGGCAAACGCCTGGGGCGGCATACAGGTTTCTTTAATTTTACCGTGGGCCAGCGCCGCGGCACCGGGGTGTACGGCGGCTCGCGGCTTTACGTGACGGAGCTCCGGCCGGAGACCAACGAGGTGGTGCTGGGCCCGCTGGCCGCCGCCGGCGCTCCGGCTTTTTCCATGAAGGGTCTGAACTGGCTGACGGACGCGCCGCGCGGGGAGTTCCGGAGCGCGGCGCAGATCCGCTACCGGCACAAGCCGGCCCCCTGCCTGGTCAAGCCTCTGCCGGGGAGTCGCGCCGAGGTGCGCATGGATGAGGCGCAGTTCGCGGTGGCCGCCGGGCAGTCGGCCGTGTTCTACGAGGGCGACAGGGTTATCGGCGGGGGAATAATAGAAGGAAAGATAATATGAAAAAAACCATAGGCGTGATCTTTGGCGGTAAATCCCCGGAGCACGAGGTTTCCATAGAGTCGGCCAAGACGGTCTGCGACCGCTTCGAGGCCGCCGGGTTCAGGGCCGTCCCGGTCTACGTGCCGCGCGCCGGCGCCTGGCGCCTGCCGGCCCTCAAGGACCTGCTGGCCGGCCGCCCGCTGAAAGGCCCGGAGATAGAGCCGGCCCTGGGCCGCGGCTGCTTCGTGAAGAAAGGCGGCGGGACCTTCCGCCCCGACGCGCTTTTCCCCATCATCCACGGCTCCACCGGCGAGGACGGGGTGCTGCAGGGCCTGCTGGAGCTGGTGGGCATCCCGTACACCGGCTGCGGCGTCACCGCTTCCGCCGTGGGCATGGATAAGGTTATTTCCAAGGAGCTCGCGGCTCTCGACGGCGCGCCGGTGCTGCCGCACGTGGTGATACGGGCGCACCAGAAGAAGGACCTGGGCCCGCTGCTGAAAAAAGCCGCGCGCCTCGGCTTCCCGCTTTTCGTAAAGCCGGTGGCCCAGGGGTCGTCCGTGGGCATCACAAAAGTAAAGAGGGCCGGCGACCTGCGCGCCGCCGTGCTTAACGCCTTCAGGTTCGATACCGCGGTCATCGTGGAAAAGGGGATAGACCGGGCGCGCGAAATAGTCTGCGGCGTGCTGGGGTCCCACGAGGGCGCCAGGGCCAGCGTCTGCGGGGAAGTGGTCCCCAAGGGCGCGCACGAGTTCTACGATTACGAGGCCAAGTATCTCGACGACAATGGCATGGAGCTGCGGCTGCCGGCCCCGCTGGCCCCCGCCACCGCGGCGCGGCTGAGGGAGCTGGCGGTCAGGATCTTCCTGGCGCTGGGCGGTTCGGGGCTGGCCAGGGTGGACTTCCTGGTGGACCCTAAGGACGAGCGCCGGGTGTTCTTCTGCGAGATCAACACCCTGCCAGGCTTTACCTCGCACAGCCTGTATCCCCGGCTGTGGGCCAGGACCGGCCTGAAGCCGGAAGCGGTGCTGAAGCGGCTGGTTGTCATAGCGGAACGCTCCATGGCTGCCCGGCGGCGCCTTACCACGGCAAGAAAATAGGCCCGCTGCCTGCGGGCCTATCCTGCGCCGGCCGCCCTGGCCGGCGCTTCTTTTTATAAGGGTTTACTGCGCGGTGCCGTCCTCGTCCTCGTAGACGTATTCGTACTCCTCTTCGGCGGGGGGCGGGGCCAGCTTTTTTGGGGCGGCTTTTTTAGGCTGCGGCTTTGCCGCGGCCTTGCCAGCCCGCTGCCTGGGCGCCCTGGGTTTGGGCGCGGCGGCGGCCAGGGCGGCGTAGGCCGTCTTGCCGTAGTCGTCCCCGGGCTGCAGGGTCTTGCCTTCCAGGTTCACGGTGAAGGTGTAGGTAAGGTTGGCGTCCTTGGCGGGCACTACCCCGGCTATTTCAAAGACGCCGGGGACGGCCTGCTTCACCTGCCAGTCGGCGCGGTTATAGTCGCCGCCGGACCGGGCGGCATGTTCGGAGATCTTGTCCTCCAGGGTGGGGCCGTCGGCCTTCAGCTTGAAGGTGCGGGTGAAATAGATCACTTCGGGCGCGCGTTCCGGGGCGGCCGCGGGCTGGGGCTGCTCCTGGGGCTGGGCCGGCGCGGCCTGGCCGGCTTCCGCCTGCGCGATCTGCTGCTCCGCCGCGGCCATGGCGGCTATGGCGTCAGCCGCGGCCTGCCCGTCGGCCGGCTGCTCGCCGCCCGGCTGGGCGTCCGCCGCCACGAAAGGCAGCTGGAACGGGATGAATTTAGTCGCGTCGAAGATGCCGAAGTTCTTCAGGCCGATCACTGCGCCCAGCGCTACGGCAATGAGCAGCACCACGGTCACCAGGGCTTTGGCCGCCTTTTTCAGGGCGGGCACCAGCCTGGAGGGCTTGCTGCCCTGGTCCACTATCTCGGCGGGCTTGGCCTCTTCCTTGACCGGCTCGGGCTTGGGCGCGGCCTTGGGCGGGGACTGCACGCCCATAAAAACGTCCGAAGCTTTCTCCATGGAGACCGTCGGCTGCGGCGCCGGCTGCGCCGGGGCGGGGGCCGCCTGGATATTCTTGACCGCCGCTTTCATTTCAGCGACGGAGTTTTCCAGGTAGCTCAGCTTGTCCATCACTTCACGCTGGAACTGGGAATTCTTTATGGCGGAGATCACCTCGCCCATCTGGTCCAGCTTCGAGCGCAGCGGTTCCACCGCCGCGTTGATGTCCTGCCTGTTCACGGCGGACTTGGCCATGTAGTCCAGCCGCTGCAGCAGGGTGGCCAGGCCGGCGGTGTCGGTTACGGGCGCCGAGGCCGCAGCGGGCTGGGCGGCCTGTTCCTGGGCGCCGGATTGATACGCCTCGGGCTGCGGCGCGCTAGCTGGTTCCGGCTGCGGCGCGGGCGCGGCGGCCGCGGGGGCGGGCTCGCCGAAGCGCTGGGGTGTGAAATCCTCAGAGGGGGCCGGGGCGGGCGCGGCGTTCTCCCTGGTTATGGCGGAGATCTCCAGGCCGGCGGACCCGGCCGCGTCGGGAGAGAGGTCCCCGAAAGCTTTAGGAGGCTCTTTGGCTATGCCGTCCGCGGCTGCGTCCTGGCCGGACATGTTCTCCGTGCGGCGGACTATGGTGGAGAGGCTTATAGGGTCGAAGGCCGAGGGGGCGGGCTGCGCGGCCGCGGGGGCGGCCTCCCCGCCGGCTTTGCCGAGGCGGTTGACCGCTATCTCCACGCCGCCCAGCTTGTGTTCGGCGGGGGCCATGGGTTCTATAGAGGCGGCTTTGAGGGGCTTGAAAGTGGTTATCGCGGGTCCAGGCTCCACCACATCGCGAGGGGGGGCGCTTTCCTGCGCCGGCGCGGGGGCCGGCTGGGGATCAGGCGCGGGCGCCGAGGCCTTGCCTGCTCCGGCGCCTATCAGGGCCGCGAGTTCCGGGTAGGTGGAAGTTTCTTTCCAGTCTTCGGTCTTCTCTCCGACCGGGGTCTGGGGGCAGACCAGCAGCGACGGAGAAAAAGAGGGGAGCTCAAGCAGTTTATCTTTCTCAAAGGGGCCAAGGATCTCGTTATTGACGTATGCCCAGTATTTCATAGCTCAGTCTCCATTGCCGCCGCCAAAAAGGCGCGAACCCTTGTATAAAGGATTATGTTCATGACTATATTATTCTACCCTTACCCTGTTACAGAAATAATAACTAATAGTTAAATCCTTTTTGTAGAATAGGAATAACTTATGGAAGCCAGATTCCTCAAAACGCTGATCTACATCTTTTTAGGGCTTATTGTAGTCTTCTCCCTGCTCATACTGGTAAATTATATCGGCAGCGTAACAGGCAGGCCTTCCGAGCTGGCCGGGCAGGAAGAGTCCAGGCCCCCGGAAAGCGCCGCGGACCTGGCCCAGCAGGCGCTCAACGCCGCCAGGTACGGCGCGCCTCCTCCCACGGCTTCCATGGTCCCCGGCTACCGCAAAGGCCTCTCCACCTCCTCCGTGAATTCGGCGGGCGCCATCAGCATAATCAAGGAGCAGGATTTCGGCGGGGTGGCCGAACAGTCCAAAGACATGATGGCCATGCTCACCGAGATGAGCGGGGGGGATAAGAAGAAGCCGGCCCCTATCGCCCTTAAAGACTCCGATTTCGACAAGAAGATAACGGTGGGCGGGCCGGCCGGCAAAGAAACCAAGCTTCTCTACGTGTCCACCATGCCGGAACTGGGCCGCAGGCCCGGCCAGGAAGGCCTGACCATGCTGAGCGCCCCGGTGGACTACAAGATCTTCAAGACCTCGGAGACCTGGACGGCTTTTATCTCCTCCAGGAAGGTGAAGGCCCGCGAGCTGGATTTCAAGGTTTTCAACATGCTGATCCTGGTCTCGCTCTCCGACTTCCCGAGCGGCATCTTCAGCGTGGCCGGCGTGGAGCCGGGCAAAAAAGAGACCTTGGTGAAATACCGCGTCAACCCCCTGGCGATGGCGGCCGAAACCTCCAGCGATACGCGCGAGGCCTACGCCATGGCGCCGGTGCCCAAGGGCGTGCCGGTGCGCCTGCAGCAGGTGCCGTAGCCGTCAGATACTTTTCCTGAAAAATCCCTTCCGTCCCTCTTCCTCGGCGAAGCCCACCCGGCGCAGGTAGTCCGCGTGCCTGGGGGAGCTGCCCGCCGCCTCGAAATGCGTGAAGCCCGCGAACAGCTCCGGGTTCTGCGGCCTGTTGAACAGGTAGCGCGCGCTCTTGAGGTCCCTGTAGTCCTCGGCCACATAGTCGAGGTGTATCCTTATCGCCGGGCGCTCTTCGGAATAGACGAACAGGCCTACCGGCAGGAGGTTGCGCAGGATGAAGATGCAGCGCGGCGCCTTCAGCGCGGCCAGGTCGAAATCCGGGAAGAACTGCCAGATGCCGCGCGCGTGGTAGGCCAGGAAGTTGGCCAGCAGCGGGTCGGAGTTGGAGACCTGCATGAGTTTGAAGATGTCCTTCCTGGCCCGCAGGACCACTATGTGCCAGAGGTCTATGGCGGCCACGAACAGGTTTACCGCCAGCACCGGCCAGGCTTGCGTGATGCCCGCGTAGACCACGAACACCGCCGCCCCGGCGAGGTTGAGCACGCGCAGGCGCAGCACGTTGCTGGTCAGCAGCGAAACGGCCACCAGCGCCGAGGCGATGTAGCCGATGAGTTCTATCATGACCGCGCTCCCCGGGCCGCAAGTTTGGCGGCGAAAATTATAGCTCCCGCCATGCCGGAGGCGTCGGCCTTGTTCCTGCCCGCTATGTCGAAGGCCGTGCCGTGCGCGGGGGAGGTGCGGGGGAAGGGCAGGCCCCAGGTCCAGTGTACGGCCGGGGCGTCTCCGGGCGCTACCTTGAGCGGGACCAGGGCCTGGTCGTGGTAAAGGCAGAGGATGCCGTCGCTCTCCCCGGCCAGGTGCCTGGCCCAGGCGGCGTCAGAAGGGACGGGCAGGGTTATATCCATGCCGCCGCGCCGCAGCGCCCTGGCGGCGGGCGCCAGCGTCCGGAGTTCCTCCGACCCGATAACGCCGCCGTCCCCGGCGTGCGGGTTAAGCGCGCAGAGGGTAATTGTCGGCCGTTTTAGACCGAGCGCCTCCAGCGCCCCGGCGAAAAGGCGGGCTTTTGTCTTCAGCAGCGGCCCGGTGAGCCTGCGGGCGAGATCTTTTACCGGCAGGTGTTCCGTGACCAGCGCGGCGTTTACGGAGCCGCGGGAGAAGAGCATGAGCGGTTCCCTGCCCCCCAGCAGCCGGAACAGGTCCGTGTGCGCCGGCGCGGGCGCCCCGGCGAGCGCCCAGGACTCCTTGCAGACAGGGGCGGTGACCAGCGCGGCGAAAGCGCGGCTTTTCATGAGCGCCCAGGCGCCGGTTACGGCGTGCAGGGAAGCCTCGCCGCCCGCGGCGCTGGGGCCAGGCCTGCGCGGCAGGCGCCCCCGGACGTCCTCGGGAAAAAGCGGGCACAGGGCCGCCGTCCAGCCGGCGCGCCGCAGGGCGGCGGTGTCGCCTATGACGGCCGGGCTGCAGGCCCGCCGCACGGCGGGATCCCTGAGGGCACGCACCGTTATTTCTGGGCCTATGCCGTACGGGTCGCCGGCGGTTATGAGGATGGAAGGTTTCACGGTATTAAAATTACGGCCGCGGAGGGCGGGAGCCTTCCGCGGCCGGTTGCGGCCTGAGCCGTCAGTCGGCTTTCTTCTCGCCCAGGAAAACCTGAATTTTGGCGTCCTTGCGCAGGTCCTTTATGTACCCGCCGAGCTCGGTGGCGAAGCCGTTCTGCGCCAGCACCTGCTCAAGGTCTTCCTTGACGGTCTCGAAGCGCAGCCTCTGCGCGGCGCGCTTCTCTTCCAGGCGCAGGATATGCCAGCCGAACTTGCTCTCCACCGGCTGGGAATTCTCGCCGACCTGCATCTTGAAGGCGGCGGCCTCTATTTCGGCCGGCAGCATCCCTTTGACCACGTAGCCCAGGTCCCCGCCGCGGCGGGCGCTCTCCTGGTCGTCCGAATTCTTCTCCACGGCCTCGTCGAAGGCCAGCTCGCCGTCCATGTCCTTGCGGAGCGCGGCGGCCTTGGCCTGGGCGGCCTTCTTCTCTTCGGGCGCGGCGCCTTCCTTGACCTTTACCAGTATGTGGCGCAGGCGCAGGCGTTCGGCGGTGATCTCCTTGAAGCGCCCGGCTACGGCCAGCAGGTCCTGCATGGCTTCCGCGTCCAGGCCCTTTATGGAGGCTTCCTCGCCCTTCAGGGCCAGGTTGATGTTGTCGAAATAAGCTTTAACCTCGGCTTCGGAGGGCATCTTCACGCGGGTTTTAACGGCGTCCTGCACCAGCTTCTGCACCATCAGCTGCTTGCGGATGCGCTCGCGGAATTCCTCCATGGTCACGCCTTCCCGCTTGAGCTCGCCGCGGAAGGCCGCCTCGGCCTTCTCGGTGGAGAGTTGCGCGCCGTCCGGGGAGCGCGAGAAGCGCTTGCGGATCTCGCCCACGCCGGCCTCCAGCTCCCGCTCGTAAACCTTTATCTTGAGGGCTTCGGCTTTCTGCCGCAGCAGCGCCTCGTCCACCAGCTTGTCCAGGGCGGCCTTCTCTATCTGGGCCTCGGCGTCCTTCTGCTTGAAGAAGTCGGGCATCGCGGCGGCGTACTGCTCCGTCAGGGCCTCCTTGGCTCGCTTGTAGTCGGAGATGGTCACCGGCTCGTTGTTGACGCGCGCGGCGAGTTCCTCCACCACCTTGGCCTGGGCGGGAATGGCGGCGGCGCACAGGGCCGCGGCGGCTATGAATTTATTTATAGTTCTCATCTAAGACCTCCACTTTGTTCTTTTCCTGGAACTTGGCCAGGTAAGCGTCGAATTTTTTCTTCTCCAGGATCTTGCGGACCCGGTCCATCGCCTGGGCCTCGTCCGCCTTCTCCTGCGAAAGCTTCTTTATGATATGGAAGCCCAGCTGGGTCTTCACTATCCCCTGGGTCTCCCCGGTGCGCATCTTGAAGGCCATGTCCTCGAGCTCGGGGAGGAACTCCCCGTACATCACGGGCGGCAGGCGCACGGTCTCCTTGTCCAGGGAGTATTCCTTGGCGGTCCGGTCGAAATCCGCCCCGGCCTTGAGCCGCTTAACCACTTTCTCGGCCTCCTCGTAGCTGGGCAGGAGGATGTGGGCGAGGGAGACCTTGTACGGGTATTTCTGGTAATAATCCTTTACTTCCACGTCGGTGACCTTCAGCTCGCCTTCGCGCATGTCCTCTATCCACATGCGGGTCAGCAGGAATTCCCTGTAGGACTCCAGGGTGGTCTTCATTTCGGCCTCTTTCTGGCGCATCCGGGCCTTGTAGTCGTCGCCGGAGGCCACGCGGCTCTTGCGGGCGGCCAGCAGCATCAGGCGCTCGTGGATGAGCACGTCCAGGAACTGCTTGCGGCCGGGCTTGGAGGCCAGGTATTCCTGCGCGGCCGGGCTGATCTCCGCGAACTTCTCCTGCAGGTAGCTCTCCGTTATCTTTTCGGAGCCGACGCGCGCCACTACCTTGCCGTCCTTGCCCGAACAGGCGGCCAGCAGGGCCGCCGTCCCGAGTAACGCAAAAAGTTTTTTCATAGTAGGCTAAATGTATCATTTTTGGCGCCGCCGGGGAAAGCAGGGCCGGGAAACCGGGCTCCGGATAATTTAATATAATTAAGGCCATGGATTTCATACGCAGGTTCCTCGACTACCTTGACGGGCTTTCGGCCCGCGAGCTGGTGCTCAAGGCGGTCTACCTCATAGGCGTGGTCTCCGCGGCCGGCATCCTGCTGGCGGCGGTGCTGATGCGCAAGATCCTCACCGACATCCCCTCCATAGACAAGCTGGACGAATACACGCCGTCGCTGACCACCTACGTCTACGACATCAACAACCAGGTGATAGCCGAATTCTCGGTGGAGAAGCGGGCCATGCTGCCGCTCTCCAAGATCCCCGTGGACATGCAGAACGCCGTCATCGCGATGGAGGACCGTAACTTCTTCCGCCACTGGGGCATCTCGCCGCGCGGCATCATGCGCGCCCAGCTGCGCAACATTATCGCCCACCGGCGCGCCGCCGGCGGTTCCACCATCACGCAGCAGCTGTCGCGCGGCATCTTCCTCAAGCCGGAAAAGTCCTATGTCCGCAAGATCAAGGAGATAGTGCTGGCGCTGCAGATAGAGCGCAACTTCTCCAAGCCGGAGATCCTCGCCCTCTACCTTAACCAGATCTTTTTCGGGCACGGCGTCTACGGCGTGCAGTCGGCCTCCAAGCTCTATTTCGGCAAGGACGTCTCCGAGATGACGCTGGGCGAATGCGCGCTGCTGACGGGGCTGATCCCGTCCCCCGGCAACTACTCACCTTTCATCAACCCCGAAACCGCCCGGCACCGCCGCCGCCTGGTGCTGCAGCGCATGCGGGCCGAGGGCTATATCACGGACAAGGAAGCCGAGGCCGCGGCCGCCGAGCCCATCCCGGCCGAGAAGTCCACCCTGCTGGCCAGCCACGCCGCCTATTTCGTGGAGTACGTGCGCCAGCAGCTCGAGCCCAAGTACGGCGTCGCCCAGCTCTGGAAGGGCGGCATGAAAATCTACACCACACTGGACCTGGCCATGCAGGTGCCGGCCGAAGAGATCATGGAGCGGCACCTGGCCAAGTACGACCAGGACGCCGAGAAGAACCGCGCCGCGGAGGACGCGAAGGAAAAAGAAGAGAACAAGGACGACGAGGACGCCGTGGTCAGGTCCTCGGTCAGCCTGCAGGGCGCCTTTGTGATCCTCGACACCAGGACCGGCGCCATCAAGGCCATGATCGGCGGCCGCAACTACCGCGACAGCAAGTTCAACCGCGTCACGCAGGCCGCGCGCCAGGCCGGGTCCACCTTCAAGCCGCTGGTCTGGATGGCCGCCCTGATGAACGGCTACACCCCGGCGAGCATAGTGGAAGACTCGCCGATGGCCTACTACTACGACGGCAAGGACTGGCGCCTGCTGGAAGGCGCCACCGACCAGTACGCCATAGACCTGGCCATACAGCCCTTCGTGGGCAACAAGGATTTCAAGATCTGGGTCCCCAGCGATTTTGACGGCAAGACGCAGGGCCGCATCACCATGCGGCGCGGCCTGGAGCTGTCCAGGAACCTGGCGTCCATCTACCTGGTCACCCGGGTCGGGCCCACGCTGGTGGCCGACGTGGGCCACCGCGCCGGCATAAAGCGCAACCTCGAGGCGGTCCCTTCCATAGGCCTCGGCACTTCGCTGGTGAGCCCTATCGAGATGACCAGCTCTTTCTCCACCTTCGCCAACGGCGGTATCCACGCCGCGCCTTTCGGCGTGCTGCGCGTGACGGATAATTCCGGCCGCGTGCTGGAAGAGGCCGTGCCCGAGGAGACTGAAAGCTTTTCGCCGCAGCTGTCCTATGTGCTGGTGAACATGATGAAGGGCGTGGTGCAGCGCGGCACCGGTTCCTACGCCTCGCGGCTCAAGCGGCCGATGGCAGGCAAGACCGGCACCAGTCAGGACTCCAAGGATATGTGGTTCATCGGCATGACGCCGGACCTGACCGCGGGCGCCTGGATGGGCTACGACGATTACGGCTCCATCCCGATAAAGGACTGGACCAGCTCGCTGACAGTGGCCTGGTGGACCGAGATCATGGAGAGCGTGCTCAAGGACCAGCCGGTGCGCGACTTCCCCGTGCCCGAGGGTATAGTTTTTGTGACGGTGGACCAGGAGACCGGCAAGTTGGCCCTGCCCACCTGCAAGAAGAAGATCCTGGAATCCTTTATGAAGGGCACCGAGCCCAAGGAATTCTGCGACGTGCAGCATTGATCCGCCTGGGGGCCGGCCGCCGCGCATGAACAATAATTCCACCTTTCTCCCGCCTGACCAGGCGCCCTCCGACGCTTTCGAGCGGGAAAAGGTCTCCCTCCCCGCCCTGCTGCCGGCGCTGGCGCTTACCGCCGGGATAGTATTCTCCCTTTTCTCTAAAGCCGGCTGGAACCGGTACATCCTGCCGCTGGAAGTGTTCGCGGACCTGTTCATAGCGTTCTTCGCCTTCCGCCATAACGCTCCCGGGGCGCGCTGGTGGCGGGTGGCCGCCGTGGCGCTGCTGGCCGGCGACACCTTCTACATGGTCGGCCACCAGGTCCCCAGCTTCCCGGCCTGGGCTTTCATGGCGCAGGAGGCCTTCTACACCCTGTGCCGGTTCATGACCGCGGCCTACCTGTACAGCAGCCTGCGCGTGCTCGATAAACTGGAGACCGCGGAAAAAGTCATCCTGGCCGCCGCGTCCGCGGTGATCACGTTCATCTCCATCCAGTACCTGATAATCCCGTTCTTCCGCTCCGGCAACCACGCCACGCCTTTTTTCTACGCCAATGCCGTCCTCAACCGCCTGGCCGAATCCGCGGTATTCCCGCTGGCGCTGCTGCTGGGCATGAAGGCCCGGTCCAGGTATTGGCTGGCCATGACGCACGGCCTTGCGCTGATCTCCATCTCGTCGCTGGCCATCGGCTACTATATCGCGCTGAACGCGGCCGCCCCTGGCATCCCGGTACAGGAATACGGCTGGCTTTGCGGCCTGCTGCTGATCCTGGCCGCGCAGGCCTACAGTTCCTCAGGCAGCGCGCCCTTCGCCAGGTGGAACAGCGCCAGGGTCAGGCTGGTGCTGCTGGTGCTGCTCTTCAACCTGGCGCTGCTGCTGTCGCTTTCCCTGCTGCAGATCTTCATCAGCAAGGATGCTTTCCAGCTGACCACCATTCTGCTCGTCTTCTTCGGCCTCTGGTCGGTGGCCAACCTCATAGCTTTCAGGATCTCGGAGGACATCTACCTGCTGCTCGGCAGCGTTAACGCTGGGGCCGCGGACGGGGCCAGGCCGGCTTACCGCGTGGCTATCTACGAGGCGGAACTGTTCGCGGAAAAGCTTAAAGCGGCCTACGATACTATCCGCTCGCAGACACGGCTGGCGGCGCTGTCCGCGCTGGCGGCGCAGGTGGCGCACGATATCCGCAGCCCGCTGGCCGCCCTGGACACCGCCTTGAAGGACGTAACCGGGCTGCCCGAGGAGAAGCGCGAACTGATAAGCGCCGCCGCGGGGCGCATCCGCGACATCGCCGACGACCTGTTGAAAAAAAATCGTCAGGGAGCGGTAGAGCCGCCGCTCGCGGCGGGGCAGCTCGCGCCGCAGCTCCTGCCCGGGCTGATCGTCCCCGTGATAGAGGAAAAACGCCTGCAGTACCGCGGCGCCGCCGGCGTGGCCATAGAAATGGCTTTCGCCGCCGGGGCCTCCGGCCTGCGCGCGCGCGTGGACCCGGCAGGGTTCGGCCGCCTGCTGTCCAACCTCGTCAATAATTCAGTGGAAGCGCTGGAGCGGGGCGGCCGGGTGGCCGTCGGGCTGGCCCGGCGGGGCAGTCTTGCCGCGATAACCGTGCGCGACGACGGCAAGGGTATACCGGCCGAACTGCTGGGCCGCCTGGGCGGCCGGGGGGAAACCCACGGCAAGGCCGGCGGCTCCGGCCTCGGTTTGTACCACGCCCGCACCGCCGTCGAGGCCTGGGGCGGCTCCCTGGCCATCTCCTCCGAGCCCGGCAAAGGCACGACGGTAACGATCTCTCTCCCCCTGTCCGAACTTCCGTCCGCATAAGAAAACACGAGCTAATAAACAATCAAAGCGCCTCCTTCAGGCGCTTCTTTTTTTGCAAGGAGGGGCGATTGCGAATGCCCCGGCTGGACCTGCCCGCCGGGTTAGCAAAACCGTCGTTGAGCCCGCCGCTTGCATAAGCGCGGCGGGCGAATACCGAGCGAGGCCACGGTGTGGCCGAGCGTGTTTTGCGTTCCGGCGGGCAGGTTCGGCCTTACGGCTATTTGTAAACGCGGGGGATTCTGGAATTGGTGGCGGTGCGCCGCACATGCAGCGCTACCGGCGTGCCAGGTCTGGCTTCGGGGATGTTGGTGACGTCGAGTAAAGTATGGGCGATGCCGGTGCGGCCCGTGAAGTAGGCTTTCTTGCCGTTGATAAGACCCCAGTAATTGAAGCCGGCGGTCACGCGGATGTGGTTCTCGGTCGGCTCCATGGTAAGGCCGTCGGAGTAGCCGGCGGGAATGGTGGCCAGGCGCATCGCATCCGGCGCGGTGAACTCCGAGGCGTAGCCGATGGACTCGCCCTTCTTAACATTCCTCACAGAAATTATCCTGGCGTAGAGCTGCCAGGGCCTGCCCAGGCCGGGCAGCGGCGGCCCCTGCCGCTTCTTCTGGTAGACGTCGGTAGGATAGATGCCGTACAGCAGGTTGCCGGCGCGCACCATATCCAACTGCCAGTGGGGAAAATCGCAGAGTATGGAGCTGTTGGCCGCGTGGGCTTTAAGGCCGGGGGCCAGCGCCCGCAACCTTTCAGCCAGGGCGCTGAACGAGGAGAGCTTTTCTTCCGCCTCTATCATGTTCTGCGCCGGGCGGTAGGCCAGGTGGGCCGAAAGGCCGTAGGGCAGCGCCTTGCGCTGTTTCAGGGCCGCGCGCAGAAAAGCCTCCGCCTCCGCCGGTTTTACGCCCCAGCGGCCGAGGCCCAGGTCTATGTCTATGTGGTAAGGGGCGGCTTTTTTAGCCGCCTTGGACAGGGCCTTTACAAAGGTAAGGGAGTCGGCGGTGGGAATGAGGCCGTATTTTACTATGGCGGCGGCTTCTTCGGGCAGGGACGGGGCCAGCAGGTGTATTTCCGCGCGGGGCAGGCCGGTGCGCAGCGCGGCGCCCTCCTCGGCAGTCAGCACGCCCAGGCAGTCCGCCCCGGCGGCCAGCGCGGTCCTGGAAACCTGAAGCGCCCCGTGGCCGTAGCCGTCGGCCTTCACCACGGCCATGAACCGGACGCCGGGCCTGAGCGCACCCTTGATGGCCCGGGCGTTCCCGGCCAGCGTCTTTAGATCTATTTCAACCCATTTCAGCATATGTTCGCGCGGCTGTCCGCCTTACTCACAAAATTATATCATTAAGGCAATGATAGCCAAGGCGGTCAAAGGCGTTCCCAATATCAGCGCCAAAGCCTGGTTCGCGCTCAAAGAGTACGAACGCGCGCCGTCCCATCTGCTGGTGGCGGCCGCGGGCGACGACGTGCTCTCCTCCTGGCAGCACGCTTTTAATTCTCTTGCGGGGCTGCTGCCCGGCCTGCCGCCTTTCGAGGTCTGTCTCTGGGGCGGGGACCTGAGCGAGCGGGCCAAGGCCATGCGCGCGCTATATTCCCCGGAGCAGGGCCGTTTCTATTTTCACATCGCCACGCCGGAGGCCTTCTCCGAGGCGCTGATGGCTGGCGAGGAATATTCCGACCTGCGCTTCTCCTTCAAACAGGGCTACTCCTACGAGCGCGCGGTGGCGCTGGACCTGTTTATCAAGGCCGGCTACGAGCGCGTCTCCTTCGTGGAAGAGAAGGGGCAGTTCGCCGCGCGCGGCTCGGTGGTGGATTTTTACTCGCCCGGCTTTGACAAACCGGTGCGGCTGTTCTTCTCCGACAAGAAGCTCGAAAGCATCCGCTGGTTCGAGATAGACACGCAGCATACCTCTGATTTTTTGATGAGCGTGGACGTGCCGCCCAATAAGTTCGGCGGGCCCGGCAAGCCCCTCTGCGCCCACGCCGTAAAAGGCTGGAAGGTGTTTCTGGACGAGGCCGTGGAGGGCGGCTTAGCGCCTGACGGGCTTTATACTTTCGGTCTCAGGGAGGACGGGGAAGCCGACGAGGATTTCGGCGCCGTCTCCAACCTTAACTTTAATTCCGACATCGCCCTGCTGGCCGGCGAACTGAAGCGCCTGAAGAAAGCCGGCGCCGTCGTAAAGCTTTTCTGCATCAACCGCGGCGAGACCGAGCGGCTGGCCGAGTCCCTGGCCGACGCCGGGGCCGGCGGCCTGGTCTCCCTCTCCACCGGCTATATAGAAGAGGGCTTCGTGCACCTGCCGTCGCGGACGGCGGTCATCACCTCGTCCGAACTGTTCCGCCGCCGCTACCGCTTCGACCCGGCCTCGATCAAGCCCAAGAACAAATTCTTCAAGTGGACCGACCTGAAGGTCGGCGACTTCATAGTGCACGAGGATTACGGCGTGGGCCGCTACCTCGGCATCAAGAAGGCCTTTTTCCGCAACGCCTGGGGCGAGCAGGTGGAGGATTCCGACTGCCTGTACCTGGAATACGCCCGCGGCGACAAGCTCCTGGTGCCGCTGCACGACTTCAGCCGCGTGCAGAAATATATCAGCTCCGAGGGCAAGGCCCCGCGCCTGTCCCACATGGACACCAAGACCTGGACCGAGATGAAGACCCGGGTCAAGAAAGAGGTGGAGGCGCTGGCGCTGGACATTTTAAAGCTCGAGGCCGAACGCGCCGCGCTCAAGACGGCCGCGCTCCCGCACGGCGGCCACCTGGAGGAGGAGTTCGCGGCCTCTTTCCCTTTCGACGAGACCCCGGACCAGACCAGGGCGATCGCCGAGGTGATGGCGGACCTGGAGCTGGAGCTGCCGATGAACCGGCTGGTGGCCGGCGACGTGGGCTTCGGCAAGACCGAGGTGGCCATGCGCGCCGCCATGCGCGCCGTGGCCAACGGCAAGCAGGCCGCCATCCTGGTGCCCACCACCATCCTCGCCGACCAGCACTTTCACAATTTCTCCAAGCGCTTCGCCGGCTTCCCGGTCAACATCCGCGTGATCTCCCGCTTTGTGGCCCCGGCCGACCAGAAAAAGATCCTGGCGGACCTCGCGCGCGGGAAGATAGACATCATAGTGGGCACGCACCGCCTGCTGCAGAAGGACGTAGAGTTCGCCGCCCTCGGCCTGATGGTGGCCGACGAGGAGCACCGCTTCGGCGTGAAGGACAAGGACAAGATAAAGGCCGCCGCCAAGGGCGTGCACTGCCTCTTGATGAGCGCCACGCCTATCCCGCGCACGCTCTACCAGTCGCTTTCTTCGCTTAAGTCCATGTCGGTCATCGAGAGCGCCCCCGTCGGGCGGCAGGCCATCTCCACCTTCGTGCGGCCCTTCACCGAGAAGGGCGCGGCCGAGGCCGTCACCTACGAACTCGCCCGCGGCGGCCAGGTGTACTACGTGCACAACCGCGTGCAGACCATAGACAGCCGGCAGGCCTATCTGAAGAAGCTCATGCCCGAGCTGCGCATCGCGGTGATCCACGGCCAGATGAAGGCCGAAGCGGTGGAAAAGCAGATGTGGGATTTCCTCAACCGCAAATACGACATGCTGATGGCCACCACCATCATTGAGTCCGGCCTGGACATCCCGACGGTGAACACCATGATAGTGGAGAACGCCCACGAGATGGGCCTGGCCCAGCTGTACCAGCTGCGCGGGCGCATAGGCCGCGAGAAGCAGAAGGCCTACTGCTACCTGTATTACCCCGGCTGGATGAAGGGCGCCGCCGGCAAGCTGCAGAAGAAGGCCGCGGCCATCGCCCCGGCCGCGGGCGACCCGCCGCCTATCAGCGAGGACGCGGTGAGGCGCCTCTCGGCGCTGGAGGAATTCACCGAGCTGGGCTCGGGCTTCCGCCTGGCCATGCGCGACCTGGAGATCCGCGGCGCCGGCGAGCTGCTGGGCGTGCGGCAGCACGGCTTCATAAATTCAATAGGTCTCGAGATGTACATCAAGCTGCTCAACGGCGAGATAGACCGCATAAAGGGCCGCGCCGGAGCGGCCGAGCTGCCCGAGCCCAAGATGGACGTGCTGGTGCCGGCCTTCATCCCCGAGGATTACGTGGGCGACGACATGGAGCGCCTGAACTTCTACAAGAAGCTGCTCAACGCCAAGGAGCCCGAGCTCGCCGCGGTAATGAAAAACTTTGAGGATATTTCCGGGCCGGCCCCCGCGCCGCTCAAGAACCTGGTGGAGATCATCCGGCTGAAGAAAGTGCTGGCTAAAAAAGCGGTGCGGGCGGTGACGCAGAAGGAAACGGACCTGGAGATCTTCTTCTCGCCCGGCGCCAACGTGCCGCCCAAGGCCGTGGCCGGCTGGCGGCAGGCCTTCGGCAACAGGCTCTCTTTCCTGCCCTCCCGGGCGGGCGACGGGATTAAAATTTCTTCGGTGGACGATCCGCTTTCGGATATAGCGGCCGCGGCAGCGGCGCTGTTTTAACCTATCTGTGCTTGTATTTGGCCAGGACTTCCATGAAGTTGTGGGCGGTCATCAGTTCGTTGGAGGTGTGGCGCAGGCGCCCGAGGATGACGCGGAGCAGCTCTATGAGCAGCCCGGCCCCTTCCTGGGGGCAGTCCTTGATGAAGTCCAGCAGGCGCTGCCGGCTGAGCTCCACCAGTTCGCTGTCCTGCGCGGCGCGCGCCTGGGCGAAGCGCGGCTGGGTTTCCATCACCGCCATCTCCCCGAAAAAGTCGCCGCGGTTCATCAGGGCGAGTTTCTTGAACCTGCCGCCGGCCTTGTCCACGCGCTTTTCTATGACCATCTCGCCGGAAAGGATGATGAAGAACGTGTCGCCCTCCGCGCCTTCGCGGAACAGGATGTCGTTTTTGGCGAGCGAGAGCCTGTTGAAGGCTTTGAAGAATTTGGTGAAAGATGTCTCTGAAAAACCGCTAAAAAAAGGCATGGTTTTCAGATTCTCTAGTTCTTGCTGTTTCATATTGCGTCCTTGCTGAACCGTCCGGGTCCATCTATTATAGCGGTAGGCCGCATTTTTATCAACCCGCCCCGCCCTTAATTGCCCTTAGGACCCTGTCCTCCCCCCTGATTAAACTGCTAAAATATCCCTGTAAGTATTGCTCTTTGAGAACCCAATTGTTATAAGTTCCGCAATTCCTCCAAGGAGGGGTTCAGCGAAGCCGTCGCCGTAAGGCGAAAGGCGTAGCGGCGATGAAACGGGGAACCTGGGTTCCCCTTGCGGAGAACCCGGCCGACGAAGGCCGGGCGGATTGAGTAAATCCGCCTTGCGCTTCGTGCGCAAGGTTCGACAAGCGGGGGTGAACTAGGTTCGACGTGAACTTGTTCTGCAGGATCAGCAGGTCATGGTTGACCAGGCCATGTAAAACAGGGTCAAAAAAACAAAAGCCAACTCCAACGAGCTGGCCTGGGCGCACGCCTAAGTGTGCCTCGCTTATAGTCTGCCCGCCTGAGCGGACTGTACTGCGTTAAATTCAGGCTGCTGTCGCCGGGGGCGCGCTTCGTCCCGCGTCGGCTTAAGACAACACGGAGCTGGGCCGGCATTGTCGCCTTGAACTTATGCCGTCCGAGACAAACTCAGGGCTAAGCCTGTAGCGGTTCCTGCAAGCGGTTTACGGACCCGGGTGCAACTCCCGGCACCTCCACCATTTAAACGGCCGGTCTTCGCAAGAAGACCGGCCGTTTAAATGGTGGGGGCTGTTGGTCGATGTTAGACGCTTCTTCGACGAACATCCGGAGGGAATCGAATAAGGAGTTCCCTATCCGCGAGATGCCGTCGCAGGCGTGGCCACTACGCGGCCCCGCACTGCTCCTCGCCGCACGTTAGAGGGTTCGCAGGGCGGCGGCACTAGCGCGCCTTGCACCTGCTCCCAAGGAGTTCTGCATCTTACAACAACCTCCTCTGCGCGGCCGGCCGGCCCAATAAACGTGGGCCTTGGCACGGCCGCACTGCGGTGTCGCTGCGCTCCACCCCCCGATCCGCCTTCGGCGTCCGTACAAAAAAGAAAATTATCGCCCCCGCCCATCAATCTTTGCTGTTGTCTGACTCTTCTTTCCTTCTGCCCTGTATATATTATAACCTATCTTGGGCTATCCTTAAATAGGTTATATACTGTTTTCATGGGCGAATCAATATACTCTAAAGAATATGAGGCGTTTATTGCGAAACTTAAAAAAGTGAGACTGGAGGCCGGGATAACTCAGGTTCAGGCTGCGCAGAAACTTAAAAAGCCTCAGTCTTATGTCTCCAAAATAGAACGCAGGGAAAGACGTGTGGATGTGGTGGAGCTTAAGCAGATATTGAAGGTATACAAGACCGATTTGAAAGACTTCTTCTAGCTCTGTCGCTCAGGATGCCGAGGGAGTCCTCCCGGCGATGGCTTTGCTGGGCTTTGAAGTCGGTGCTGATTTCGCTCTTGATAGAATGCTTTCTAAGGTTTAGGGGAATAAAAATTATGAAGGTAAAATTGCTTTTGGGTTTTATTGCCGCATTGGGCCTTTCGGTCTTGCTCTATCTTAAGAATGTCATCGGCGTAGAGCTTCTAGTCTGTATTGTTCTCGCCGGTATAGTGGCGATATATATCGTGACCGACAATATTCTGATGGATAAGGGACGAGATAGCGCGGTGTTGATTAAAGCGGGATTTTTTCTGGTCCTGGCAGGTGTGATGGCGTTTTTATGGTATACAACGATAAAATACGACTATGAGTTGTATGCGCAGGGGATTAAGTCGGTTGCCGTTGTGGCCGGTTATGAAAGAACTGTAACTAGCGGACGAAGGGGGCGAGTCCGGTTTCATGATACCCACACACTCACGTATGAGGTCTACTCTACGAAATTGGATTTAGATAAGCAGTATCCTGTAGGCACCAGGTTCCCGATAAGATATCTTCCGTCTAACCCAAAGTTCGCTAGGGTAATTGATCCGAGCGCCACGATATCTTCAACGTTTGGCCTTGGCGATGTCTTTATGCTCTGCCTAATGCTTTTGTTCGTCGGACTGGGTCTTGTTTATGTTAAGGAGTTCGCGTCTTCAGGGTCTTGAACAAATCCGGGTTTTAATATGGGAGCGTCCGCATGAATGACTATATTGCTTTGCTGTCTGCCTGCTTGGCCCCTGTCGTTGCCGTTGTCGGTCTTGTCTTTGCCGGGTTGCAATGGTGGACAACAGAGCGGGAAAGGCAAAATGCGCTATTTGATAGAAGGTTTAGCTTTTACACCCGTCTGAAACAGATTTATCTTTCTCAGCATGACACCGCAAATCCTCCAATGACAGAGGAGGATTGGTTCCCATTAGCAGAGGAAGCCGGTTTTTTGTTTGGGGAGGATATTGAACGGCACATTTCATCTCTTGCAGATAAGAAAGTTGAGGGGTCGCCGTTCTTCCCTAATGAGTGGTTTGTCGCGCCCTTTAGAAAATATCTGCGTTTCTAAAAGTCCTGGCTTTGCCTGCCTGATCCGGAAATTGAGGGCCCAGTTCCGCGTAGGCCTAAAGGCCCTTCCGCCCGCAACCTCTGTCAGCTAGACTCTATTTGTAGTTTCCTTGTAATCGGGGGAATTGGCCCCCGGGCATCCACGACCGGACCTTAATCCGGTGTATCCAGGGAAAGCGACAATATACATCGCTTTCTCTTTTTTTATCGGTATCAAAATGAACTGGCTCATCAAAAACTTACTAAAATTCACCGGGAGTCAAAAGTTCCTCAGCGCCCAGCTCGATATCACCAATGCCTGCAATCTCAATTGCACCCACTGCTATCAACCGCATGGGGCGGCTGAAGAAATCCTATCGCTTTCAGATTGGCGCAGAATTCTGGACCAATACTCGGAGTTAGCAGATAGATTGTATCTAAAGCCGCATTTTGGAATAAGTGGAGGAGAACCCACATTGAGCCTGCTGTTTCTTCCTATCTTAGAGGAATTAAGCTCAAGATGGCCCGGCGTAGGCATCACCGTTTTGACCAATGGGACCAGCCTCTCTGCTGCTGTTGTATCAGCGATGAAGCGGTATGACGTCATTACCCAAATCTCCGTGGACGGCCCGGATGCCGTGCGGCATGACGTTATCAGGGGGGCAGGTAATTTTGAAAGGGCAGTGAAAGGTATCCAATCGCTTAATAATTCCGGCGTGGCTGTGCAGTTACAGGCGGTGCTGTCTAAAAATACGGCCGCATGGATACCGGAGTTTTTTAATACGGCTGCCGATGCCGGCGCGGCAGCAATGAATTTTACCAGGTTCGTGCCGCAAGGCAAAGGCAAAGCGCTGCAGGAGACTGGGGAGGATTCCGCTCTTACCGCTTTAGAATTGCGGGCGGCCTACCAGGAGATACTGGCTCTTTCTCGTAAAACTTCAATTCCCACGGCAACCAACCTGCCGCTATTCATCCTTCTGTCTCCGGAGCTGGGAGCGCACGGGAAAGCTGGTTTCCAAGGATTGATCATCGACTGTCATGGGAACCTGAAGGTAACGAGCCGGGCGGACTTTAAGCTCGGCAATATCCTTGAACAGGGCCTGGAGAATCTGTTTCTCAACCACCCAATAATGAAGGCTTTGCGGGCCGGGGCGATAGAAGGCTGTGGTTCCTGTATGTTTTACGATCGATGTGGAGGAGACCGCAATGCGTCTTTTGTCTCATACGGGAGTTTTCTAAAAAAAGACCCCGGCTGCTGGTTGTGAATTTAGTATACTCTGAAATAGGGGAACGATTATGATCAACCTGACCAAGAAGTGCTGTTTGCTGCTGCTGGCAATGATACCGCTGGCATCGGTTTCTTTTGCCGCCCAGTCTGCGCTAAGCAGCGCTCAAATCAGAGCGGGCAACGCCGCCGATGAGGTATTGGCGGAATCCGCTATCGACAGCGGCATTCACGGTCCCAAGCGGGGACAGTGAACGCTTTATCCCCTATCAGCCGGTTAAAGGTCCCGTATATTACAACCTGACAGCCGCATAATCTGTAACCCTCCTGACCTATGACTTCCAGCAGGAAATGGTCGTTCCCCCTGCTAATAGCGGGGGTTTTCTTTTTGTGTTCCATCATTATCCTATGGAGGAAACATTCAGCTATGTCCGAAACTATATACACTGTCGGCGTTCCCAGTTATTGGGGCACCATAGTCCCGCCTTTGCAGCATACCCTTATCGGTGACGCCGTCATCGCATACCAATTCAATGCACTTGTTAAGACCGAAGACAAAGGGCTGATAGCCCCCGCGGCAGCCAAGTCCTGGGAGTTGAGCCAGGACAGGCGCATCCTGCGCTTTAAGATAAACACCGACCTCCGCTTCTCGGACGGCTCATATCTTCAGGCAGGGGATTTCAAGAGATCTTGGGAAGACGGGCTACGCCTAGAAGCTAAATCGAGCAACAGCTCTCTGGCTGACGGCTTATCCAATCTGAAAGGATATCACGATTTTAAAGCCACAGGTGAAATCTCCGGAGTCCGGGTCCTCTCCGGTGATACGCTGGAGCTGGAGTTCGAAAAACCCGTCCGTCGCACACTACAACGGTTCACGGGCGGCCGCTTTTCCGTATATAAAATGGTTGGGGACATCCCAATCGGAACAGGGCCGTATGTAATTACGGAGACCGACCAGGTACTGACTCTTGTGCCGAACCCGTACTACGCGGGGAAAGCACCCGGCCTGAAACATGTAAAAATTCTCAATATCCCGTCGAAGATTGCCCTAAATAAATTGCAGTCCAAAGAAATAGACGCTTATCTGATAGCGGAAATGGCGTTGATGCCGGGGTGTGATGAAGGCAAGCTCGCCCCCATAAAATGTTCTTCCGGCCAGGAAGGCATGCATTTAATAATCAATCTTAACGGGTTGCAGGGGCGCCTGTTCTCAAATCCCAGAAACCGCTCGGCGTTCCAGGCGCTGGTCTGGAAAAATATAGGGCAGGCAAAAGAGGCGTTCAACGCGCGCGGATTTGAAAGCGACCCTCAAAGTTTCCTCCAATTCCAGTCCGGGCGCATTCCCGATACGGAAGTGCAGGCGGCTATCCGCGACGGCGAGCGGCATATAGGGCTGTTTATTAAAGCTACGGAGAAAACCCCGCTGTTCCTGGCAGCGGGACCCCTTGGCTGGGAATGGCTTGCGGAGGTATTGCGTAAAAACGGCGTTAAGCTGGCCGATACCACGAGGTTTGATTTTTCGGCCAAAGACTTCTGGGAAATGTACTACAAAAAATTCACCCCCGATATTATGCCTATGGGAGCTTCCGTATCCGATGGAGATCCGGATGGGCTTTATCATCTGCTCGGCCGGCATGGTGCGATATTCTCTCCGATAACAGAGCGGAAAGCCGTCTGCGACGGCATGGAAACCGGGCGGGAGCTGCTGGACCTGGCAAAATTGGGATCGCATTACGAAGCCGTTTCCAGGGATATCCTGAAAGATATCCCATACGTCCACCTCGGATATCTCAACAGACGGGTGGCCTATAATGCCGACCGGCTCCATCTAAGGGACTCCTTCCTCGGCCGGCATAACTTAAGTATCCTGGATTTTACACCGCGGTAATTGCTCCCGGCCGGCTTCTCCGGCCGGGCTTTATCTCTTCAGAGGTTAGATGGCGCGCACTATGACAAATCTGTCAGCCTGGGTTAACTGTCACGCCAGGCAGCCTGTAATCCGGCTGATGTTCCTGACGGTTATCGCCCAGACTTTATACCTTAGCTACTTCGCGTATAACCGATATACGAGCCAACTCGAAAGCATCGGGCAGATGCAGGCGACTGTAAGTATGGGTGTCCAGCAATCAAATAGATCACTTATCGAGTCCACCTTTGTATCGGCACTGGGAAATCCAGACCTGGTCTTTGTCGCATTATGCTCGGGTTCTTCAGCCGAAATTTCATACCCACCTGGGCCGCTAGAGTATTGCCGCCTTTCATCGGGGAATCTCCATAGGTGGTCTATACGAAAACAACTGATAGGAGTGCAAGGCTTGGATCTCCTTGTGGTCTTATCGCCATTAACGGCTTTTGAACCACTTTTGGTTTTGATGGTTATTATGGTCGTGACGCTTTCAGCTGTAGTCCTCACGATATCCAAGTTGCAAAAACGGTTTAAAACCGAAGTCTTAACCCCTTTAAGTCAGGGCCTCAACTCTGATGTTGCGCTGGATATATATGAAATGGACGAGCTCCGACGTAAAAACCTGGCCCATATACAACTCATCCAGGAAAAATCTGTCGTAGACGCGATGGTAAGTATGGCCGCCCAGGTGGCGCATGATATCCGCTCGCCCGTATTCGCCCTGGATGCCGCGCTTAAAAACATGGAGCAGCTCCCCGAACAGCAGCGCGTCGTAGTGCGCCATGCCGTCAACCGCATCCGCGACGTGGCCAACGGCCTCTTGGAAAAGAACCGCCGACAAACCGGTACCCCGGCCGCAGGCAACACCAGCCCCATGGAAATCCGCTTGCTTTCAAGTCTCATTGAGCCGGTGATTACCGAAAAGCGCCTGCAATATGGGGAAAAACCTGGCATTACTATCGACTTTGAGTTCTCGCGGCAGTCCTATGGCCTGTTCGCCAAGGTGCAGTCGGTGGAATTCGGACGTATGCTTTCAAACTTGCTAAACAATGCTGCCGAGGCCCTGGGCGATAAGGGGAAAGTGGACGTGAGGGTGATACCGGAAGATAATTTTATCGTCCTGACAATAACGGATAGCGGCAAAGGCATCCCCCCGGAGATATTGTCCCGGCTGGGACAGCGCGGAGAGACGCACGGCAAAGCCGGCGGCTCCGGCCTCGGTTTGTACCACGCCAAGACCACGGCAGAGAGCTGGGGCGGCAGCCTGACAATAACATCAACTCCCGGCAAAGGCACTACCGTAGCCATAAAACTGCCAAGGGCGGAAGCGCCAGACGGCTTTGTGGCCGCAATCGAGCTCGTTCCCGGCAGGCCGGCGATAGTGCTGGACGATGATACAGGCATTCATCAGCTATGGCGCGACCGTTTTGAGGCCGCCCGCCTCGGAGCGCATAGCATTGAGACATTATATTTCCGCGAGCCGGAGCCGTTGCGCGCCTGGGCCAGGGCGGAACTGGAGAAAGCGAAAGCCGCCGTCTGTCTTTTTGATTATGAGCTTTCAGGATATAAAGAAACCGGGCTCAGCCTGGCAGAAGAGCTGGGGCTATGCGCCCGCACCATTCTTGTCACGAGCCGCAGCGAGGAGAAACGGGTCATCGAAGAGTGCGCCCGCTTGAAAGTTCGGCTGATGGCAAAGGGAATGGCAGAATATGTGCCGATTTCGATAAGCGTGCCCACAACCCCGGCGCAGGCGGTCCTGCTGGACGATGATGCCCTGACGCATATGACTTGGGAGATGGCGGCAGAAGCGCACGGCGTTGGCCTGAGAGCGTTTACTAAACCGGATGAATTCTTTTCGGCCTTGGGGACTTTTCCCAAGGACATCCCGCTCTATGTTGATTCCGACCTTGGGGAAAACATGAAGGGCGAGGATATAGCCGTTCAGCTAAAAGAGAAGGGCTTTACCAACATTTGCCTTGCCACCGCCCACCCGCCGGAAAAGTTCGCGCACCTGCCCTGGCTGAAGGTAATTACAAAAGCTCCGCCCTGGGCTTAGGGCCTGGGACCGGCTTCCAGTTCCGTCAGCAGCCTCTCGATCTCCTTAGCGGCGTCGCGCATGAGAGCTATAACCTTATCGCGCTTTTCCGGGGCGCAGTTGGGCAGCAGTTCCGCGGCGCTCTTTAGTCCCACGGCCCGCGACTTCAGGTTGTGGTAAATCTTTTCTACATCAGCCATTGTGGTTTTCCTCCGCCTTGCGCGCCTTGGCAAGCGCGGCATATAAAAGGCATTTCGATATTTTTAGCTGGGCGAGGGCGGCGGCTTTCTTGCCGTCGTTCTCGCTTAGATTGCGGGCAATAAGCCCTTCCGTAAAACGGTCCACGGCGGCGGAAAGCCCGTGTTCAAGCGCATAATCATACTGCGCCTGCGTTACTGGTTCCGTGATCCCCTGGCGCGGCGCCGCGGCGGGAGTGATGTGGCGGCGCACAGTCTCCAGCGTTACCGCGCCCTGGGTACCGGCTCCTATAAGTTCCACAAAGCGTTTCAGCTCCCGCGTATTGCCCGGCCAATTGTGGGCCAGCAGGTGGTCGCGCGCCGCCAGCTCGAAGGCCAGCCGCTTCTTGCCCTTTGTAAAAGCCTGCATGAGCGGCAGAATGTCGCACTTCCGCTGAGCCAGCGGTTTTAGCCCTATGGTCATGCCGTGCACGCGCTGAAAGAAGTCGAAGCGCAGTTTTCCCTCTGCCAACAGTTTCTGTACGTTCTCCAGAGTGGCGCTTATCACGCGAAAATTGGAATACTCTGGCTTGTCCGCGCCAAGGGGGTAGAAGGACTTCTCCTCTATGGCCTTGAGCAGTTTTACCTGCATGTTCTGGCTCATGGCACCTATCTCGTCGAGGAATAGCGTGCCTTTGTCAGCCTGTGCCAATTTACCTTTGCGGTTCTCATGCGCGCCTGTGAAGGAGCCACGTTTATAGCCGAACAACTCGGACTCCAGGAGATCTTCGGTATAGGCCGCGCAGTTTATGGCTACAAAATCTCCGGCGCGGCCTGAATGCCCGTGCAGTAGTTGCGCCAGGGTGGTCTTACCTGTGCCGGAAGGTCCCAATATCATCAGAGGCAACTCCGTGGCCGCGTATTTCAGGGCCTCGGACACCAGCGAGCGGGTCTCTGGGTCGTTGGTGATGAAGTCCCCTGAAAAGATTTGCTGAGCCTTCTTGCCTCCGTCATCGCGCATATATCTGGCTATGATGGCCGCCAAGTTCTGCTGCTCGTTGCCCTTTACATAGAATTCCTTACAGCCAAGCGCGTAAGCGCGGCTTATGGTCTCTTCTGTATCGCAACTGGACATTACCACGGAATAGACCCCCTTAGAGACCGCCAGCGGGATAAGCTTCAAACCCGAGTAATCATCATTATCTCCCAGGAGGAGGTCCAAGAAGCAGATATCGTAATGCCCGGCCTTTAGCTTGCGCTCTGCCGCAGCCTTATCAGAAGCGAAGTCCACGGCATGGCCCGCCAGATTGTTGTCCATAACCTCGCGTGAGAGCGGGTCGTCTTCTACTACAAGGATATTCAGTCTGCTCATAAGCCCCCGGTTAGATACCAGGAATTGTAGCAAAACCGGGCGACATCGTCCTAATGTCAGACCAAGTGGTTTGATATTAGTACCTTCTGGGAGCTGTTTTCGTTCCTGCGCAAGAGGCGGAAAGCTTTCCAAAATGGCGCATATAACGACGTGAAAATTAGATATCTCCGCGCAATTATCCCATATACTCTGTGTTTGGCATAAAAATTGCTTTGTACAAGGGTGTAGGGCAAACCGGCGGGGGAAATTCCGGCGGTATCTTGAATAGAAGGACGGATTAAGGAAATATCTCATGAAAAACCGAAACATACTAATAGCGATAGTCACGGTAATAATCGGTACGGTCTCTGGCCTAAATGCGCAGGGATTCAATGTTGACTTCGATAAGGGCACTTTTAAACAGGTGGATTTTATGGAAGCCGTAAAAAGCCCGGATTCCCGCCAAAGCGGCGCTCTGAACTGCGGGGAGCCAAAGCCCGAGGTGGTCGCTCCTGCGAAAACAGAGGCCTACTCTAATTTTAAGAGTATTCCCAATATGCGCCGCGGTTTGGCTCAGAGAGTCTTCAGCCCCGCCGAAATCGCATCAATGGACGAAACCATCGGATATGCCATCAACTATGCCAATAACCATCGCAAGTTCGTCATAAGCGCTAGCGCGGCGCGATTGCTCAAAGAGGGAACCCCTGAGCAGAAGTTGGATTTTATCAGCGTAACTGAAGGGTCTGACTATGATTTCCCTTGGAACGCGGACAAGTCCGCGTCATCCCGCTGCGGCTGTGTGAGATGGGGCACGACGCAGACCTGCGTGGATAAAAACGACTGCAAAACTGTCTGCACCGCTGGCCAAGTGACATGCCATATAGCCAGCTATGTCGCTGGCACTCCGCAGTGGGTTTGCGGCGCAGGCGCCGCCGTCTGTAATTTGGTGTGCACTGTCGTCCCGGTTTGCACATCCACCCCGATCTGCCTTGAGATGAGTGCGGACTGTGAGCCCACCCACGGATAATCTTTGGGAGCAAAAAACTGCGAGTGAATTTAAGGGAATCGGTTGACAAAGCCAGCGGGAATAGTTTAAAACTCATAATAATGGGAAATTCTATGAATACTTCTGAAACAAGAGTGAAGGACAGATTAGGCGGGATTGTCGGGGTAATCATTGGCGGGCTGCTAGCGCTTGCGGTGATATGGCACAAAATTAATATCGCTTCGGAAATGCTATCTACGCTCTTTGTTGTGGGGCTGCCATGGGGAGGGGGCGTGTTAGGGAGCTATGTCCAGAGAAAATGTTTCCTTACAAAAGGGCAGTAGCCCGGGTTCTTGAAGTAGAACAGGGCTGATGATTAAGAGGGGCCAGGGCGGGGGGCGGCGGCCGTTAAGGGGCCAGACGCTACCGTCCTGGCTTTGGTGGCCGAACCAAAAGAATGTTTTATAATCAAAAAGCCGCATGCGGAAATGCTGGTGTCGCGGTATAAGGCAGTTACGCAGAGGAACGGGCGGTATACCGAGAGAATGCTGGCTGAAAAGATGCGGTTGGTGTCCGAGATCCGGGCGCTTAACAGGCACGGAGCGGGCTAGGCTTACTTGCGGATTTAAGAATGAATCTTTTAACTCAATTTATATCGGAAGAGTTTATGAACCGGAAAACGGCCCGGCCTTACACGCTTGTAAGGGGGGATTCCATAGAGGCGAGTAAAGACAACGTGGAGAGGGTCCGGTCCATCTGCAACGAGGCCGCGGTTTACGGTATTCTATTCCAGCCTGTGTTTAAAGGGACGCCCTATTCTTCAGAGAAGGCTGAGAGTTTTCTTAATTGGGCAGCGAAAGGTTGGGCCGAGCGCTCTCACTTCGTATTCCTGGTCCTGGACGCTTCCCGGGAGATTTGCGGGACCGTGGATATTAAATCCCCCGAGCTTGAGGGCGCGGAGATAGGCTACTGGGCGAGTGAAAAACATTCCGGGATAATTACCCCCGCGGTGGTGTTGCTTTGCGAGGTGGCCAGGCGGGCGGGGTATAAAAGCCTTTACGCGTTTGTCTTGCCGGCCAATACCTGTTCACTGAGGGTTTTAACCAACAATGCCTTTCAGGTTGAAGAACGAGGCGTAACGCATAAAGATAAGATTTGCGACCTCTACCGGAAAATACTTTAACCCCCGAGTTATCAAGGGACGCAAAAGGCCGGTCTTCGCGAGAAGACCGGCCTTTTAATTTTGCGGCTGCGGAACGCTGCGGTCAGTTCCCGGCGGCGGCTTCCAGCATCATCAGGTTCTTTACCCGCTTGACGCCGTTTATGTCTTCCACCAGCTTGGTGACCAGGGCAATTTCGGCCGCGTTCTTGGCCTTGCCGCCCACAGTGACCACGCCGCGCTTGACGGCGACGGTGGTGGAGAGCACGCTGGTGGAGCGGTGCAGCAGCAGCGCCAGGCGGACCTGGCCGGTGATGGAGGCGTCGTCTATCTTCTGGCGGGGGGTCCTGGGCTCATTTTTTGAGGCCTCGGTTACTACCATCTCGTTCAGGACTTCCTTCACGCCGTCGATGTCCTTGGCGTATTCGGTGGTCAGGTCCTTCTGGGCCTGGCTGCTTGCGTAGCCGCGCAGCGTCACTACCCCGTCTTTTACGGTGACCTCGGCTTTGCCGGCGTTCACGCTGCGGTGGAACAGCAGCGAGATCTTTAATTTGTCGCTCAGCCACGCGTCCAGGCTGGAGGAGGGTTCGCCTTTAACCGTCAACTTGTTCTCGACGGCCTTCACTCCGCGGAGGCTCGCTATAGTCTCCCCGGCCAGGGCGCTGCGGGAATTTTCCGAAACGGTCCCGGTCAGCGTGACCACGCCTTCCCTGGACTCTATCTTGATCTCGTCTTCCTTCAGGTAGGTCCTGAAGACATACGACTCCCGGGCGGCCGCTTCTATGCGGCTGTCCGGGGAAGCGCCGGCGGGCACGCTGAAAGCCAGCAGGGCAGCTCCGGCCGCGATTGCAGAGATAGCGGAAAGTATTTTCATAATTATGTTCTCCCGGTGCGACTGTCCCGTATTTTTTCCGGCGCCGGCGCTCAGGCGCGGCGCCGGAAAAGGCGGCTGCCTACTGAAGTTCCTTGTTCAGGTGCGTCCAGGCGTTCTTGAGCTCGCCGGTAAGGTGTTTTAGTTCCTCGGCGCCCACTTTTCCCAGCCTCGCGTAGCGCCCGGAGATTTCGTCTACGATCTTGTAATACTCTGCCTCGTTGAGGTCCTTGATCTCTTCCGCTTTTTCCAATACCTCGCCTTTCAGCTTCAGCATCCAGCCGGCTATGGCCTGGCGGTTCTTCTCTCCCCTCGCTCCGTAGAACAGGTAAGTTCCCAGCGCGGCCAAGGCCGCCACGCCGACGCCCGCCCCGATGAGTTTTTCTGTTTTGGTCATAGTGTTTCCTTATAGAGTACCAGTGTGGAGACAGCGCCCTTTCCGGCTGCGGCGCCGTCTTCCTGCTGATACTATACCCTTTGGCTCCCCGAAGCCGATATGCGGATTTCTACGGGAACCTACCGTAATACTACCGAGCGGGACGGGATAATTCCTAATATCTGCGGGCGCCGGATAAGGCTTATGCTTTAAGGAAGCCGCTGAACGGCGGACGACAGATCAAGGAGTTATAATATGAAAAACAATAATCGCACTAAAAAGGCCGGGGCTTTGTTCGCGATGGCGGCGCTGCTGCTGGGTTTGCAGGCGGCCGCCTTCGCGGAGGGCGGGGTAGGGGACAGGGTGCTGTCGATAGGCCCCAGGGCCACGTATGCCACCCCCAAGGACGCTGACGACGGGGCCTGGGCTCCCGGCGCCCAGCTCAAGCTGCACTTGTCGTCCGCATTCGGGTTCGAGGCGTCGATAGATTACCTCAAGAACGACTTCGGCCCTCTCACTACCATTAAAACTTATCCTGTCCAGGCGAGCCTGCTGGCGTACCTTACGCCAGGCAGCGCGGTCAGCCCTTACCTGCTCGGGGGGGCGGGCCTGTATTATTCCAGTGTGGACGGTCCGCTCGGCTATGAGCACGATACCTCGCGGTTCGGCCTGCATGCCGGAGCCGGCCTCGAGGTAATGCTGGGCAGTTCCCTGTCCCTGGACGGGGCCTACCGGTACGTCTGGCTGGAAAGCATAATGTCCCACGACGCCGCCGCGCTGGACAAGGATTACCAGGACGCCGGTTCGATGGTCACGATCGCGCTGAACCTGCTGTTTTAGCCGGGGGGATACCCCGGCCTTGGGGCCGGGGTATTACTTGTTCGACGACACCATGGCCAGCAGCGCCGCGGCGGCCTCCCGCTTGCGGGCGAACCACTTGTGCCCGGAGTTGCCGTAGACCAGCACATAGCCGGTGCGCCGCTCTTTATGGTTCTTGTCATAGAGGAAGTACATCGCGCGGGAAGGGACTTCCTGGCGGACCTTGTACTGGTATTCATCCATCGCCTTGCTGTATCTTAAGGCGGCCTCGCGGTTGAACTGGGCTATGCCTATCACCCGTATGAGGGTGCTCCTGCGCTTTTCTTTAAGACCGTAATTACCCCCGACCCTGCGTCTGCAGTTGTTGAGCGCTTTTGACAGTTCCGTCTTGGACCTCATACCGCCTCCTGTTAGCGGGGCAAACCCGGCAATACATATAACGGACAGCCGCTGGTGAAGTTTTCTGCACCTGAGGCTTCCGGCCGCGTTTAATTGATAAAAACCCTTCCCCGCAACTATCATACAAAAATCGGCGGCGCTTGTCTTTATACTCGGAAACTGTTGCCGAGGTTACTCGTATGCGCGAGTACAACCACGCATAGCGCCTCCAGGCGCGGGGGGGGTATCATATTAACAGGAACAAGGGTAAGGCTCGTCGGGGGTGAGTTAAGAGGTGGAATTATGACTATTCTGAATGAAGTGATAAAGAAAGAGTTTAAGGTGTGGATGGTGGTTTCCCTCGGTCTTATTAAGGATGGCAAGCTGGGCGCGTCCCAGGACAGGGCTGACCGCATTAAAACCGCCCTCGCCTACACCACGGCAAGAGAAGTTCTTACTGGACACCGGTAGCCTTCTCCTGCCGCTTACCGTACCGCACACCCCGCAACCGCAGGGCGTGCGGGAAAACCGGCTGAATTTCCCCCAAAACCCCCGCTTTCCCGCCCCCCGGTTGCCGCCGGACCCGCTGCCCTCCCTCCAGATCCGCATTGCTTTATATATGCATTTGCTATATACTTACCTTTGGGGGTAAGTTCCAAAAACTGTATGCGAAAAAAAACCGCGACTTTCCGGATCGCCGCTGTCGGCGCTTCCGCCGGCGGGCTTAAGGCTTTCGAGGAGCTCCTGAGCGCTCTGCCGGCACAGCCAGGCATAGCGTTCGTGCTGGTGCCCCATCTTGCGCCCCAATATGAGAGTCATTTGGCCGAGATCCTGGCGCACAGTACTAAACTCCCGGTCAGCGAAGTTAAAAACGGGGAGCGGGTCCAGCCCGACCGGATCTACATCATAGCGCCCAACCGGGCGATGCAGATAAAACAGGGCGTTCTCCGCCTTTCTGAATTCGGGCACAAGGCCGACTGGCGCAACCCCATAGACAGTTTTTTTTATTCCCTGGCCGCGGACCAAAAAACCAACGCCATAGGCGTACTCCTGTCGGGCGAGGGGTCGGACGGGACCGAAGGCCTGAAGGCGATCAAGGCTGGCGGCGGGACCACTTTCGCGCAGAGCGAGAAAACAGCCTCCCACCTCAGCATGCCCCATTCCGCGGTAGAGGCCGGTTCGGTGGACTTCATTCTTTCCCCGGCAGAGATAGGTAAAAGGATCAGCCCCGCCCGCCCTGGCGGGCCGGGCCCGGCCGGGGCAGGACTGGCGGCCAAACCGGCGGAAGACCCGCTGACCGGCATCCTGGACCTGCTGCGCACCGCCAAGGGAGTAGAGTTCGAACTTTATAAGCGCAGCACCCTGCGCCGGCGCATCCAGAGGCGCATGGCGCTGCGGCGTATCCATGACCCTGAGAAATACTTCCGCCTGCTGGCCTCGGACGCCGCCGAACTGGAGCAGCTCTACCGCGACATCCTGATCTGCGTGACGTCGTTCTTCCGGGAACCGGAATCCTTCAGGGAATTAAAGAGAACTATCTACCCTCGCCTGCTCAAGAACAGGAGGGCCAATGAACCGATACGCATCTGGGTCCCGGGCTGCTCTACCGGGGAAGAGGTCTATTCCCACGCCATTAACCTGGTGGAATTCCTGGGGCCCAAAGTTTCCCAGACGCCCTTCCAGGTCTTCGCCACGGATGTGAACCCCGCCGTTATAGAAAAAGCCCGCGCGGGGCTTTATCCTAAAAAGATCAAGGCGCACGTTTCGCCCGAGCGGCTGCGGCGCTTCTTTACTGAAACCAGGGACGGCTACCGCATAGTGCCGGCCATCCGCGAGCGCTGCGTCTTTGCGGCCAAGAACCTGGTGCAGGACCCGCCTTTCACCAACCTGGACCTGATCAGCTGCAGGAACCTCCTGATCTACCTTGGCCCGGCCCTGCAGGAAAAAGCCATGCGGATCTTCCAATACGCTTTAAAGCCCCATGGCATCCTCATGCTCGGGCACTCGGAGACCACCGGGGAATTCTTCGGCGGTTTTTCCCCTGTGAAAGCGAAGAGAAAAGTCTTTTCCGAGCGGACGACGGCTTCCGCGTCGCGCCTCGATTTCTTTAAGTCCGGCCGTTTCCTGGAAACGGAGCCCGCCTTTAAGCTCCCCTACTACGGGGAGCGGGGGCAGGTAAAACAGGCGCAGGAGGAAGCCGACCTGCGGGGAGAGCTGGACAGTATCCTGCCCGCGCGCTATATCCCCAACGGCGTCATCGTGAACGGCGAACTGGAGATACTGCGGTTCCTGGGAAATATTTCTGCCTACCTGCGGCCCGCGCCCGGCCGCCCGAGCCTGAACCTGCGCCGCATGGCCTCAAGCGGGCTGCTGCTGGAACTGCGGACGGCCATCCACGTGGCTAAAAAAACCGCCTGCGCCGTGCGCAAGGAGATATCCCTGCCTAAACCCGGGGGCGGGCCCGGGCGTATCCAGGTCGAGGTGCTGCCGGTCAACGGCTCCAGTCATTTCCTCATCCTGTTCGAGGAACTGTTAGCCCCCGCTCCCGGCCAGAAGCCTGCCGCCGCGGCGCCGGGGGAAAAAGACAGCCGCCGCGTCGTCCAGCTTAAAGAGGACCTGGCGGTCTCCGCGGAACATCTAAAGGCCATTATAGAGGAGCAGGAGTCTACCAATTCGCGGCTTAAATCCTCCAACGAGGAGCTGCTTTCCAACAACGAAGAACTGCAGAGCGTCAACGAAGAGTTCGAAACCTCCAAGGAAGAGCTGCAGTCCGCCAACGAGGAACTTATCACGTCTACCGAGGAGCTGGGAGACGCGAACCAGATCCTGAATCGCTCCAACAGCGATTTCTCCAACCTGCTGGCCAATATCGACATCCCCGTCGTCCTGCTGGGGGCCGACCTGACCATCCGCCGCTTCACGCCCCCGGCGGCCGAAGCTCTGGACCTCTCCCCGGACAAGATAGGGCGGCATATCACGGAGGTCAAACTGCCCCTGCTCGTCCCCGATCTAAAACAGCGGCTCCTAAACGTGATCAAGACCGGCCAGGTCCAGAAGCTGGAAGTCGCCGATACGCGGGGCAAGTGGTATTACCTTTTTATCCGGCCCTACCGGACCGACAAGAACAAGGCCGAAAAAAGCAGGACTGAAGGCGCCGTGCTGGCGCTGGTGGATATACAGGACCGGAAACTCGCGGAAAAGAACCTGCTGCGGCTGGCCACGCTGGTGCTGGATTCCAACGACGCCGTCATCATCATAGACCTGAAGGGCCGCATCACCGCCTGGAATAAAGGCGCGCAGCGGATGTACGGCTATAGCGAAAAAGAAGCCCTGGGGATGAATATCAGCCGCCTGATGCCGGAAAAGACGCGGATGAGGGCTAAGGATCTGGTCCGTGTTTCGGCGGGGCCGATAGAGACCCGGCGCAGGGCCAGGGACGGCCGGGTCCTGGACGTGCTGCTGACCGTAACCGTGCTGCGCGATGAGAAGGGCCGCCCGGTGGAAGTCGCCGAGACGGAACGCGACATTACGGAGCAGAAGCAGGCCGAGCGGGAGCGCAAGCTCGCGGAGAAAAACACCCTGCGGCTGGCCAATTCCGTGCTGGATTCCAACGACGCGGTCATTATCTGCGACCTCAAGGACCGCATACTCGCCTGGAACAAAGGCGCGCAGAAGATGTACGGCTATAGCGAAAAGGAAGCCCTGGCGATGAGCATCAGGCGGCTGATGCCGAAAAATAAGCTTATAAAGGCGCGGGAACTGGTCCGGGTCTCGGCGGCTCCCATAGAGGCCCAGCGCTGCACAAAAGGCGGCCGGACCCTGGACGTGCTGCTGACGGTAACCGTCCTGCGCGATGACAGGGGGCGGCCGGTGGAAGTCGCCACCACCGAACGGGATATCACGGAGCGCAAGGGCGCCGAGCGGGAGCTGCACCGCCTGCACTCGCGCGTGATCTCCGCCCAGGAAACGGAGCGCAAGCGCCTTTCCCGGGAGCTTCATGACGGCGTCGGCCAGATACTTTCAGGCATTAAGTTCAGGCTGGAGTCCCTGCCCGGGGAAATGGCTTTGAACAAAAAAGACGCGGAGAACATTTCGAAAGTGGGCGGGTTCCTGAGCCACGCCATTTCGGAGATCCGCCGCGTCTCCCAGAACCTGATGCCTTCGGAGCTGGTGGACCTGGGCCTGGAGCCGGCCCTGCGCACGCTTTGCCGGCAGTTCAAGGAGCGGGCGGGAGTACCTGTCACGCTTAAGGCCGGGAACGTTCCTTCGCAGATCTCTCCCGAGCTGGAACTGGCGCTGTTCCGCATCGCGCAGGAGGCGCTCAATAATGTGGGGAAACATTCCAAGGCCAGCGTGGCCGCCGTCACCCTCTCCCGGGAAGGGAAGAAAATAGTTTTAAGCGTGCGCGACAACGGGGTCGGGTTCACCCCCGGCGCCAGCCGGCAGGCGGCCGGCAATGGCATCGGCCTGGGGAGCATGCGCGAGAGGGCAGAATTGGCCGGCGGCACGATAGAACTGGATTCCACTCCGGGGGGCGGGACCACTCTCACGGTCCGCGTTCCCTTAACGCGACAGGATGGAGACGCCTTATGAAAAAGAAAAGTGAGCCCAAAATTAAAGTATTACTGGTGGACGACCACCCCGTAGTGCGCGAGGGGGTGCGCTCCTTCCTGGCCACCCAGTCGGCGGTCCTGCTGGTGGGGGAAGCCGCCGACGCCGCGGAGGCCCTGCGCAAGGTGAAGAAGCTGGCGCCCGAGGTTATCGTCCTGGACGTCAACCTGCCTTCCCTCGACGGAGGCGAGCTGGCCCGCAAGCTGCGCCAGACGGCCCCCCGCGCCAAGATCATCGCTTTCAGCGTGCATGACAGCCAGGAGCACGTGGTGCGGATGGCCCGCTGCGGCGCCCATGGCTACGTGACCAAGGACGCGCCCACGGCCAAGCTGGTGGAGGCCATCAAGCACGTCTACCAGGGCGGCATCTATTTCCCCGCGTCTATGACAGACGCCATCCTTTCGCCGGAGTCCAAGCCGTCCCCCGACGAGGCGAACACGGTGGTGCTGACCGTGCGCGAGCGCGAAGTGCTGGCCCTCCTGGCCGAGGGCCTGGCCAATAAAGAGGTGGCCCGGAAACTGGGAATAAGCGTGAGGACCGCCGAAACGCACCGCGAGCACCTCTCGCATAAGCTCGGTATTATGACCATCGCCGGCCTTACGAAGTACGCCATCCAGCACGGCCTGACCTCGCTGGGCCTGCCGGATAAACCCAAGCAGTAAAACGCCTGGGCAGTATTGAGGTGTTTGCCGCCCTGCCGCAGCATTGTCAGGCCGCCTTCAGCCGGGTATGAAAAAAGAAAAACAAAAAAAGATCAGAGTTTTCCTTATCGACGACCATCCGATCGTGCGGGAAGGCGTGCGTACCTACCTGGCTAGCCGGGATATAGAGGTGGTGGGGGATGCCGCCGACGCCCCCGAGGCCTTTCGCAAGGTACAGAAGCTGGCGCCCGAAGTGATAGTCCTGGACGTCAACCTGCCTTCCATGGTCGGGTGGGAAGTCGCCGACAACCTGCGCCGGCTCGTCCCCAGGTCCAGGATCATCGCTTTCAGCATCCATTCCAGCGAGGAATACGTGGTGCGGATGGCGCGCAGCGGCGCCCGCGGCTATGTTATGAAGAGCCAGCCCACTTCGGAACTGTTCGACGCCATTGTGCAGGTCTCCCGGGGCGGCCTGTATTTCCCCGCCGGCATGGACCAAGCCGTTCCCGCCGGGAAGAAGAGCCCCCGCAAAAAAACCAGGTAGCGCGCCTCCTGCCGCAGCCTTCCTCCTCCTCCGTAATATTCCACTCCAGCCCGGGTATAATTCCGCATTGGCAGGGCCTGCCCCATGCGGTATGCTCTATTTGCGGCACCTGGTATACCGGGCTGCGGAGCAGGGATCTATCTATGACTTTTTATAAACACTTGACCGCCGTTATTATCCTGGCGGCCGGGCTTTTGCCCGCCGCGGCGGCCTGCGCGCAAGCCGAACCCGAAGAGAGCCGCGGTCCGCGGGCCGGCCTGTCTCTCGGGGGGCGCGCCGCCTATTACCGCAGCAGGGGCGCCGGCAGCGGCGAGTTCTCGGAAGGGGCGCAGGCGCGCTATCATCTTACGCGGCGGTGGGCCCTGGAGTTATCGGCGGACCTGCGCCAGGAAAGTTTCCCCGAAGCGAAAGTGGACGTGATACCGATCCAGCTGTCGGTCCTCGCCTATCTAATGCCGCACGGCTACAGGCTCGCGCCATATATCCTGGCGGGGGGCGGCTGGTATTACACCCACGTCTACGCCCCGGCGGACAGGACGGATTTTCGTTTCGGGCCCCATGCGGGCGGGGGAGTGGAGTACTTCCTTAATACCGCGTGGTCTTTCGGGGGCTCCTACCGCTACCTGTGGACCGAGGATATAAATTCCCAGGACCTGGCGCATCCCCTGGGCAGGAATTTAACCGACAAAGGTTACATGTTAACCGCCGCGGTGAATTATTCTTTTTGAAAGGGGACAACGACGTGACGGACGAAAAGCGGAAAAAGATCAGGGTTTTTTTAGTGGACGATCACCCGACAGTGCGCGCAGGCGTGCGCTCCTATCTCGCAAGCCGCTCCGTCGCGGTGGTGGGGGAAGCTTCCGACGCACGGGAGACCCTGCGCAAGGTCAGGAAGCTGTCGCCCGACGTTATCATCCTGGACGTCAATCTGCCCCTTATGGACGGAGGAGAACTGGCGCTGCGCCTGCGCCGTCTCGTTCCCAGGTGCGGGCTCATAGCTTTCAGCATCCATTCCAGCGAAGAATACGTGGGCCGCATGGCCCGCTGCGGCGCCCGGGGCTACGTGACGAAAGACCAGCCGCTGTCGGACTTGTTCGACGCGATAGAGCGGGTCTTCCGGGGCGGGTCGAGTTTTCCCCGCGGCATGCATGCCGTCCTGCAGTCTTCGCCGGGCCAGCCGGGCGGCGCCGCGCTGACGTGCCGTGAGGTGGAGGTGCTGACTTTGCTGGCCGAAGGGCTCTCCAACAAAGGCGTCGCTGCGAAACTCGGCATAGGCACCCGGACGGCTGAAACGCACCGGGAACACCTGTCGCATAAACTCAATATCCTTACGGTCGCCGGCCTTACCAAATACGCTCTTCAGCACGGGCTGACCTCCCTTAAATGAACCGCTCCGCCCCGTACTACTACCTAGCGGTACTGGCATAACTCCCAATGGCCCCGCTGCCCGGCATGGGATATACTAAACTCAGGCCAACTTCGGAACAATGGGAAGGGAAGATAATGTCTGAAAATTTAAAAAGATCGGCGCGCGCCGTGCGCGCGCTGGCCCTGGCAAAAACCAGGCGGCTCAGCGCCGCGCTGCGCGCCGGCGGGATCTACGCCTACGCCCAGCAGGCGCGGCTTTCGTTCCTGCCCTCGGCGCCGGCCGACCCTGAGGAAAGGGGCGGAGCCGGAAACAAGAGCTCCTTCGGACCTTCGCGCCGGCAGCGCGAGGCAAAACTGAGCCGGGCGCAAGGGGTGTCCGCTTCGGTTAACGGCCTGGAAGAGCTCTTCCTGACGGATCCCGGCGTTTCCTTCAAGGAACTCGCCGGGGCGGTGCTGGCCGAGGCGTGCCGCCTTACCGGCAGCAGGTTCGGCGTAGCGGGCTACCGGGATGGCGTTACGGGGCGGATCGTGGCGGTGGCGCTTTACGGCAAGGCGCGCAAAACGCGGCCGGCAAAAAAAAGCTTTCTGGTTTCACCGTACTTCGCGGGGCTCTGGGGCCGCGTCCTGAAAAGGAAAAAGCCTTTGCTGGCCAATTATGCGCCCTCCGCCGCGCGGGTTAAAGCGCATAAATTCCTCGGTGTTCCGGCGGTCTACGGCCGCGAACTGCTGGGCATACTGGCGCTGTCCGAGCCGCGCGGGGATTATTCCGCCGATGAACTGCGCACCGTCAGCCGGCTGGCCCGCGTCTACGCGCTGCTGCTCAAACGCAAACTCGACGAGGCCGGCCGGCGCAGGGAGCATGACGCGCTGCTGGCCATAATCTCCTCCTCGCAGGACATCGTTTACTCCGCCGACATGGCCGGAAAAATAGTTTACGCGAGTCCCAGGGTCTCGGCTTACGGCTACCGGTCTAAAGACCTGCTGGGCCGCAGCATCTTCGACCTGGTGCACCCGCAGGACCGGGAGATGGCGGTAAAAGCCCTGGCCAATGCCCGGGAAACCGGCCGGACCCTGCCGATGATCTCCTACCGGCTGCGTAAAAAGAGCGCCGGCTACTTTTTCATGGAGCAGAAAAGCGGGATAGTTAAGTCCGGAGGCAAACCGGCGCTGATAACCGGCGTGGTTCGCGATGTGGGCCGGAAAGCGGGCGCCGCGGCGCTGCTGAAAGAGAACGAGGCTATGTTCCGGAATATTTTTGAAACCTCCGGCGACGCTATTTTTATAAAGGACCTGATAGGCCGCTATGTAAAGGTCAACAAGGCTTGCGCCGATTCTTTCCAGCTGACCCGGAAGGGCGTGCTCGGCAAAACCGACGCCGAGATATTCTCCCCGGCAGCGGCGCGGACCTCTACCCTGGCGGACCGGGAAGTGATCCGCACCGGCAAGACCATCAGCCGGACTTATGACCGGGTGCTGCCGGCCGGCAGCCATTCTTTCAATACCGTCAGGACGCCCTTGCGCAATGCCGGCGGCGAACTGATAGGGGTGCTGGGGGTGGCCCGCGACATAACCGGGATCAAAAAAACGGAAGGCGAGCTGGCCGGGGCCAAGGCCGCGGAAGCCCTGAAAAAAGCCGCCTTGCCCATGGCGCACGACTTCAACAACGCGCTGGCCGTGATCAACGGCTACGCGACCCTGCTGGATGAGGGCACCGCCGCGTCCAGCCCGACAAAGGCCGAGATAGGGCATATACTGAGCGCCGTGAAATGGGCCGCCGAGCTGACTGCCCAGTTCCAGACTTTCGCCAGGGACCCGAAGCCGGGGAGCAAGAACTGCGGGGAGCAAAAATAGCGGCCGCGGCGCCGGCCGGGCTTCAGTAATACTACCTAGGCTCCGGGGCAGAAGTCCTAATAGCTGCGCCTGCGGCGAAGGGCTATACTGGATTAACAGGGTTTTAGCGGTGTCTAAAAATTAAAACAAGAGCAATCAGGAGAGCGTAACATGAAAACAATGTATTCCGTGTCCTTGTCGGCGGCGGCGGCGGTATTGCTGGCGTTCAGCGCGCCCGCGCAGGCGTCAAGAATGGACGTTTTTATCATCTCTTCGGCCAGGCAGTCGTATGTGTTCCAGAACTACCTTACCGGGGACGATATTAAAATAGAATCCAGGGACGGCGCCGTTACCCTGACCGGCATTATCAACGAAAGCTTCCATAAGTCCCTGGCCGAGGTGACCCTGGCGGATATCGCCGGCGTCAGGAGCGTGGACAACAGGCTGGAAGTCAAAGGCGCCCCGCCGACCGCTAACTCGGACGCCTGGTTCCAGGAAAAAGTGAAAGCCACGCTCCTGTTCCACCGCAGCGTGAGCGCCAAGAACACGGAAGTGGACGTAAAGGACGGCATCGTTACGCTGCGCGGCCGCGCCACAAGCCTGGCGCAAAAAGATCTGACCAGCGAATACGCCAGGGATGTAGAAGGCGTAAAAGAAGTTAAGAACGAGATGCTGGTGGCCGTGCCCGTGGAGAAGGAAGCCCGGACGACTAAAGAAAAGATCGACGACGTGTCCGTAGCCGCCCTGGTCCGGATGGCCCTGCTGCTGCATCATTCCACCAACGCGCTCTACACCACGGTGGCGGTAAGGCGCGGCGTGGTTACCGTGGGCGGCCGGGCCGCCACCGAAGCCCAGAAGGCCCTGGTGACCAGGCTGGTAAAAGACGTTAACGGCGTGAAGAAAGTAAAGAACCTGATGACCGTAGAAGCGTCCTGAGGAAGTGTACAGGCCCAAATGAGAGATATAGTCGCCCGTGCTGTAGTGCTTTCTGCGATGACGCCGCGCGCGCGGCCGGCGCGGCCACGCGCCCGCCCGAAGCCGCGGGAGAATATCTGGACGCTCCTTTCGGCGCGGCCGGGGCGAAATCCCTGCTGACGGCCGCCGGTCCTTTTGAAGCGTTCCAGCCCGGCGTGAAAACTTGCCGGGGCCGGTCAATAAGGCTGCCTGGGCAAAAGGAGGCGTGCTCCATGAACCAAAAGAATGATTTCCCCGGCGGAACACGCTTCCTGCTTGTCGCGGCCGCGCTGGTCATAGTTATCTGGGGCCTCAACCAGGCGCAGTCGGCCCTGGTGTCGTCGCTGGTCTCCGTTTTCCTGGCGCTGCTGGGCACGCCGCTGGTGCTCTGGCTGGAACGCAAGCGTGTTCCTGCCATAGCCGCCGTGCTGCTGGTAGTGGCGGCCATGATGGCCGTTCTGCTGCTGGTCGGTCTGCTTGTAGGCACGTCCCTGAGCGGGTTTGGCGACGCAATGCCGGCCTACCAGGCGCGTATGCAGGCGGAAGCCGCGTCCCTGGCCGCCCTGCTGGCGGGCAAAGGCATCCCCGTCACCGAGGGTATGCTGCTCGAATATTTGAACCCGGCTACGGTAATGAAACTTTTCGCTGGCATGCTGGGTGGGGTGGTCGCGGCGCTTTCCAACTTCGTGCTGATCCTGCTGTCCGTGATGTTCATCCTGCTGGAAGCCTCCAGCTTCCCGGTCAAGCTGCGCGCCGTACTCGGCGATCCGCGGCAGGCTTTCCCGGAATTTACCAGGTTCGTAGGCGATATTCAGCGCTACATGCTGGTAAAGACGGCCCTGGCCGTTACCGCGGGCGTCCTGATAGGCGTCTGGCTGGCCGTCCTCGGCATAGGTTCCCCCGTTCTCTGGGGGTTCCTGGCTTTCCTGCTCCTCTACATCCCCCATGTCGGGTCTATCATAGCGGGCATCCCCGCCGTCAGCCTTACCCTTGTGCAGTTCGGGCCCGGCCGGGCCGCGCTGGTAGCCGCCGGCTATGTGGCGGTTAACTTCATTCTTGGCAATGTAGTAGAGCCGAAGCTCATGGGTATGAAGCTATCCCTGTCCACGCTGGCAGTCTTCCTGTCGCTGATCTTCTGGGGGAGTATGCTCGGTCTGATCGGCGCGGTCCTGTGCATACCGCTTACCATGGCCCTGAAGTTCGCCTGCGAGAACCACGAAAGCACCCGCTGGATAGCCGTGCTGCTGGGCCCGGCGACCCCGGTCAGGCACGCTCCGCCGGCATAGCAGAGCCGGGCCCCGGGCAGCACCCCCGGCGTCTCTGCGCCGCCACCGCTTTTATGTCCCCTACAGGTAATTCCGCTGTCTGGCCGGTCCTGCTGGCCTTAACCGTGCTTACGGCTCCCTGCGCCGCGCCCGCCGCGGCCGGCGGCGGCTACGGCCCCTGCCCGCAGATCCGGTTCGTCGGAGGGGAGAAGATAATTCTTAACGCCATGGAGATCCGCCTGGTCTGCGGCGACGCCGCTACCGAAGGCTGGGGGCAGATCCCTTTCAACCAGGCGGAAAATTTTTTAAAGGCCTTCCTTCAGCAGCGGGGCTACCAGGAGCCCAGGTTCGAACCGGGGCCGGACGTTCTAAAAGTGGACCCGGGTTTGAAGACCGTCGTTCGCTCCTTCACCCAGACCGGGCTGCCCGCGGAAATAAAACTTAAGAAACTGCGAAAAATAAAAGGTCAGGCCATGACCCCCAGGCTGCTCGACAAGGCCAAGACGGCACTGCAGGGCGCCCTGCAGAACCGGGGCTACGCCTGCCCGGAAATAGACATGCGGGGCAACGGAACCACCGGCGAGCTGACGGCGGAAGTCCGGCCGGGAGAAATTTACCGCTTCGAGCACATCCGCCCCAAGAGAACCGGCGAGGTCTACCCCCAGATCTTCTCCCGCTACGAAGCCTTCAGACGCGGCCAGCGTTTCGATGCCAGGCTCCTGGACCTGACCGCGCGGCGGACCGTGGGCGATTCTCTTTTCCTGAACGCCTACTTCGAGGTGGACTGCTCCACGGCCGGCATGGTAATCACCGAGCGGGTGGTAGCGGGCAAGCCGCAGCTCTACAAGCTCGGCGTCGGTTTCGACACGGAAGGGTTCTTCATCGGCAAGGCGCAGTGGCTTAATTCCCGCCTGGGCGCGCGCAGCAATTCAATGGGCGTCTCGGTCTACACTTCCTACCGGGAGCAGACGGCGGTCGCGGATTTCCGCTACTTCATGGGCAAAGCCTCCCGGCTTTACCTTATGCCGGCGCTGACCTTCGGGCGGCTCAACGAACCGCAGTACGAGGCCATCCATTCGGAGTTCGCCCTGCTGCCGGGCTTCAGCTGGGACAGCAGGAGCCTGCGCGGCGAATTCTCGGCGGGCCCGGCGCTGGAATATGAGCACACTATCCGGGGACTGGGGCCCGTCACCAGCTACCCGGCCGCAGCCGCCCGGCTGGAACTGCGCGACCACAGGTTCGAATATTACGCGGGAGAGCCGCAGGCGGGGTGGCGCGTCAACTTTAAGTCGCAGTCGATGATAGCGGGGCTGGAGTCGCGCATAACGGCGCATCTCCTGAGCCTGCAGGGCGAGCATATCTGGAACCTGGGCGGGTATACGCCCCCGGCCCTGGTGCTGGCCACGCGCTACCTGGTACAGACCACGCTGGTAAAGAACTCGCTGCTGGCCGAGGGTGAGATCCCGTTGGGAATGCGTATTTTCATGGGGGGAGATTCCGATCTGCGCGGGGCGGGGCTGAACAAAGTTCCTGCTGACCCTTTGGGCCTGCTGACCGCGGTTTATGACGGCGTGGAGCTCAGGCTGGGGGACGTGCTGCCGCACGGCCTGCAGCCGCTTATTTTTCTGGACGCAGCGATGGGCGGAAGGAGCTCCGCCCGCCTGGACCCGAACGTCTATTTCTCTCCCGGGTTCGGCCTCCGCTGGGCTTCCCCTGTCGGCTCCATCCGGACCACGGTGGCCCGGGGCATCGTATGGCGGCGGGACCCGGCGGCCGAGGTGCTGATGCAGCCCCAGTGGCGGTTCTTCCTCAGCCTGGGCAAGGAGTTCTGATGCGCCTGTTAAAGAAACTCCTGCTGATCCTCCTCGCCACGCTCGGCGCGCTGCTTGCCGGGCTGGCGCTGGCCGCGGTCGCGCTTATCGCGCAGCCGCAATGGTTCCTGACCTCACGCACCGTAGCGCGGGCCGTGCAGGTGTTCGGCGCTCCCTGGCAACCGCGCTGGACGGCCTTCAACTTCGACATAAGTTCCTCCGGTTTTTCTGAAAAACAGATCGGCCTCCGGGTCCGCGACCTCTGCTTCGAGAACGCGGCCGAGGGGATTGAGGGTTGCGTTAAAGACCTGGACGTGCTGGCTAGCGTGCGTCTTTATTTCTGGGGCGCGAAATTGAAGAAGATCTCCAGGTTCTCCGTTTCCGGAGACCGTTTTACCCTGGACCGCACCGTTGCCCGCCCCGGCGCAGCCCCTAAAAAGAGCGCCGGCCTGCCGACCAGCCTGCCCGGCCTGCTGCCGGCCGCCCTGCGCGGCTTTACGCTGGAGGCGCTGAAGGTGGACCTGCCGGGCAACACTATTATCGGGGTCGGCGGCACCGTGAAGGCGGAGATCCATCTTAGCCTCGATCCGGGCTCTCCGGGGCCGGTGGCGCTAAAGGTGAAAGTGGAGCAAAGTTCCGGGACCGTTACCAGGCACTACAGCGGCGAGGCCACGCTGGATTCCGACCTGCTCAAAGGCCGTGAACTTACCTATTTAGAAGCACAAGGGCGGCTAAAGGCGGAGGGGGTAGACGGCAGTTTTCAGGCAAGCGTGCGGGGCAGCGGGCCCGACGCCCTGGCCTTCAGCCTTAACGCGAAGGCCCGGCTGCCGGGGCGGCGCTTGTCGGCGTCCGCTACCGGCTCTCAAAGGGGGCAGGACCTGCGCTTGAGCGGGTCGGGGGGAGTCTGGGTGACGTCGGGGCCGGTCAAGAGCGTCCAGCTCAAACGGTTCGCCCTGGAGGCCCTGCTCAAGAAAGATTCCACCGACTGGGACAGGCTGAAGCTGGATACCGCCTTCGAAGTGGAGACAGCGATCTTCGGCGTAAAGGGCGCGGGGCGGATCCTGGGCAAAACGCTGGAAGGGCGGCTGACCGTCAGCGCCCTTTCCACCCCCGGGATACTCGAGCGGGACCATTTTAACAGCGAGGTGCGGCTGACCGTAAAGCCGGTCAAGGCCTGGTATGAGTTTCAAGGCGGCTTCGACGCCAGAGTTTCCGGCCGCGCCAGCCGGCTGGGGGAGCTCAAGGTCAGCCACAGGCTGGAGTTCGGGCTTAAGGTGGCCAGGTTCGAGGACCTGGTAGCGTACCTGGCCCGCACCAGATATTCGGTCCCCGCGCCGCTCAACGTCTTTCACGGGCCGCTGGCCCTCTCGCTTAAAGGAGCCGGAGATTCCGGCAAGGAGGTGCAGGAGCTGGAGTACGCGCTGGTCAGCGGGCTGGCACAGGGGCGGCAGGCGCTTAAGTTCGAGGCAAAGGGAAAACTGACGGCCGCGGGGCTTTGGGCTCCCGGGCGTTCTTTTAAGAACGAGACTGACGTGCTGCTGCAGGAGGTCGCGCTGCAGCTGCCGCGGTTCGACCTCAAGGGGATGGCCGCTTTCGTTCCGGACAGCCGTATAAAGACCGGCGCGGAGGCGGACAAGGCCGACCTGGCCCGTGCCGAGGCTCGCAAACCGGACGCCAAAATCTTGCCGCCGCCCATGCTGGCCGAGTTCCGCGTCAAGACCGCCAAGCCCGTAATTCTCTACTCCAACCTGGCCAAGGATCCGGTACCGGTCGGGCTGGACGTAACTGTCAGGGTTCCCGGCGGCACAGCGGGAAGGATAGAGATAAAGCCGTTCAGGGTGGATATTTTCCGCCGGGTAGCTTCCGTCGACCATGTCACTTTCACCGGCCGCGCCGGTTCGCCCGTCATGGACCTGGACGGCCTGATCGTCTATAAAACGGCCGAGGCCAGGATCTTCATCCGGCTCCTGGGCACCGCGCAGAAACCGCGGGTCAAGTTTGAAAGCGACCCGCCTATGAATCAGGCCGACATCATGGCTATGCTGCTGTTCGGAAAAACTCCCGGCGACCTGGACTCCGACCAGCAGGCCAGCGCGGCCAATACGCAGACTGCGGTCTCCAACAGCGCGTTCGGCCTGGCGTCGCTCTACCTGCTGGCCTCCACCCCCGTGGAGTACGTCGGCTATGACCCGGTCTCCAGGACTTACTCCATAAAGTTCCGGCTCCCCGGCGGCGCCACGCTGCAGATGGGTTCCGACGGCCAGAGCAGGGGGGTGCAGCTGCGCAAGCGCCTCGCCTCCAACCTGGCCATCCAGACCGAGCTGACCAGCACGCAAGCCCAGGGGAACGTCGTCACCACTCTGCTGGAATGGTACGGGCGTCGCTGACGGGGGAGAAGGCTTGCTTATGAAAGTAAAGATCGCTTTTGCCTGGCTCGCCTTTTCGCTCCTGTCCTGCTGGGGCGTGATGGCGATAGTTTACTCCGGCCTCCCGGCCGGCGCCCGCCTGGCCGGGGCGGCGGCCTTCATAGTTGCGGCGCTGGCCGGCGCCCTTCTCCCCAAAAAGGGCTGGTGGAAGATCGCCTGTTTCACCCCGGCGTTCCTGGCCGTGCTTGCCTGGTGGCTGGCCCTGCCCCCCGGCAATAGCCGGGAGTGGGAGCCGGACGTCGCCAGGCTGCCGTACGCCGACGTTTACGTCAGCTCGGTCACCCTGCATAATATCCGTAATTGCGACTACCTGTCGGAGCGCGAGTATACGGTCCGGCATTATGACCGGGTCTACGATCTCGGAGCCTTGAAAAGCCTGGACCTTTTCTTTGTCGACTGGGGGCTGCCTAACATAGCGCATACCATGCTCAGCTTCGGGTTCGGCGGGGATAACTACGTGGTCTTTTCTATCGAGACCAGGCGGGAAAAAGGCGAGGAGTATTCATCCGTCAGGGGCTTCTTTAAGCAGTATGAGCTGACCTATGTGGTGGCCGACGAGCGCGACGTGGTGCGGCTCAGGACCAATTACCGCAAGGGGGAGGACGTCTACCTGTACCGACTTACGGCGTCGCCGGAGTTTATCCGCAAGGTCTTCCTGGACTACCTGGGCAGCGTGAACGGCTTGAAGGCCAGGCCCCGCTGGTATAACGCCCTGACCGCCAACTGCACCACCGATATCTGGAAGCACATCGCGCCTTTCTATCCGGGCGCTAAATTCGACTGGCGCATCCTGGCCAGCGGGCACGTGGATGAGATGGCGTACGAGCTCGGGGTTCTGGACCAGACCTTCCCGTTCCGGGAACTGAAGAGGCGCAGTGTGGTTAATGAGCGTGGGAGGGCGGCCGGCGGCCGGGATTTTCCCGGAGCTATCCGCCGCGGCCTGCCCGGTTTCGACCGGAGTCCGCAATGAGCCGGGGCTAATAAGAGAAAGAGAGCCCGGCGAAGGCCCGGTGTCCGAACTGGTCGAAGCGCAGGAGCGTTTCCCCGTAACCGGTCCAGTACTGCGCGTAAAGCGCGAAATTCATGTGCGGCAGCTGCTGGCGGAACTGGAATTCATAGGAGTTCTTGCGCTTATAGCGGAAAAGCGGCGTTCTTACGTCCAACTGGTGGTTCTTCAGGCTGCCTCTCCAGAGAAAATTCCTGACGCTTAGCCCGATTTCTCCCTGCCCCATGTAATCTAAAAACTTGCGGGTGCTGCCGATAGAGCGCAGGTATTCATCCTGGCCGGAATAGCCGGAGGCGCGCCAGAGCCTGACCTGCAGCGAGGCCTTGTCGGCCAGGAAGGAGTTGGCGATCTTCAGTTTTTCTTTCGACTCGATGCCGAATTTGAGCTGCACGTACTGCCTGTTCCAGCTGCGCGACTTGGCCGCGTCCAGCCCGTTGGATTCGTGCTCCAGGAGGCAGACCACGATGTTGCGCAGTTTGAACCTGCCGATGTTCAGGAAACGGACCGGGTAATCCAGAAAAAATTCCGGATTATAGTTGCTCTCCTCGAAAGGCATGGAGGCCTGGCCTTTGTTCCAGAGCGACTTCTGCGTATAACCGACATACCCCGGGAAGAGATTGTATTTAAGGATATACAGGTTCGGTTCAAGTATGCGGAATTTCATGCTTATCTGGAACTTGACCTGGGCGCGGTTGTCTCCGGGCCACTGGTTGATGGCGAAATAGTTCACTTTGTGCGCGGAAACGGGCCTGTCGGTCTTCTTCCCGAAATAAGCGCTTTGCGGCGAGGACTGCTGCTCCCAGGTAGGCAGGGTGTTTTCGGGATTGTTAACGTCTTCCTGCTCGCTCGCCGAGCCCTTCAGCGGGGCCCCGGCCGCCCGCGCGGTTGCCGCTCCGGCGCCGGCCGAAAAAAACAGCACAAAAACAACAACCATCTCCGATTTTTTCATAAGAATCTGCCTGCGGCGCCCGCTGGAAAATTTGCCTTACGCTTGAGCGTACTAGGGGCGAAGGAACGCCAGCAGGTCGGCGTTGAGCCGGTCCCTGTGCGTGTAGGCCAGGCCGTGGGGCGCGCCCGCGTAGACTTTCAGCTCGGCGTTCCTGACCAGCTTCGCCGAAAGCGCGCCCGCCGCGCCGAGCGGGACTACCTGGTCGTCGTCGCCGTGGATTATCAGGGTCGGCACGTCGAACTTTTTAAGGTCCTCCGTGAAATCCGTTTCGGAGAACGCCTTTATGCAGTCGTAGGTGTTCTTATGCCCGGCCTGCATCCCCTGCAGCCAGAACGTGTCCATCATCCCCTGGGAAACTTTTGAGCCGGGCCTGTTGGCCCCGAAGAACGGGCCGGCGGCGAGATTCTTGTAGAACCCGGAGCGGTCGCTGACGGAGCCGTTGCGGATGCCGTCGAACACTTCGATCGGCAGGCCGCCGGGATTGGCTTTGGTTTTCAGCATCAGCGGCGGGACGGCCGAGATCAGCGCGGCCCTGGCCACGCGCCGGGTGCCGTGGCGGCCGATATAACGGGCCACTTCCCCGCCGCCGGCGGAGAAGCCTACCAGCGCGGCCTGCGCCAGGCCGAGCGCCTCCAGCAGTTCCGAGAGGTCGTCGGCGTAAGTGTCCATGTCGTTGCCGCTCCAGGGCTGGCTTGAGCGGCCATGCCCGCGGCGGTCGTGAGCGACGCAGCGGAAGCCCTTGGAGGCCAGGAACAGCATCTGGGCTTCCCAGCTGTCAGAATTGAGGGGCCAGCCGTGGCTGAAGACAACGGGCTGGCCTGTGCCCCAGTCCTTGTAATAGATCTGCGTGCCGTCTTTGGTGGTGATGTTGCTCATAAGTCTCCTATGGGTCTTGTCAGTCTTGCCGCTCCGTAAAGGGCAGCCCCAGCGCCGCGGCCACCCCCGCGCCGTAGGCCGGGTCGGCCTTGGCGCAGTTGGCTATATGCCGCAGTTTTATCTCGTCGGGGGCGTCGCCCAGCGAGCGGGCCGTATTCCCGAACAGCGCCTGGCGCTGCTCCGGGTTCATCAGCCGGAAAAGTTTGCCCGGCTGGCTGTAGTAATCGGTGTCCTCGCGGTGGTCCCAGTGGGCGGCCGCGCCTTGCAGGTCGAGGGGGGGCTCGGCGAAACCGGGCTGCTCCTTCCATTCCCCCGCGCTGTTCGGCTCATAGCTGACGGTACTCCCGTGATTGCCGTCCACCCTCATGGCGCCGTCGCGGTGGTAGCTGTGAAAAGGGCAGCGGGCGGCGTTTACCGGGATGAGGTGATGGTTCACCCCCAGGCGGTAGCGCTGCGCGTCCCCGTAGGAGAACAGCCGCCCCTGCAGCATCTTGTCGGGGGAAAAACCTATACCCGGCACAATGCTCGCCGGGTTGAAAGCCGACTGCTCCACCTCGGCGAAGTAATTTTCCGGGTTGCGGTTCAGTTCCAGCACACCTACCTCCATCAGGGGCGCGTCCTTGTGGAACCACACCTTGGTAAGGTCGAAGGGGTGGTACGGGAGTTTAGCCGCTTCCTGTTCCGTCAGGACCTGCACGAACAGGGTCCATTTCGGAAAATCCTTGCGCTCTATGCTCTCGTAGAGGTCGCGCTGGTTGCTGTCCCGGTCCTTGCCGATCAGCGCCGCCGCTTCCTCATCGGTAATGTTCTTTATGCCCTGCTGCGTCTTGAAGATGAACTTGACCCAGTACCTTTCATTCTTCGCGTTTATAAAACTGAAAGTATGGCTGCCGAAACCGTGCATGTGCCGGAAGGAATAAGGGATGCCGCGGTCGCTCATGGTGATGGTGACCTGGTGCAGCGCCTCGGGCAGCGAACTCCAGAAATCCCAGTTATTCCTGGCGCTGCGCAGGTTGGTGCGCGGGTCGCGCTTGATGGCGTGGTTCAGGTCCGGGAACTTCATCGGGTCCCGCATGAAGAAGACCGGCGTATTGTTGCCCACCAGGTCCCAGTTTCCTTCTTCGGTGTAGAATTTCAGGGCGAAGCCGCGGATGTCGCGCTCGGCGTCCGCGCCGCCGCGCTCCGCCGCCACTATGGAGAAACGCGCGAACAGGTCCGTCTTCTTGCCGACTTCGGAAAAGATCTTCGCCTTGGTGTAGCGGGTAATGTCGTGCGTTACGGTAAAAGTGCCGTAAGCGCCTGAGCCCTTGGCGTGCATGCGCCGTTCCGGGATAACCTCCCTGTCGAAATGCGCCAGCTTTTCAAGGAACCAGACGTCCTGCAGCAGGGCCGGGCCCCGCTTGCCGGCCGTCATGATATTCTGGTTGTCGGGCACCGGCGCGCCCGCGTTAGTGGTGAGCTTCTTGTCCTTTTCTTCCATATCTCCCCCGTAGTTACCGCGGCAGTATCTTCTCGCTGCAGGCTTGCCCCGTCAGGAGGTCCTTGCCGAAGAGTTCGATATATTCCACTTTCGGGCCCAGTAGTTTATCGCGGGCCTGGATGAACATCTTTTCCAGAACGGCCGTGCGGCCGTTGATCTTGGCCTCTACGTGCACGGCGTCGCCGGCTTTCCTTACGGCCATGGGCATCCAGGGGGCGGCCGCCAGGGTCAGCGTGTAGCCGTCCCGCGAGGAGGCGGGCTTTATCTTTATGCCGTAGGCTTTCTTTTTTTCCAGCCAGTTAAGCTTCTTCCGGCGGCCGTCCTCGGCATGCAGCACCCAGTACGCGATCACAGGCCATTTGGGGTTCAGTTCGCCGTCGGGATCCAGGTTGGCTTCGTAATGGATCACGTTGGCGTTCTTGTTCCTGCCGATCACGAAAAGCGGCCGGGAGTCTTTCTTCGCCACGGCCCCGCTTTTAACTTCGGCCGCCTGCCCCGCAGCTGCCGGGGCAGGGGGAGGGGCGGCGGACGGCCTGAGTTTAGACAGGCTCTCGCAGCCGGCTAAAGACAGCGCGGCCAGCGCGGCCAGGATGGAGAACTTCCAGGGCGTCATTTGAAATAGTACCTCACGCCAAGGGCGGCGCTCAGGTGCAGGCCGGTATCGTCGGACAACTCAAGCACCGGGACCGCCTCCAGGAAGATCTCCACGGGATTGCGCGGCAGCCAGTAGGCCAGGCCCGCGACCGCGCGCAGCCCCAGGCCGCTGTCGTGGCGGGAAGAATCCCCTATCTGGACGCCCAGGCCCAGGTAACCGGGAAGCCTGCCTTCCGCGGGCTGCGGGAGCGCGCTCCAGCTGTGCCACAGGTAGTCGCCGTAGATGGAGACGTGTTCGCTGAACCCCAGACCGAGATCCAGGGCGTGCCCTTCGCTGAGCCAGAACTTGGCGGTGAGCCCGGTCGGATTTCCGACGACCACGCCGGCCCCGATGGCTCCCGAAGTCTGGGCCGCCGCCGGGTTTAAGCCCGCGGCGAGCAGGCAAACTAAAGTTAACAGTATTTTCATCATAGGTCTCCTTGGTTCGGGGTTCTTGCCCCGGTTTGTTCTCTATATACCTTACTCTTAAGGGCGGCCCGCCGCTATGCGGAGTTGTACGCGGGGTTATAGGTATTATCCGGTTTTCCGTAATAGTACCTAGCCCGCAGGGCATAATTCCGAATAGATACCGTTTCTGGCAGGGGCTATACTTGTTCCATGACAGGTATCTCCGAACCTAAAACCAGGCCGCTGCTGCGGGGCAGCCGGCTGTCGGCGGCTGTGGTCCTGCTGACCGGCTCGCTGGTCGGCGCCGGCGTGATGGTAAGTTCCCAGTACAGCCTTTCCAGGCCCGCGGTGGTAAACGGGGGCGCCAGCACGGTTTCGCCGGGCTACCAGGTGCGGACCGGGGTGCTGGGGCAGGCCGCGTCCGGCAGAGCGCAAAGCGCAAACTATGTTATTTCGGGAGCCTTCGCAACGCTGCCCGCGGCGGCGCCGTCGCTTTCGGCGCCCAATCTGAACGACGCCTACGTCTACCCCAATCCCTTCAAGCCTAACAGCCCGGGCGGCTTCCAGGCCGCCCGGATGACCTTTAAGCACCTGCCGGCGCAAACCAGGATCACAATTTTCGCGATAACCGGCCGCCGGGTGGCCGAGCTGCACAAGACCGACAGCGCGGTCGACTATTACGAATGGAACGTGACGAATGGCGACGGGCAGAAACTGGCGAGCGGTGTTTACCTTTATTTCATGACCTCGCCCGACGGCAGCAAGGCGAAAGGCAAATTCGCGGTGATAAGATGACGACTCCAAGAAAGATCCTGACGGCGGCGGCCCTGGGGCTGCTGTGCTCTCCCTGCCCGGCTGCGGCGCAGAGCGCGCTGGGCACGAGCGCGTTCCAGTTCCTGCAGCTGGGCGTAGGCGCGCGGCCGGCGGCTATGGGCGAGGCTTTTGCGGGCGTGGCCGGCGACGTTAACTCTGTCTATTGGAATCCTGCCGGCCTGGCCAGCCTGGCCCGCCGGGAATTATCCGTAACGCACGCCCAGTGGTTCGGGGATATTACTTATTCCAACCTGGCTTGCGCCCAGCCCCTGAAGGGCGGCACCGTAGGCGCGGCGTTCAACGTTCTTAACACGGGAGATATCCAGAAAGCCGATAACACCGGCCTGCGCCTCTCGGATAGCTATGACATGTCGGAGGTGATGGGGCTGGTTTCCTATGCCCGCGGCTTTGACAGGCTGGCGCTGGGCGCGAATCTTAAATTCATCTCCTCGCGCATCGAAGAGGAGTCCGCGCATTCCTTTGCCGCCGACATCGGCGCTCTCTACAGCGGTTTTAAGCCGTGGGGCCGCCGGCTGGGCCTGGGGCTGTCGGTGCAGAATCTCGGCACGAACGCCGGTTACGTGGCGGAGGAGGATCCCCTGCCGGTGACGGTTCGCGCGGGGGGCGCCCTGCAGCTGCATAAAAATCTGCTGGTCGTGTCCGATCTTAACTACACGGAGAGGGAGATCAATATCCACGCCGGGGCCGAGTACGCCCGCGCGTTCGGAACGGTGGTAGTGGCGGCGCGGGCCGGTTATAAGGACGACACAATCAAGGAACTGGGCGCGCTTTCGGGCCTGACCGCCGGGCTGGGCCTTAAATGGAAAGATTGCCGGATCGATTACGCGTGGAATTCTTTTACCGACCTGGGGAGCGTTAACCGGATCTCGCTGGGGATAGAGTTCGGAGTGCCGGGCGCGGAATAGTTTTAACGGGATAAAGCGGAGGCAGTTTATGAAAAGCAATATAAAAACAATATCTTCAGGCGCGGCGCTGGCCGTGCTGCTGCTTTTAGCTGGCGGGGCAACGCCGGCGCTGGCGGCTGTGCCGGAACTGATAAATTTCCAGGGAAAGCTTACCGACCCGGCCGGCACCGCGATCACCGGTTCCGTCCCGATGGTGTTCAAGTTCTATGCGGCCGCCTCGGGCGGCGCGTCCCTTTGGTCTGAAACCCAGAACGTTACTCCGGACAGTGACGGTATTTACAGCGTCATGCTGGGACTCGTCACTCCGTTCGGGATACCCTTCTCGAACGCCTATTGGCTGGGGGTGACGGTCGGGGCCGACAGCGAAATGCTGCCCCGCTACCGGGTGGTTTCTTCGGCTTACTCCTTATACTCTCTCAATAGCGCCACAGCGGCTTACTCCGTGAACAGCGGCACCGCCGCCTGGGCGCAGGGCGCCGCTTGGGCCTCGATCACCAGTAAGCCGGCGGCTGGCGCGGCTTCGGATGGCTATCTTACCTCCGTAGACTGGAACATTTTCAACGGCAAGCTGTCGGCGAGCGGCGACGGCTCCCTGCTGACCGGTATTACCGCGGGCCAGCTGAATCTCGGCAGCGTGAACAACACCTCGGACGCCGATAAGCCGGTGTCCACGCTGCAGCAGGCCGCGCTGAACCTGAAGGCCAATCTGGCCGGGGCGACCTTCAGCGGAAATATCTTCGCCGGGAACCTGGCCGGCACCAACACCGGCGACCAGACCGCAGTAAGCGGCAATGCCGGGACGGTCACCAACGGCGTCTACACCGTGGGCGACCAGACCATAGGCGGGATAAAGACCTTCTCCAGCGCCATCGTCGGCAGCGTCAGCGGCAACGCGGGCACCGTGACTACTAACGCCGACCTTACCGGCGTGGTGACAAGCGTGGGCAACGCTACCTCTATCGCCAACGGCGCCATTACCAATGCGATGCTGTTCAACGGCGCGGTCGCTAATCTGTCCGGCACCAACACCGGCGACCAGGTGAATATAACCGGCAATGCTGCGACCGTAACCACCAACGCCAACCTTACCGGCGTGGTGACAAGCGTAGGCAACGCTACCTCTATAGCCAACGGCGCCATTACCAATGCGATGCTGTTCAACGGGGCGGTCGCTAATCTGTCCGGTACCAACACCGGCGACCAGACTACCATCAGCGGCAACGCCGGGACAGTTACCAACGGCGTCTATACAATAGGCGACCAGACCATCGGCGGGATAAAAACGTTCTCGAGCCCCATAGTCGGCAGCGTCAGCGGCAATGCGGGCACCGTAACCACCAACGCCAACCTTACCGGCGTGGTGACAAGCGTAGGCAACGCTACCTCTATCGCCAACGGCGCCATCACCAATGCGATGCTGTTCAACGGCGCGGTCGCTAATCTGTCCGGCACCAACACCGGCGACCAGACTGCCATCAGCGGCAACGCCGGGACAGTTACCAACGGCGTCTATACAATAGGCGACCAGACCATCGGCGGGATAAAGACCTTCTCCAGCGCCATCGTCGGCAGCGTCAGCGGCAATGCGGGCACCGTAACCACCAACGCCAACCTTACCGGAGACGTTACTTCGGTAGGCAACGCGACCACCCTTACGAACGCGCCTGTAATAGCGAAGGTGCTTACCGGCTATGTGTCGGGCGCCGGGGTAGTGGCGGCGACGGATTCGATTCTGCAGGCTATCCAGAAATTGAACGGGAATATAGAGGCGAATACGGGGGATGTCCTGAAGGCGGCCGACCAGACCTTTACCGGGCTGAATACCTTTACCTCCGCTGTTACCGCAAAAGGTTATGCTAACGCGTCCCAGTCCGTGGTCCTCACCAACGAAACCTCTTTCGCGGCCGACGGGTCGGGAGTCGTGGGGCTGACCTTCTCCGGCACCGCCATAGTCACTACCATCACCGGCTGCAGTTCGGGCGCGGTGGGGCAAGGGCAGCTGGTGGTCTTTGTCGCTTCAGCCTGGACGGTAGGCGGGATCAGTTTTGGCGACACCACCCCTGCCGCCGCCGCTCCCGACACGCTGCTGCTTAACGGCGCGGCGGGGACCTGGACGCCTCCCGCGTCCGCCGCTTGCTTAGGAGCGGCCATTACTTTAATGTGCACTACCGTTAATACGGCGACCCCCGGAGCGCCCAACTATGTGAAGCTCTGGGTCGAGATCGGGCGTTCGCTAAGCGGCGTCTAACCCACGGGAACAGAAGACTGTTAACGACTGGCTTTCCGTAATACTACCGAGAGGGACGGGCAGAATTCCTAATAGATAGCGTACATGCGTCGCGGCTATACTTAAATCACGCCAACCAGGCCGAACAATAAAGAGGTAACTAAAATGAGATCTGCCCCGTTAATTTTCCTGAGCCGCTCCATAGCGGCGCTGACCCTGACAGCCGGCCTGACCGGCCCGGCCCATGCGGTGAGTATCGCCTACTCCAGCTTCCTGGGCGGTGCCGGCGCTACAGAGGACCAGGCTTTTGCGATCGCCGTAGACGACAATAAGAACGCCTACGTGACCGGGACCACAAATTCTCCTGATTTCCCGTCCGCGGTGGGAGGCCCCATACAGGCGGCCAAGAACGCCGGTTACGACATCTTCGTGACCAAGATAAACCCGGCCGGGACCGCGATAGTTTGGTCTGCCTACCTGGGCGGCGCTACCGAGGAGACCGGGCTCGGGATAGCCGTGGACGGCCCTTCTGGCAGGGCCTATATAACCGGCTCGGTCAGCGGCGGCGCGAACATTCCGGCCTCTGCCCCGATGACCGGCGCGGTCGGAGTCCTGGCCGGCCTGAACGCTTTCGTTGTGGGCTTCGCGGCCGACGGCCAATCCACCACTTTCAGGGTTACGTTCGGCGCTGACGGGGACGATGTCGGCAACGGGATCGCCATAGACTCGGGCGAGAACCTTTACGTTACGGGCACGGCTACCGCCGGGTCCGTTATAGATAATACGCCTCATAACGCTTTAATTACTACTTTCCCTACCACTGCGGACGCTTCTCCCTGCGCGGGCACGCGCAGCGTGTCGTCCCAGGCTTTCGTCATGAAGTTCACCTCGGGCGGCGCGCAGGTGTATGGAACTTATTTAGGCTGCACCGGCTTCGCCAACGGGCGGGGAATAGCCGTTGACGGCTCGGGCAGGGCCTATGTTACCGGCAACACCGGGGACGGTTTAGCCGACGCCGCTATCGCGGGGGCTTTTAAGCCTACCTGGGGCGGCGGCAGCGGCGAAGGCGACGCTTTCGCGGCCAGGCTGCTGGCCGACGGGTCCAGCTTTGACTACAAGACTTATATCGGCGGCGCCAACGACGACCAGGGCAACTCCATAGCGGTGGACAGCCTCAACGACGTGTATCTCACGGGTTACACCTTTTCCGCCGACTTCCCGGACAATTCTACGGTCTTCGCTACCGTTCCCGGCCTGGGCGGCGGGCGGACTACCATGTCTACCGGTCCCGACGCCTTCGTGATGAAGCTGCGCATGGGCAACGGCGGCGGGCACAGCGACGGCGTGTACGCTACCTACCTGGGCGGCAATACCGACGACCGGGCGACCGGGATCGCGGTGGACAGCTCTTTCAACGCCTATGTGGCCGGCCATACTACCTCCGGGGACTTCCCCAGCGTAGGCTCCAACCCGGCAGCCGGGCAGAGCACCTTCATCGGGTCGCCGGAAGCGTTCGTGACGGTGTTGAGCAATACTGGCGGCCCCCTGGCTTTCTCTACCTGGCTGGGCGGCACCGGCCCGACTAAAGGGCAGGGGCTCGCCCTGGACAGCCTTAAGAATATTTATGTCACCGGCTATACCGGCTCGCTCGCCGGGACTTTCCCGCTGGTGGCGGGCGGGTTCCAGCAGACCCGCGGCACGGGCACAAATACCGCCTTTGTCACGAAGTTCGCCCCGGTCTCGTTCGCCGCCGGGGAAGACCTGTGCGGGACGGGCTACTTCTTTCCTTCTCCGGCCAGAGGGGCCGTCGGCAACTTCAGGTACTGCATGGCCTCGGCCGGCAGGGTCAAGATCCGGGTCTATAACGTGATCGGCGACCTGGTGGCCAAAGTGGAAGAGTACAAGATCGCGGGCAGCCAGCACTCCCCGCTCAATACCGGCAGGCTCGCGCCCGGAGTCTACCTCTACCTCCTGGAGCGGAACTATGACAACGGCGGCTCCAATGTTTCGAACGTTAAGAAGTTCGTGGTGCAGCATTAATAGCGACGGGAGAATTTAAATGAAAATATTATCAATTGGCATAGGTTTAGTCTCCGCCGCCCTGCTCTGCGGGCCGGCGGCGGCCGTGGAAACCGATTACGCGGCCGGCACCAAAGCTTTGCCCCTGCAGCAGGCGGGGGGAACGGCCAGGGCCATGGCCATGGGCTCGGCCGTAGTGGCGGTGCCCCAGGGTTCGGCTTCCCTGCTCTGGAACCCGGCCGGCCTGAGCCGGCTTGGCTGCACTGAAGTCGGCCTTCATCACAATGCCGGCCTTGGCGAGACTATACAGGAGACCGTCATCTTCGGCCTGCCCCTGGGAGAAGTTAAAGACGAGTGCAAAGGGGGGGCCTTGGGCGGTATCGCAGCCTCTCTTGGCTACGTCAGCTATGGCAGTTTCCGCGGCATGGACGCCAACGAAGTCCCGACCGGCGACTACCAGGCCGGGGATTTTTCCGGCAGCCTGGGCTGGGGTATTGAATTGCTGCCCGGCTTTTCCGGCGGTATAGTGCTCAAAGGCAATCAGTCGCGGTTCGCCTTCAAGAGCTACAACGCTTTTACCACGGACCTGGGCGTATTGTATGCCTTGTTCCCTAACCTGGACCTGGGCCTTACCTATTCCAACGTTAATTTAGGCAGCAAGATAGGCGGCAGCGGACTGGCTTCGGGCCTGCGCCTGGGCGCGGCCTGGACCCTGGACAAGCGGCTGCTCCTGGCGGCTTCAGGGGAGCTGCAGAACGGCGACATGGACCGCGTCCAACTGGGCGCCGAATACCTGGTCGGGGATATCGAAAAGAAAGCCGGTATCCTGGCCCTCCGGGGCGGCTACCAGGTTAACTTCCCCAATCCCCAGCTGGACGGCATGGACGGGTTGAGCATGGGTCTGGGCTATACCTTTAGCCGCTCCATGGCCCTGGACTACGCCCTGGTATCCGCCGGCGAGCTGGGCTCCTCCCACCGCCTCAGCCTGACCGTTAAGTTTAATTGCCCGGAAAAGGCCAAGGATGCCGCACAGGCGCCTGCGCCGGTGGTCAGGGAACTCGTCCTCAAGGATTCACATTTCGACTTCGACAAGTCGGAGCTTAAGCCGGGCGGGATGCGGGCGCTCAGGAAAAATATCCAGGTGCTCAAGGACAATCCGAAGGCCACGGTGCGCGTCGCAGGCTTTACCTCGATGCAGGGCACCGAAGAGTATAACCAGCAGTTAAGCGAGAGAAGGGCGATAGCGGTTTCCAGGTTCCTGATCGCGGAAGGCATCGCGCCGGAAAGGATCACCGCCGTAGGCTACGGCGAGAGGCGCCCCGAAACTTATGAGTCTAATCCCGGCAAGATAAACTCGGCCGCGGCCAAGTCCAACATGCGCGTGCTTTTTACCATGAGCGTGAAGTGACGGACGTTTCCCCGTCGTGAAAAACGGCAGTACGTAGTTCGCCCCGCCCCGCTGCCACCGTATTACTACTGAGAGCTTCGGGCAGAACTCCGAATAGATAGCGAACAAGCGAAGGGCTATACTTAAAACAAGCCAATAGTGGCGGACCGGTAAAAGAGGACAATAAAATGAGATTGATAAATTGGTTCCTTCAAATGAGCAGGCTGCTCGTAGCAGTGACCCTGGTTGTCGGGCCTTCAAGCCCCGCCTTCTCCGGGTTCAATATGACACCTGCGTCCTCTAATAAGGATGCGGCCGCGGTACAACCGACCGGTGCTAAAGCTGTGCAAGGCGCCCAGGCCCGGGTCGCCCCCGGTTCCCTGAAGGTCCCCATGTACTTCGAGGCCAACAAGGGCCAGACCGACGCTTCGGTGAAGTTCTTTACCCGCGCCGCCGGCTACAACCTCTACCTGACCGCTTCGGAAGCCGTCACCGTGCTGCGCAGGGCCAAGGCCGATAAGACCAAAGCGCCCCTTGTGCTGCGCATGAAACTGAAGGGCGCCAATCCCAGCCCCTCGGTCGAGGGCCAGGGCATCCTGCCCGGCCGCACCAGCTATTTCCTTGGCAGCGACAAGGCGAAATGGCAGGTCGGCGTGCGGCAGTATTCCCGGGTGAATTTCTCCCAGGTCTACCCCGGCATCGACATGGTCTACCGTTTCGACAAGGGGAACGTGGAATATGACTTTATCGTGGCGCCGGGAGCTAACCCCGGGCGCATCCTCATGGGTTTCAAAGGCGCTAAAGGCATGCGGCTTGACCCCAAAGGCAACCTGGTCCTCAATGTAGAGGGCGGGGAGCTGACCTACCAGGCCCCCAAGCTGTACCAGACCCTGGGCAGCAAGCGGGTTTCTGTGAAAGGTCACTTCGTGCTGGCGTCTAATAACAACGTCCGCTTCGAAGTAGGCAATTATATAAAGAGCAAACAGCTGGTGATCGACCCCGCTATCGTGTACGGCACGTACCTCGGCGGCAGCGTCGACGACGAGATCATGAGCGTGGCGGTGGACGCGACGCAGCAGGCTTATGTGACCGGCTGGGCTAACTCGGCCATGACCGGCGCCGGCGGCTTTCCCGCCTCCACCAACGCGGTCTCAGCCCCCGGCCCCGATAACGGCGCCAGGGACGTTTTCGTAGCCAAGCTCAGTGCGGACGGGGCCAGCATCATGTGGCTGGCCTGGCTGGGCGGCGCGCTTGCCGAACAGGCCAATGGCATAGCGCTGGACAACTCCAGCGCGAGCACGCCCAATGTCTTTATCACCGGCGTGACCCAGTCGGCCGGCCTTGGCACCGCTTTCCCGGTAGCCGGGCCCGCGCTGCAGGCCTGCGACGTCAACACCGGCTCGCTGGCCTTTGTGGCGCAGCTGGAGCAGCCGTCGGATATTCCCGCCCTGGTCTACTCTACCTGTTGGGGCGGCATCAGCGGCATCCTTACCAACACCGCCAACGGTATCGCGGTCGATTCGCTGGGCGCGGCTTATATAACCGGAACGACGTTCGCGACCAACTTCCCCATCAGCGCCGGGATCGCCGCTCCTTATAATACAATGGGCGCCGCCTCCGAGGCCGCCTTCGTGGTAAAGATCGCTCCCGCGGGCGCGTCCGTGGTCTATTCCATGCTCATGGGCACCTCGGACACGGTCACCAACGCCAACGCCATTACGGTTGACGCCGCGGGCCAGGCCTGGGTCGTGGGTAAAACCACCTCGGACACCTGGCCGGCCAATACCGGCGCTTTCCTCGGGCATTTCTCCGAACTGAGAACGGCCGGGGTCTGGGCCGACGGTTTCGTAGCCCAGGTCGCCGCGGACGGCACCTCCCTGCTCTACGCTACCTATATTAACGGCGCTACCGAGGACGAAGCGACGGCCGTTATCCTCAATAATGCCGGCGCGGTGCCTTATAACGTCTTTGTGGCGGGCTGGACGGTGTCCCCTACGGACTTCCCCTCTACCGCCTATTTGCTCCTGCCGACAGTCGGGCCCGGCTCCAGGGCCGTCCCCTACCAGCAGGCCCTGCAGGGCGCGGACGACGCGTTCGTGCTCAGGCTCAATCCCGCGGAAGCCGATATTAACCGCTCGCTGGAGATGGTGTACGCGACGCACGTGGGTGCCGCCGGCGGCGCGGAACGCGCCCGCTCCATGGCGCTGGACTCGCTCGACGACGCTTACATCGCCGGTTGGACCCGGTCGGCCAACTGGGAGGTCGCCGGGAACGATACCCTGGTGGACTGCTCGCTGCCCTGCGTAAGCAGGAACATTACGGGCGCCGTACAGACCAACACCTCTTCGGACCAGGCTGCCTTCGTGGCGGCTATAGATTCCGACGGGCTGACCCGGCCGTTCTTCTCCTACCTGGGAGGTTCTCCCGGTACGGCAGGCAAGCAGAGCGCTAACGGCATCATTATAGACTCGCTCCATAACATCTATGTGGCGGGCATCACGCCCTCCAACCTCTTCCCCGCTACCGACGGCTCGGTAATGGACGGTTCCGCCGGGACCGAACTGCTCAACGGCACCGGGACCGAGAACGCTACCGACGGCTTCGTTACGAAGATCGCCCCGGTACTGGTGTTCGGCGCCCCGGTGGCGCCCGTAGTGGTGGCTTCCTGCACCATTTCCGGCATCAGCCCCGCCTCCGGCGACTCGGCCGGCGGCACCTCGGTTACCATTACCGGTACCGGCTTCTTCGGCGTGGTCATGTCCAGCAACGTCGTCTTCGGCGTCGACAACGCGGCCAGTTATTCGGTGAACCTCGCGTCCACCGTGGTCACGGCCGTCTCGCCCAGGCACCCCCTCGTCGGGTCTCTTACGGCGGGCTCGGTGTTCATAAGCCTGGTGACCAGCAGCGGCACCTGCACGGTGCCCTATTCCTACGTGCTGGCCGTGCCCGCCTGCGGAGAAGACTTCTTCTATCCGTCGCCGGCTAAGGGGGCAACGGGGACTTTCGCCTACTGCATGGCCCTGCCGGGTATCGCCACCATCAAGATCTACAACGTGATGGGGGACCTGGTGGCCAAGCTGGAGGACTCCAAGGCGGCTGGCGCCCAGACCTCGGTACTGAATACGGCCAGGCTGGCCCCGGGCGTCTACCTCTACCGTCTTGAGAAAGACTACGGCGGCTCGAATTCTACCACCTCAAAAGTGAAGAAGTTCGCGGTAAGACATTAAGCGGCGCGGCATATTTAGGAGAACTTCTATGAAAATATTATCTATAGGAACCGGGTTTATCTGCGCCGCGCTTCTCTGCGGCCAAGCCTCGGCCGGCGAGACCGATTACTCCGCCGGCACCCAGGCCCTGCCCCTGCAGCAGGCGGGCGGCACGGCCAGGGCCACGGCCATGGGGTCGGCGGTAGTGGCGCTCGACCAGGGGTCCGCTTCCCTGCTGTGGAATCCGGCCGCGCTGAGCCGGATCAGATGCACGGAGCTCGGGCTGCACCACAATAGCGGCCTCGGCAGCTTCAACCAGGAGATAGCCGTCTTCGGCATGCCCCTGGGAAAGACCAAGAAAGAGTGCAACGGCAAGGAGTGCAACGGGGGCAGCCTGGGCGGTGTCGCCGCCTCCTTCGGCTACGTCGACTACGGCACTTTCGACGGCAGGGATAACGCCGGGCTGGAGACCTCTGATTACAATCCGAGGAACTTTTCCGGCAGCGTAGGCTGGGGTAAGAAATTACTGCCCTTCTTCGCCGGCGGCGTCGCCCTGAAGGTGAACCAGGCGCAGTTCCCGGGAAAGAACTACTACAGCTATGCCGCCGACCTGGGCGTCCTGTGGAACGTGTTCAGGGCCCTGGACCTGGGCCTGACCTACTCCAATATCAACCTTGGCAGCAAGGTAGGCGGCAGTTCGCTGGTCTCGGGCCTGCGCCTGGGCGCGGCCTGGACCGTGGACAGGCACCTCATCCTGGCGGCTTCCGGAGAGCTCCAGAACGACGCTATGGACCGGCTGCAGGTGGGAGCGGAATACCTGGTCGGCAATACGGAGAACAAGAAGAACGTTCTTGCCCTCCGCGCCGGTTACCAGGTCAACTATCCCAACCCCCAGCTGAGCGGCCTGACCGGCCTGACGCTGGGCCTGGGGTATACCCTGACCCGCACCGTGGCCCTGGACTACGCCATGGTGCCTTCGGGCGACCTGGGGGCCTCTCATAAGGTGAGCTTCACCTTCAAGTTCAACTGCCCCAAAAAAAGGCAGCCCATCGTGGCGGTGGCCATAGTGGAGGCTCCGCCGGCGCCTGTCGCGCTCGTCGGAGCGGCCCCTAAGCCCGCCCCCGCGCCCATCGTTGTAAAGCTGGTCGTTCTTGACGATTCGCACTTCTCGTTCGACTCGGCGGAGCTCAGGCCCCAGGGCATGGAGGCGCTGCGCGAAAACGCGCGGCTTATCAAGGAGAACCCGAAGCGCGACGTCCGCGTGGCGGGCTACGCCTCCGCGAGCGGCACCGAAAAGTATAACCAGACCTTAAGCGAGAAGCGGGCGGCCGCGGTAGCGGAATTCCTGATCAGCGAAGGCGTCGCGCCTGAGCGGATCACCACGGTAGGCTACGGCGAGATGCGCCCGGTCGAGTACGAAGAGTTCCCCGACCTGGTGCACACCGACGCCGCCAAGGCCAACAGGCGCGTAGAATTAACGGCGCCTCCCGTGGCAAGGTAGTTCGAAGCAGATTTGGGGGGCCGCGCTCCTGCTTAGCGGCGGGAGCGCGGCTTATTTAGACGCTAGTGCGGCAAGGACACAATATGACTAAGACGGAAACCGCAATACAAACCGGCCTCGGGCTCGCCGCCCTGGCCGCGCTGGGAACCTATTTCCTGTACGGCAAAAAGAACGAGCCGAACCGCGAAAAGGTCTCCGGCTGGATGCTTAAGCTCAAAGGCGAAGTTCTTGAGAAGGTGGAAGAGGTTAAGGCGCTTAACGAGCGGGAGTATTACAGCATCGTCGACGAGGTCGCCGGGCGCTACGCCATGCTGCAGAAGGTCGGCGTGGAAGAGCTGAACCGGTTGACCATGGACCTCAAGGGAGCCTGGGCGCACCTGGGCAGAGAACTGATGCGGTAGGCCGGCTCCCGCAGAACGGTCTGAGACAGGGAGAGGCGCGTCAGGAGACGGCTGTCTCCCTTTTAATTTTTCCGGGCATATACCTATGAAAATCAGAAGACTGCGGGGGGCACGATTTTACCTCGTTTTGCTGGCTGTTCTGGCGGCCGGCATGATCCTTAAGGAGATCGCCGTTCCCGCGCTGGTCCGGAGCCGGCTTATTTCGGCCGCGCAGGACGGCTGTAAGACCTGCGTGCTTTCTCTCGACCGCGTCCAGATCTCGCTGCTGCCGCTTGCCCTGAGCAGCCGCGGCGTCAGCTTCAGCCGGGGCGAGCCGGGCGCTACCGTGATCAGTTTCGATGCGGAACGCGTCTACGTCCCATTCTCCCTTCTCCCGCTTTTCAAAAGCCGCCTCCGCGCCGGCCGGATAGAGATAACCCGGCCCGTGGTCACGGTAACACAGGGAGAGCTTGGCATCCCTCCCGCCGGCGCAGCCGGCGCGGCGCGCCAGACCGATCTTGAAATCGAGGGCATAGACGTAAAACAGGGTTCCTTTATTTATCTCCGGGAACATTCGGGGCGGACGGGCAGCCTGAAGGTATCCGGGATCAGCGCGGCCGCGGGGCCCGCGGGCAGTTCGGCGCGGCTTCGCGGCAAAGAGGCGCAAGTCAGTGCGGACGGCCTGCTGGCGGAGTCCGGAAAATTCCGCCTGAAGGTCAGGGCCAGGCTCTTCGCGGAGTCCCCGGACGCGGATGTGGAGCTAAGCCTTGCGGAGCAGGACCTCTCCGCTTTTAACCCGTTCCTGGGGCCGAATGACGGCATCAAATTGAGCGGGCAGCTCATCGAGGCCCGCGGCTCGGCGGCGATCCGCGGCGCTGGTCTTAAAGCCTCGGTTTATGCCCGCTACCGCGGACTTAAGATCAGGATCAAAAAGAACGAGGAGCGGAGCGCCTTCTCGGCTTTCCTGCAGACTTCCCTGGCCCCGCTTACGGTGGGGAAGCAGAACGCTGACGGGGGCCATTATGACCGCGTGGGCACGGCGGAATTGGAGCGAAAGCCGGGGGAGACGCTGGCCGGGTTCACGCTGAGGGGAATGAAGGAAGCCGCGCTGCGGGTTTTTTCCCAGGCGCGCTGAGCGTAAGCCCGCTGCGGGAGTACTGTATGGACTATAAAACACTGCTTTCGGGTTACCGGGGCTTGCTTGCGCAGACCTTTAAGGCCTGGCTCTCCGACAATGGGCCCCGCCTGGGAGCCGCGCTGGCCTATTACGCGCTGTTTTCGCTGGCGCCGATACTGCTTATCGCCGTTACCATCGCGGGGTCAGTTTTTGGCGATATGTCGGCCCAGGACGAGGTGGTAAAGCAGGTCCGCTACTATGTCGGGGCCCAGGGCGCGCAGGCGGTCAGGAGCCTTATGGGGCCGGTGGCGGCCGCTAAAGGCGGCTTGGGGGCGGCCATGCTCAGCGTGGGCCTGCTGCTGCTCACATCCTCGGTCCTGGTGAGCGAACTTCAATCCGCTCTAAATGAAATATGGAAGGCGGAGCCTGCCCCCAGGCCCTGGCTGGCCTGGCTGCGCCGGCAGGCCATGGCGTTCGGCTTCGTGCTCGGTTCCGGCTTGCTGCTGCTGCTGGCGCTAGTCTCCAGCACGGTGGTCTCGGCGCTGGGCAGCTACATGAACTCCCGGCTCCCGGTGCCGGATGCCGCCCTCCGGGCCGCGGACTTTACAGTGTCTTTCGGGGTCGTCACACTGCTGCTGGCGCTGGTCTACAAGTACCTGCCCGATACCCGCATCGCCTGGCGGGACGTGTGGACAGGCGCGGGCGTAACTTCCGTCCTGCTTACCCTGGGCAACCTGGTCATCGGCATCTGGCTCTCTAAAAGCGACCCGACTTCCGCTTTCGGCGCGGCGGGTTCGCTGCTCCTGGTCGCGGTCTGGATCTTCTACGGAGCGCAGCTGCTGTACCTTGGCGCCGAGTTTACCCACGCGCACGCCAAGGCCCGCGGCCTGGCAAACGCTTCAAAGCGTTAGCCGGACCGCGGGCCAGCCTTTATTCCTTGTCTTCGCCGGCCGCCTTTTTAGCGGCCGCCGCTCTTCTCTCCTCTCCTCCGCCCATCGCTTCGCCAGGCTCCTGAAGCCTGGAGGTCCGCTTTACGCGCGTCGCTCCCTCCTCGTTCTTAACCAGTTTATCTTCTGAATAGCCGCCGCTGTCCAAAGCAAGGCGGGGCAACCGCGGGGCTTTTTCCGGTGAGGCGGCTGCTTCTTCGTATGTGTCCGCAAGGCCCGCCGCCAGGGAGCTGCCGGGCGCCGCCGGGGGGGTCGCCAAGGCCACGGCCGGGAGCCCAAGGAAACCGATCGCCGCCGCGAGTTTCAGTAAGGTGTTAAATTTCATGGTTTTCATAATGTCTGCCGCCTATGTTAATAGTATAAGGCACGGACCTTGGGGAAACCTCGTGCGGGCCTCAAATAATGCTCAGGCAAGCCCCTGCGGTTTTTACCGATAGACGGAGGTGTTACTACGCATATCGGCCGCGGGGCCGTTAAGGGTACGCTATAGGCAACAGGTACGGGGCGGAAAGTCCGCCGGGAGATAAATCAATGAAATTAATTCTGGCACTGCTTTGCATCTTTACGGCGGCAAGCGTCCGCGCCGAGCCGCCGCAGGAAGCGGCCGACCCCGCGGAATGGAAATTCAGTTCTTCGTTCAACTATGACACCGGCAAATACGGCACTCCGGACCGCACCAATTCCGTCTATATCCCCTTCACGCTCAAGCGCTACTTCCCCGACGGGGATCTGTCCGTGACGGTGCCGTACCTGCGCCAGAGCTCCGCGGGGCAGGTGACCTGGGTAGGCGGCAAGCCCGTGCGGGTGGACAAAGCGCCGCCCGCGGCGGAGGCCTCTTCCGAGGCCGGCCTGGGGGATATAATGCTGCGCGGCACCTACGCGCTCAGCCGTGAAGGCCCGGGGGCCTTCGACCTGGGCCTGGCCGGCAGGATAAAACTGCCTACCGCCGACGAGGACAAGGGGCTGGGCACCGGTGAAATGGACGGGGGCGCGGGGCTTGAGTTCGCCAAGGAAATAACCGCCGGCTGGACCCTGCTCGCCGACGCCTACTACACCATTATAGGCGAGCCCGAAGGCGTGGAGTTCAACAACCAGACGGCCATGGACATCGGCTTTTACAGGCCTCTGCGCGAAGATCTGGGGCTTACCGTCCTTTATGAGGCCCAGAGCGCCATAAGCGACGGGGGTGCGGACCCGCGCAGCCTGAGCGGCACGCTTTCTTACGGCGCGTCGGACGGGCTGCAGTTCACAGGAGGGCTTACGGTCGGCCTGTCCGACGGCAGCCCCGATGCCGGGCTGAGCGCGGGCTTCAGCCTGAAGTTTTAGCGAAAGATTCAGGACGGAAAGATAAGGAAAAAATGAAAACCAATAAACTGCAGTTGATGCTGGCGGGGCTCTTCCTCTGCGCGGCGGCCATGCCCGCCTTCGCCCAGGAAAAGACCAGGGAAGAGAAAAAGCTGGAGTCAGGGGCCGCCGAGCTGGACAAAAACGCGGCTAAGCCCGAGGGGGCTCAGCGCGTGAACGACAGGATAAAGGCGGAGTTTGCCGTGGACAACGCGCGGGTACAGAGCCTGCGCGACCAGAAGATGGGCTACGGCGAGATCTCCATAGCGCTGGGCCTGGCCCAGGGCCTGCCCGGAGGCATCACCGACGCCAACGTGGCTAAAGTAATGGCGCTGCGCCAGGGCCCGCCCGTTATGGGCTGGGGCAGGATGGCCAAAGAGCTCGGCCTGAAACTCGGGCCGGTGCAGAGCAAGGTCCACAAAATGTCCGCCGAGGTCAAAAAAGCGAAAAAGGCCAAGGGCGAAAAAGACATGAAAGAAATGAAGAGGGAGAAATCCGGCAAGCCTGAGAAAATGGACAGGCCCGGGAACCCCGGCAAGAGCGGTACTAACTGACCAGCCGGCGGATAACACGATCCGGGGGCAGCGGACGCTTATGATCCCTGAGGGACCTTAGGCCCGCTGTCTCCTTTTTAACGGCCGGCGCCGCCGCGTAATCTTACCCCCACCGGCGCGTATTACTCCGCATTGTCCAGGGCCGGCGCGGGGGATATACTAGTTAAATAAGGTCGACGCGGGTAGAACTGCGTGGTGCCAGGTCTTTATGCGCTATCTGTTCATACTACTCTGCCTGTACGCGGCGCCGTTGTCGGCGGCCCCGCGCGCGGCTCTTCGCCTGCCGGCGGGGCTTGTCATTTCCTCTATAACTATCGATACCCACAACGTGTTCGAAACGGAGCTCCCCGCGGAGGACAAGCTGCCCTACAGGGCGGCCAACCGCGTCCACCGCATTACGCGCGAGCCGGTGATCATGCGGGAGCTGCTCTTCGAGGTCGGGGACCGGTACAGCGCCTCCCTGGTCGCGGAGACGGAGCGCAACCTCCGCGCCCTGCCCTTCTTCCGGCGCGCCGACATAGAGGCCGCGGTCAACAAAAGCGGCACGGTGGACGTGACGGTGCACACCTACGACTCCTGGACGCTGGAGGTGGTGGCTAACTACAAGCGCGCCGGCGCCGCTACCAGCATCAAAGCGGGCCTGGCCGAGGGCAACATCCTGGGCCTGGCCAAATCGGGCTCCGCCGTCTACAGCAACGACTGGGGCGCTCCCTCCGTGGACCTCAGTTACAAAGACCGGCAGTTCCTTCACTTCAAGCGCATGCAGTACTCTATGGCCGCCCGGGCAGCCCATGGCAGCCGGAGCATGTCGCTGTCCCTGGACCGCCCTTTCTACGCCTCTATCGCGCGTTCGGCCATAGGGGGCAGCGTCAGCTATGCCGCCGCGCCGCTTGGGGAGGTCACGCGGCAGACCGTGGAGGCCGGGGTAAATTACGGTATCTCCATGAAGCCCTCCACCGAGAGAACGCGGCGCGTAAAATTCGGGCTCCTGGCCCACCGCGCCGATTCTACCGGCCCGGTCCCCGACCGGGACCGGTCGATCATTTTTCGGCTGGGAGGAGAATGGGAGGAATTGGACTTCCTTACGGTGCGCCGCATTCGGAAATTCACTCACGACGAGGACTATAACCTCGGGCTGGGCGTTTTCCCCTCGGTCGGCGTGGCCCCGGCCATCCGCGCCCTCGGGACCACCCAGACCCAGCTGCTGCCCAGTATCGAAGTCCGCAAGGGCTATACCTGGGGCAGGCAGCTGCTGTTTTTAAAGGCAAAACACAGTTCCAAGTTCGCCAACGGCTATAACAGCAGCATCCTCACCTCTTTCAGCGCGGAGTACTTCCTGCGCGGCCTCAGGTACCAGACGCTGGGCTTTCATCTCGGTCTGGACCATGGCAGCCGCCTCGATCCCCTGGAGCCGCTGGTCCTGGGCGAGTTCAACGGGCTGCGCGGCTACGGCGTGGGCCAGTTCACCGGCAGCCGCCGCTTCCTGCTGAGCATGGAGGACCGCGTCTATGTCTGGGACGACCTCATACGCCTGATGGACATCGGGGCGGTGGTTTTCTTCGATTCCGGCTATGTCTGGCCGGCGTCGGCCCCCATAAAACTCGGGGATCTCAAGAACAGCGTGGGCATAGGCTTGCGCGTGGCGCCGTCGCGCTCGTCCGGCAACAGCCCCGTGCGCATAGACCTGGCCCGCGCGCTCAACGGCGGCACGGGCCGGCCGCGCTGGTCGCTTTCTATACTGGGAGGGCAGTCTTTCTAATATGAACCGGACAAGACTTTTTATTCTGGTGCTCGCCGGCCTGGTGCTCGCCGCCTTGCTTACGCTGCTGCTGGCGCCGCGGGAAGGCGGCAGGTATGGCAGGAGCCCGGCCGCCCCGGATGGTTCCTTCGTCGGGCCGCCCGGGCCCTCTGCCGCCGATATAGCGGCGGAGAGGCAGGCCAGGGAGGCCGCCGCCTTGAAGAAGGCCGAGGCCGCAAAGATGGGAAAGCGCCGCAAAAAGCGGGTTTCGAGGCTGAGGGAACCCGGGGATGCGATGGGCGGCGGGGTCAGGCTGACCCTGACGGACAAAAGAACCGGCCTTGTTAAAAAGAAGTGAGGCGGCGCGCAGGTTTTAATGACGGGGAAAGGACAAGGAAAATATGAAAAATCCGGAACTGCGGCTGATCTTCGCGGGGCTCCTGCTGCTGGCGGCGGGGACCGCCGTTTTCGCCGGCAGCTCACCGGAAGAGAAGGAGCTGGCGGCCGCCGCCGGAGAGCTGGATAAAAACCATTCAGAAGGTCAGCAGCGCGTCGCCGACAGCATCTGCGCCGAGTTCGGCGTGGGCAACGCCCTGGTGACAGGCCTGCGCTTCAAGAGGCTGGGCGACGGCGAGATCGCCATAGCGCTGGCCCTGGCCCAGGGCCTGCACCGCATCATTAAAGACGAAGACCTGCGCAGGATAGTGGGGCTGCGCCAGGGGCCGCCCGTCATGGGGTGGGGCAGGGTAGCCGGGGAGCTCGGGCTGAAGCTGGGCCCGGTGATAAACAAGGTAAAAAAACTTTCCGCGGCGGTCCGTGCCCGGGAAACGCGCGATAAAGCCGGGAGGGCTGAAAAAGCGAAAGAAAGAAAAGAGAGGGAAAGAAAAGTGGCGGAGAAGATGAACCGGCCCGGAAAGACCGTGAAAGAGGGCATGCTGTCCCTGTCCCGGGATTAAAAAATAACAGGGCGGCTAAAGGCTGGGCGGTAACAATGTCCGATAATAGCGGTAAAAAACAACAGGCCAAACCCCGGGCGGGGGCGCTGCTGCGCGCGCTCATCCCCGCTGTTCTTGTTTTTTTTGCGGCCGGGAGCCCGGTGGAAGGGGCCTCAGCCGCCGACGGCGGGCCGCAGCGCCTTTCCGCGCAGGGGAAAAGAGAACTGCTGGGCATAGTGGCAGGGGGGAGGCTGGAGACGCTGCAGGAGCCGGAGTTCGGGAACTATCGGTCGGAGATAGGAGAATTCTACAGTGCGGGGGGCTACACCTTTAACTGGGTGCGAGACTCCGCGCCCACGGAGAAGGCCCGCGCCGTCATCAAGCGGCTGCAGGCCGCCGGCAACGAAGGCCTGCTGGCGCAGGACTACGACAGCCCCCTGTGGGCGGACCGCCTGGCGGAGTTCCGGCTTTCGGGCGGCGGCCTCCCGGAGTCGCGGCTTCTCCGCTTCGATCTGGCGCTCACGGTCTGCGCGATGCGCTATATCCTGGACCTGCACCTGGGCCGCATCAACCCGCGGCCTTCCCACTCCACCCTGGACCTGGACCCGGAGGTCCGGGGCCCCGCTGATTTTCTCAGGAAACGGATAGCCTCCGCGGAGGACGTGTCCGCGGCGTTCAGGGCGCTGGAGCCGCAATTCCCCTCCTACCGCCGCCTGGTCAGGGCCGTGCAGCGCTACAAGGAACTGGCGCTCAGGGACGACGGGGAAAAGCTGCCCGCCGCTGCGGCCCCGGTAAAACCGGGAGACCTCTATCCCGGGGTGAAGCGGCTGGCGCGCCTGCTGGACCTGGTGGGCGATCTTTGGCCGGGGGCGGCTTTGGGCGGGGAGGTCTATGAAGGCCGGCTCGTGAGCGGCGTAAAGCGTTTTCAGCGCCGGCACGGCTTGACCCCCGACGGCATCCTGGGCGAACGGACGCTGGGCCAGCTCAACACGCCGCTGGCCCTGCGCCTGCGCCAGCTTCAGCTCACCCTTGAACGCTGGCGCTGGCTGCCGCACCGGTTTTCCCGGCCGCCCATCCTGGTAAATATCCCGGAATTCCGGCTTTACTCCGGAGACGCGCCTTCGCAGAAAGTAGTGGTCGGCATAGCCTTCGAGCACGAAACCCCGGTTTTTGTGAGCCGGCTGACGGAGGTGGTGTTCCGGCCGCCCTGGACCGTGCCGATGAGCATCCAGCTTTCGGAGCTGGTGCCTAAAATCGAGGCCGATCCCGCCTACCTGGAGGGCAACGGCCTGGAGGTGATAGACGGGAAGGAAGCCCTGGTCAGTTCGGGAACGGTCAGCGCGGGAGTCCTCGCCAGGCTGCGCGAAGGAAAGCTTTACCTGCGGCAAAGGCCCGGCCCCAACAATTCCCTTGGCCTGGTGAAGTTCCAGATGCCCAACGCCCACAGCGTCTATCTCCACGGTACCCCCGCCAGGTGGGGCTTCAGCAGGTCGGAACGGGACCTGAGCCACGGCTGTATCAGGGTGGAAAACCCGGAGGCCCTGGCGGCCTGGGTGCTGCGCGACCAGCCGGAATGGACGCCCGCGCTTATCCGGGCGGCGATGGACGGGACGGAGACGGTTACGGTAAAACTGACCGAACCGATATCCGTGCTTATTCAGTACGGCACGGCGGCGGTAAAGGAAGGCGGAGAAGTCGGCTTTTTCGAGGATATCTACAACCGCGACGCGGCGGAGGGGGCCGCTTTCGAAGAGAGGGCTCGCGGCGGCGCCAGGTAACTCACCAGCGCCGGACGCGGCCCGTATCGACGTGGATGAAATCGGAGCCGGCGTAGTAGCCCACGCCGCCGCGCTTAAGCGCCAGCGCGGTGTCGCGCAGCCGGGAGGTGCGTACGCCCGGCAGGCGGATATCTATGGCCGCCGCCTTCATGTGCAGGCTGTTGCCGCCTACCCCGGAACTGCGGCTGCGCAGCCGCTGGTTGGTCACCGGGGCGCGGTAGCCGCAGATGATGTGTAGCTCGGCGCCGGGCTTATCCACCCCGGCCTGAAGCTCGCTGAGCAGGTCAAAGAGGCGCGGATCGTAGTGCTTGACCTCACCCACCCGCCAGTCGCGGAGGAAGTAGTCCAGTTTTGATAGCGCCTCGCGATCGTAGACTCCGCCCCTGCGGTAGACGACATCGATGCGCTCCAGGGTATGGGTATTGAACAGGCGCAAACGGTGCTCTCGCGGCGCTGGAAGCGTTCCGTAAGCGAAAGAGGATGGAAGGAAGAGAACAGCCAGGAGCAGTTGTCTCATACCCATAGTCTAGCAGGTAATTCCGGGTAATCACAGGGGGGGGGTAGGCGGAGGCCTTTTATGCATAAAAAGATACTGCTGGTGGACGACGACAGGAAGCTGCTGGATGTAATGCGCATCTACCTCGAAAACCATGAATTTTCCGTTATCTTCACGGACAACGGCTCGGAGGCCCTGCTGCTGGCGCGTGATTCAAAGCCCGACCTGATCGTGACCGACGCGGAGATGCCCGGCCTGGACGGTTTTGAATTATGCAGGTCTATAAAGACCACGCGCGCGACCGCGGGGATACCGGTGATAATAATTTCCGGGAAAAAGGTCAGGGACATCGACCTGGTGTCAGGCTACGATAAGGGGGCCGACGACTACCTGGCCAAGCCTTTCGCTTTCCCGGTGCTGGCGGCCAAGATAAACGCGGTCCTGCGCCGCTATTGCGCCGGGCCGGGCCCCGGCCAGGATAAAATAAAAGAGGAGGGCCTGGAGCTGAACCCCGCCGCGCGCACGGTAAAGATCGCCGGCAGGCCGGCGGCCCTCACCCGCAAGGAATTCGACCTGCTGACTCTCCTGATAGAAAAGAAAGGCCGCGTTCTCAGCGTGCCTTACCTGCTTGAGACGGTCTGGGGCTATGACTTGGGCACCTACAACAACCCGCGTACGGTAGAGACGCATATTTCATCTTTGCGCAAGAAGCTGGGAGTCAAACTTGCCGCCCGCCTCGTTACCGTTACCGGCTACGGCTACCGGTTCGAGTGAGCCGGGCGGTCAGCCTGGCCGTCTCCTCCGGTAAAGTTCCTACTCCTGGCGCGGTACGGGCCCGCCGACCGGCAGCTCGAACCAGAAAGAAGTCCCCTTTCCCGCTTCGCTCTCTACCCCTATGCTGCCGCCGTGCGCTTCCACGGCGAGTTTGCAGAAGGTCAGGCCCAGCCCGGGGGAATAGCGCTGGTGAGCGGTGCGGAGCTCGTCCTGGGCCGATTTTTCAAACAGCTTCTGCCTGTATTCCGGCTGTATCCCCGCCCCGTTATCCTTCACGCTCACCCTTACCCGTTCGCCCCCGGTCTCGATGCCAAGCCGGATGAGGCCGCCCTCGCCCGTGAACTTCAACGCGTTCGACAGCAGATTCTGCACTACCCTGAGAATTATCTCGCGGTCCAGCCGGACCGTAACGGGGCTTTCGGGGGTGGCAAAGCGGATCTCCCGCTTTTCCAAAAGCGGTTTCAGCCCGGCGATAGAGTCTTCCAGGATGCAGCTCAGGTCGGAGTCCGCCGTCTTCAATTGCAGCTGCCCCTTTTCCATCTTGCTCGTGTCCAGGACGTCGCAAGCCATCTGTATCATCTGCATGAGGGCCTTCATCGCCTCGGCGACATAGCCGAAGTGGAGCCGCGACAGCGTTTTGTCCGTGTTATCCTTTACGAGTTTCAGGTAGGCGTAGGCGCCGGTCAGGGGTGAACGCAGGTCGTGGATGACCATCTGCACCAGGCTGTCCCGCAGCTTTTCAAGCTCGCGCAGCTTGTCGTAGGCCTCCTGCAGGCTTTGTTTCTGCCGGCGCAGTTCCAGGTGGGTCTCTATGCGGGCCTCCACTTCCTCGAACTGGAAGGGCTTGGTGATATAGTCCACGCCGCCTGTCCCGAAGGCCTTAACCTTGTCTATGGTTTCGGTAAGAGCGCTCAGGAAAATAACCGGGATCTCTTTTAATCTCGGGTCGGCTTTCAGGTTCTCGCACACCTCGTAGCCGTTCATTTCAGGCATGTGTATGTCCAGAAGGATCAGGTCGGGCGGGTCGTTGCGGGCGGCCTGCAGGGCCGCTTTGCCGCTGATGGCGGCGCGCACCTTGTAGCCCCGGCCTTTGAGCATTTCTGAAAGCATTTCCAGGTTGGCGGGGGTGTCGTCGACCATCAGCACGCTCGGGGCTTTTTTGGAATAAATATATTCGGTCATAATTATGTTCTCCGTTCTGCAGCTCTTGTCGGATCCCGTTAAGCCGGCTCCGGCCGGTTCCCGCCTGGCGGGGCGGAGCGGTTAAGCTTCGGGCCCAGGACCTGGTAGATATGCACGGGTTCGGTGCGGCCCCTGATCGGCTTCTCGCCGATATCCCGGAATTCATAATGGTCGCCGGTCGCCAGGTAGACGGGCTGGCTGACTATCAGGTCCGTGCCGTAATCCTTGTTGGCCGATTCCATGCGGGAGGCTACGTTAACGGCGTCGCCTATGATCGTGTACTGCACCTTCTCCTGGCTTCCTATATTCCCGGCTACCGCCTTGCCGGAATGGATGGCGATCCCGATGGCTATGGGCTTGCGGCCTTCCTTTACCAGCGCGGCGTTAAGAACGGCCAGGCGGGCCTTCATGTCCAGGGCGGCCGCGACCGCCAGCTTTTCGTGCTCCTGCCGGGACAGGGGCCAGCCGAACACCGCGAGGATGGCGTCGCCGATGAACTTGTCCACGGTCCCGCCGTTGGCCCCGATAGCCTGGACCATCTCGGTGAAGTAGCGATTTAATAAATTTACGACTTCCTGCGGCGGCAATTTTTCTGAAAATTCGGTGAACCCGCGGATATCGGACATCAGGACGGTCATTTCCTTCAATTCTCCTCCGCCTAGCTCCAGGGACACTTTGCCGTTAAGGAAACCATCTACCACTTCCTTGGACATATATCGCCCGAAAGTGCTCCGGATCATTTCTTTTTCCCGCAGGCTTACGATCATCTGGTTGAAGGCTTCCGTCAGCTGCCCTATTTCATCCTTCATCGTAAACCTGATCTGCATGTCCAGGCGGCCCTCGCCTACCTCGCGCGCCGCCTTGGCCAGCACCGGCAGCGGACGCAGCATCCACCCGACTATGAAGATGGTCCCCAGCATGTCCAGGAGGATAGCGGCGGCGGCTATCGCCAGCACCTTTCTCTTGGCGTCCTTGAGGCTGCTCGCCACGGAAGCTTTTGTGGAGCCGATGTGCACCGTCCCGGTCCTTTTATCTCCGGAGAACACCGGCGCCGAGATGTCGAAATAAGAAATGCCGCGGCTGGAATACTGCTGGACGATCGGAGTAGGAGACTCCGCGGCGCGGCGCGCTATCGGGCCTCCGTCGACCGCGCCTATTTTCTGGGGGTCGGTGTGCGACAGGATCTTGCTGCGGGCGTCCAGGATCACGGCGTACTCCACGCCCTTTTCCTTGAGCATTTCGTGCGTATTGAAGTGCAGCGTAAAGGTGTCGAGCTGCGGATAAATGGCCTCTCCCGCCGAGCGGGCGTAGGCTATGGACCGGATCTTCATCTCCGAGATCATCAGCTGCTCGCCCTGCTGCAGCAGGATCCAGGTCATCGCCGCGATGATCGCCAGGACGAAGAACGACGCGAACAGGGAAAGTTTCAACGCGATCCTGTTTATTTTCATTTTCATAAGATTAATAGAGTACCGCCAGTTTGAATTGCTGCCGCTCCGTTTTCCCGGAATAGCGCTTTTCGATGAGGCAGATGTAGCCTCCCGGCGCCGTCATCTTTCCCGCGCCGTTGCGGCCGGTCCAGGGCCAGACCTTGTTGCCCGCCTCGCCTTCCGCGCGGGTTTCCTCATACACCAGGTTGCCTTCCAGCGTGAACAGCTTCAGCGTAACCCTGGCGGGGTCTTTCAGGAAAAAACCTATCTGGGTGGGGCCGACTCCCGGGTCGAACGGGTTGGGCCAATTATAGGGCTGGGTCATGGGGGCGGTCTGGGCCAGGGGCAGGACGGGGATGCCGGCTCCCGGCTCGGAATATTCGCTGAAACCGCCAGCGTTGTTTTCCGCCCGGACCCTGGCGTAGACGGACTTGCCGCCCGGCAGCCCGGTCGCCTGGTAGGAGAGCTCCTGCCCCAGGTCCTTCGCGTTAAAGATGTCCGTGCCGTAGAGCGACGTTCCCGCGTCCAGCAGGTAGGCTTTTATCCCGCTCTCCTCGTCCGCGGACGGCGCCCAGGAGAACAGGATGTTCGAGTCGTAGGAAAACTCGCGGTCTGCCTGCACGGTCCCGGGCTGTTCCGGCACGCTCCGGTCCACCAGCACGCCCGGGCTTGACACGGGGGAGTATTGGCTCAGGATCCCGCCCTCGTCGATGGCCCTGACCTTCAGGTAATAAGTCCGGCCGTTAGTCGCCGGGTCCAGGGTGAAGCTCGTCAGCGGCCCGATCGCCGAGTCGGCCAATACGTTAAAATCGGAAGGCGTGGTGCCTACGGACACGACATACGTGGAAACAATGGTCTCTCCGAAGGCGATGGCGGGAGGCCAATTCCAGGTAATTCCCGAAGTGGCGGTGAAGGCGCCCGGCACCGGGACCGGCTGGCCGGGCGGTATTACCGTGCTTAAGGCGACATGAAAGGGACCGACATCGGCCGTTTTGTGGCCGAGCCCGTTGAAATTGTAGCTGCGCAGGTGAAGGTACCAGTAGCCGTTGCCCGTGGCCGTGGTCGTCAGCACCTCCAAAGCGGCCCAGCCGGGTTCCTGGTCGTTCCAGGTATGGGTGGCGTTCCTGTCCCAAACCGTGCGATAGAATACCAGGCCCCCGGTCCCGGTGGTGACGGAGTTGGTAAAAGTAAAAGTGGTAACGCTGACCGGGCCCGGAGCGGTGCTTGCGGCTACGGCCGGGAGGGCGGCATAGGTTGCCAGCCCGCTGCCGACCGCGATAAGCGCGGTCGGTATCCCGTTATGATTCCGTGCGCGTACACGGGCGTAATAAGTGGTGTTCGGAGCCAGCGCGAAGGTCTCGCTCAGCCCCGACACGCTGGCGCTGGCCCATATAGTTTCAAAGCCGGGCCGTGTGGATACTTCCGTCTCGTAGCGGGTCCCCTGCGGGTTGCCGCCGGCCAGCCACAGCGCGGTCAGGCCGGAGTCGGTCAGGCTGAAGGAGGGAACGGCGGACTCCGCGGGGACGGCCAGGGTGGCGGTAGAAACTATGGGAGTGGAATACGGCCCTGAGTCTCCGGCTGAATTGACCGCCTTGATCCTGGCCGTATAGGTAGTGTTGGGGGTCAGGCCCGCGAAAGAGGCGGGGATGCTCAGAGTAGTGGAGGAAAGTAGAACGGTCACGAAGTTATCCCTGGATAATTCCGCTACATAGGTGGTGCCCTGCGGATTGCCGTTGGCCGTCCAGCCCAGCGTGAGGCCAGAGCTGCTCACGCCGCTGAAGGGCGGGGCGGCAGGGGCGGGAGCCAGGGGCAGAGTGACCGCTGCAACCGCCGCCGCGTAGCCGCTCGCTATACCGTCCCTGTTCACCGCCCTGACGCGGGCCTGGTAAGCGGTGTTGGCGAGCAGGCCGCCGAAAGTCTGGCTGAGTGCCAGGGTGGCGGCGGAGGACACAGCCGTGCCAGGCGCGAAAGCGGCGCTCGAGATCTCTACGGCATAGGAGGTCCCGCCGGGGTTGCCCCCGTCCTCCCAGGTGAAGGTGACGGTGCCGGCCGAGACCGCGGTGAACGGCTGCCCCGCATTCTGGGGGGGCGCGGCCAGCGTGGCCGTGGAACGCAGCGGGCCGGAGTAGGGGCCCGCTATCCCCAGGAAGTTGAGCGCCCTGGCGCGGACCTGGTAGACGGTGTTGGGCGCCAGGCCGGAGAAAGACGCGCTTGTGAGCAGCGTGGAGGCGGAAGCTGTGAGAGTGGCGAAACTGTCCCTGGAGATCTCGGCCGCGTAGCGCGTATTCGGCGGATTTCCGCCCGGCTCCCAGCCGAGGGTAAAGCCCGCCACACTGACGCCTGAGAACGGGGAGGCCGGGACAACGGGGGCCAGGGTGTAGGTGACCGTGGAGACGGCTGCAGTGTACGGGGTAGGGTTGCCTCCCACGCCGACCGCCCGGGTATGCGCGTAATAGGTGGCGTTGGGCAGCAGACCGGTGAAAAGATAATTGAGGCTGGTCGTGACGGCCGAAGACACGGGGGCGGAGAAATTGCTGCTGGTGGAGAGCTCCGGATTGTAGCTGGTCCCGGCGCTGTTGCCGCCGGATTCCCAGCTGAAGGTCAGGGCATCGGCCGAGAGGTTCTGGAACGGCGAGGCCACATTGACCGCCGCGGAAATAGCGGTGGCGGTGGAAACGATAGGGGAGGAGTACTGCCCGGGGATGCCGGCGAAGTTTACCGCGCGGACCCTGGCCTGGTAAACCGTGTTGGCCGCCAGCGCGGAGAAGCCCGCGCCCAGGGCGCTGGTCCGGACCGCGCTGGACACGCTCACGAAGCCGTCCCTGGAGATCTCGGCGGTGTACATCGTCCCGGCCGGGTTCCCGCCGTTCTCCCAGCTGAAAGTGAAGCTCCCGCCAAGCACCTCCGTGAATGCCGGCTCGGCGGGGGCGGGGGGGGGGGTCAGCGTAACCGTGGAAACGGCCGGGCTGGAATAGGGGCTGGCCGATCCGTCGGACCCCAGGGCGCGGACGCGGGCGTAATAAGTGGCGTTGGCCGACAGCCCGGTGAAAACGTAATTCAGGTTGGTCGTGACTTCCGATGAAATGAGCGCGGCGAAGCCGCTGTCCGCAGAGAGCTCGGGATTATAATCCGTCCCGGCGCTGTTGCCGCCGGATTCCCAATTGAAGGTCAGGGCGCCGGCCGAAAGGTTCGTGAAGGGCGCCGGGGCGCTGACCGGGAAGGACGTGGCGGTAACGGTGGTGATGGTGGCCGTGAAATCGGTATCAATGCCGTTGTGGTTTTGCGCCCTGGCGCGGGCGTAATACAGGGTGTTGATCGCCAGCCCGGAAAAGACGGCTTGAGGATCAAGCGTGCTTGATGACCGCACCAGGGTGGCGAAGTTGTCCGTAGAGACCTCGGCGATATACCGGGTCAGCGGCGGGTTGTCTGCCACATCCCAGCTTAAGAGAAAACCGGTGGGAGTAACCCCGGCGAACGAGGGGCTGCCCGGGTCCGCGGCTAGAGTCGCGGTGGAGACGACCGGAGCGAACGCCGTAGGCAGAGCGTCCAGGTTAATGGCCCGGACCCGGAAGTAATAAGTGGTATTTGGGGCAAGCCCGGCCGGGCCGGAGGAGAGGGCCGCGGTATAGGAAACGGACGCTCCGGCCCCGAAATTACTGGCGGTGGAGGAGTTGACCTCGTAGCTGGTGTAGCCCGGGTTGGCGGGCTCGCCCGCGCTCCAGTTCATATTTAGCGAGTAAACGGTCACGGCGGTAAAAGTGCTGGCGGCGGCGCCGGGCCTGCCCGCCAGGGTGTGGATCGAAACCAGACCGGAGGGCAGGCTGTCCGAATGGTCCGTGAAGGCCGTAGCGTAGCGGGCGTAGGCGGTGTTGGGGGTAAGGCCAGTTTCGTCGGCCGAGAGCGCGCCGCTGTCCGCCGCGAACTGGGGCGAGCGGTCAGGAGATCGATAACTGACGGTACCGCTGTAAAGCCTGTACTGCCTGGACGCTGGGGGCGCGTCTCCCCAATCCGGCGCGGCTGCCCAGTTCCAGGTGATGGAGGTCGCGAAAACGGCAGGCGCCGTAAGGTCCGCAGGGGGGGAGGCCACCGTGGCGAAAGAGACCACGCCAATGCCTCCGGGCTGGGCGTTAGGGACCCCTTCGGGGCCATTGGCCGATTTTACCCCCTTGGCGCCGCCCTCGGTGCTGATAACGGCGGTGATGGCCGCCTGCCTGTAGTAGATCTTAACCCTGCCGCCGCCGCCGCCGCCGCCCGGATAGGGCACATCTCCTCCGCCCGCAATGGCGTCTCCGCCTTTGCCGCCGGAAGCGTTGATGAGGCCGCCCACGGCCGCGGAATCCAGGCACCGCAGCAGCAGGGACCCGCCGGCGCCGCCGCCGCCGGCGTCCGCCGGTTTGGTGGAGTTGCCCCCGGGAACGCCGCGCGCGAAGATAGAGCCTGTCAACGTGAAGAAGGCGGCTTCCAGATAGATGGAAGCCCCGCCCTGTCCGCCGCTTCCTCCCGTCTGTTCCCCGGCGCCGCCGCCTCCTCCGCCCCCGGAGCCCTGCGAAAGCGAGCCCATGGAAACCGGCGGGGAAAGATCGTCGTAGGGATTCCCGCCGATGCCAAGGATCCCGTCGGTACCGCTGCCGTCGCCCCCGTACCCGCCGTAGGCGCCTCCGCCTCCGCCCATATTTATCAAGGCGCCTATCCCCGGGCCCTTTCCTTCGCCATCGCCGCCGGGCTGGCCCGGATCGCCTCCGATGCCTCCGACCTCGCCCCGGCCCGAGCCGTTCAGGAAGCCCGGGATGGCGATCGTAGAGGCAAAGACGGCAAGGGAGACGCCGGGAGTGACGAAGACCGTTGTTCCCGCGTTGACCTGGAAGAGCCCGACATTGGTGAAGACGCCGCTGAGCACGTCGTTCGGCGAGCAGGGGATGGAATCGTCAGCCGCGCTGCCGGGGCCGCAGATCAGGTTCCCGCCTCCCAGGTCGCGGCCTTCTATGGTGGCCGCCACGGCCCGGGCGGGCAGCGGCAACAGGGCGGCTAAAACAAGAAGGCGCCTTATCATTTTAGGGTGGCCTCCAGTTTCGCCTTGAGTTTTGACGCGCCTTCGCTGCCGGGGTCCAGCTCGAGTATCCGGGCCAGGGTTTTAGCCGACTCCTGGTATTGTTTCTTCAGGTATTGATCCACCGCCACATAGTAGAGGCGCTCGGCTTCTTTCTTGAGCGCGGGTTTTACCTTTATGGAAACGGCGGCCCTGGCGGTCTTTAATTTTTCTCCGATCCCGGGGGCGGCCGGAGCCACTTGAAGTATGGCCTGGTAGGCCGCGACTGAGGCCTTGAAATCTTTTCTTTCGTCTTCCAGCGCCGCCTTCCTGGATAATTGTTCCACTTTTTCGTGTATGGCCTGGTCCAGCTCGGCGATAAGCGTTCTGGCCCGCTCATTGCCGCCGTCGGCCGCCAGCGCCTTCCTGGCTTCGTCGGCGGACTCGGCTAAAAGTCCCTGCTCCCTCAATTTTTGGGCCTTGGTCAGGAATTGCGAGACCTGGACGTCGACGATGTCCCTTTGCGCGCGGGCGAGCATTTCCGTCTCCTGGCTGCCCAGGCGGGATTTTATGGTTTCGATCGCCAGCCGGGCCTCCTCGCTGCCGGGATCGACCTGGAGCGCGGCTTTCCAGTATTCAAGGCTGATCAGGATATTCCCCTGCTGATACTGCTGCCGGGCCAGTATTACGGAGGTTTCGGCCATCTGGCGGTTGAGCTGCAGAGCGTACTCGGCCCTGAACTCTTTGAGTTTTCCTTCGACCTGCCTGTTCGCGGGGTCCAGGAGATCCGACTTTTCCAGGTTGCCGATGGCCGCGGGAAGATTGCCCTCCTTGGCGGAATTCAGGCCCTCCAGATAATAACTGCGGGCCAGGCGCTTGCCTTCTTCCTGGTCGAGCTTTTTCATGCCCCGGCGTATCTCCTCGGCCCTCTCGAGCCCGGTCATGCCGAATTTAAGCGAGAATGAAATAATGTGGCTTGGCGCGAGTTCATGCAGGAGGACCGCGTAGTCGAATTGGTAGTTAGCCAGCTGCGCTCCGGCGCCCAGGGAAATCCCCTTGGCCTCCAGCCCGGAGCGGAACGCGAACTTGCCCAGATACCGGAGCTCCAGGCCGCCGGCGGGGTGGAACCTGCCGCCGTAATGGTTAGTCCTGGCGGCGAGGCTGACTTTAAGGTCCTTCCCCAGTCCCCGCGTATAGGCCGGGGCGACGTCCACGACCCTCGGGAACGAGACGTTTTTAGAGACCAGGGTGATAGACGGGGACATAATATTCTGTACCGCAATTCCGACGAAAAAACCTTTATCGTGACGGTACAGCAGCCCCGCGTCCGCCCCGGTGCCTGAGCCGCCCGCGGCGGCCACCCGCTGCGCTACGCTCTTGACCCCGAACCCTAGGCTTACCTTGCCGCGGAGAATATCCGGCGTATACTCCGCCGGGACCCCGATCGCCCAGCCCAGCTGCAGCATGCTGTTGGCGATGTCGAAACTGGTAGGGGTGTCAAAGGGGGTCTCCCTTTTTTGAAACCCCCCGCTGGTCTGGCGAAGATAGCCGGCGCCCAGGGCGCCCAGCCTCTTGAGAGGCAGGCCGAACCCGATGAAGTCGCTGCTGGTGCCGGAGAAAAGGGTTATGTGGTTGAGCGTCAGCTCCGGCTTTCCCAGCAGGGAAAGGCCAGCGGGGTTCCAGTAAATGGCGCTGGCGTCGTCCGCTATGCCCGCAAAAGAACCGGCCAGCCCCAGCGCGCGCGCGCCCACGCCTTCCCGCGAGAACGAGCCGGGCAGTCCGCCGTCGGGCTGTGCCCGGGCGCGGGCCGGCCAGACCGCCAGGGCCAGGCCGGGAATACAGGCGGATAAAAAGCATATCCGGAGCCCGGCGTGAATTTTTTCAAGCGTCCCTTTCATTTTCTTGCCGATGGCTAACAAAAACAATGAAAATATCTCCTGCCTTTCCGTCAGGAACGAGCTTTATCTCATAGTAATAGGATACCCTTACGGCGGCGAGGCGGCTATGCGGAGTTATACGAGAGGTTATAGGTAGTGTCCACGGGAAAAAAGGGGGGTTAGAGGGCCCGGGCGGCCGCCGGCAGTTCGAACCAGAAGGTGCTGCCCTGCCCCTCTTCGCCGTCTACGCCGATGCGGCCGCCGTGCGCTTCCACGGCCAGCTTGCAGAAGGTAAGGCCAAGGCCGGTCGAATTCTTCTGGCGGCCTGCCGGGAGTTCCACCTGGGCGAATTTTTCGAAGATCTTATGCCTGTACTCGGCCGCGATCCCGGGGCCATTGTCATGCACGTTCACGCGCACCATGCCGCCGGAAGAGTCCACGTCCAGACGGATAACCCCGCCTTTCCTTGGCGTGAACTTTATGGCGTTAGCCACCAGGTTCTGGATTACCCGGGAGAGCATCTCGCAGTCCGCCATGACTTTGGGAGTAGTTTCGGGGGGCGTAACCCGGATCTCGCGGCCCGCTAAAAGAGGCCTGAGGCCTGCGACCGCTTTTTCCAGCATGCCGCTCAGGTCGCAGTCTGTCAGCTTCAGCTTCAGCTTTCCCTCTTCCATCTTGCTCGTGTCCAGGACATCGTCGATTATCCGGGCCATCTGCTTCGCCGACCCCAGCGCGTCGCCGATATAATGCAGGAGATCCGGCGAGAGGGTGTGCGTGGCTTTTTCCCTGATGAGTTCCAGGAAGCCGTAGATGCCGGCCAGCGGGGAGCGGAGGTCGTGTATGATCATGTGCACAAGAGAGTCGCGCAGTTCCTCCAGCCCGCGCAGCCGGTCGTAGTTCTCCTGCAATTGGAATTTCTGACGGCGCAGTTCGAGGTGGGTCTCTACGCGCACCTCTACTTCCTTGAACTGGAACGGCTTGGTAATGTAGTCCACTCCGCCGGCGCTGAAGGCTTTGAGTTTGTCCGCGGTTTCGGCGTGGGCGCTGAGGAAGATGACGGGGATATCTTTTAATCTGGCGTCCGCTTTCAGTTCCGCGCAGGTCTCGTAGCCGTCCATCCCGGGCATGGAGACATCGAGGAGGATAAGGTCGGGCGGGTCGTTGCGGACGGCCTGCAGCGCCAGCCTGCCGCTGATGACGGCCCGCGCCAGGTAGCCCCGCTCTTTGAGCATCTCGGAGAGCATCTGCAGGTCGGCGGCCGTATCGTCCACTATAAGGACGCTCGGCGGTTTTTTATGGCGGATCGGTTCAGTCATAATCAGCCCTGGCCGTTGACCGGCAGCTCGAACCAGAAGGAGCTTCCTTTTCCCGCTTCGCCGTCCACTCCGATGCTGCCGCCGTGCGCTTCCACAGCCAGCTTGCAGAAGGTAAGGCCGAGGCCCGTGGAATATCTCTTGTGGTCCGCGCGGATGCCTACCTGCCCGAACTTCTCGAAGACCCGCTGCCTGTGCTCGGGCGCTATCCCCGGCCCATTGTCGCTTACTTCGACCCTCACCCGGCCGCCTTCCGGCTGCAGTTTCAGCTCGATAAGGCCGCTGTCGTCGGGCGTATATTTCAGGGCGTTCCCGAGCAGGTTCTGGACGACCCTGAAAACCAGTTCCCTGTCAGCCCGGACGAACACTGGGTTTGCGGGGGGGGTGAACCGGATCTTGCGGCCTTTCAAAAGGGACGCCATTCCCGCGGCGCCTTCCGCCAGCAGGGCGCCCAGGTCGCAGTCCGCCAGCTGCAGCGTCATCTGCCCTTCCTCCATCTTGCTCGTGTCCAGGACGTCGCTGACTATCTGCATCATTTGCTGCACCGCTTTAACGTTCTCGGAAATGTAGCCCGCCGACTCGGCTGAAAGCGTGTTTTTTTTGTCTTCGGTTATAAGTTCATTGTAGCCGGCTATGATCGTCAGCGGGGTGCGCAGGTCGTGTATGATCATGTTCACCAGGTCGTCGCGTTTCTGCTCAAGCCCGCGCAACCTGCTGTAGTTCTCCTGCAGCAGGAATTTCTGCCGGCGCAATTCCAGGTGCGCCTCGACGCGCGCCTCCACTTCCTCGAACTGGAACGGCTTGCTTATATAGTCAACTCCGCCCGCGCCGAAGGCTTTTACCTTGTCCATCGTTTCCGTGAGGGCGCTCAGGAAAATAATAGGGATGTCTTTCAGCCTTTCTTCCGACTTGAGCTGCGCGCAGACCTCGTAGCCGTCCATTTCCGGCATGCTGATATCCAGCAGGATAAGGTCGGGGGGATCGTTGCGGGCGGCCTGCAGCGCCAGTTTCCCGCTTACCGCCGCGCGCACCTTGTAGCCGCGGCCTTTGAGCATAACGGAAAGCAGTTCCAGGTTGGCCGGCGTATCGTCCACCATGAGCACGTTCGGCTGGTTTTTAGCAGATATCGGTTTATTCATGGCCAGGCCCCTCTCCTCGTCAATTTACGCCTCTCCCGGATGACTCGCTGTACCGCTGCGGCCGCTATTTGCCCAGCAGAGCGAGTATCCTCTCCGTGTTGAACTTGCCGGCCAGCGCGCGCAGCATCCCGGCCGTGTGGCTGTCATGGGTCTCTACCCTCGCCGTCAGTTCCAGCAGGTAGTGAAAGTCCCCGTTTATAGCGGCTTCGCGAAGCTGTGAAACCAGTTCCTCCGGGAGCCTGGCTAACGCCCCCGGCTTCAGACTTCCCAGTTCCGTCTCGCTGGCGCCGGCGCCAGCCGCCCGGGGTTCTTCTTCATACAGATACTCCGCGCCAAGCAGGGTCCGCATCTTCTCAAAGAGTTCCGCCTCCCTGAAAGGCTTCAGGATCAGGGCGTCGGCCCCGGCGCCGAGCGCCTCCTTGTTTATCTCGCCGAAGATGCTGGCGGTTACCGCGATTATCTTTACCGCCCTGCCGCCGGCGCCGGCCCGGATGCGGCGAATGGCCTCATAGCCGTCCATCACCGGCATCCGCAGGTCCATCAGTATTAGCTGCGGCCGCCTCGCCGCGAATTCGGTCAGCGCCTCCGCCCCGTTAACCGCCTGGCAGACTTCAAAGCCCGCGGGCTCCAGCAGCTGGGTCAGGAATTCACGGTTGTCCTCTTTATCGTCTACGACCAGCACCTTGTAGCGCGGCTGGCCGGGCTTAAGACCTTTTACGGGGCGCCGCAGGACCTTGCCGACGGTATCCGCTGGCGATGCCTCCTGGAGAACCGTGAAAAAGCTGAAAATGCTGCCCTGCCCCGGCTGGCTTTTTACCGTGATATCCCCGCCCATCAGGCGCGCGTAGCCGCGGCTGATGGCAAGCCCCAGCCCCGTACCTGTTCCGCCCGCCCGGCCCGCCTGCGCCTGCTCGAAGGGGTTGAACAGCCGGGCCAATTCCCCGGGCTCTATGCCCTGCCCCGTGTCCTCTATCTCCGCCGTCAGCCGGAAGTCCTGCCCGGCTCCCGGCAGGGCCCCTACGCGCAGTATAACGGCGCCCTTGCTGGTGAATTTCAAAGCGTTGCTGAGCAGGTTAAGCAGTATCTGCCTCAGTTTCCCTTCGTCGCCCAGCACATGGTGCGGCAGTTCTCTGGCTTGCTCCACCACCAGCCGCAGGCCTTTGGCTTCGGCCCGCTGCTGCAGCATCTTCTCGACGTCCCCTATTAAAGCGCGCAGGTCGAAGACCGCCGGGTTCAGCGTCGTGCGGCCGGCTTCCGCCTTGGCCATCTCCAGGATATCGTTGATAAGCGACAGCAGGTGCTCCCCGCTGCGGTTTATGGTCTCGATCTGCTGCCGCTGTTTGGGCGTAGCTTCCGGGTCGCGCCGCAGCAGCTGGGAAAAACCGAGGATGGCGTTCATGGGGGTCCGGATCTCGTGGGACATGTTGGCGAGGAAGGCGCTTTTGGAGCGGTTGGCCACCTCCGCCGCTTCTTTGGCCTGGCGCAGTTCGGTTTCGAACCGGCTCCGCGCGGTTATGTCCTCGATGGAAAGCAGGATGATCCGTTCTTTTCCCGACGCCCTCTGGATCTGCCGGGCGTTGAGCAGCATGATGCGGCGGCCTATTTCGGCGAAGTCGTGCGCGACCTCGTAATTGTCGAAGGTCGCTTTCTGGGGGAGTATGTTTTCCAGCAATTCCCGGAGCTTGGGGATATCCCATTGTTTATTGCCCAGGTCGTAGATGAGCTGGCCTACGGTCTCTTTGGGGTTGACCTTGAAAACTTCGTAGAAGGAGCGGCTGGCCGAGACGACGCGCAGATCCTGGTCGAGGGAGATCAGCGGTTCGCGCACGGTATTGATGATGCTGTCGGAGTATTCGCGGGCGGCGTCTTCGGAGATCTTGGTGGCCGCCAGTTCTTTGCGGGCGTTCTCCAGCCCGTCTTCGATCTCCCGGCGCGCGGTGATGTCCTCGATGGCCAGGAGGATGATGCGCTCCTTTCCCGACGCCCTCTGGATCTGCCGGGCGTTGAGCAGCATGATGCGGCGGCCTATGTCGGC